>Ga0335072_10017011_pt1 | contig 10298 bp, 8 predicted proteins | sample Lox_Sample_21_FD_206725 | JGI IMG/M metagenome (GOLD analysis project Ga0335072, IMG submission 206725) | Soil microbial communities from Loxahatchee National Wildlife Refuge, Florida, United States - Lox_Sample_2.1 | ecosystem: Environmental > Terrestrial > Soil > Wetlands | place: USA: Florida...
GCACGAGTCTCATGGAAAAACGACTGTGCTACTCTTTCGCTGCTGTTCAGGAGGACTCTCGATGCGCTTTCTGAGGTTGGCGGTAGTCCTGTTTCTATTCCTCTTTGCCGGTCTTGCCTCCGCGCAAACAATCCAGATCAACCGCGAAAACAAAACCATTGCGATCAGCGCTACCGATGAAGCCACGGCAACTGCCGACATCGCCGCGGTGACGGTTGGATTCGAGACTTTGGGACCGGACGCGCAAAGCACATCCTCCGAAGCGGGAAGGCTCTCCCACGCCATTCTCGAGGCTCTCCACAAGATTGGGGTAGAGGACAAAAGTATCGAAAGTCAGTCTCAGGGTTTGCAGAAGAACACAGAATTCGACGAAAAGGAAAGGGCCGATCAACGTGCTAAAGAGCAGTACACTTTCAGCCAGTCGTGGGAAGTTTCTACCTCCCCGCAAACGGCTGCGGAAGTGATCCGGGCAGCGATCGCTGCGGGAGCGAACAAATCAGGCGCGATCGACTGGCGGATCTCAGATCGGAAGTCGCTGCAGGCGAAGGCGGCCGCAGCTGCCTTGGTAAAAGCGCGGCAAGTCGCCGAGAACATGGCAGATGGACTTCATACAAAGCTTGGCGCATTGATCTTTGCCAGCAATGAGACACCAAATACGAGAATCTACTTTGCGCGTAAGACCGACCGTTTCACGCTCAACACCGAGAGTGCATCAGTAGCCTCGTACATCACTATCCCCAGGCCGCTCGAAATCCGTCCACAGACCATCCGCGAAGAGGCCACTGTCTACGCCGTCTTCGCGATCGAGTAGCATCGCCGCAGCATCGGGTTACGGCACCACCAACCGGTGCTTGCGCGCTTCGATGCCAAGTGGAATCATCGCCACATGGGCCGACCACTCCCCCTGGCCACACTGCTGTCGCAGATTCTCGTGGCATTCACAATCGAGTTCGACAACGAGGCCGAGCATCGTTTGCCGCACCGCACCACCGTACACGGCCCTTCGGCCTCTGGCGCACTTCATGCTCCCTGGCTGGTGTCGATGGCAATGTGGTTCAACTGCATGCAGCATCTTGGCGAGGGCCCAATCCCGCTGCGGGAACTCGAACGCCGCGCGCGCACGCCCACCAATCTGCACGGGATGCAACGCTGGGGCTACGTTCTTGTCACCAGTGAATCGGGCGACCCTTTTGATTTTCGTCCGCAACCGCGACGAGCCACCTCCCTCGTTCAAGCCACGGCTGCAGGACAAGTTGCACGGCAAATCTGGGAACCGCTCTTTGCTGTGATTGAGGAACGCTGGCGCGGGCGTTTCGGCTCCATCGAAGTCGACGCTCTTCGGGATTCGGCCCGCGTCATCGTGCAGCAGCTCGATCCGCAACTGCCCGATTGCATGCCGATCCTGGGCTATGGTCTCGGCAACGAAAACCTTACAAAGAAGTCGAATCAGCAAGCGACTAGTACACCCGATGTGGATAATCTTCATCTTCCTTCGCTGTTGTCTAAGGTGCTGCTCGCCCTTGCTTTGGAGTTTGAGGGCAAATCGCACTTGTCATTGACGATCTGCGCCGATGTCGTTCGCGTCCTCAATGCAGAAGGTGTGCGCGTGCGCGATCTGCCTGCGCTCTCCGGTGTGTCGAAGGAAGCTATTTCGATGGCATTCGGAATTCTGCGCAAGGCAAAACTCATCATCGTCAGCAAGGAATCAACAAAAAGCCCATGGCACGTTGCGCGGCTCACAGAATCGGGAATGAAAATACAGAAATCCTATCCCGTTCTCCTGGCTGCGATTGAAGAGCGCTGGAGGTCCCAGTTGGGCGTCGATCGGCTAGATGCGCTTACGAAAGCTGCAGAGACGATTGTCGGCGATACGGCCAACCCTGATTCCCCGCTCATGCAGTGCATCACTCCTTATCCGGATGGCTGGCGGGCAGCCGTTCCTAAGCCGCGCACCCTGCCGCATTTCCCCATGGTGCTGCACCGCGGCGGATATCCTGACGGGAGCTAAGCGCCTCGCGATGTATCTACAGGATGTACCGGCTGAGGTCGTTATCCTTCACCACGGAAGCGACCATCTGCTTGACGTAATCCGACGAGATAAGAAAGACCTTCTCGGGGCCGGAGGCGGTCATCCGCTCGCTGTAGGGCAATGGGCCCGTCGCCTCATTGGCACCGTCTTTGGTCAACTCGGCTGCTTTCTCGGCGCTGCCGGACTGGCGGGCAACATCGGGGGCCAGGAAGCTGACGTCTTCGAGCACTCGCTCCATGATGGTGTGCAGGCGTCGCGCGCCGATGTTCTCGGTCTGCTCATTGACCTTGAAGGCAAACTCGGCCATCTCGCGCAATGCAGCAGGCTCGAACTCCAGGCGCACGCCTTCGGTTTCGAGCAGCGCGGTGTACTGCTTGGTGAGCGACGACTTGGGTTCGGTGAGGATGCGAAGAAAATCTTCCACGGTGAGCGACTTCAGTTCGACGCGGATGGGGAAGCGGCCCTGCAACTCGGGAATGAGATCGCTGGGCTTGGACACGTGGAATGCGCCGGCTGCGATGAACAGGATGTGATCGGTACGCACCATGCCGTAGCGGGTGTTGACGGTCGTGCCTTCGACGATGGGCAGGATGTCGCGCTGCACGCCTTCACGGCTGACATCGGGACCGTGACCGCCTTCGCGACCGGCGATTTTGTCGATCTCATCGAGAAACACGATGCCGCTGGACTCGACGCGCTCGACGGCGGCGCGATTCACCGAGTCCATGTCGATGAGGCGGCCTTCTTCTTCCTGCACGAGGTAGTCGAAAGCGTCTCCAACCTTCATCTTGCGCTTCTTTGAACTGCCGCCAAAGATGTTGGGCAGCATGTCCTTGAGGTTCATCTCCATGTCTTCAAGGTTCTGGTTGGAGATGATGCCGAACTGGGGCGTGCTGCGCTCGCGGACGTCGAGTTCGACGGTGCGGTCGTCAAGTTTGCCTTCGCGGAACTGCTGGCGAAGCTTCTCACGCGAGCGATGGTAGCTGTCGGAGCCAGGAAGGCTGAGCTGCCCCTCCTGGCCGCCGGGCGTCGCTGGCGGAGGCGGCAGCAGAATGTCCAGCAGGCGCTCTTCGGCGTTCATCTCCGCCTTGTCTTCCACCTCTTCGAGGCGCTCTTCGCGAACCATGTCGATGGATATTTCCACGAGATCACGGATGATGGATTCCACATCGCGACCCACATATCCCACCTCAGTGAACTTCGAAGCTTCAACCTTGAGGAAAGGCGAATTGGTAAGCTTGGCCAGCCTGCGCGCAATCTCGGTTTTGCCCACGCCCGTAGGGCCGATCATGATGATGTTCTTGGGCATGATGTCGTCGGCGATGTCGGGGGGAAGCTTCTGACGGCGCTGGCGATTGCGCAAGGCGATAGCCACGGCGCGCTTGGCGGGACGCTGGCCCACGACATGCTTGTCGAGCTCGGCGACGATTTCGCGCGGCGTCAGCTCATCGAGCGAGAGATCCTGTTCTTCGGCGGATGCGGGAAGATAGATGGCCATTCTTCTATAAATACCTCTGGGCTAAAGTCCGTTCATTTTCCGCCCTGTCGTTCGGCACGACAGAAGTCGTGCCTTTTGCTATCGGCGCATTCACTTGCGAAGTGCTAGGCTTTCAATTCCTCAAACGTAACTCTGTCGTTCGTATAGATGCAGATGTCGGCGGCAATCTTCATGGCCTTTGCGGCGATGTCGTGGGCACTCATGTCAGTGTTCTCCATCAGGGCACGTGCGGCCGCGGTGGCAAAGCTTCCCCCAGAGCCGATGGCGGCGATCGGTTCGTCGGGATCGATGACATCGCCGGAGCCGGAGATGAGAAACGTCTGGCTCTTGTCGGCGACAACCAGGAGGGCCTCGAGATTGCGGAGCATCTTGTCGGTACGCCAGTCCTTGGCGAGTTCGACGGCGGCGCGATTCAGGTTGCCCGCATATTGCTCCAGCTTGGCTTCGAAACGAGTGAACAGGTTGAAGGCGTCGGCGGTCGATCCGGCAAACCCGGCGAGAATCTTCTCCTGGTAGAGGCGACGGATCTTCTTTGCGGAGTGCTTGAGGATATGGTCGCTCATCGTGACCTGTCCATCGGAAGCCATGACCACCACGTCGTTGCGGCGCACGCAGATAACCGTTGTGGAACGAATGCGGCGCGCGGGGGCGGATGCGGATTTTTTATTCGTACTCAATCTCAATTCCCGAGAAAAACAAGACTCCCGGCAGGGCCGGAAGCCTCGCAAAGCGTATCTACAAGTATAGGACATGGAACGCGCTCAGCTGGTTTCGCTATTTCTGCCATATCACCTTGCCTGAGCGCACCACAGCCTGCACGCGCGAGAAGTTGGTGAGGTCGGTTGCAGGATCGGCACTGAGGATGGTGAGGTCGGCGAGTTTGCCTTGCGAAATGGTTCCCTTGCTGGCTGAGACTCCCATGCGGGCAGCGGGATTGGTGGTAAGCATGGCGAGCACTGTCTTGAAATCGAGGCCGCTTTTGCCCAGTTCGACGAATTCGAGTTCGGTCGAATAGTCGGTCATATAACCCACATCGGTTCCGAAGAGGAGGGTTCCACCGAGCTGATGGAATTGCTGGACCTCGGCACAGATCGGGTCCATGTAATGTGAATCGGTCGTAACGGTCGAGGCAAACATCTTCAACGTGGGAATCATGGCCATGTTTTTGTCGATGGCGGACTGAAGCAGGGCGGCATCGACGCCGCGCGTGTCGTCGGCTGCGTGGGCCAGGACGTCGACACCGCTGTTGATCGCCACCTGCATCCCGGCGAGGTTCGAGGGATGCGCGAATACAAGCTTGCCATTCAGATGCGTCTCCGTGACCGCGGCTTTCGCCACATTCAGGGGCATGGGCAACACATGGCCCCGTTGGACCCACGAGCCGGTGAAAAGCTTGGTGAGGTCAGCCCCGGAGGCGAGATTGCGGCGAACCTCCTGCGTCGCCTCGTCCGGTGTGTCGGGCTGGTTCATCATCGCAACTGTCCACGCGGGAACCGTTTCGCGCACGTAAAACGGAATGCCGTGTGGCGGATAAAGAGGCATCCCGGCCGTGTAGACGTAGGGTCCATTCAGTTCGCCTTTTTCAATGCGCCGTCGAATGGCAAACGTATCGGCAGGATTTGACCCAAGGTCGACCACCGTGGTGAACCCGCGGCTCAGGAACATGTCGGCGAGCTGCGCATCGAGCGTGGAGGCGGATTTCCAGTTGGCCATGGACCACTTCGGCTCGGTGAAGTGAACATGCATGTTCCAGAAACCTGCGGTGACGACGCAGTGATTGCAGGGAACGATGGTGGCATCTGCAGGAACCGTGACTTGCGGTCCGACCTCGGCGATGAGCCCATTGCGGAGGAGGATGGTGCCGTCGTCAATCGGCGTTTCGTTCGGGGACGTGTAGATACGGGCGTGTTCGATGGCCAGCGTTTCCTGGGCCAGTTTCAGCGGTGGGTGCGAGCCATAACGAGGATAGAACTCGACGACCCAGAATGCGGCAATCGCGACAAGAACCAAGACCAGAAGGGAAGAAAAGACGCGGAACAGCCAACGTCGCATAGAAGGACCTCATCCGTTTAGAGATCATACGCAGGGCGGGGGAGAGCAGTTCACTGGGGGTCGCGGTTTGACGCCCCCAATCAGGGCAACTTAGCTTTGTTGAAGGGGTAAAGTGCGTCGCACCCCGCCCGGAGGAGCAACATGCACAGAAACTTGCCGCGACACTTTGGAGCGGCAGCGGCAGCTATGGTTGTGCTGTTTTTTACCTGCGTGACTGGATTGGCGCAGGATCTGAAGAGTTTTGAGCAGCGGATCACGACCAAAGTGCTCCCCAACGGCCTGACGATTCTGATTTGCGAGCGGCCTGAGGCCCCGGTTTTCAGTTATACGACCTTTGTCGACACGGGCGACGTGAACGATCCTTCGGGCGAGAGCGGATTGGCGCACATGTTCGAACACCTCGCGTTCAAGGGGACGACAGAGATTGGCACAACCGACTACGCTGACGAGAAGGTGGCGCTCAGCCGTGTCGAATCGGCCGATGATGCTTACGAAGCCGAAAAGCGCAATCCAATGGGCAGCAACCCAGATAAGCTTGCGGAACTGCAGAAGGCATTTGATGCAGCGCAGGCCGCCGCGGAGAAATTTGTCGTGCCGAACCAGTTCACTGACGTGGCAGAACGGAACGGCGCGCACGATCTGAACGCCTCCACGGGGCTCGACGAGACGATGTTCTTCTGGTCGATGCCGGAGAATCGCCTGGAGCTTTGGGCGTGGCTGGAAAGCAGCCGTCTGGCGGATACCGTTCCGCGCGAGTTCTATAAGGAGCGCTCGGTGGTGATCGAAGAACGCCGCATGCGCACGGATTCGAATCCCGAGGGGCGCCTGATCGAGCAACTGCTGGCAACGGCGTACGTTGCCCACAACTACGGACGCAGCGGCATAGGCTGGCCCAGCGAAGTAAGCCAGATTACCGCAACGGAAGCGATGGCCTTCCACCGGAAGTACTACGTTGGTTCAAACATCGTGATTGCCGTGGTTGGCGACGTGAAGGCTTCCGAAGCGATGCCGATGCTGGAGAAGTACTTCAGCCGGATCCCGGGCGGACCGAAGCCGCTCGATATGACGACAGTGGAACCGAAGCAGTTTGCCGAGAAGTCGGTGGTGATCAAGGACCCATCGCAACCGCTTTATATCGAGGCGTACCACCGTCCCGACTATCACAGCCCGGACGACGCGGTTTACGACGCCATCAGCGACATCATGTCGAACGGCCGTGTTTCGCGCCTTTACCGCAGCCTGGTGCGCGATCAGCAAATTGCGGCCGCGGCTGCAGGCGAAGGACCTTTTCCAGGTTCGAAGTATCCAAGCCTCTTCCTCTTCTATGCGTATCCGCTTCCCGGACACACTCCCGCCGAAATGCGCGATGCCATCCACAAAGAGATCGACAAACTGAAGACAACCGACGTGACGGATGCGGAACTAGCCATGTACAAGACGCGCGCACGCGCCGACCTGCTACGAGGACTTGCGGATAACCAGGGGCTTGCTAACGCGCTGGCTGAATACCAGACGCGCTACGGCGACTGGCGCGAACTTTTCCGCCAACTCGATCGGGTCGACAAGGTGAGCAAGGCCGATATTCGACGCGTTGCAAGCCAAGTGTTCATCGCTTCCAACCGAACCTGGGCTGATATTGAAACCGAGGCCCCTGCTGCACCCGCCAAGAACGAGGGAGGCGCACAGTGAAGCCCAGTGGACAGTGGACAGTGATCAGTGATCAGTTGAGCTCGCCGGGTTTCAAGGCTCCCTCATGGCGAATTGCGCTGACAAGCCTCTGCTTTGGGTTTTTGCTTGTTCCGGCGGCCGCGCCGGCACAGCAGCAGGAGAAGCCGTGGCAGAAGATTCCCATTCCGCCGCTGCACGAGTTCAAGCCGCAGCAGCCCAAGCGCATCGCACTGAAGAACGGAATTGTGCTGTTCATGCAGGAGGATCACGAGCTGCCGTTTGTCTCCGGGTCAGTGCTGATCCCCGGAGGATCGCGAGATGAAGATCCGGCCAAGTGCGGGTTGATCGATCTTTACGGGCAGAGCTGGCGGACGAGCGGCACCGCAAAGATGAGCGGCGATGCCATGGATGACCTGCTCGAAGCGAAGGCCGCGCATATCGAAACCGGCGGCGATGACGACTCAACCGCATTGTCGTGGGATTCGCTGAAGACCGATACGGATCAGGTCTATGACCTGGCGATGGACTTACTCTTCCATCCCAAGTTCGATAACCAGAAGCTGCGTCTCGCCAAGCAGCAGGTAGCAACCTCGATCGTCCGGCGCAACGACCAGGAGTCAGAGATCGCGGGGCGGGAAGCAGCGAAGCTGATTTATGGCGCGAACAGCCCCTACGCGCGGCAGCCCGAGCTCTCGACGATTGCCAAGGTTACATTGGCCGATCTACAGGCCTGGCACGACAAGACGATCGGGGGAAAGCTAATCGTCAGCATAAGTGGGGACTTTGATCCGGCAACGATGGAGAGCAAGCTGCGTGCAACATTTGAAGAACTCCCCCAGGCCAGGCCGAATCCGGTGCGCCATGATATGTTTCCCGGACCTACACCGGGAGTCTACTTTGTAAACAAAGAGGACGTGAACCAGTCGCAGGTGGACATCGTGGGAATTGGCCTCGATCGCCACAATCCCGACGTGCCGAGCATCGCGATGATGAACGACGTCTTTGCGGGCGGTTTTGCCAGCAGGTTGTTTCAGAAAGTGCGCACGCAATTGGGACTTGCCTATGAGGTGGGGGGCGGAATGGCGTTTGGATGGGATCATCCGGCTACGTTCCAGGCTGTGGTCCTTACGCAGAGCCCGACTACGGTTGAGGCGATTCAGCAGACCTACAAGGTGCTCGATGGACTGGTCAGCCAGCCTTTTACCGAGGAAGAGCTGAAACGCGCCAAGGACAACATCCTCAACTCATTTCTGTTCCGTTATGACACCAAGGATAAGGTGCTGGCAGAGCGCGTTCGGCTGGAATTCTACGGGTATCCTGCGGATTATCTCGAGACCTACAAGGCGGCGCTCGAAAAAGTTACGGTTGCCGATTTGAATGCCGTTGCGAAGAAGTACATTCACCCTGACAAGTACGCGGTGCTGGTGGTCGGCAATGGTCCGGAGATCAAGCCGGGGCTCGATACACTGCAGATGGGTCCGGTGCACCAAATCGACATAACGATTCCTCAGCCCGGAGCGCCTGCCGGCACGATGAGCGGCGCGGAGAAGCAAGAGTGAGCAGTGAGCAGGGCAAGTCATCGCAATCGACTTCGAACCTGGCTGTGGTGATCATGGCCGCGGGCAAAGGCACGCGGCTGAGGTCACGCAGACCGAAGGTGCTCCACGAAGTCGGCGGCAAACCGCTGCTGAGTCAGGTGATCCGCGCGGCCCTCCAATTGGCAGACGCGGGAGACATCTACACCATCGTCGGACACCAGGCGGAACGTGTTCGCGAAGCTGTTGCGGCAACCGGCGTGCAATTCATCGAGCAGAGGGAACAGCGCGGAACAGGCCACGCGATTCAGTGCGCACGCGACGCGATCTCCCGCTACGGGCACATCCTTGTGCTTTCAGGCGACGTGCCGTTGATTAAGACTGAAACGCTGCAGCGCCTGATGACCCTTCACGTGGCGGAGGGCGCGGCGATGACCATCCTGACCGCAGAGCCGGAGGACCCAAGCGGGTATGGCCGAATTGTTCGCCGTTCCCCGGACCTGCCGCTGGTGGGTGCAATTGTGGAACAGAAGGCTCTTGCTCCCGAGCAACAGTCGATTCGCGAGATCAACTCCGGGATCTATGCCTTCAAAGTCGTGCCGCTGCTCGCTCATCTCGACAGATTGACCAGCAACAATGCTCATGGCGAGTTTTACCTGACGGATATCGCTGGATTGCTAAATGCAGCGGGCGAGAAGGTAGTCGCCTTAATGGCTGCGGAGCCACTGGAAGTCCTTGGGGCGAATACGATCGCAGAACTGGTCGCGCTGGATGCAAGCGTCCGTGCCGCGACGGCGAATCGCCTGATGGCTTCGGGGGTAACGATCTTCCGACCGGAGACGTGTGTCATCGATGCCGACGTGGAGATCGAGCCCGATACGATCATCGAGCCATTCGTGCAGCTGCTGGGCAAGACCAAGGTCGGCGCGGAGTGCGTGATCCGGTCCTACTCGGTTATCGAGAACTGCACTTTGGGCAATGACGTTCTGGTTCGGCAGGGCTGCGTGCTGGCGGAAAGCACCGTGGCCGATGGGGCACGGATCGGTCCGTTTGCACATCTTCGTCCCGGCAGCGAAATCGGGCAGGACGCCCATGTGGGCAACTTCGTTGAAACCAAGAAGGCGAAGCTGGGTAAGGGAGCAAAAGCCAATCACCTTACTTATCTTGGGGATGCGGAGGTGGGAGCGGGGTCGAATATTGGGGCCGGGGTGATTACGTGCAACTACGATGGCGTCCACAAGCACCAGACCCGAATTGGCCAGGGTGCGTTCATTGGGAGTGATTCGACACTCGTGGCTCCGATCGAAATTGGCGATGGATCCTATATTGGTGCGGGCTCATGCATCACCCGGGATGTACCGTCGGGCGCGCTGGCCGTGGGACGGGCGCGGCAGGTCACAAAAGAGGGTTGGGCGGTCTCCCGGCGGGCCAGGGAGCAAAAAAAATAATTCGGATTTGATCGGATTAGGCTTGTTCTGTGCGATTTTCGTGCAGCGCGTAGTAAAACGGTTTTCAA
>Ga0335072_10017015_pt1 | contig 10297 bp, 7 predicted proteins | sample Lox_Sample_21_FD_206725 | JGI IMG/M metagenome (GOLD analysis project Ga0335072, IMG submission 206725) | Soil microbial communities from Loxahatchee National Wildlife Refuge, Florida, United States - Lox_Sample_2.1 | ecosystem: Environmental > Terrestrial > Soil > Wetlands | place: USA: Florida...
TTGCCGCGTCACCGCAATCGCCGCCACCGCGAACGCTTCGTTCAGCTCGTACAAATCGACGTCACGGTCGCGATCCCATCCCGTTTTCGTCAGCAGCTTTTCGACCGCGTCCACCGGCGCCATCATCACCCACTTCGGCTCAACGCCGCTCACCGCCTGCGCCACGATGCGCGCCATCGGCGTCTTGCCGAGGCGCGCGGCCGCGCGTTCGCTCGTCACCACCAGCGCCGCCGCGCCGTCGTTCGTCCCGGGAGCGTTCCCCGCCGTCACCGTGCCGCCTTCTTTTTTGAACGCGGGCTTCAGCTTCCCCAGCGCCTCGAGCGATGTATCCTCGCGCGGCGATTCGTCCGTCTTGATAATCACGGGCGCGCCTTTGCGCTGCGGAATTTCCACCGGCACGATCTGCTCGCTCACGAAGCACGATTTGATCGCGTGCACCGCGCGCCGATGGCTTTCGAGCGCGTACGCGTCCTGCTCGACGCGCCCGATGCTGTACTTTTCCGCCACCAGCTCTGCCGTCATGCCCATGTGGAAATTTTCGTACGCGTCCCACAGCCCGTCGGTGATCATCGAGTCGAGCAGTTCCGCGTTGCCGAGCCGAAAGCCGGCGCGCGCGCCCTTCATCAGGTACGGCGTGTTCGACATCGACTCCATCCCGCCCGCCACCACGATTTCCGATTCGCCCAGCGCCACCGCCTGCGCCGCCAGGCCCACCGCCTTCAGCCCCGAGCCGCATACTTTGTTGATCGTCATCGCCGCAACGCGCGGATCGAGCCCGCCGCCCAGCGCCGCCTGCCGCGCCGGATTCTGCCCCAGCCCCGCCTGTACCACGTTACCGAGAATCGCTTCGTCCACCTGCTTGGCGTCGATGCCCGCGCGCTTCACCGCCTCCGCCACCGCTCGCGCGCCAAGCTCCGTCGCCGCGAGCGGCGCCAGCCCGCCCATGAATTTGCCCACAGGCGTACGCACCGCACTCAATATCACCGGATTTTCCATGCCGCACCTCCCTCAACCGCACCAACGCGAAAATTCAGTATAGGCACGTAGAAATGCCCGGTCAATTTAGCTCGGGGGTAGGCTATAGGGGGGAAAAGTGATACACCCTCGGCTCTCCCCGCTACGCTTGCCAGCGGACTCGTCGTCGACGGCACGACATCGATTTCACGAAATTCCACGCGCCAATCACGATTTCGCAAGATTCTTAACGAGCGTGCGAAAATTGCGCCAGTTGTTAAATGGACTTAACTCGACACCGATTCCACTTTTCCGTTACGGCGCTAATCGCGGGCGCGTTAATCCCAGGCACTTACTGGGGAACTCCCAAACATCGCTTTGCGTGCATTTTATGCACTAGAATACGAAGGTCGTTCACATCGTCTGCTATGCGCCTTGAAGGTCCTGCAGCCTCTCGACGACCCAGACGGCCAGACTCTCGCCTGGTCACGCAGAACCTTGTTCTGTCCGCAGCGTTCGCACTAGAAGGGCACCCTTACTGGTCTTCCATTCGAGACTTGGCAGTACTGATCGAATTATTTTGTATGTATGATTCCGCGACCGCTCTTGGTCGAGGCATCATTGGGGGCCGCTTCCCAGAGCTGGGCGATCTACTCATCAAGTCAGGCTTTCTTCAACTCCGTAGTCCCACCGACGACAAGACCTTTCGCCGAGTTGTAGAAGTCGCTAGGTGCCATATACGGACTTACTACGCCGGGCGTGAACGTGCTGTACCGGCTAAGGGCAAGCTAGAGAAAAGCCCGGGATTCGTGGATATGCTGGCAAGTGCGCTCAATCATCACGAGTTTCAAAACTTGACCAGCGTACCAGAGAGCCCCGAAGAAGGCGTCGACTATGGGGACCTGGATGACCTCGACCTTAGCCTTTTCCTCCATACTGATCTCGAACCACACACGATTCCGGGAGAACTGCAGGAAAAAGAGGGACAGCGTAGAGCGGCAAGGTTCATAGCCCGGACGTTCCTATACATTGCGTATCAGGAAGTTAGCGGTCTCGTGTTCGTGCCGGACGCGGTCCGGGAATCCGTTATAGAAGATGTTGTCGCTATGGAGGATGTGGTGCGAGGCAAGCTCTTGGCGGCGCTTAAAGTGCAGGAGACACACGCCTCGGACGTGCGTCGCCTATCTCCGCTGGCGGCAGTTGTCTTCGAACGTGCTTCGCACAGGAGTCGAATTATTCAGGAAATGAAACGACTAAGGGACGAACTCGCTCCGTTGCGAGAGCGCCTTCGAAAGGCTGAAAGGAAAATATTTTACGGCAAGGGCACTAAGGTAGGTGCTGCCAAGGCTGAATGGGAAATGGTCGCGGCGGAGCTTAAGAAGAGTTTTGGTGATCAACCTCAAGTGATCTGCCTCAGAAGCATTCTACGTTTTGGGAGTGATGCTGGAGAGCTAGCGGACGAGCCGCTTAAAGCGAAGAGTTGGATGACGCTCTTGCTGGGGTTGCCTTTTGAAGCGGCTAGCAGATTGCTTTCGCGAAGGCCTGCGATTGAGTTGCATCACTTGCGCCGTGAGATGCCTGGCAGCATACGGCTCTGGGAATCTGTGCAACGCCTTTTGGGCCCCCACATTCAGGATTATTGAACGACGACGCGAAGGAATGGCGCTGCAGAGACGGATCAGCGAACGCGGAGACATGGCATGGCAAACGAGTGCGCGAGGGTTAGCGGTATACAGGCGACTGAGTTGGCTGCCTGTTGAGTTGCCCGTCGGAGCGCCCCTTGGCCAGGCTCGCCGCCGATTCGAGATACTCCTTCAACGTGAGGTAAACGTCCGTCGGAAGTAGGTGAAAATGTTCTTCCGGGAAAAGCGTCAGTCCCGACCTTGAGACAAGAGCAAACGGAATCACGGCAACCCGAATCCCACGAGACTCCAGGAATGGAACCCACCACTCAACATCGGCTTCCCTTGAGCCTTGGCCAACAATCAAGACCATACGATCGAGTTCGCCAGCATGCTTGCCAAGTTCCCCGACGAACTGCCGCTCGTCCGCCAGATATTCGCGGACGTTAATTCTGAGCCCTATTGCCCGCAGTGAATTAGAGAAAACTTGCGCCGCGAGAGGGCTTTCTTCTCCGCGGAAGAACAAGACCAGCATGGAACCGGCGAGCGCTCCAAATTGAGGCGATCCCAGCAAGGGCTTTAGATACTCCCTCTGCTGTTCAAGCTTCTCTACAAGGCTTAGGAGTTCCCACCTTCTAATTCTCTCGGCGTCGAAAATCAGTTTCGAAGTCTTGAATTGCAACCGCAGCAGCGTCACGCCAGCGCTTACATGAGCCGCGAGCGAGCGATAGGAAGCGCGCCAAGATAGAAGAATGCCGCCGACCAGTATCGCAGCTAAGAGGTACGCGGCCACCCGCCCCCTCGCCTGATCTTCCCAATGTGCGGCAGCCTGTAATACGCATACGATCACAAGGGCAGCTAAGGCCGAGCGGAACAAAACCACGCCCGGTTGCCACTCCGGGCGGCTAACTGCTAACGATTGTCGACCTATTCTCACGAGCTTCCCTTAACAGGAACTCCCCACAGTCCACAAGTACCATAATAACGTACAGAAGGAGAAACGCTGCCTCAGATAATTGCTTGGCAATGTTGAAGAATCGGCTATCGGGACTAGACAAATGACGCGCGATTGAAACCGCCGCATATCCGAACCCGATAACAACTAGGTCACAGACCAGGATGCTGGAAATGTCGAGCACTCTTATAAGGCGACGCTCGATCCGGGACCGAAGCCCCAGCCACTCTGTCTGCATGTCGTACATAGTCCTTACAGTGCACGCAAGGTAACACCAATGGGCTCAAGCAAGCAATATCATTCCATGTCGGAGTCCAGGCCAGAGGGGCGATACAAACCGGCGGGGAGATGCGTTTAAATAACCAACGAGGCATAGTCGTGCTCAAAATGCGTGGCTCCGGGGAATTCAAGGAATCCGTAGCGCTGGCTCTCGAGGTGGTGCTGCGGAATCCGCTGCGCTCGTTCCTTACCGTGCTCGGCATCATGATCGGCGTAACCACGATCATTGTCATCGGCGCCGTCATCAATGGCCTGAATTCCAATGTCCTCGATTCCGTCCAGTCGCTTGGATCGAACACGATCATCTGCTACCGGTTTTCCTTTGCCACTCTGGGCCGGCAGTCTCCCGCCGTGCTCCAGCGCAAGGAACTCAAAGCGGAATGGGCGGATGGCATCGCTCGCTTGCCGCACGTGGCCGCCGCAGCCCCGCTCGCCGACATCCAAGATCTCTCGCTGGGAGTTGGATCGAGCGCTGTGCGCCGCGGCAACCACCGCGCGTCCAACGTCATTCTGCAGGGCGACACGCCGTCCATCGCGGACATCAGCAACTTCGATCTCGACCGCGGCCGCTTTTTCAACAATACCGACGAGCAGCACCACTCACCCGTCGTCGTCCTGGGACACGACACCGCTGAAACGCTTTTTCCGAAAGGAGAGGATCCTCTCGGCCGGGAAGTCCTGGTCGAGGGCCAGGTCTTCACAGTCATTGGCGTTCTCGGGCTGCAGAAGCAGGCGCTCGGCACCGGAAGCAACCCCAACGACAATATCGCGATCCTTCCGCTCACCACGATGCGGAAACTCCATCCCGAATTCAAAGACTTCATGCTTTTCGCGAAGGCCGACACGACGGACAACCTGCCGCTCGTCCTCGACGAAATCCGCGGCTATTTGCGCCGCATGCGCAAGCTTTCGTCCGATCAGGACGACGATTTCTCGATTATGACCACCGACACTTTTCTCGATCTCTGGAAACAGATTTCGAGCGGCATCTTTATAGTCATGTTGGCTGTTGGTTCGGTGGCGCTGCTGGTGGGCGGCGTGGGAGTGATGAACATCATGCTGGTCAGCGTCACCGAACGGACGCGTGAAATCGGCGTCCGCAAAGCGATCGGCGCGCGCCGCACGAACATCTTGATGCAGTTTCTGCTCGAGGCGGTGACTCTCGCGGGTGTTGGCGGAGCCATGGGTGTGCTGTTGGGCTCGGCCGTTGTTCTCCTCATCCGGTTGGCTTTTTCTTCTTTCCCCGCCTCGGTTTCGTTCTTCTTGGTGTTCCTCGGCGTCTCCGTTGCAACTTTGATCGGCGTTTTTTTCGGAGTCTATCCCGCCTGGAAGGCGGCGCGCCTGAATCCAGTCGAAGCGTTACGATACGAGTAGCCCGGCGGATTCGCGCCGATTCACGCGCGCAAATTCGCAACGATGGATCGGTGAGTCGCTACAGGGGCGGCGGTCACGCCATCCGCTTCGCGATCATGAACCACGCTTTCGGCGCGCCGCCGTCGAATAGTTGCTTTGATTCGGGGCGAACTTCGAATTCTTTTGGGTCGATCGATTCGATTTCCCAGCCGTTCACGAAGGCGTTGCGCAGTTCCTTTTCCGTGACGCGGCGCGGCCCGTTGGTTCCCGGCGTTTTGTCGCTGAAGCATGCCAGGAAAAATCGGCCGCCCGGCTTGACCACCGTCTTCAATCCTTCGACGTAGCGCGGCCGGTCTTCGTCCGAGAAAACGTGAAAGAGGCCAGAGTCGATCGCGTTGTCGAAGCGCTCCTTCCAATCGCGCAGCTTCAGCGCGTCTTCGACGACGAAGGTGGCGGCCACTCCGCGCTCGGCGGCCTTGCGCTTCGCCACGGCAATGGGCGGCTCGAGGAAATCGACGCCGGTCACCTGGCATCCGCGCGCCGCGAAAAACAGCGCGTTCTCTCCCGTGCCGCAGCCCACATCCAGCAGCGAGCCCGCGATCTTGCCCGCGACTGCGACGAACACAGGCTGCGGCTTGCCGATGTCCCACGGCGGCGCGTCTCCCGAATACGCCGTCTGAAAATGTTCGCGATTCACCATCGTCGTTCTCTCTTCGCTCATTTTCCCCTCGCGATCTTTCTTCACGGTCGCATTACAACTGTGTAGTAGAGCCGCCGCAGCCAGCGCGAAAAGCGAGTCCAAAAGCTCTCTGCCGGATCCGGCTCAAGGCCACCGTCCGCAGGCGGCACCAGCGGACGCGGCAAATCGTTCGTTGCGGTCCAATGCCGGCGTCGCGGGCCCACGCCGATAATGGCGCGCCACCCTATCCCGTAGCCTCCACCCTTCAGTATCAGAACGGTCGTCATTTTCGCTGCCTTCCGCCATCACCGCCGTAATATTCTAGCGGCGCGGCCGGAAAGAGCAAATTACGACAGCCGAAGCCGATCAGCTTGCTTGAGTGGAAAGAATCAAGAGGACGAAGGCCACAATGAGCGCGGCGGTTCGCAACGCATGATACACATCCCAGCGGCGCTCTTCCGCCCGCCAGCCCTTCGGCAGGGAAGCAATTGTCCAGCGCGCGATTCGATTGTTGATCGGCACCGGCCCGATGAGCGAAAACAAAGACGCAAGCGCCTGGATTGCGAGCGCCGCCACGGCCAAGCGCCACGCTCGTTCGTTTAGCTTGACGACCGGCAGCACGAGCAGAAGATTTAGAATCGCCGACGCCGGCATCCAGAACGGCATCACTCGTCCCAGCAGAGCGGCGAGCGCGGAACGAACAGGTATGTGCACTTCGAGCGGCAGCCGGTTGAGAATCGGATGGCCGAAGAGCGCCACGTTCAATTCGCTTCCGCACATCAGGCCCAGCACGAGTATGGCGGCGGTCTGGAGCAGCATGCCCGGAGTCATCGCCTGCATTGGATGCGCCTGAGCGCCGTTGGTAACAGCGGAATTGGCGCTCCGACAGCGTACTCCAGGTGTACGTCGTCGGGCGGATAAAAGCGCGTTTCCGGGAGGCATTCGGCGCCTTTGCGCGCTTACGCGGCGATTTATTTCGGTCGGCCGTTTTGTAGCCACTAACCACCTGCCAGCCGGCAGGCGGGCTCGCCACTAGCCACTCATTGTTCGCCTTATGTTCGCCTCGGCGCAATCTGGTAGAATATCGTTTCCGCATGGCCACCACGACCAACCCGAAAGAGCGCCCGGCGTCCGCCTCGGGCTTCCCGCTCAACGAGGAGCAGCGCGCCGCCGTCGAACACGGCGAAGGTCCGCTGCTGGTGATGGCGGGCGCGGGCACCGGGAAGACGCGCGTGATCACCGAACGCATCGCCACGCTGCTCGCGGCGAATCCCGAGCTCGCCGGTGAAAATATTCTCGGGCTCACGTTCACGGATAAAGCCGCGGCCGAGATGAAGCACCGCGTGCTGAAAGCGGCGGGCGAGCGCGCCGAGGGCGTGTGGCTGAGCACGTTCCATTCTTTCTGCCTCGAAAAAATCCTGCGCGAAGCGAATCCCGAAATTCAGCCGCTCGACGACATCGATCACCGCATCCTGCTGCGCCGCAACATCGCCGAACTCGACCTGAAAATTTTCCGACGGCTTGCCGAGCCCGCGGAATTCCTGCGCGACTTCCAGACGTTTTTCTCGCGCTGCCAGGACGAGCTCGTAACGCCCGACGATTACCAGCGCTACGTGGAAAAGCTGCGCCGCGAATACGAAGCGCGGAAATCGTCGCTCGAGCCGGACGCGCGCGCCGTCGCCGAAGAAGAGCTGGCGCGGCAGGAGGAGCTCTCGCGCGTCTATCGCGTGAGCGAGCGGCTGCTGCGCGAACGACACCTGCACACGTTCGGCGCGCAGCTCCTGCAAGCGGTCGAGCTGCTGCACGCCGATCCGGCGCTGCTCGAACGCATGCGCGCGCAATACCGCTACATCCTCGTCGACGAATTCCAGGACACGAACATCGCGCAGATCGAGTTGCTCTGGCTGCTCGCCGGCAGCCATCGGAATATCGTCGCCGTCGGCGACCACGATCAGGCGATCTACCGGTTTCGCGGCGCGTCGTTCGGCAGCTTCACGATTTTCCTGAAAAAGTTCTGCGGAGCCGCCGCCTCGGGCGCGGCGCTGCAAAAAGACGCCAGCGCGAAAGAGCACTTCGTCTCGCTCTCGAAAAACTACCGCTCGACGCGGCGCATCCTGCGCGTGGCCGGCGAGATGATCGCCAACAACGAGCGCTCGCCGCTGCTGCCGCCGAAAAACCTCACCACCGACAATCCGGAGGGCGAAAGAATCCGTATCGCGGAATTCGCCAACATGGATGAAGAGGCGCACTGGGTCGCCTCGGAAATCGAGCGGCTGCACGAGGCGGGCGCGCACTGGAAAAGCTTCGCAGTGCTCTACCGCAAGCACTCGCACCGCGAGCTGCTGGTCGGCGTGCTGCGCCGGCGGCGGATTCCCTTCGTGATCCGCAAGTCGTCGATCCTGGGCAACACGCTGGTGCGCGATCTTTTCGCGTGGCTGCGGCTGATCGCGCTGCCCGCGGACAACGTCTCCTGCGCGCGCATCCTCGCCGCGCCCTACTGGGAACTCGAGCCGCGCGACCTCGTTCGCTTCGCCGAGCGCGCGGACAAAAAGCGGCCGCGCGGCGCGCTGTGGGACGAAGTGGAAGCCGCGAAAGCCGAAAAGCCCAAGCTCGCCGAACTCGTCGCTACGATGCACGCGCTGCGGCTGAGCGCTCGCAAGAAAACCGCGTCGGAGCTGCTCAACGAGCTGATCTCGGCGCTCGAGCTCGCGCCTTCGGAAACCGACCGCCAGTACGTCGACCGCCTCGCCGAATTCGTGAAGGAGTGGGAGCGCAAGAGCGACGACACGCGCCTGCGCGATTTCATCGAGTACCTCGGTTTCTTCCACGAGCTCGACGGCGACATCTCGATCGAGGAAGAGATCGCGGACGATGCGGTGCAGCTCATGAGCGTCCACGCCGCCAAGGGCCTCGAATTCCCGCACGTCTTCATCCTGCGGCTCAGCAAGCACGACTTCCCTTCCGGCGTGCGGCGTCCAGTCTTCGAATTTCCCGTCGACCTGATGAAGGAAGAGCAGCCGCAGGGCGATTTTCAGATTCAGGAGGAGCGACGGCTTTTCTACGTGGCGGTGACGCGCGCGCAGCAGCGGCTGACGCTTTCGACGATCGTCAACAAGCGCAAGAAAGCGTCGCCCTTCCTGGAAGATTTTCTGCGCAATCCGAAAATTCAGAAGCTGGATACGGCGCAGACGGCGCCGCGCGTCCTCGTGCCGGAGGAAGACGCGCCGGACGAACTCGACGTGGCCGCGCCCGATCCTGGGCCGCTGTTTCGTTCGCTGCGGGAAAATTCGAAGGCGTATTCGCGAGTCGCGCTTTGGGCGCGGGCGTTTCACCCGCCGCGTCCCGAGCCGCTGCAGCTCAGCGCTTCCGCGATCGGCGCGTACGAAACCTGCCCGATGAAATACCTGTTCCGCTATTCGTGGGGCGTTCGCGGCGGCCCGAATCCGCAAGCGCAATTCGGCAACATGATGCACGCGACGATCAAGGAATTCGTCGGCGAAGTGCGGAAGCGCGGCAAGTCCGTGCCGCTCGAGGAAATGTGGGCCATCTTCGACCGCGTCTGGACCTCGGCCGGATTCCCGGACGAATACCAGGAAGAGGAATATCGCAAGGCGGGGCGCGAGCAGCTCGAAGCTTTCTATCACAGCTACATCGCGGCGCCGGCGGACGTCCTCTACCAGGAGAAGCCGTTCGAATTGCCGCTCGAGCACGAGATCGTGGTCACCGGGCGCATGGACCAGGTAAATCGCGCGGGCAAGGACGCGGTGGAGATCATCGATTACAAGACGGGGAAAATGCGGGACGCGAAAAAAGCGGCGGGCGACTTGCAGCTCGGCATTTATGCGCTGGCGGCGCGGGAAGTGCTCGATCTGGAGCCCTCGCGGCTGGTTTTCTACAATCTCGTCAACAACGAAGCGGTGGCCACCACGCGCGACGAAAAAGCACTGGCGGCCACGAAGCAGAAAATCGCGGAAGTGGCCGACCTGATTCGCGCGGGGGTGTTTCCGGCGAAGCCGACGTTCGCGTGCGCGTACTGCGATTACAAGGCGATGTGCCCGGCGCACGAAACGCTGGTGCCGATTCGTCCGATGCCACGGACTTAATTTTTCTCTGCGAACTCTGCGTCTCCGCGGTGCTTTCTTGGGCTCCACGCGCGCGGAAGAACCATTACCGCAGAGGCGCAGAGACGCCGAGGAAGAGACGCAGAGAGAAGAGAAAACCTTCACCACAGAGGCACAGAGGGGCACAGAGAAAAACACGGAGAAGAGAACGGCGGGGACAACGGCGCAAATTAAAAAGCGGGGCGGCTTTTCGGCTGCCCCGCTTTTTGTTTCTGAAGGCTTCGTTCGAACCAGAAGCCCGGATCGGTTCCGCGCATAACTACCAGGAACGTTCTCCCCGCGAGAAGCGCGCCGGAAGTTCGCGTCGCAGCTCGACTCGCTCATTCATCTATAA
>Ga0335072_10017016_pt1 | contig 10297 bp, 6 predicted proteins | sample Lox_Sample_21_FD_206725 | JGI IMG/M metagenome (GOLD analysis project Ga0335072, IMG submission 206725) | Soil microbial communities from Loxahatchee National Wildlife Refuge, Florida, United States - Lox_Sample_2.1 | ecosystem: Environmental > Terrestrial > Soil > Wetlands | place: USA: Florida...
CGGCGCCCGCGCCAAGACCTGCCCCGGCCACTTCGGTCACATAGAGCTCGTCAAGCCGGCCATCCATTCCGAATTTTCAAAGATAATCTACATGGTTCTCCAGGCGACCTGCCCGAACTGCCACAGGATCCTCCTCGACGAGGAAGCGATCCAGGAGCTCAAGAAGAAGCAGACCGACATAACGGATGCGGCTGCCGCAGAGGTCGCGGCAAGCGGACAGGAAGCCGAGTCGCAGGAGCAGCTCCAGGTCTCAAAGCAGGCAAACCAGAAGGTCAAGAAAGTCAAGAGGACAAAGAGGTGCCCGTACTGCCACGAGGAGCAGCCGAAGCTCAAGTTCTCCCAGCCGACATACTTCACAGTAGGGGACAGGAGGCTCAAGCCAGACGAGATAAAGGACATGCTCGCCAAGGTAAGCGACGACGACCTCCGCCTGCTAAACATAGATCCGGAGAGGAGCAGGCCTGAATGGCTCATACTGACATCGCTCCTGGTGCCTCCGGTAAACGTAAGGCCGTCGATCACACTCGAGTCGGGGGAGAGGTCCGAGGACGACCTGACGCACAAGCTGGTCGACATAATGAGGATAAACCAGAGGCTTGAGCAGAACATAAACGCCGGCGCCCCCCAGATAATAATAGACGACCTCTGGGAACTGCTGCAGTACCACGTCACCGCATACTTCAACAACGAAACCTCTGGAATACCCCCTGCAAGGCACAGGAGCGGAAGGGCGCTCAAGACCCTGGCGCAGAGGCTCAAGGGCAAGGAGGGCAGGTTCAGGTACAACCTGAGCGGAAAGAGGGTCAATTATTCTGCAAGAACTGTAATCAGCGTGGATCCGTACCTTGACATAAACGAGGTCGGAGTCCCGCAGGAGATAGCAGACAAGCTCACAGTCCCATTCTACGTGACCACGTGGAACCTCGAGCATGCAAAGGAGCTGGTGCAGAGGAGGGAGTACCCTATGGTTCTCAATGTTATACTGCAGGACGGCAAGAGGATAAGGGCGATAGACACAAACCGTGAGGAAGTCCTGAAGAGCGTAGTCCCGGGAGTCATACTAGAGAGGCAGATAATCAACGGCGACATCGCCCTCTTCAACAGGCAGCCTTCCCTCCACAGAATCTCAATAATGGCCCACAGGGTGAGAGTCCTTCCGGGCAAGACCTTCAGGATAAACTACTGCACAACCGCGCCTTACAATGCGGACTTCGACGGAGACGAAATGAACCTCCACATGCCGCAGACGCTCGAGGCGCAGGCAGAGGCAAGGTACCTCATGGAGGTGCAGTACCAGATATTCTCGCCTAGGGATGGCTCAGCGATAATAACAAACAGCGAAGACGGCATCAGCGGCATGTTCGCGCTGACAAACGACGGCAACAAGATGACAAAGGACATGGCCTGCTACCTGATGGGCATATGCGGAATATACGCCCTTCCGAAGCCTGACAAGGATGGCATGTACAACGGCAAGGACGTCTTCTCCATGATCCTTCCAAAGGACCTCGACTACCAGCAGAAGACAGCAGGAGGAAACTTCGTCATAAAGTCGGGAAGGCTTGTGGAGGGTGTCATAACAAAGGAGACCTACGGAAGGGACAACGGGCTCTCGATCAAGATAGCGATGGACTACGGGTACGACGAGCTGAGGAAGTTCATCTACGTCTCTTCAAAGCTGTCTGACGCCTATGTAACGCTTGCAGGAGTGACAGTCGGGGTCAAGGAATACTCGATAGACGAGGCAATGGAGAAGGAGAGGGTCAGGATCCTCAAGGAGACATTCGAGAAGGTCGAGACGCTCATCTCGGAATACAAGAGCAGGAAGCTGGAGCCACTCATAGGATACACGCCGAAGGAGTCCCTTGAAAGGATGATAATCGCGGAACTCAACGTTGCGAGAAGCAAGGCAGGCGAATACCTCGCAAAGCACTCTGCTACTGACAACAGCGCAGTGCAGATGGCCCGTTCGGGATCAAGAGGGAGCATACTCAACCTGGAACAGATGAGCATGTTCCTTGGCCAGCAGGCAACGCTAAGCGGAGGGAGGATCAAGAGGGGATACTACACCAACAGGCTGCTCCCCCACATAAGGCCGGGAGACGTCGGCCCTTCGGCAAGGGGATTCATCATAACAAACTACTACGGAGGGCTGTCTCCTGTGGACCTCTTCAGCCACGCTGTAGGATCAAGAGGGTCCGAGGTGTACAAGGCGCTGCTTACCGGAAGATCCGGATACCTGTACAGAAGGCTCTCCAACGCCCTGCAGGACTACTACGTGAAGAGGGACTTCAGCGTCAGGGACATAAACAACAACCTCATTCAGACCCTTTACGGAGGGGATGCGATAGATCCGGTCAAGGTCCAGTTCGCCAATATGGCAAAGGAGGAGGAATGATACCATGGAAGAGAAGACCGACAAGAGATTCATAGTAAACTACGGCGAGCCTGTGGGCATGCTTGCAGCCCAGTCGATAGGGGAGCCTGGCACGCAGATGATCCTCAGGACGTTCCACTACGCGGGAATAGAGGCAACCATCGCGACTTCCGGACTTCCCAGGATAGTCGAGCTGGTCGACGCAAGGAAGAAGCCGGCAACCCCGATAACATACATCTACCTGAATGCCGCTGCGAAGAAGAGCTTCGAGAAAGCGGAACAGGTGGCAAAGAGGATAAACGAGGTAAACATGGGCGCCATCACGAAGCGCGCGATAGAGAGCTTCTCCAAGGGCGCGATCAAGCTCATACTGGACGAGCAGGCGCTGTCAGCAAACGAGCTCACGCCAGCCGGCGTGGCGCAGAAGCTCTCCAAGAGCATGGACGTGGATGCCAAGGCCGACGAGGACGGCAACCTGATAGTGAAGCTCAAGACCAAGAACCTCCAGGAGATCAGGCAGACGAGCGTAAAGATAATGAAGAAGACCATACAAGGCGTGGAGGGCGCAGGGAAGGCGGTAATACAGAGAGGCAAGAACGACGAGTTCTACATAGTGGCGGCAGGAAGCCACGTCGAGGGCCTCATAGACGTTGAAGGCATAGATCCCTCCAGGCTTTACACGAACGACGTATTCGCAATGTACAGGCTCTTCGGCATCGAGGCCGCAAGGAACACCATAGTCCATGAGCTGAAGTCGACTCTAGACGAGCAGAAGATAGACGTGGATGAGAGGCACATCATGCTTGTCGCTGACGCGATGACCTATGCTGGCGGGATAAAGGGCGTGGGAAGGCACGGCCTCAGCGGGCAGAAGAACTCGGTTTTCGCAAAGGCAGCCTACGAGGAGACTGTCAAGCACCTTGTCAATGCCGCGGCATTCGGGGAGATAGACCCGATGAGAGGGGTAACCGAGAACATACTGGTAGGCAAGCAGATACCCATAGGCACAGGCTCGGTGAGGCTCGCAATAAAGAAGGAGGACATCAAGAAGGCGAAGCCCGCAAAATAAGACCAGTTAAGGGGATGGGTATTTAAGCTGTGGGAACCCACGATAAGAAGGCGAAAAACATGCAGAACTGGAGAAAAAACCTTCTGGAACATCATTTGGGCGCAACGCTCATAGCATTCGAGCTGGTTCTGAGCGCGATATTCTTCGTGGTCTCATATCTTACGGGAAACATATACTTCAAAGGAGTCGCGGTCGGGTTGGTAATTGCCTGGGTGACCGGCGCGATAGCCTACTACATAAAGAAAACCCTAAAGCTGTGAGCAGCGAGGAGGACCAGACATCCGCTTCCAATCGGAAGGCGGCGGTTCCCCTCCTACAAACAAAGCAAAGCCACGGTTTCAAGGCAGACGCGGCCTTCTGCCTCCAGCGAAAAACGAGTAAAATTAAATTAAGTCCTAATTAGTATAAAAGGCTATGCTCGGTTTCCATTTCCGCTTTTTCTGAGACAGCAAGGCATAAATAGATTTTTAATAAATTCATGATGGTCGTATCGTGAAAGACAATTCCGCCTACATCTACCTTGAGGACGGCACGGTCCTGTCCGGGGCGGCATTCGGCGCAAAAACGGTGAAAAGCGGCGAGCTCGTATTCACGACCTCGATGAACGGCTATCCGGAAAGCCTCACCGACCCTTCCTACGCCGGCCAGATAATGATAATCACCCACCCGCTGGTAGGGAACTATGGCGTCCCCAGGAAGGAGGCCAAGGACGGCATACTCTCAAACTTCGAGTCCGAGAAGATACAGGCGGAAGCGCTGATAGTGAGCGAGCTCACCCACAGCAGCAAGTGGAACAGCAAGCTCGACCTCGCCGACTGGCTCAGCGAGGAGGGCGTACCCGGAATAACGGGGATAGACACGAGGCTTCTCACCAAGAAGGTCAGGGAGAAGGGCGTCATGATGTGCGCGGTCTCCACAAAAGGAAAACTCGCAAACCCGAAGAAGGAACTCAGCGCGGACTACAACTCGATAAACTTCGTGGAAAAGGTCTCCCCGAAGAAGCCGATAATCCAGAGCACGGGGAAGAGGAACGTGGTGATAGTGGATTGCGGCATAAAGCACGGCATACTCAAGAACATGGCGAAGCTGGGGTACAACGTGGTGAGGGTGCCTTACAACTACACCGCCTCGCAGATCATGGCGTTCAAGCCCGCAGGCGTGGTCTATGGAAACGGGCCAGGAAATCCCAACCTTCTCCAGCCGGTCGTCAAGTCGCTCCAGGACCTACTGGGATACAAGGTGCCGATAATAGGCATCTGCCTCGGCCACCAGATAGCCTCGCTTGCGCTCGGGGGCAGCGTCAGGAAGATGAAGTTCGGACACCGAGCGGTAAATAAGTCAGTGGTAGACACGATAAGCCAGCACGCATACATCACGAGCCACAACCACGGCTACGCCATGCTCCCGGAGGACGTGCCAAAGAAGGGCAAGATCTGGCTCGTCAGCCCGGACGACAACGTGGTCGAGGGAGTCATCTACAAGGAGCACAACATGATAACAACGCAGTTCCATCCGGAGGGGCAGCCCGGCACAAACGACGCCGGCTTCATATTCAACCAGTTCGACAGGATGATAAAGGAATCAAAAGGTTAGCGTTCATGGACAAGCAAAAGAAGAAGGTGCTAGTAATAGGGTCAGGCCCTGTCAAGATAGGCGAGGCGGCGGAGTTCGACTACAGCACCAGCCAGGCGCTCAAGGCACTCAGGGAGGACGGATACGAGAGCATAATACTCAACTCGAACGTCGCGACAGTCCAGACAACCTACGGCCTCGCGGACAAGGTCTATCTCCTCCCTGTAAATCCGGACTTCGTGGAAAAGGTGATAAAGAGGGAGAGACCCTGGGGCATAATGGTCGGCTTCGGAGGACAGACCGCGCTGAACGTCGGAGTCGCGTTGAACAAGAAGGGCGTGTTCAAGAAGTACGGCATCAAGGTGCTTGGGACAGGCATAGCCGGGATAGAGACCGCGCTCAGCAGGGAGAAGTTCAGGGAGACCATGAAGAAGCACTACATACCCATTCCCAAGAGCGCCAGCGCCAAGAGCAAGGAGGTCGCGGTCAAGGCGGCAGCCGCGATAGGATACCCGGTGATGATGCGGGTGAGCTTCAACCTCGCCGGAAGGGGATCGGCGGTGCTCTGGAACGAGAAGGAGCTGGTCGGAGAGGTCGAGAGGGCGTTCGCGCAGAGCCCCTCCGGCGAGATACTGCTCGAGAAGTACCTGTACGGCTGGAAGGAGATAGAGTACGAGGTGGTGAGGGACTACATAGGCAACTGCGTCGTCACGGCATGCATAGAGAACCTCGACCCGATGGGAATCCACACCGGAGACTCCACGGTCGTGACCCCCGCGCAGACGCTTGACAACTACGAGTTCCAGCAGATGAGGAGCACCGCAATAAAGGTCGCGGAGGCGATAAACCTGGTAGGGGAGTGCAACGTGCAGTTCGCTCTCAGCCCTGACAGCTACGAGTTCTACGTCATAGAGACGAACCCGAGGATGTCAAGGTCGAGCGCTCTGGCAAGCAAGGCCACCGGGTACCCTCTGGCGTACGTGAGCGCCAAGATCGCGCTCAAGCACAAGCTCTACGAGATAAAGAACAGCGTCTCGAAGTCAACCACGGCCTTCTTCGAGCCCAGCCTCGACTACATAACAGTGAAGATGCCGAGGTGGGACCTCAACAAGTTCGAGAACGCCACGAAGACAATAGGCACCGAGATGAAGAGCATAGGCGAGGTGATGGCGATAGGCAGGAACCTTGAGGAGGCCATGCAGAAGGCCGTCAGGATGCTCGACATAGGTGAGCCTGGAATGGTCGGAGGCCCGATCTACAACTCAAAGATCCCCAAGGCGGAGCTGATGCAGATGCTTAAGGAGCAGCGCCAGTACTGGTTCCTCTACGCCGCAAAGGCCTTCAAGGACGGCTTCTCTCTCGACGAAGTCTTCAGGCAGACCAGGGTCGACAAATTCTTCCTCAACAAGCTCAGGTCGCTGGTAAATGCATATGAAGACAGGGGAAGAATGAGCAAGGGGTCGTACCAGGGGCTCAAGAAACTGGGCTTCAGCGACCATCAGCTAGGGGCGGAGATGGAAAAGAACCTCTCAATAAAGCAGATAGACACCCTTGCCGGCGAATGGCCCGCCCAGACTAACTACCTGTACACGACCAACTCCGGAAGCGAGGACGACATAGAGACAAAGCCAAAGAAGAGCAAGCTCCTGGTCCTGGGCAACGGCGTATTCCGGATAGGGGTCTCGGTGGAATTCGACTTCGGCGCGGTGGCGCTGGCTGAGAGCGCAAAGAAGTACTTCGACGAGGTGGCAATGCTAAACTACAACCCGGAGACCGTGTCAACGGACTGGGACAGGTTCGACAAGCTCTACTTCGACGAGCTGACGGAGGAGACAATAATGGGCATACACAAGAAGGAGGACTTCACCAGCATAGCCACCTTCGCCGCAGGGCAGATAGGCAACAACCTCTCCATGTCGCTCGAGAAGCGGGGGATGAAGCTCTTCGGAACCAGCGGGAGGAGCGTAGACATGGCGGAGAACCGCGACAACTTCTCGAAGCTGCTGGAAAAGCTCAACATAAAGCAGGCCAACTGGACCAGCGCCAAGTCGCTCGAGGACATCAAGGCCTTCATAGAGCGCTTCGGCTTCCCGGTCATCATAAGGCCGAGCTACGTCATAAGCGGATCGGCAATGAAGATAGCCAACAACATGCAGGACCTCATGTCCTACGTGGAGGCCGCCGTCAAGGTCTCGCCAGAGTACCCTACAATAATCTCCAGCTTCATAAGGGAGGGGATCGAGGCGGAGCTGGACTGCGGCAGCGACGGGGAGAACGTAATAGGCGTGCCGCTCTGCCACATAGAGGAGGCGGGGGTGCACAGCGGCGACGCCACTATAACAACGCCCTACATAGACGGGAACTCCACCGGCAAGATGAAGGAGATAGCCCTCAAGCTGGCGAACGAGCTGAAGATCAGGGGCCCCTTCAACCTACAATTCATAATCCACAAGGACGAGCCATTCGTGATAGAACTAAACCTGAGGGCGAGCAGGTCCATGCCGTTCTCGTCCAAGGCTGTCGGCATCAACATAATAGACGAGGCGGTAAAGGGCATCATGTCCAAGTACTCATGGAACGGCTTCTACGAGCCGAAGAACAGGTCCTTCGCAGTCAAGAGCCCTCAGTTCTCCTGGGGACAGCTCAGGGGCGCCTACCCCCTGCTGGGGCCGGAGATGAGGAGCACAGGCGAGAGCGCGGCATTCGGCAAGACCTTCGAGAGCGCGCTCGTCAAGAGCTGGCTCGGCTCCTCTCCAAACGCGGTGCCCAGGAACAACGTGCTCATATACGGCGAGGTCGACAGGAGCATACTCAAGGAGACAGCAGACTTTCTCGCAAGGAACGTCAATGTGGTCACGCTGGCTATAGCGCCGATGCACAACCACCCGACAATAGACAACAGCAGGGCGCTGGAGCTGATCAACGCAAAGGCGATAGACATGGTAATAACGAGCAGCGACCTACGCGAGCTCGACTACCAGATAAGGAGGAGGGCCGTAGACCTCAACATACCCATAGTATTGAACGCGAGGCTGGGCAGGGCCCTTGCAAACTCGATGTTCCTGAAGGACCTAGACTACCTTGAAATGAAGGAGTACTGGAAAAGCAGGTAGCTAGCCGCCGAGTATCAGCTTCAGCACCGCCATCCTGACCGGGACCCCGTAGGCAACCTGCTTGAAATACACCGAGCTCTTCAGGTTGTCTATCTCCACGGGAAGCTCTCCAAGCCTGGGCAGCGGGCTCATGACTATTATGTCGTCGTTCGCCTTGGAGAGGAACTTCTTGTTTATTGTATAGTAATTGGCGAAGCGCTTGTATTCCTCGGGGTCCAAGAATCTCTCCTTCTGCATCCTCGGTATGTAGATGACGTCAGCTTCCTTGGCCTCGTCGAGCGAGTCCGACTTCTCTATCTCTATGCCGTAGTTGTCCTCAAGGTCCTCGACCATCTCCCCCGAGGCCTGGAGCTGCTCTGGCGCGATGAACTTTATGTTGTTCTTGAACATCGCAACCGCATAGGCAAACGAATGCACGGTCCTCGCGTTCTTCAGGTCTCCCACGATTGCCACGCTCATGCCGCTGAGCCTGCGCTTCTGCATCTTTATGGTGAAAAGATCGTACAGCGCCTGCGTCGGATGTTCGGCTGACCCGTCTCCCGCGTTTATGACAGGAACGTCAGAGTACTCGGCCGCCTCCAGCGCCGCCCCCGCCTTGGGGTGCCTGAGCACTATTATGTCCGCATATGATGCAACCACCCTTATGGTGTCAGCAAGGCTCTCGCCCTTCACGCTTGATGTGGTATTCACGTCAGAGAAGCCTATCACGCCACCGCCGAGCCTCTGCATGGCGCTCTCGAAGCTCAGCCTGGTCCTCGTGCTTGGCTCGAAGAAGGCCGTCGCCATTATCCTGTTCTCCAGGTACTCCAGCTTTGCCCTCCTTGTGAGGGCGCGCAGCATCGATTCGGATTCGTTGAGTATGGAAATGACCTGTCCTTTGGAGAGATCCTTGAAGGATATCAGGTCCTTTCCGCGAAGGCCGCTTCCGGATGAAGAAGAATTAGGCTTTCCCACAATGCGGCCCATAGATTATACCCATATAATGGCTAGTATAAATTATATAAGGCTTTACGAAGCCGTTATGCAGCAAGTGCCAAAGGCAGCCATGACAGCTGAAACTAAGCCCCTCCGGGCACAAAAGCGAAGATTTATAAATGATAAAACTCTTAGCGGTACTGGGATTGCATGCCAATTAAGGAAAGCGCCCAAGAAAGACCTCCGAGGGAAGCGCCTCCAAGGGAACCTGTGCCGAAAAGGTACGCCGAGAAGAAAAGCTCACTCTCGGGCTCCCATCGTTTTTTCGCAGCCGCCATGCTATTCATGACAGTCGCGTCAATAGGCATGGGCGCTAAGGGGCTCTCTGAAGACCCAATAATAAATCAGGGTTGGGACAAAGCGACACACGCGGAATACACCCAGGCATATGCCGACGAGGCGCAAGGCAAGGACCTCTCACTAAACGGCCAATTTGCAGCCGCAATAAAAGCATATCAAATCGCAGAACAGAACTTTGACAAACTGGCGGCGACGGCGCAATCAAAGGGCGATAAAGGAGTACAAACCCTCTTCCAAGGGCAGAGTTCCTTCGAGCAAAGGAGGATAGTGGAGAACTCTTATAATCTCGGAATAAAACAGGTAAAAACCGCAGCGTCGTATGAGGAGTATGCAAAAGGGCTGGCCACATTCGCCAATGCCTATCAACATCTCAAGCTGGATCTCGAATCATCTATCCCCAACCTGTCCATGTTTAAGACGCCGGGCAGCGTCGAAACTGACAAGATTGTGACAGAGCAGAACACATACATGATTCTTGTGATCGACGCATCGGTAACCAAGGCGCTTTCGGTCTTGGACGGCGCAAAATCCAATGCAGACTATCAAAACGCAGCAAACTACTTCAAATCCCTCACGGAGTTTCTGACGCACGGGATAGGTGTTGGAGTTGCGCCTAGCGGTTATATCCTAAGGATAAACGACAAGCTACAGGCCGGAAACTTCGCCGGTGCGGCGGCCGACTATCAAGAATACAAGGTCCAGCTCGACTTTCCGATGGTTCAAAATCTTAAATAATCCCAACCCGGATGAAGATGCCCTCACGATACAAAAAAGACAAAGTGCAAGGCGCATCAATCTCTTATTCTGGGCATCTGCTAAACGAAGAGACGTAAAGGCCATACCAATTATTCTAAGGAAGACAGCTACCTTTTTATATATTCAGCTGCCTAT
>Ga0335072_10017017_pt1 | contig 10297 bp, 8 predicted proteins | sample Lox_Sample_21_FD_206725 | JGI IMG/M metagenome (GOLD analysis project Ga0335072, IMG submission 206725) | Soil microbial communities from Loxahatchee National Wildlife Refuge, Florida, United States - Lox_Sample_2.1 | ecosystem: Environmental > Terrestrial > Soil > Wetlands | place: USA: Florida...
AGATGGCATCGGCGGGGGCGTTGTCCTTGAGGTAGGTCTCCACCTCAACGCCATTGGTCCTGGCCCGCGAAGCCAGGTCGGCCAGCAGCGACTCGGCCAGGTCACCAGAACTCATCGACTTCGAGAACTCCTCGCCGGCCGCGGACCTCAACGGCTGCGGCTTGTAGGCGGTCACGATGTGCAGCCGCCCGTCGGTCAGCTTGACCAGCTCGATCGCCACCCGCACGGCCTCAGCCGCCGTGGCCGACTCGTCCGCGCCCACTACCACGGTCTCGAACACAAGGCGCCTTCTTCCTCAAGCTTCCTCGGCGGGAGCGTCCACGCCGGAGGGTTCCGGTCATGTGATTTGCCTGATCTGCGTGCACTCTGCGTGCACTCTAGCCCGGATGATCCGCCGCAGTCTCGGATGTTGTGACGCTGTCAGCCGGCGCCGCCCGTCCGAGCGCCAGCTCCATGGCCTGGGAGCGCGACAGCCCGGCCCCCGATCGATAGGCGGCGTCGAACGCGCCGTCCCCCATCAGCCGGCGCAGGCGGCTCTGCTCCTGCTCGCGGAGCTGCTGCTCCGGCCCTGACCAGGTGATGGCCCCGACCCCGAGCGCGGTGCTCATGTCCGCATCGGCGGCGCCGTGCAGTCGGGCCGCCTTGACGTGCTCCCCCTGCCACGCGATGCAGCACGCCGCGCCGAACAGCAGCTCGCTGATGTCGAGGTGCTGGCCGAACCGCCGCGCCGCCAGCAGGCAGCGCCTGAACACCGGCACCGCCTCCTCGTGCTGGCCCTCGATGAGCAGCAGGATGCCGAAGTCGGTCCGCATGTAGAACAGGTAGACGTCGGCGCCGAGTTCCTCGGCCGTGGCGATCGCCTCGGTCAGGCGCGCGCGAGCGTCTTCGAGCCGCCCGGCATAGACATCCAGGCCGTAGAGCTGGTGCAGCTCGGACGCGGCAAACAGCTCGTCGCCGGTCTGGCGGAAGCAGTCCAGCGCCTCGAGGCGGATGCGGCGAGAGTCCTGGCCTTCGAAATCGTCGATGGCCAGGCAGGCCAGCAGCTCGCCACGCAGGTGCACGTCGGCGATCTCACGGGCGATCGCCACGCCCTCCTCACCCAGCCGCCGCAGCCTGCCCTCGTCACGATGGAACCAGGCCACGGCACCCAGGACGAGCAGAGCCCGCGCCTGCAGGCGCCGGTCGCCGAGGTCGCGAGCCATGGCCAGGGCCCGCTCGGCGCCCTGCCCGGCCACGGCGTGCGCGCCGGCGTCCATCCGCAGCAGCAGGCCGGTCAGCCAGCCGATGGCGACCAGGGCGCTGGCCAGCAGCACGCCCGGCCCGGGCTCAGCATGCCCGGCCCTGTCCACCGCGTGCCGCAGCCAGGTGATCACCTCGATGTGTCCCCGGCTCAGGGCGAACCTCTGCAGGCTCACGCCGAGCCGGAGCACATCATCGGTGCGTCCCTCGGCAGCCAGGTGAATGAACGCGGCGCGCAGGTTGTCCCACTCCAGGTCCAGCCGCCGCAGCCAATTGCCCTGGCCGCGCCCGGTGAGCGCGGGCGCCGCCGCCTCGGCCAGGCGGAGGTAGAAATCGGCGTGCCGGTCCCGGGCCTGCAGGACCTCGGCCTCGCCGCCCGCCCGCAGCAGTTCTTGGGCGCAGTACTGCCTGATCGTCTCCAGCAGCCGGTAGCGCACCGACTCGGGGGTCCGGTCCGCCACGACCAGGCTCTTGCCGACCAGCGAGCCGACCAGGTCTCCCGCGTCGAAGGCGTCAATGCTGCCCGCCGCGCAGACCGCCTCGGCCGCCGCCAGATCGAAGCCCCCGGCGAACACCGACAGCCGCCGGGCCGTCTCCCGCTCCGGCTGGGTGAGCAGGCCGAACGACCAGTCGACCGCCGCCTGCAGCGTCTGCTGCCTGGGCATGGCGTTGCGGCTGCCCCCGGTGAGCAGCCGGAAGCGCTGGTCCAGCCGCTCGCTGATCTGCTGGAGCGACATCGACGACAGCCGGGCCGCGGCCAGCTCGAGCGCCAGCGGGATACCGTCCAGGCGGCGGCAGACCGACGCGACCAGTGGCGCGGCTGGATCGTCGAGAACGAACCCGGGGTCGTGCGCCCGGGCCCGGTCCACGAAGAGCCGGACGGCGTCCGAAGCGGCAACGTCGTCCGCGGTGTCAACCTCGCCGGGCGGCAGCGACAGCGAGGGCACGCGGTACACCCGCTCGCCCTCGATGCCCAGTGGCTCCCTCGAGGTGGCCAGCACGCGCAGCCGCGGGCAGTCACGGACGACCTGGCCGCAGAACTTGGCCGCGGCGTCGATCACGTGCTCACAGTTATCGAGCAGGATGAGCGTGTCCTGGTCACGCAGGGCATCGGTGACCGAGTCGAGCGACACCTGCTGCCCGCCATGGTCGGCCAGCCCGAGGACGGCCGCGACCGCGACCGGGATCTGCTCGCCCTCGGTGAGCGAGGCGAGCTCGACGAACCACACGCCATCCCCGGCTTCGCCGAGCAGCTCGGCCGCGGCCTGGAGGGCCAGACGCGTCTTGCCGCAGCCGCCCGCCCCGGTCAGGGTGACCAGGCGGGACGACGCCACCAGCGAACGCACGTCCTTCGCTTCTGACTCCCGGCCGACGAATGCGGTCAGCTGAGCAGGCAGGTTATTCGGCAGCTCGGGATTGTCCAGCGACTCCAGCGGCGGGAAGCCCGCCTGCAAGAACTCCGCTCCGAGCTGGAAGACGCGTTCCGGCCGGCCCAGGTCCTTCAGCCGGTGCAGGCCGAGATCCCGCAACGTCACGCCGTCGGGGAGGGTCTCCGACAGCAGCCCGGCGGTGGTGCCCGAGACGAGCACCTGCCCGCCGTGGGCGACGGCCTCGAGCCGGGCCGTCCGGTTGACCACCGGGCCGAAGTAGTCGTTGTCGCGCTCCTCGCACACGCCGGTGTGCAGGCTCATCCGCACCCGGATCGGCCGGCGCGTCGGCCATTGCTCGGCGGCCAGGGCCCGCTGGGCGGCGAGCACCGCCTCCAGCGCCGCCTGGGGGGTGGCGAAGGTGGCGCAGAACGCGTCGCCCACGGTCTTGAACACGAAGCCGCCGGCCTGCCCGATGGCCCGCCGGAGCATCTCGTCGTGACGGCGGAGAGCCTGCGCCATCGGCTCCGGCTCGGCTTCCCAGAGCCTGGTGGAGCCTTCCACGTCGGTGAACAGCAGCGTGACGGTGCCCGAGGGGATCGCAGCCGCGCGGTTCACGTGCGAAGGATACGCCGGGGAGCCCGCCCGGCCCGTCCTCAATTCAGGCCGGGCCCAGGACCAGGCCGCTGGTCGGGACGCCGGTCCCCGCCGTGACCAGCACCGGCCCGTCGCCGCCCACCTGGTTGACCGAGGTGCCGCGGACCTGGCGGACCCCCTCGGCGATGCCGTTCATGCCATGGATGTAGGCCTCGCCGAGCTGGCCGCCGTGCGGGTTGACCGGCAGCCTCCCGCCCAGCTCGATCGCCCCGCCGGAGATGAAATGCCGGGCTTCCCCGCGCGGGCAGAAGCCCAGCTCCTCCAGCTGCAGCAGCACGAACGGGGTGAAGTGGTCGTAGAGCACCGCGACCCGTATGTCCGCCGGGCCGATCCCGGCCTGCTGCCACAGCTGCCTGGCCACCACGCCCATCTCGGGCAGCCCGAGTTGCTCTCGGTAGTAGCTGGTCATCACGTACTGGTCCGGGCCGCTGCCCTGCGCGGCGGCGCGGATCACCGCCGGCGGGTGCCGCAGGCTACGGGCCCTCTCGACGCTGGTCACGACGACGGCGACCGCGCCGTCGCTCTCCTGGCAGCAGTCGAGCAGCCGCAGCGGCTCGACGATCCACCGCGAGGCCTGGTGCTCGGCCAGCGTCACCGGCCGCCGGTAGAACCAGGCGTGCGGGTTCGCCGCGGCGTGGCGCCGGTCGGCCACCGTGACCAGGCCGAAGTCCTCGCTGGTGGCCCCGTAGTCGTGCATGTAGCGCCGGGCGATCATCGCGACGGTCGCGGCCGGCACGGCCAGCCCCATCGGGTAATGCCAGCCGTTGTCCACCCCGGAGGAGGTCGCCGCCGCCACCGCGGCCCTCCAGACCCGGCCGAACCGGTGGCCCGAGCGCTCGTTCAGGGCCCGGTAGCAGACCACCACCTCGGCGGCCCCGGTGGCGACCGCCATCGCCGCCTGCAGCACGCACCCGCAGGCCGCCCCGCCGCCATAGCCCACCTGGCTGAAGAACGTGAGCTCACCGACGCCGAGCTCGCGGGCCAGCGCGATCTCGGCGGTGGAATCCATCGTGAACGTCACCAGCCCGTCCACGTCGGACGGGGCCAGCCCGCCGTCGGCCAGCGCGGCCGAGGTGGCCTCGACGGCCAGCCGCAGCTCGCTGCGGCCCGAGTCCTTGGAGAACTCGGTGGCCCCGATGCCGGCGATCGCCGCCGCCCCGGAGATCACGCCGCTCCCTCCGGCAGCACGATGCGGACCGTGCCGGTGACGTGGTCGCCGAGGCGGCACCGCCCGGCCACCTCCACCACGGCCTCGCCGGCCGCGCGCTCGGTGACCCGCCCGGAAAAGGTGAGCGTGTCGCCCGCGTAGCACGGCACGCCCAGCCGGATCGCGACCTTGCGCACCAGCGCCTGCGGCCCGGCCCAGTCGGTGACGTACCGCTGCACCAGGCCGGTCGTGGTGAGGATGTTGATGAAGATGTTTTGGCCGCCCCGCTCGATGGCCCGGTCCTTGTCGTGGTGCACGTCCTGGAAATCGCGCGTCGCGATCGCGGAAGCGACCACGAACGTCGGGGTGACGTCGATCACCAGCTCGGGCAGGACGAGCCCGGCCTCAGCCGTCATCGTGCGTCCTCCCGCCAGGCCGGCAGCGTCAGCTCGTCGTCGACCCGGACGAACGCGGCCCTGACCGGCAGGCCGATCCGCACCCGCGCCGGGCTGACCTCGAGCAGCTCGCCGACCATGCGGACGCCCTCGGTGAGCTGCACGAGCGCGACCACGATCGGCAGCTGCCGGCCGGGGATCGGCGGGTGGTGCTGCACCACGTAGCTGTAGACCTCCCCGGTACCGGCCGCGATGACGTACTCGGGATTGGCCGCGCCGCAGGCCGGGCAGGCCGGGCCGGGCGGGTGGCGCAGCGCGCCGCAGCCGCCACAGCGCTGGATCCGCAGCTCGCCCGCGGCGGTGCCAGCCCAGAAGAACGCGGTGTCCCGGGATATGGCCGGCCGCAGCACCTCAGCAGCGTCCGGCGCGTCGGCGGCGGCAGGCGCGTCGGCGGCGGCCGGGTCAGCGGGCGGGCGGAACTTGAGTATCCGCCATCGCATCGACGCGACCGGCTCCGTGCCCACGTACCAGGTGTTTCGCGTGGTGACGAACCAGCCATAGCCCAGCGATGTCCGCTTCGGGCCGGTGATGCCCTCCATGACCGCCCGCACGGTGACGTGCTCGCCGTGCCGCAGGTAGCGGTAGTACTCCTGCTCGCAGTTGGTGGCGACCACCGAGGTGAACCCGGCCTCGTCCAGCACCGCGGACATCAGGCCCATCGGATCGTCGTCCGGCTCGCCGCCCGGATGCAGCCCGCGCATGGTCCAGACCTGCAGCATAGCTGGCGGCGCGACGAGGCCGCCGTGCACCGAGCGGGCGGCCGCCTCGGCGTCGGTGTAGACCGGGCTGGCGTCGCCGATCGCCTCGGTCCAGTTGCGGATCATCGGCAGGTTCACCGGATCCCGGGCCGGGCGCGGCCGGGATTCCCCCGCGGCGGCCAGCCGGGCAGCCGCCTGGAGGATCGCGGCTTCTGTCTCAGCCGAACCTGAGCCCTCGGAACCCTTATCGACGGCCAGAACGCTCACGCCCCTCTGTTAACGCGGGCACCAAAGGGCAGGCCGAGCCCGGCCAAATTAGAACATGTTTTACCGGCCGGTGGCCAGCGCATAGCGTCTGGCCTGGGCTGCTGCCGTTGGTACGCTTATTACTGGCGCGGGACGTGATAAGGTCCCGGCCCGCGCACATCGCCAGCCGGAGACCGCGGGGAGCGGCTCCGGCTTGCTGATACCACGAGAGGCCTGGATGGCAACACCGAGAACACGTATCACCGGCACGGTCGTGCCCGGCGCACCGGCCGCGGCCGAGTTCGGCTCGGCCGCGCAGCGCGACCGCCGCAAGCGGATCCTTGACGCCACGCTGGCCCTGGCGTCCAAGGGCGGTTACGACGCAGTGCAGATGCGGACGGTTGCCGAACGGGCCGACGTGGCACTCGGCACGCTGTACCGGTACTTCCCTTCCAAGATTCACCTGCTCGTGTCCGGGCTGGCCCGGGAGTTCGAGCGGACCCAGGAGAGGCTGGACCGCAGGCCAATCCCGGGCGAGACACCTTACGACCGGATGCTGTACGTGCTCGGCCGGATCACCCGCTCCATGCAGCGCGAGCCGATGCTCACCGAGGCGATGACCCGGGCCTTCATGTTCGCCGACCCGAGCGCGGCGGCCGAGGTCAACATGGTCGCCCGGCTGATGGAGCACATGCTCACCAAGGCCATGCACGACGGCGAGGCATCAAACGACGACAAGGCCATCGCCCGGGTCATCGGCGATGTCTGGCTGTCGAACCTGGTCGCCTGGGTGACCAGGCGCGCGTCCGCTGACGACGTGAGCAACCACCTCGAACTGGCCGCCCGCCTGCTGCTGCGCTGATCCAGCTTCGCGCGCCAGCTGACTGCCTACCGCGCCGCCGCCACCCCCACCGCACGGCCAGTTCCGCCACGAGCCGCATCCCGGCCGGGGGCGGGTTCCTGACCGCCACCCGCGAAAGCCGCTGAGCGCTGCACGGGGAAGCGGACGACCGCGGCGCCGGGCCGCTAAGAGTCAGGCAGCTCACGCTTGAGGCGGGCAAGCTCCTCTTCCACGTCGAAGCCGGAGGGGGTGGCGGTCGGCGGGAGCCCGGTGGGCTGCTGCCGGGGCGCGTCGATGGGGAGCCCGGTGGGCTGTTGCCGGGGCGCCTCAATGGAGGGACGGGCGCGGCGCTCCTCACGCTGCTGACGGCGCCCCTCATGGCGCTCGCGGGCGCGCTTGTACTGCTCCCATCCCTTGACCGCGGCGAAGAGCGCAGCGGCGATCAGCAGGCCAACGCCAATCAGGTACAGAATGTGCACCAGCGAGGAGATCACGAAGAAGACGATCACGACAGCGACGGCGATCGCGAGTACCTTGAGCCAGCGCATCGGTGACCGCCTCCTCTCACCCGGCCCAACGCGGACGGACGATGCATTCCCTCCGAACTTACCTCCTCCAGGCACTGGCCGATCCGCGCTGATCCCACCGCTGCGATCCGCCCCGCGGAACCCTACCGATGGCATTACATAGCGCAGCTGGCGGCCGCGGTCGCTGTTCACTCGTCAGCGCCGGGCTCATCCGTGCGGTTCTCATGGCTGCGGACCAGCGCCGTCACCTCACGCCTGAGCCCGATCGATGGCCCGCCGATCAGCTCCCAGGAACGGCTGATCCCGGCCACAAAGCAGGCCACCACCAGGATCGCGATCGTGTCCACCGAGCCGGAGTCACCCGGATGGGCGATCACGTCTAGCCCCTGGATCAGCTGGATCACGAACGTGACGACCAGCCCGGCCAGGAACAGCGCATCACGCACGGTGCTCCACCGCACCTGGCGCAGGCGGATCAGCGACAGCAGCGACGCTGTGACGAACATCAGCCCCAGAACCCCCACGACCAGCGCGGTCCACCCGATCTTTTCCCCAGGGATCAGCGCGAACAGCGACACCGTCAGCGCGTTGGTGAACGCGGTCAGTGCCGCCGACGCGCGTATCCGGTGGACTTGGGTTTCCGCCCCTTCCCGGGCGAGCCGGTCCGCGGAAACCGAGATGGCCACGAACAGCAGCCCGATCAGCGTGCCCCCCACACCGGCGCCGGCCGCGAAGAAGTCATGGATGTTCTGAGGTACCACCCGACGATCCTCCCAGCCGGAACCCGGCGGGCGGGCGCCGATCACGGACAAGGGCCGTCACGCGGGTCGGTCGGCGCACTTCATCAGGAGGTCGGCGTTTCGGCAGCCTCCGGGCGATCGGGCCGCAACCGGGCATCCAGCCCCGCTGCGACCCGCCGGCCGAGCCGCTGCATCGGCGCCTCCACCAGGTAATACGTCCCCGCGCAGCAAGCCAGCAGCACGGCTAGGAACACCGGCCCGGCCGCCGCCTGCAGCCAGGTGGGCTGGTTGTAGCCGGGCGCGAACGAGACGCTGTCGTAGACGTCGAGGAGCAGCGGGTGCAGCAGGTACACCGAGTAGCTCACCAGTCCCAGCCAGGCCAGCACCGTGGGCACGCGCAGGTTTCGCAGGGCCAGGCCGATCGCGAGGGTCAGGCCGGCCAGCGCCACGGACACAACCCACTCCCGCTGGACGAGCGCTGTCTGGTCCTGCGGCACCGTCCCCGGGATGTGCCAGAAACCTGCGGCCATCGCGGCCCCGAAGATGCCGATCGCCACGATCGCCGCCCGCCAGCGGCTCATCTGCCCTTGCTCGGCGCGGTAGAGCATGGTGCCGGTGAACATCAGGGCCAGGATCGTCAGCCCTTCGTACGGGCTCTTTCGGCCGTTGACCGCGACCAGGACCAAGCCGGTGGCCGCGGCGACCCACGCGCCAAGCGCGCGGGGCAGCCCGCGGGTGGCCACCGCGACGGCGACGCCGCCCACGATGAAGATGTCGCCGGCCACCGCGATCGGGGTAAGGCCGAAGGATCGGTAGGACAGGAAGAACGTGGGCAGCAGCCCGCCGAGCAGCAGCGCGCCAACGGCGAACGTGGCCGCGTACGTACCGCTCCGCTTGTGCAGCCCGGCCGTGAACAGTGCGGTCAGGAGCACGTAGAACACCATCTCGTAGGACAGCGTCCAGAGCACGACAATGATGTTGGTCTGGCCGAGCAGTTCGTTGAGCATGAATATGTGCGAGAACACCGACGCGGTGACGTTCTGATTCGCATCCCGCACACTTGCCCAGCCGAACTCGTGCAGCAGCAGCACGGCCCCGATGGCGAATACGAAGAGCGGGAACAGGCGGAAAATGCGGCTTATCCAGAACGTCCGGACGCTCCCCCGGCGCTCCAGCGAAGCGGGCACGATGTACCCGCTGACCAGGAAGAAGACGAGCACCCCGTACAGCCCGGGATCGAACACGTCATAGACCGCGTTGTGGATGTGCGGCAGGACGCGGGTGCTGAAGTGTGCGTACACCACGCAGAGGGCGGCGATTCCCCGGAGCGCATCGAGCCAGGCCAGCCTGCGGCCGCGGGGTTCTCGGGGGATCTTTGGGCGTGCCGTCGTGGCCGCGAGGAGGTCGCCAGACATTGGACCCGAAGGTACCCCGCCGAGCTTGACCAAAACTTTGAGCAACCTGAACGATGCCTCATTGATCAAGGGCGACCATTCATGCTGGTCAGGGCTCACCAGCCGCGCAGGTCGACCGGCCACACCTCCAGGACCTGGTCACCCTCCACCAGGTACAGGCGCTCGTGGTAGGCCACGGTGGGGTCGACGTGGGCCGGCAGGACCCGGACCTGGTCGCCCACCTTGGGCAGCGAACCCCCCTCGGGCGGCGAGAACACGATGTGCTCGTCGGAGCAGTACCACACGGCCGAGCCGTCGGACAGCGACGGGTTGCCGTGGTCCATGCCGAGGGCTTTCAGCCCGCAGTCGGCCACTGCCCACCCACCCGGGTTGACCGACACCACGGTGGCCAGGATCGTCAGGGCCGGCCCGAAGGGCACGCCGATCGCGGTGTAGGCGGTGTCCATCAGGGCGTAGGAGCCTGCCTGCAGCTCAGTGGCCGAGGCGTTGAGGTCCCAGCTGCCGGTCCCGCCGGCCGAGCGCACCGGCCCGCCCACCGCAGCATGGGCCTGTTCCAGCAGGGCCATGCTGTCCGCTACCTGGCGGGCCCGGTCGGCCCGGTCGCCCACGATCATGGCGTGGCCCTCGTAGCCCATCACCCCCCGCACCTCCAGGCCGGCGCCACGGGCCAGCTCGGCCAGCGAGCCGGCCTCGTCGGGCGAACAGCCGCACCGAGGCAGGCCGACGTTGACGTCGATCAGGACCTCGCGGATTCCGGCCCGCTGGGCGGCCTGCACGGTGGCCGGTGAGTCCACCGCCACCGTCACCCGGGCCCCCGCCGCCACCAGGGGGCCCAGGCGGGACGCGTCCAGCACCTCGTTGGCCAGCAGGAGATCCTGGCCCAGGCCGGCCCCCACCATCCCCTCCACCTCCCGGATGGTGGCGCAGGTGAACCCGGGGTGGCCGCTGCTGTGCTGGTTGCGGGC
>Ga0335072_10017018_pt1 | contig 10296 bp, 11 predicted proteins | sample Lox_Sample_21_FD_206725 | JGI IMG/M metagenome (GOLD analysis project Ga0335072, IMG submission 206725) | Soil microbial communities from Loxahatchee National Wildlife Refuge, Florida, United States - Lox_Sample_2.1 | ecosystem: Environmental > Terrestrial > Soil > Wetlands | place: USA...
CTCAACTCGATCGGCTACGCCGGGCCGATCTCGGTCGAGTGGGAGGACGCGGGCATGGACCGGCTGACCGGGGCGCCGGAGTCGCTCGCGTTCCTGCGGCGGTTCGACTTCTCGCCGCCGGCGGCGTCGTTCGACGCGGCGTTCAGCACCGGCAACCAGGAGTAACTAAAGCTCTGTCAACAGGGAAGACAGTAGCCATGGCAGACACGACTCAGTTCACGATCGGGACCGAGGCCAGCGGCAGCGACGGGCCGGTCGGCACGCTGATCCGGGTGATCGTCGACCCCACCGTCGAGGAGGTCACCCACCTGGTGATCGAGCCCGAGCGCCGGCCCGACCTCGGGCGGCTGGTCCCGCTCGACCTGGTCGACTTCAACGACTCCTCGGCCGGGATCACGCTCCGCTGCACCAAGGCGGAGTTCGCGAACCTCGACGCGGCCGAGGACACCCAGTACATACCGTCGACCGACGCCTACCAGGGCTACGGTCCGGGCCAGATCGGCTTCATGCCCTACTACGGCCTCGGCGGCGGGGCGATCGTGCCGGGCATCAATCTCGACGACGGGGCCCTCGGCCCGCAGTTCGTCGCCACCGACTCCGTCCCGCTCGGCGAGGTCGAGATCAGCCGCGGCCAGCCCGTGCAGGCCACCGACGGGGACATCGGCCATGTTCAGGGGCTCGTCATCGACCCCGCCAGCCGTCACGTGACCCACGTGCTGCTGCAGGAGGGGCACCTGTGGGGGAAGAAGGAGGTGGCGATCCCGATCAGCGCGGTCGCCAGCGCCCGCGACGGCATCCAGCTCAAGCTCAGCAAGCAGGAGGTGCAGGAGCTGCCGCCGGTGGGCGCGGGCCATCCGGAGAAAAAGCCTTAAACCATTCGCCCGAACGGACCGTGCGCGACTCTGGTTGGCGTGACCTTCGCCCGATACGCCGGTTGACCGCCGATTAGCATGGGAAAGTGAAGCGATCTCTGAACGCGCGGGCCGGGGCCGGCCTGGCCGGGCTGGCGCTGCTGGCGCTGGCGGCTGGTTGCACGAGCACGAGCGCGGTTCGCGGGTCGGCGGTGCCTGCGAGCAGCCTGCCCGCTCCGTCTCCCGGCGCTGCGTCCCCCGCCGCTGCCTCCCCGGCCGCCGCTTCCCCGGCCGCGACGGCTCCGGCGGCTCCGGCGGCCGGGTCGGCGGCTGCCGTCGTGGCGGCGTCGCTGGCGGCGCTGAAGGCCGGGCGGGCGGTGCACGTCACGATCAGCACGGTGCTCTCCAACGGGACCATCACCTACTCCGACGACTCGGCCCCCGCCGGCGGACGGCAGTACATCACGCTGAGCACCGGCGGCAACGTCAGCATCCTGTACGTCGGGGGCGTGGGCTACGTCGAGGGCAATGCGCAGGGACTGGTCGGCTTCATGGACCTCCCCGTCTCCCAGGCGCAGTCGGTCGCGGGCCAGTGGATCGCCGTCCACCCGGGCCAGGCGCTTGGCTCGAACAGCTACGCCGACATCGTCGACGGAATCACGCTGTCGTCGGTCGCGTCCGAGATCGCGCTGACCGCCCCGCTCACGCTGACCGCCCCGGCCACCGTGGCCGGGCAGCGGGCGGTCGCCGTGCAGGGCCGCGCCGCCGCGAGCCAGCAGCTCCCCGCCTCGGCGCGGGTCACGCTGGACGTGGCGGCGGCCGGCTCCCGCCCGTTGCGGGAGACGGTCGTGGCGGGCGACGGCTTCACGTCCACCACTACCTTCAGCGACTGGGGCGAATCGCTGCCGCTGTCGCCGCCGCGGGACTCGATCGCGCCGGTCGCCAGCCCGCCCGCCCTGACCTGAGCTCGGCGTTATCGCGCCCTGAGCAGGTCTTTGACGCCGTCCTGATTGAGCTGGGCGAACGTGGCGAGGCTGAAGTTGCCGCGGCCGTCCCTCAGTTCGCCGAGCGAGCCCTGATGCCGGTCGGTAACGGGGGCGCACGTCATGCGCATGCCGGCCCCGTCGGCCGCCGCGCCGGGGTAGAACCAGAGTCGTTCGAGCTGCCGTCGAATCTGCCCGCGCGCCTGTACTGGCTGATCTTCGGGTCTGCGCGCGGGCGGACCAACGCCGAGGGCATGCGGGTCACCCTGGAGAAGATGAAGGCGGTCGTCGAGTCGGGCTGACTCCTCCAGTCGGCTCACTCGGCTCACTCGGCTCACTCGGCTCACTCGGCCGCGGGCAGTGCCAGCCACTCCTGCCAGCTGATGTCGCGGCCCAGGTAGCGGGGCCGGCGGAACGGCCAGTCGGCCGCGATCCACTGCGGCACCAGCGCGTCAAACGCGCGCTCGGTCTCACCGCCGGCCAGGTCATCCACCACCCACCAGGAGATCTCGCCGTCGGCGCCGGCCCGCTCGGGCGGGTCGATGTAGACGCAGCCGAAGATCGCAGTCTCCCGCTCGTCGAGGAGGGCGTAGTTGAAGGACTGGTGCGCGGCGATCTCTTCCTCGTGCCGGCGGAGGTCACGGCGGTCCGCTTCGAGGGTCATGGTGTCCTTGGGCCAGGCCCAGGCCGGGCCGAAGATCTCCCACAGACGCTCGCGCGAGCCCATCACGGCCGGGTAGTCGATCCCGGCTAATTTCCGCTGCCGCCGGACGGACTGGCCGCGGCGGCGGCGGTGACCACTCGGCTGCGGCTGGGCACGCTGGTGCTGTCGAACGACTTCGACCTCATCGCCCGGCGTGGCTGGGGCGGGATCGAAGCCGAGGCGGTCTGGGAGATGCCGACGATCTTCACCGGCAGCCCGGATCAGATACGGACGGATCTCCACGCGCGACGGGAGCAGTCCGGTCTGTCTTACCTCGTCGTCGGCGAGGACAGCCAGCCCGTGCTGGCCGAGATCATCACCGGTTTGTAAGCCCGCCTCTGGCCGGCCCGACCCGGTGGCCAGGTAGTGGCCCGGATGCCTCAGCACGTGGTGGCGAGCGCCTCAACCTCTACGGCGCCGACGCCCGCAATACTCCACCCGCGGGTGGAGCCTCCGGCAGCGTGTATTGCGGCGCGCACCCAGGAGAGCGCCCCGGCCATGGCCTCAAGATCGTCGGCGGCATCAGCTGTAATCTCGAAGACGGCGGTGTTATCGGTGGCATCCGCACTGACTGCGAAGTCAAGGAAGGCGGGGGTGTGCTCGTCGATCTCGGCGAGTTCGTCTGTCATGGGATCGAATATATTTTCGAGTACCCTCGAAAATTATTCAGGATGACTGCGCATGGATGGGACGTACGGAGGTAGTGGAGTGGCCATGGAGTCACGCGCCGCCTGGATTGGCGGGCGGTAACGCCGGTAAATGCGGCGGCGAGTGATGGGCTGGTGACCTGGCTGCTTGCGGAGCCACTGGCCCAGCGTGCTCCGGATCAGGTAGCGGCGCGGAGTGCGGCATACTTGGTCAAGATCTCGTTCAGGCATCGGAGGAGCAGGTATGCGGGGCTTTGACATCACCGTCCCGCATATCTCTCGGGTGTACGACTACTGGCTGGGCGGCAAGGACAACTTCGCGGCCGACCGGGCGCTGGGCGAGCAGACCAGGCAGGCGTATCCGAACATCGTCGACTCGGTCCGCGCGAACCGGGCCTTCCTCTCCCGCAGCGTGCGGTTCCTCACCGCCGAGGCCGGGATCAGGCAGTTCCTCGACATCGGGGCGGGGCTGCCGACGGCCGACAACATCCACGAGGTGGCCCAGCGGGAGGTGCCTGACTGCCGGATCGTCTACGCCGACAACGATCCGGTCGTGCTGACCCACGCGCGGGCGCTGCTGCGGAGCACCCCGCTCGGCAGCCTGGCTTACCTGGACGCCGACCTGCGTTTTCCGGACATGATCCTGGCCGAGGCGGCGAAGACGCTCGCGTTCAAGCAGCCGGTCGCGATCATGCTGCTGACGGTCCTGCAGTTCGTGCCCGCCGACGAGGCCTACGAGGTCGTCGAGCGCCTCACGGCGGCCTGCCCGTCGGGCAGCTACCTGGTGATCTCGCACCCGGCCAGCGACATCGAGGCCGATCGGCACAACGAAATGGTCCGGCGGATGAACGACTCCATGCCGCAGAAGGTCACGCTGCGGGACCACGCCGGCATCACCCGCATGTTCGACGGCCTCAAGCTGGTCGAGCCCGGCGTGGTCAAGGCCTCGCAGTGGCGGCCGGAGTCCGCAGCCGAGGCGGACACCCCGACGGTGCTGTGGGCCGGCCTGGCCTGCAAGCCGTAAGCGGGACCGCTTGCCTGCGGGCGGAATCTAGTTCCCTGGCCTCGGTGTCAGCACATTAAGTACGGCATCCTGCGCAAGCACTACCCGCTTTTCGCTATTCGGGACCTGGGTCATATCGCCATTCATCTCGGTTACCCGCATCGCCATATGCGGCACCGGGTATTCCTGCCGTTCCTGGCTGGGAACCGGCGGGGTATCCACGGCGTAGAAATGGCCATCCCATGCCTTGATAACGTCGCCTACCTGTAGCTCTGGTGCGGTCACCGGCTCGGTGGGTGCATCTTCGCTCACCGCTTTCCTCGCTTCCACTTGACTCACTGGAGTCACTCCTCTACTCACTCTCCCCGTCTTCCTCGCAGAGCACACCGGGGGCCGGCCCGGGTCGGCCCCCGGGGCCGTAACGAGGGCGCGGGCGGGCGGGCGAGCGGCGGGCGGGGTTAGAGCCAGCCTTGGCGGACTGCCTGGAGGCCGGCTTGGAAGCGGGTGCCGGCGCCGAGGCGGTCGAGCAGGTCGCGGACCCGGCGTTGCACGGTGCGCGGGTGGGTGCCCAGGTGGCGGGCGATGGCGCTGTCGGTCAGCCCCGCCGCCAGCAGGCCGAGCAGGGCGCTCTCGTCCGCGCCGGGGCCGTGGCCGGCAGCGGGCAGCTCGCCGTCGGCGTGGATCGGGATCGCCCGTTCCCAGACCAGGTCGAACAGCGCGATCAGCGTGTCCAGCATCGAGGACTCGTGGATGAGCAGCGAGGCGTCGGCGCTGCCGGCCACCTCAAGCGGGATCAGGCCGAGCCGGTTGTCGGCGATGAACATCTTCACCGGGACGTTCTCGGTCAGCCGGGCCTGCTCCCCCGCCTCGATCATGGCCCGGATCCTGGCGGGCCGGCCGGGGACCGCGAACCCGCCGGAGTGGTATACGGCCCGGTAGGCCACCCCGGCCGCGAGCATCTCCCGCTCGACCTGGTTGTCGGCGTTCATGACGTAGGGCGGCCGGTCGAATGAGCGCACCTCGTGGCGGGCGGAGCGCTGGAGCTGCTCCCAGCGCCGCAGGGTCGCCTCGCGGGTGGTCACGACCTCGACCACCTCGTGCGGCTGGGCGGTCGGGCGCGCCTGCCGGTACCGCGACGAGAGCCCGGGCACGGCTAGCCGCGCGCGGGCGAGCTCCTGCTCGCGGGAGCGCGCGAGCAGTTCGAGGGCCGCGTCCGGCGGCGCGGCGGTGTACCTGACCGGGGTGCCGGCCAGTCGCGAGACCAGGCCAGCCCGCTCGAGCGCGGCCAGGTCGGGGCCGACCCGCAGCTCCGGGTAGCGCGCGCGCAGCTCGGCCTTGGTCGCCGAGGGCACGTCGATGAGCGCGACGTACAGCGCTTCCTGATCGACGGTCAGGCCAAGCCCGTCGAGCACTGACCCTCCTGTCGCTTTTGCGTCATGCCGCTAATCCGACACTACCGACCTCATCATTTCACCTCGAATCCGCCATAACGTTCCAAACCTCAAGCATTAGCCCCAGGAGGACCCGTATGCGCTCGCGCCGTGCCCTTGTCATTCCCCTAGCGGTGGCCGCGCTGGCCGCCGGCCTGGCCGTACCCACGGCCGGGCCGGCGGCGGCCGGAACCACCGGCAGCCCACCGACCAGTGTGGACACCGCCGCCACGGCGGCGCTGTCGGCCGCCCGCCTGCAGGAGACCGCGACCGGAACCGCCCGCACGGTGCCGGTCGACGGCGGCTACCTGGTGGTGCACGCCTTCGGCGAGATCTCGATGGTGAACGCGGCCGGGCAGACGGCCTGGACCGACAGCACCCAGAACCTGTATGACGACTGGCAGCTGACCTGGCAGAACCCCTCGTACACGGAAACTCCGCAGCTCGCCTGGGGAAGCAACCCGGTCGACCCGCTGGCGTTCACCGGGCCGGGCACCACCCTGGTCAACGACGTGAACCCGGTCGCGGTCGGCGACCTCGACGGGACCACCGACGTGGCTGTGGCCGAGACCGTCGGCACCAACATGACCGGCGAGAGCTCCTGCCTGAACTGCGGGTGGCCGTTCAACGTGCCGGGCTCGAGCGTGCACAAGGGAACCTTCGTCTCGGTCTTCGACGTGAGCACCGGGAAGATGCTGTACCACGAGCTCGAACCCGACTACGTCACCCAGCTCGCGATCACCGGCGGCCGCCTGATCATCGGCGACGAGGACGGCAACCCGCAGAACCCCGGCAGCATGGGCGTCTGGGGCTCGGTCTCGGCCGTCCGCGCGCTGACCGTCAGCGGCACCGGGACGGCCACCCAGGACTGGTCGTACTCCACCGGCGCGCCCTGGGCGCGGCTGCTCGACCTGTCCGCCACCAGCGCCGGGGTGGCGCTGGCGTGGAGCGACACGCCGTCCGGGCTCGGCTCGCCCGGGCCGGCCGACGGGCACGTGCTGATGCTCGACGCCGCCACCGGGGCGATCCGCTGGAAGGTCAACACCCCCGGCTACCCGGTGCTGACCGCCGCTGACGACCAGCGCGGCGAGCTCGCGGTGGTGCAGGAGACCGACCCGGCCCGGTCGATCGGGTACCGCCTGACCGGCCTGCGCTACAGCGACGGCACGACCGTGGTCAGCGACCCGTCGACGGGGGCGCTGCCGTTCTCGCTCGCGGTGGGCGGGCGCGCGGACGGCGACGACTGGGCGGTCGGCGCCGTTGACACGTCCATCGACGGCGGGGCGTACACCATCAGCGGCGGGCGGGTCACGCTGACCGACCCCGCGAGCGGCTCGAACCTATGGTCGCGGACGCTGGCCGCCACCAGCGCCGGCTCGCCCATCCCGGGCGGCCTGGTGATGGCCGGCGGGCAGGTGGTCGCCGGCTCCTGGGTGAGCTGGGTGACCCCGACCGCCGCCCAGCCGCTGCAGCAGGTGAACAGCATCACCGCCTTCGACGCTTCGACCGGGCGCCGGCTCTGGTCGGCGTCCGGCGACACCGGTGACCCGATGTCGCTGAGCACGGCGTCCGGCGGCGGCGCGGTGGCCCGCGCGGTCACCAGTGACGAGGACGTCGAGACCTACGACGCCGACGGGTCGGCGAGCGCGAGCACGGCCGGCGGGACCGGCGACTACCTGGCGGCGACCACCGCGTCCGTCGCCTCGGCCGGCAGCACCGACCTGGTGGCGGGCAACGCCGACGGTGACGTCTCCGCGCTGGACGGCAGGGACCTGGCCAACGGCGTGAACCACGTCCTGTGGAGCACCCACCTGGCCGGGCCGGTCAACGACATCGTCAGCACCGAACTCGACGGCCAGCCGGTGGTTGTCGCCGCCGCCACCAGCGAGGTCGCGGTGCTTGCGGCGCGCACCGGCACGGTGCTCACGGTCATCAGCACGCCCGGCACCTACGCCTACACGCTCACGGTCATCTCCGCGGGCGGCACCCCGGCCGTGGTAGTTCCCGGCAGCGCGCTGACCGCCTACTCGCTGGCCGGCGGCCGGCGGCTGTGGCAGTACGCGGCGCCCTCCGGCGCCTCGTTCTCCGACGCGGCCTACGCCGACGGGACGGTCGCGGCGGAGTACGCCAACTCGTCCTCCGACGGCGGGTCGAGCGTGATGGCGGCGGTCGGGATCAGCGCCGCGACCGGCCAGCTGGCGTGGTCGCAGGCGGCCAGCACCGCCACCATCCTGCGCGGCAACCTGTGGAACGGCGCCTACGCCGGCCCCGGCATCGCCGGCGCGGGCGGCCACGGGGTCGCCTTCGCCTGGACCGACACCGACGGCGACGGCCAGATCGACGTGCGCGACATCGCCACCGGCGCCCTCGACTACTCCGACGCCTCGCAGGACCTCGGCTCGTTCACCCAGTACGTCGACTGGCCGGGCGAGGGCCTGGTCGCGGTGTCGCAGTTCGGCTCGGCGCTGATCACCCCGACCGGGGCGGAGGGCAGCTTCATGCCCAACGGGCTGTCGGGCGCGCTGGCGACCGACGGCGCGGGCGACAGCGCGCTGCTGGTCGCCAACGCGGGCACCACCGCCTACGGCAGCGACGTGTTCACCAACGCGAACGCGACCGATCTGACCTACGACCTCACCTATGACACCGGGAACCTGGTCAGCGGCGACTTCGCCGGAAACGGGACCAGGCAGGTGGTCGCGATGCCGGCCAACTGGATGGCGTACCAGATCGTCAACGCGGAGAGCGGTGAGTGGCTGCCGCCGTATCAGGTGACCCTGCAGCGCGGGCTGTCCGTGCTGACCTTGTCCGGCGCCACGTCGGCCGACGGCACGTCGGCCGACGGCACGTCGTCCGCCCACGGCCCGGCCTCCGCGGCCGACAGCCCGGTGGTGACCTACCCGAGGGGCGGCGCGACCGAAGGCACCCAGTCGAGCGGCGGATCGGTCGCCAACGGCCTGGTGCCGGCCGGTCAGCAGGGATCCGAGCTGCCGGTCCTCGAGCCGGTCAAGTCGGGTGCCGCCCAGCCGGCCGCCGGCCCCGTGGACGCGAGGCACACCCTCGACTCCGCCGCCGCCGACACCGACCCGCCCGGTTACTCGCCGGCCCAGATCCAGCAGTACCTCGGGCTGACCGGCGACGGCAAGGGACAGACGATCGCGATCGTCGACGCCTACGACGACCCGGACATCACCGCCGACGCCGAGACCTTCAGCCAGCAGTACGGGCTGCCGGGCGTGTGCGGCGCGGGCGGCGCCGGCGGCGACTGCTTCCACCTGAACGTCAAGGAGCAGTCGGCCTCGGCCGGCGGCAACGGCGACTGGGGGCTCGAGGAATCGATGGACGTGGAGTGGGCGCACTCGGTCGCGCCGGACGCCACCATCGTCGTGGAGGAGGCCGCCAGCGGGGACTTCGCATCGCTGTTCGCGGCCGTCGCCACCGCCACCGCCCTGCACCCGGCGGCGGTCTCCATGAGCTGGGGAATCGGCGAGGAGTTCTCCGAGGAGACCTACTACGACCACTTCTGCCGGGTGTCGACCACCGTCTGCGTGGTGTCCTCGGGCGACGACGGCTACCCCGGCTCCTACCCCGCCTACAACCCGTCGGCGCTGTCGGTCGGCGGCACCACGCTGACCCTCGGCAGCGGCGGTTCTGTCACCTCGGAGCTGGACTGGAGCCAGAGCGGCGGCGGCCAGAGCTGGGTCGAGCCCGAGCCGTCCTACCAGGACGGCGTCGAGCAGAGCGGCTTCCGCGACCTGCCCGACGTCTCCTACGACGCCGACCCGAGCACCGGCGTGGCCGTCTACGACAGCCTCCCGTTCAACGGCCAGAGCGGCTGGTGGGTGGTCGGCGGCACCAGCCTCGGCGCCCCGTCGTGGTCGGCCATCCTGGCCGACGCCGACCAGCTCCGCGCGGCGGCGGGCAAGGCGCCGCTCACCGCGTCGGGCGACGCCGTCCAGCGGGACGTCTACTCGCTGCCGGCCGGAGCGCTGGCGGCGGTGACGACCGGGCCCGACAACGGAATCTGCCCGGTCGGCTGCGCCCCGACCGCCGGGTTCGACACGATCACCGGGCTGGGCAGCCCGCGCGCGGGCATCGACGCGTCGCTGGCTGACCAGTAAGGAGAAAGGCCGACGGCCCGTCCCGCGCTGCTGGCGCGGGGCGGGCCGTCCGCCGTTGGGTCGCCTGCCGAGGAGGCGTGGGTCGCGACCTCGTACCGGAACGTGTCACCGGGCCTCAGGCCGGTGTCCGCCCACGAGGCGGTGCGTCGATGTGCGTGGTCGGCCGACCTGGAGGTGGGTCTGGCGGGCCGCGGGGGCGGCGGGCAGGGACCGTTCGGGATAACGAATTTGATTTTTTTGGCGGAATATGTCGGGCGGGTCCGGGTAGCCGGGGGGACATGGTTCGAGCGAGAACAATTGGCGGGTACGCCATACCCGGGATTGTCATTTTCTTCTTCTGGCTGGTGGTGTGCATTGTCGCCATCATCCTCTTGGCGCGCCTCGTGCACTGGGCGGGCGGCGGCGTCGGAAACGTTCGGCTCGGGCACTTCTTCCTGAACGTCGGCTTTACGTGATCGCGCGGTAGGGGCGGAAGAACTCGCGCAGCTCGGCCGCGTAGAGTTCCGGCTCCTCGAACGGCGCGAAGTGGCCGCCGCGGGGCGGCTCGGTCACCCGGGC
>Ga0335072_10017019_pt1 | contig 10296 bp, 8 predicted proteins | sample Lox_Sample_21_FD_206725 | JGI IMG/M metagenome (GOLD analysis project Ga0335072, IMG submission 206725) | Soil microbial communities from Loxahatchee National Wildlife Refuge, Florida, United States - Lox_Sample_2.1 | ecosystem: Environmental > Terrestrial > Soil > Wetlands | place: USA: Florida...
GGCTATGGCACACAGGGCCTCTACAACGCGGAACTCGTCTGCGGCGCCGGCACGAACGCAGGTACGCCGGCGGGTCTCAGCTCTATCTGGTGGCCCGATCTGCGCACTAATCAGACTGTCTTAACTGGCGCAATCATGGTCCGCTTTTAGCAGTTGCGCGGCCCGCCCGATCGCACACGCGTAAGGGCGGCCGCACTTACTAACTCTGAGCCTGGCACTCAGCACCGGACTCATTTGTTATTCCGGTGCTGCTCAGGGTCCTCAGCAACTGCCGTGCTGCAGCCACTTATAAGCGGCATAAGTGCTGATTCTAATTTGTCAATAGTGGAGTAGTAATCAAAGGTACTCACTGATGGAGTTGGCCCTCAACCTCGAGTGGATGGCATTGGCCGTTGCGATGTGCTGGCTGTGGGTGCGCCATGCGCGGCGTAAGGGCCCCGGACGCTCGACGCAATTCGTCTCCCTGGCGTTGATCCTATTCACCATGTTTACGGTCATCACGATGTATGACGACATGGCGATGACGCAGAATCCCGCCGAGACACGCTGTTTCCAGCGCGAGGATGACTTAGGCGCGCATGCGCATGCCACAGTTCATCCGGTCGTGTCATCCACTCCCACGCTCGCCGCGGAGCTTGCCTTCAGCATTTATCGCTTTGCTGTGCCGGGCAGTCTCCTGATCCCGACGGTGAAAGTTCCCGTTCTCTCCTCTATTCAAAATCGTCCCCCTCCCGCCTGATCCATTCCCCTGATTCGATCAAACTCCAGGCCGGCTTACTTTCCCGCGGCGGTTGCGCGCATCAACACGTCGAAGCTGCTCCAGAGAAGGGCTTGCTCCACAATCCTGCCGTGTTAACAACGGCTACTGCTATTTGAAGGTATCTGGGCCTGAAAGTTTCTGGGCGTCCAGATGGTCGAAAGACACAAAGAGGTGCAGGAAACATTATGAGAAGCAAAGCTATGGGATTTGCATTATTGCCGCTAGTGCTAGGCGCGTCTCTCGCCACTAATGGCTGCAAGAGCGGTGAAGTGAACGCCGCATCAGAGGCGCCTCCACCGGCCAAGGTGATTTCCGGAGTGGACGTCACCTTCTTCGCGGTCGATCACCCGGAGTTGTATCCGATCGTAATGGCGACCGAATATCAGGCCCCATCGCAACTGGCGGTGACGGGCACTGTATTTCCTGACATCGCACGAACTGTTCCGGTAATTTCGCTTGCATCCGGCCGCATCGTGGACATCCGCGCTCGTCTCGGCGACACGGTAAAGAAGGGCCAGCTCCTACTGCGTGTTCGCAGCGACGATATTTCCGGAGGTTTTGACGCCTACCGCAAGGCCATCTCCGATGAGCTGCTTGCGCGCAAGCAATTGGATCGAGCGAAGCTGCTGTACGAGCACGGGGCTATTGCGCAGCAAGACCTTGAGGTTGCGCAAGACAATGAGGACGACGCCAAAACCACTCTCGATACCGCAACCGAGCATCTTCACCTGCTGGGCAGCGATCCCGATAACCCGCAGGGAATTGTAGATATCGTCGCCCCGGTTTCAGGTGTGATTACCGATCAGGAAGTAACGAACGGGGCGGTGGTGCAGGCCTACTCTACGCCGAACCCGTTCACTATTTCGGACCTGACCACGGTGTGGATCGTTTGCGACGTCTACGAAAACGACATGGCCAACGTTCGTGTCGGGCAACCCGTCGACATCAAGCTGAACGCCTATCCCGACAAAGTTCTGAAGGGCACAATCAGCAACATCGGCTCCATTCTCGATCCGAATATCCGCACAGCCAAGGTCCGTGTTGAAGTGACTAATCCCGGAGAGATGATGCGCCCGGGCATGTTCGCCTCAGCCACCTTGTATGGCAAGGAGAAGCAGACCTTCACGGCTGTTCCGGCGTCCGCGATCGTGCATCTGCACGACCGCGATTGGGTCTTCGTCCCTGTGGAAGGGAAGTTTAAGCGGCTTGCGGTCATAAGTGGCGAGCAGTTGCCGAACACCATGCAGGAGATTCTATCCGGGTTGCAGCCTGGCCAGCAGGTCGTGACAAACGCGATCAATCTTCAAAATGCAATCGACAATGAATAACGCTCGATTCCGGGGCTCGAGGAAGAAGCCATGATTCGCAATCTCGTAGACTTCGCTCTCAACAATCGGTACGTGGTGCTGGCTATTGGGCTGCTATTGCTCGGTTGGGGTGCGGTGTCGTTTCATAACATGCCCGTCGAGGTCTATCCGGACATTGCCGACAATTACGTACAAATCATCAGCCAGTGGGCCGGGCGTTCCGCCGAAGAGATGGAACAGCAAGTATCGGTTCCCGTCGAGATTCAGATGTTTGGGATTCCGCATCTCACCACGGTGCGGTCCGAATCGATTTTTGGTCTTTCACTTGTCACGCTGATCTTCGATGACTCATCGATCAATGAATGGAATCGTCAGAAAGTTCTCGAAAGGCTCACTCAGGTGAATGTGCCGGCAGGCGTACAGCCTCAAATCGGCACCGACTGGAGCACCACCGGTCAGATTTACTGGTACACGATCCGCAGCAACAATCCGGCGTATGACCTGATGAATCTGCGGAGTATCGAAGACTGGACTCTGTACAAGGAATTCAGAAAAGTTCCCAATGTGGTCGACGTAAGCGATTTCGGCGGAACCGCGCGCGAATATCAAGTGCGCGTCGATCCCAATAAGCTCATCTCTTATGGTTTGAGCATCAGCCAGGTGGAGAATCAACTGGCTATCAACAATGTGAATGCCGGAGGCAGCTTCGTCGAAGAGGGCTTGCAGCAACTGAATGTTCGCGCGCTCGGACTCTACCGCAACGTGCAGGATATCGAGAACACAGTGCTGACAACCTCGAACGGAGCCCCGGTTCGCGTAAAGGACATCGCGACTGTCGAATGGGGCCCTAGAATCAGGCTGGGGCGCATGGCCAGAGCCGATCATCGTCCGGACGGTGTCATTGTGGATGAGCCCGACGTGATCCAGGGTGGCGTGCTGATGCGCAAGGGCGCCGAAGAAGGCCCCACTATCGACGCGATTCACAAAAAGGTGGACGAGCTTAACAACCGCATCCTGCCTGAAGGTGTGAAGGTTGTCCCCATGCTCGACCGCAGCGATCTGCTTCATTACACGCTGCACACAGTGCTGCACAACCTCGGCGAGGGGATGATCCTGGTTACGCTCATCCTGCTTCTTTTCCTCGGCAATGTTCGCGCCGCCTTGATTGTTGCGGTGACCATACCGTTTTCGCTGTTGTTCGCCTCGATCTTTCTGAATTTGAGCCATATTCCGGCGAATTTGATTTCACTTGGCGCTCTCGATTTCGGAATGGTGGTTGACGGCGCAGTTGTGATGGTCGAAAACATCGTTCGCCACCTCAGCCGTGAGTTCGGACCGAATCGAGCTAACGGCACACAGGCGAACGGGCAGGCAAGTGGAAGAACCACATTGCCCCAGCCAGTTTCGGCAGTGATTCGCGATGCCTGCCACGAGGTGCAGCGTCCGGTCTTCTACGCCATCCTTATCATCATCACCGCCTACATGCCGATCTTCACGCTCCAACGGGTCGAAGGGCGTTTGTTCCGGCCTATGGCCTGGACCGTTGCCTTCGCGCTGCTCGGCGCCATGACCTTCTCAATCCTGATCGCTCCGGTGCTCTGCGCCATCTTTTTCCGTAAGGGCGTTAAGGAGTGGCGTAATCCGGTCATGGTCTTTCTCACCAAACGCTACCGCTCCAGCGCTCGCTGGGCTGTCAAGAACCGCTTGATTGTAGTCAGCGTTGGCCTGGCGTCGCTGGCTGTCGCTCTTTTCTTTACATTCAGTGGAGTTATCGGATCGGAGTTTCTGCCTCATCTGGACGAAGGCGCAATCTGGGCGCGCGGCGAGATGGCCAATAGTATAGGCGAGACCGAAGGCACGCGTTTCGCTCAGCAATCCCGCTATATCTTCGCTTCATTCCCTGAGGTCACCAAGGTCGTCTCGCAGGCTGGCGCGCCCGACGATGGAACCGACACGGGAGGGTTCGGTAACACTGAGTATTTTGTCGACTTAAAGCCCAAGGACCAGTGGCGACCCGTCTTTCATAAGAACAAAGAAGAGCTGATTGCCGCAATGGATCGCGAACTGGAGAAATACCCGGGGGCATTCTGGAATTTTTCGCAACCCATTGAGGACAACGTGGATGAGACCATGACCGGCACGAAAGGCGGACTGTGTGCCAAGCTTTACGGACCGGACTTGGATGTTCTTGAGGAAAAGGGCGAACAGATCAAGGATGTGATGGCAAAGATCGACGGCGTCAAGGATTTGGGAATTCAGCGCGACACAGGCCAGCCGAACATCGATCTCACCGTTGACCGCCAGGCGGCTGCGCGATTTGGCATCAATGTGGCCGATATACAAGATGCGATTCAAACTGCTGTCGGCGGGAATCCTGTCAGCCAGGTGTTGCAGGGAGAGGCAGTCTATAACGTGGTGGTGCGCTATCAGAAGCCTTATCGCGACACCAAGGAGGCTATCCAGAGTATTCGACTGCTCTCTCCCTCAGGTGAGCGTGTCTCGCTGGCTCAGGTCACCAAAGTCCAGGTTCATGATGACGCGTACGATATTTACCGGGAAGACGGCTCCCGCTACGTCGCCATCCGCTTTGAGGTTCGCGGACGCGATCTGGGCACCACGGTCAGGGAATCGATTGATAAGATCGCCAAAAGTGTTCAGCTGCCGCGCGGCTATCACCTCGAGTGGTCGGGAGAATACGACAGCGAGAAGCGAGCCGAAAAAAGGCTGCTTTTCATTGTGCCTCTGACAGTCTTTTTGATCTTCATCATTCTCTACGCAATGTTTCGTTCTTTCAAATGGGCGTTGCTGATCCTCGCCAATGTAGTCATGGCTCGCGTCGGAGGCCTGCTCGCACTCTTTGTGACCGGCACATTCTTCAGCGTATCTTCCGGTGTCGGATTCCTGGCGTTGTTCGGCGTGTCTGTCCAAACTGGAGTCATCATGCTTGAATACATCAACCAATTGAGAGCTCGTGGCTTTACCGTTGCAGATGCCGCCGTCGAAGGCGCAGTCTTGCGGCTTCGTCCCATCATGATGACCATGCTGGTTGCTACCCTGGGGCTTCTTCCGGCGGCGATGTCTCACGCCATTGGATCCGACTCGCAACGTCCCTTTGCCATTGTCATCGTCGGAGGTCTGATCTCCGACCTGTTCTTGAGTATCTTCCTGCTGCCGACGTTGTATGTATGGTTCGCACGAGAGGGCGACGTGCTGCCGGAACCAGAAACGGGGGCGTCCTTTGAACATTGATCGGAATCACAAATGGATGCAGTTCTGCGAGGCATTACCAAAGACTCTCGCAGTCGTCTGCGGACTGGGTGTTGTTTTGGCAATCGCGCCCGCGGCATTCAGCCAGCAGGCTCTGGACTGGGATCAAACCAAAGCGAGATTCATTGCCAACAATCCAGCGTTGAAAGCCGACGCAGACAACGTGGATGAGATGAAGGCAGAGGAGATTACAGCGTATCTCAGACCAAACCCGCAGTTCACTACCACGGCCGATGGAACGCAGATTGCGTCACATGACGGCACGTGGGTGCCGCTGAAAGGCACGTTTGTGCAGCCCAACTTCAGTTATTTGCACGAACGCGATCACAAGCGCGAGCTGCGGCTGGAGAGCGCGCGTGAAGGCACGCAGATCACGCAGGCGCAGCATGAAGACCTGCAACTCAACATGATCTTCACGCTGCGCTCACAGTTTGTTGCGACATTACAGGCTAAGTTCATCCTCGACCTGGCCAAAGCCGATCTTGAATATTACGACAAGATCATCGATATCAGCCGGGAGCAGCTGAAGGTGGGTGGCATGGCGCAGATCGACTTCGACCGGATCGAGTTACAGCGCGTGCAGTACGAGTCGGAGATCGAGACGGCGATCGTGAACCTGCGCACGGCCAAGATCCAACTGCTGCAGCTACTCAACGATAATCGCACGCCGGTAGACCAGTTCGACGTGACTGGCGTATACGACTTCAATGAGGCGCTCGACCCGCTGGACACCTACCAGCAAGCGGCGTTGGCGGCGCGACCCGACCTGGCGGCGGCGCTCGAGACCTTGCAGCAGTCGAACACCAACTACAAGCTGGCGGTTTCAAATGGATCGACCGACCCGACCTACGGGGTCTGGTTCACGTGGAACTCGTCGACCAACAACCCAAACGGCCAGCAGACGTTGGGGATGAGCGTGAGCATCCCGCTCAGAGTGTTTGACCGAAACCAGGGCGAGAAGAAGCGCACCAGGATCGACATCGATCGCGCGCAGCAGGCCAGCGACGCTGCCAAGGCGCAGGTGTTCAGCGACGTGAACTCGGCCTTCGAGTTGGTGCGCAGTAACATCGCGCTGCTAAAGCCCTACAAGGTCAAGTACAACGACGAGGCCCTGCGGGTGCGCGACACGGTGACCTTTGCCTATCAACACGGCGGCGCGTCGCTCATGGATTTTCTCAACGCGCAAAGCGACTACCGGCAGGTGCAGCTGGCCTACGCGCAGCTGATCGGGGCCTACATGACGGCGGCCGCGCAACTGAATCTTGCCGTGGGTCGCGAGGTAATCCAGTAACCTAACGGCTAACTGAATCAATCAAGTACTCGCTCGGTGCAGTCTGTATCGGACCGCAGCTATCCTGACAATCACAAGGACGGATTCGCTTTATGACACGTGAAGAGGTCAAAGCTCGCATCGAGGAAATAGGAATATTCCCCGGTATCCGCGTTAATTCGGAAGATCAGGCCCTTTACGCCGCGGAAACACTTTATGCCGCCGGCATACCCGTGGCAGAAATCACTATGACCGTTCCCGGCGCGATTGTCGTAATCGGCCAACTGGCCAAGCGTTTTCCAGAGATGGTTGTCGGTGCGGGCACCGTGCTCGATGAGGAAACTGCCGAACGCTGCCTCGATGCCGGAGCACGTTTTCTCACAAGCACAGGATTTATTGCCGAGGTGGTTGAATTTGCCCGGAAGCGAGAAGTCGTGGCGATTCCCGGGGCTCTTACGCCAACCGAAGTAATATCCGCATGGAAAGCAGGCGCGGATTTCGTGAAGATTTTTCCTACCGCTCCGGTTGGAGGCGACCTCTACCTTCGCTCACTCAAGCTACCGCTGCCGCAGGTGAAACTGATTGCAGCCGGAGGCGTGAATCAAATGACCGCTAAAAGCTATATCCAAGCCGGCGCAACCGCGATTGGGGTGGGCGGAGAACTGCTGCCGCGCGACGCGCTGCAAAGGCGCCAGGACGATCGCATTCATGAACTGGCGCGGCGGTTCATTGGCTTCGTCAAGAGCGGCCGCGAAATTGAATAACCGGCCAACGCGCGCAGGAGCCATGCTGGGTTGTAATCATTGCGAATCAAAAAAATCATCTTCTTTCTTTCGCTGGCGCTGGATGGAAGGAGATCTAAGTGAATCCCGATTTTTTGCTCAGTGAATTGTTGTCTGGAAGGCATGAGCGAGACTCTCAGTTATGCTGCCTGGCTACTTCAGCGAATTAGCGATCAGCGACAGTTTGACTGGCCGCAGGCCGTTTGGATCGCTTTACCAGGGTGAGGTTCTTTTGTGCGCCGTCTTGTTCCAGATTCATCGTGCGAAAAGATCGCGGGAGATCTTTCTCCTCGTATTCAACGCCCGAGGCTACGAGTTCGAGAGCAGCCTTCTCAAGGGGAGCCCTCTTCGCCCGCAATCCTTTTTCTGCCTCCTGACGGTCCCCAGGTGAAGCAAATTCGGCGAATTTGTCAAGATAGGCAAGCTTGCGATCGTAGAAATCGATCTCCTGGTGCAGATCTCGCAGGAAATACTTATCGTTTCGAGGAGCAGGCTTTTCCCGTGGCGCAGGTTTAGACAGGGCAGCAGACTTTTTCATGAAATGTCCTTCCGCAAACGAAATAGGGCGGTCTTGGTGACCGCCCCGCTCGATCTGATGTTGGTCGCTCAGGCGATCCGTACGTTCTCAGCCTGAAAACCCTTGGGGCCTTTTACGACGTCGAATGTCACGGCTTGGCCTTCCTGCAGGCTCTTGAAGCCTTCACTCTGAATTGCCGAGAAATGCACAAAGACATCCTCGCCGCTAGGACGGCTCAAAAAGCCGAATCCCTTCGCGTCGTTAAACCACTTCACTGTTCCTTGTTCCATTGCACTTGCTCCGTTGGGATAGATGTACCGCCGAACTCAATGTGGAGTTGATTGCGAGTAAGGCCAGCAAACGGAACAAGCAAGAAATCCAGATCGGATTCTTCGATCTCTGTTATTTTACGCCTCAAAACCGCTATAGACGCCGGCGCCGAGAACAATTATTCATCGATATGCTGGCGCATTTGGCAGAAGATGCGCCTAATCAGACACTTGAGATGGTTGTCTGATGCTCGCGCTGGATTGCCGCGAATCGTTTGAAATCGCTCACCAGCTAACGGCGATATCCACGCCCTCCTCGGCCGCCGGAGTCCTTCTTCCTGGATCTGAAGCAGTCCTGGCAATACACGGGCCGGTCGCCTCGTGGCTCAAACGGCACTGTGGTCTGCTTTCCGCACGCGGAACACGTAACCGTTGTGCCTTGCGATTCGCTCCTCGGATAGGACCCGCCACCACCGGGTTGTTGATCTTTCTTCGCCTGACGACATGCCTTGCAGCGTTTCGGAGTCGAATAGCCGCGTTCTTGAAAAAATGCCTGATCCTCCCTGGAAAACGTGAACTCCTGTCCGCAGTCGCTACAGGTCAGTTGCAGATCCTCTACCATAAAACCCTTTCGTCTACTCTTTCACTGTACGCTACTTTCCGCAGCCGTCCCCTGAATAGGCAGATTAGGTAAAGAGGCGTTAGCAGCGTATGCTTGGCAAAGAGGCAATCGACAATCCAATCTTCTTCGATCTTCGGCCCTCCTCAGGAATCGCCTGCACCCATCCTTCACAGAACGCTGTGAATTCATGATGAGGCCGCAGGAGTGTGAAATTGAGCCTGACTTCAGCTCTAAAACGTGCCATACCGGGAATTGAGGCAAATCATGCGATCGCAACTGGTGTTCGATGCCGGATTCAAAATCGGGAACCGCTTTCTTTTGGCTACAACAGCGATGCGAGCAACCAAAAAGCTGCACATAAGCTCGACGCGAACAGAAGACACCGTCAATAGAGTATTGGCCGAAGTGGCAAATGGCACCCCCGTGCATGGAGAGTTGCCAGAGGTCACGCCGCCTCCAGCGATCGATGTTCTGGTTGTGACTTAGCTTCCTCGATCGACGTTAAACTCGCTTCCTGTTCGTCCCAGCCGCTGCGGAACTGGCAAACGCGTAACCCGCGGCGGTGGGGCGGCTGAGTCAGCCTTCAAGATAAGGTCGAATACGACATTGTCAAACACTCGACGAGTTTGCCGGCGAAACCTACGAACTGGCGTTCGATGAAACAAGTCAACCGGGTCCAACAAGTCTTCGCTCCAGATGTTTTGCGGATGGAATTTCGTCAGTCCTGCTGTACGAATGGAAGAGTGATCTGCTGCACATATTGATTCCCATGGTGGCTGAGGCCCGTATGCAGGTCGGAATGTTCGGCGGTATGGAGTTTCAAGTCTGCCGCGACACGCCTGCGGTTACGCCATCCACTACGGCGACAGCGCCAACGGTTTCGCCGGTGGCTCCTTAAGCGTCGGCAAAGGTTCCGAGGGCACGCGAAGTGGTAAAGTAAAGCACTAACAATGAACAAGTTAGTTCGCCTGCACCCACCGTTCTTTAGGTTGTCGACTTCTAAGTTGACGGCTCATAAATTGAATTTCGATTACGGAGAGGCACGCGCAAAAGCAATGCAAGGCGATTGGAAGCCAACAGCCGTCATCTTCGGGCGATTGCCGGACGCCTCCGTGGATGAAAACTGAGGTCGCCGAGTATTGACTTAAAGAAGAGTCTGGGAAAGCGATTGCCGGCGTGCGAAGGCTGCGTCCGGGATCGTTCAAGTTAATCAGCCCTATACCCTTACGGGTCGGTATGAACAAACCAGGTGCCACCCTCCCCATCTGCTAGTATTCTGACCACATGCCATCATGCCTATCAACTTTTTCCTGCATGATTGCCATTGTTTTGCTTGGCTTGGCGCCCTTGTCGGCGAGCGCGAATCAGGCGAACACGGGGACCTCGCCTGCTACCCCGATTGTCATCGCCGGTCTGGGCAAAGGCACCGTCGCCCTCGACGGACCCTGGCGATTCCACCTGGGAGACAATCCGGCCTGGGCCGCTCCCGGTTTCGACGACTC
>Ga0335072_10017020_pt1 | contig 10296 bp, 8 predicted proteins | sample Lox_Sample_21_FD_206725 | JGI IMG/M metagenome (GOLD analysis project Ga0335072, IMG submission 206725) | Soil microbial communities from Loxahatchee National Wildlife Refuge, Florida, United States - Lox_Sample_2.1 | ecosystem: Environmental > Terrestrial > Soil > Wetlands | place: USA: Florida...
CGATGGCCAGATCGCGCGATGTGCGGAAGCTCGACCAGAATCGCGCGACTTCGTCCACGGAGAGCGGGACAATCGTCCGCTTGGGCTCTCTCACGCGCAGGCGGCTATGGGCGGGAACGGGCCTGCCGAGGCCCATGGGAGCGCGGCGCCAGTAGTTCACCTGCAAGGCGGGAGCAGACTGCAGGGGCGCATCGGGGAAGGTGCAGCGCAAAGCGCGGTCGACCACGACAACCCGTTGGTTGATGGTGGATCCGGAGAAGGGCGGCTGCTGACTGGACTGGAATCGGACGTAATCGAGCAGGGTAGACTCGGTGAGCGCGTCGGGTGTGACCGCGCCGGTGTGATGGAGGCTTTCCCACCAGCGGAGGAAGTGAAGCAGGCCATGCGCGTAACCGCGAAGGGTGAGTGGGGCCAGGCGACGGAGGCATTCCAGATCGAGATACCGGTTCACCCAATCGACTTCGCGGCCGGTCTGCTCCACAATCCGGAAAGGACAGCGGGCGGGATTGGCGGGGGATTGGGAGACAATGCGGAAGCTCACTCGGTGGCGCTCTCCAGCAGCGCTTGGAACTGGCGCGCGTCGCCGCCCGCGGCGAAGAAGCTGTTGGGATCGTGACCGTCGGGCAACACCACGGTGCGAACACGGATGCCTCGTTCCCGAAGACGTTGTGAGAGACACAGCGTCGCCTGTTGGCCGCTGCCGTTGGGATCGGCATCAAAGGTCACATAGACAGTCCGGGGACCGTCGCACAGTTGCCGGAACTGACGCGCATTGAGATGGGTTCCCATCGAACAGGTGACATTTTGAAAACCGGCCTGCCACAACACGGCATAGTCGAACAGGCCCTCCACGAGGATCACTTCCGGATAAGATCGGGCGTGCGACCAAAAGTACAAGCCGCCTTTCGATCCCGGCAAAAAGCGATGAGGTGGCGCCGCCGTCGAAATGCTGCGGCCATAGAGGTTGCCTTCTAGCGGAAAGACAATCCGGCGCATGTAGGCGTCGTAGCCCACGCCGGTTACCAGGCCAGCCTGACGGAGAGTCGACAAAGAGTGACCGAACTGCGTCAGCCAACCGCGCAGGCAACCTCCCGGTGCGTAACCGACGCGCATGTGCTCGATCAGTCCCAGGGAGCGGATTCCGCGTTGATACAGGTAGGCGATCGCCTCACTGTGGCGATGTAGCTGCATACGATAGAAACGTGTCACCTCCTGCAGAAGCGGCGCGGTGCCGCGCCATTGGCGCAGCAAAGTGAGCGCTTGCGGGAACTTCACCTGGTGATAGAGTTCGGCGAAGCGAATCACGTCTCCACCGTGACCGCAGCCATAGCAGAAGAAGAGATCTTTGTTCGGGTCCACCAGGAAGCTTGGTTTGCGGTCTCCATGCAAAGGACACAGTCCCATCCATCGGCCACGGCTGAGCGGCCGCGCGGGCTGCCAATCATGCGCTTGCAGATAACCCATGAGCGGAATCTGCTGTTTCAAGTCGTCGAGAGCTTGGCGATTCACGGACTTCTTGCCTCGATCGGCAGAATACGGCAGAGCGCCATGAGATCCCAGGCAACGATGGTGGGCGCCCGCAAAAAGTGTGGGCCGATGGCTCCCACCTTCAGCCAGCAGCAGACGCTGAGTAGTCGCCGGCTGGCCCATCGACGTAAAGTGGACGGATCGGGCGAGCGCGATGGATCCTGGCAGTGCGGAGCGGCCTGCTCCACAGCGTCACCCGCGGCAATGTGCTCACAGGCCTGTTCTCGGCAACGCAACGAGAAGGGCGCCGAAGGCGCAAGCCAGTCCGGCAAAAACGTAAAGGTCTTCCTGCACGGAAGGCAGATTCCGCGGCGCACCCAGGTGTGTTGGTGCCGGTCATCGTGAGCTTGGCGGTGCCGCTGTCCATGCCCGATGATCGTGTGCTGCCGGCAAACCGGGCATCGCCTCGGAAGGAGATCCAACGGGATCACCCCGGCTCGTTGTTGTCTTTCGTCTCTGGCAGTGCGATAAAGAGAATCACGGCTGGCGTGAAGGCCCGCCGCGACCGTCCCTGGCAAGTTTCGATCAGCTGGTCGGGCCTTCACCCTCCCGACTAAGTCAGCTTCAAACGAAAAAAGAATACACCTTTTCAATCGTTTGCGAACCGTCTCTCACAGCTTTGGCCGGTTTAAAACCACATATCATTCCTCACTGGGGGAAACCACTTCGGCGAGTCGACTTCTCGGCCATTTGGGCTACAGGCCGCCCCTACCTTTCCGGCCACTGAAGTACAACTCGAAACTGCATCCAATCGAAAGTTGGCACGTCATTCTTCAGATGGCGATGCATCTCAATGATGGTCAGCGTCCCGTGCCCGCGCCCGAGGTGTTCGATCTGGCCAAGCATTTTAGCGGCATCCGTATAGGAATTCAGTGCTTTCATGAGCCGACGCCAATCTGAGTCGTTCAGAACGAACGCGAAGTCACGAACTTTCTGAGGCGCATTTGCCCCCGGGTCGAAATGCCAACCCGCAATTTCGCGTGGGTTCGGCCCATGCATGGGCGGGCTAGCGACCGCTACGAAATCATGCTCGTGTAGAGCACAATTCTGCTGTACGGCAATCCACCAGCCGCCTCCATTGACATCGGGTTCAGCAAAGAGACAGAACCACAGGTCCCCGGCTAATCTTCTACTGAAGTTCTGGCCGTGATCCACACGCCCCGAGAAGCTCAGGGTCTCGGCTGAATCAGTTCTCGGGATCAGGGCGACACAGGAAATCAGTCCGAGGAGCAGCCGGCCAGGGCGACGCATTTGCCTTTAGTATAAGCGTCATCTCTGTGTGAGCGCCAAGGGACCGAAAAGCGCACAAACCCTCGAGTTTTTACGACGTCGGACCGAGTGTCACTACCTCCACCAAGGCCATTGCACCGTACACATTCGGCTGTTGGAGCGGAGCCGCATCGGGTAACGCCAATCCCACTTCGATCGTCATCGGCGCGCCCGAGGCCGTGACCGCTGACTTTGTGAGCTGCGACATCAACCACGATGGGGTCGTAAACATCGAAGATATACAACTCATCACGAACGGGGCTCTTGGAAGCGCGCCGCCCGTCAATGACATGAACAATGATGGCGTGGTGAACGTCGCAGACATACAAATGTTACTTGCTTCATTGCTCGGATCGGGTGAAATCTGGAATGCCGTGGAACTCCCAGTAGACGCCGGGGCTCGAACCAGCTTCGGGCTCCATACTGGTGGGTATGCCGAATGGTGATCATCCAGGGGACCTCGCGCTGCGCGAGAAGGCGTGCAATGTCCCACTTTGATCGGCAGACGGCGGTTGTCAACACAAACGGGATCTCGTTAGCGCGCTCATACTCCCATAAATTCCTGAAATGAATGGGAGACCCACTCTTCGTCCAAGACTCTTGAAGCGCAGATGGCGGCCAAGATACGAAATCTCTCATTGCCGATTCGGTGAGTCGGCGCTTTCAATTGGCGGTCGGCGGATCAACATGGTCGACGACCCAGAATTCCACCGGACCGGCAGCTTTGGTTAAGCGCAATCCCGTGAGATTTTGGAAATTGGAGATTAAAAGCGCCACGCTTTCTGTGCTCAATCCTGCCGCTGGAGGGTGGCCGTCGGGTGCCTCTGCGGCGGTCCAGTGCACGTCGAAATCATAGTAGCCGCCGAGACCGGTGCGGTCGATCACCGGGCGCTTCAGGAAAATGGTTAGTGCACCCGCAAGGCTGGCCATGGTTGATTTGTTCCCGATGATCCGTCCGCCGTTGTCACCCATCACTGCGCCAACTGGACTGGCTGTCGCAGGAGGTGTTGGTGGATCTACCTCCTTGATCTTCACGCCGCCATTGGCGACTTCGAGGTTGTACACGCGTTCCTGCCGCGTTTCCGTGTGCAACCGTAAATGGAAGCGGTCTTCAAGCATCGCACGAACCATCAGACGCACTTGCTCGCGATTCTCCGCGGGGGAAAGTATGGGAAAGCCCTCCGCCGGTTTGGCCATCACGGCATACGCTTGGCTCTCTGCCCACTTGGGCAAGCCAATTAGTTGAGTTGCTGGGTTCTTCACATTGTAGGCGAAGGCGATCATGAAAAAGAGCACGGTACGCGGATCGTCGAATCGGCCGCCCGGCAAGACTGGCGTGAAACTGATCTCTCGCATTATGGGGGGCGCATTCGCGGGCACCGGACGGATGGAGGCAACGTCGAATTTGGGTGTTGGCTCCTGCCCCGCGACTCCAACGGCAATTAATAGGAGCGAGCTTCCGACTCGTACTGATGAGACCATCCGTCCTCCAATTCCCTCTAATTATCCGGGAAAGTTGTGGCGCATGGAAGGCGTACAACGCGCGAACCGTTTGGCGTTTAGTGGAGATCGGGCGGCCAGCAAGCCGTTGTTCCTATGACCCCAGGAAAACGGCGTTCCGAGTGATAGACGGCAATCTCGTCTATTAGCGGCGCTCATACCGGTTAAAAATTCCCGAAATGGACAGGAGCCCCACTTCAAGGCCGTCAGCCCAGTGCGATGGTGCTAGCCGTACTTGCGGCCGTGCCCGCCAACGAAGTTCGCGTAGGGGACAAAAACGGGATATCGGAAACCATGGGTTAGCCCTACGATAGGAGATCCTCCCGCGGCTGCGCCGCAGGGTGCGCCGTTCAGAACCAATATAGCCTGTCGGTCCTCCAGTTCTGAATGAAGAAATCCCACCGTCCCTGGATGAGGGCCGCTTCCACGATGATCGAACCTCCCTCGCGAACTCGCGCAGCTACGACTGTTACGTGCCTACGAAATTGGTAGCTGCAGCAACCCATGTAAAGAGGCCGCCACCGTGCCCGGGTCGCCGGAGAGAAGGCCACGTCCTCAAAGTCGTCTTCCATTGTTGGCAGTCTTGAGGACGCGATGCAAACGCTCACCTTTTGCAATGTGAGATGGTACGACCGCTGTTGAATGTCCACGATTTGCATCAGATTGGGCGGCGGTACCGCGTCTGTCGGTGTGCACTCATTGATCGGCATCATCAATACAGTTGTCGGACGAAGACACTCCCGGAATGTTCGGAGCGCGGTACCCAAACTTATCGGCCAGACCATGGCAAGCGCTCCACCCGCGAGGATCACAATTAATACCCCCCACTTTGCTCTCCTCAAGATCGGCCCTTTCCAAGCTCCTGTTGCATCCGAATCACCTTTACCACTACAGCGTTTGCCTCCATACTTTAACGTAATGACGCCTTATTTGGTGCGTTAAGACGGGCCGCGTCGGCGCTCGTTAGACCCCTATCGGAACTGACACGGCACAATTCACTCCGGGTAACGGCAGTTAGCCTGATCGCCGCGTCAGTTTCCATCGGGGTTTAACGTTCATGGAAAGTGGACTTCGGAGGTCCGCTTCGCCGGGGCGAAGGGAGTGGAATCCAAGTCCACCTTTCAGCCCGCTTGGATATACAATTGAGTCGAAACAGTAACAAGGCCTGAATATCCTGTAGCTCCGATGATCGGCCATACCATCTCGCATTACGAGGTCGTCGAGAAGCTCGGCGAAGGCGGGATGGGCGTGGTTTATAAGGCGCACGATTCGCACCTCGACCGCTTCGTCGCCATTAAAGTCCTGCCGCCCGAGAAGGTCGTCGACGCGGAACGTAAGCGGCGCTTCGTCCAGGAGGCCAAGACTGCCTCGGCCCTGAATCACCCGGGCATCGTCACGATCTATGACATCGGTCAATCCGAGGGCGCCGATTTCATCGCGATGGAGTTCATCGACGGTAAGACGCTTGACGCGCTGATCGGGCGCAAGGGACTGAAGCTGAACGAAGCCCTAAAGTACGCCATTCAGATTGCGGATGCGCTGGCCAAGGCACACTCCGTGGGAATCGTCCACCGGGACCTGAAGCCAGGCAACGTGATGGTGACTGAGGGCGGCCGCGTCAAGGTACTTGATTTCGGCTTGGCCAAACTGACCGAGCGCGAGGCGATGCCAGAGGATTCGACCCGCACGCTGCAACCATCCACAGAAGTCGGCGTGATTGTGGGCACAGCCAGCTATATGTCGCCGGAACAAGCCGAAGGGAAGAAGGTGGATGCGCGCAGCGACATCTTCAGCTTTGGCTCCGTGCTGTACGAGATGCTGACTGGACGGCGGGCGTTCCGGCGGGACACGCCGGCGCTGACGCTGGCGGCGATCCTGCACATGGAGCCGGTGCCGCTGGAGCCGGCGATTCCGCGCGAGGTGGACAAGGTGGTGATGCACTGCCTGCGCAAGGACCCGGCACGGCGGTATCAGCACCTGGACGATGTGAAGATCGCGCTGGAGGACCTGAAAGAGGAGTCGGAAACGGGCGCTTGGGAGGGCGCCGCAGCAGTGGAGCGGACGCGGCGGCGGTGGTGGCCGTGGGCCGGAGGCGCGGCGGCGGCGCTTCTGCTGGCGGCCGGACTGGTCTGGCGCCCGCGCGAAGGAACTCCGCCCGAGGATCTCAGGCCGGTTCCCCTGATCTCCACGGGCAATTCCTGTTGCCAGTCTTTTTCGCCGGATGGAACCAAGGTGGCTTTCGCCTGGACGGGAGAACAGGACGCCAACCCAAACGCGGCGGCCCAAACGGCGCACTGGGAAATCTACGTGAAGCAGATCGGCGCTCCCGGCAATCCCATCAAGCTGACTACGACTCCGGCGGACGTCGCCTGGGGGGCCATCGACGCCGAATGGTCCCCGGACGACCGCTGGATCGCCTACCGGCGCGGTCGGACCGACGGGTCAGATTTGGTATTGATTCCGCCTTTAGGCGGACCGGAGCGCACGCTCGCCGACGAGTCGGGGACAAGAGGTCTTTCCGCGTGGACACCCGACGGCAAATGGCTTGCCTTTCCTCAGAAAGATTCGTCCATTACCTCCAGCCTGTGGGCGATCGCGGTTGACACGGGCGAGCGGCGCCGGCTGACCACGTTTACGACGAGGGGGGCGGGAGCAAGCGTGGACCCAGAAGGATCCTCCGATCCGCTCGGGGACAGGGATCCCTCCTTCTCGCCGGACGGCCGGAGGCTGGCTTTCTGGCGGCAGGCGAACAGTGGCGTATACGAGCTTTGTATACAGCCCCTCTCGCGGGACCTGCGGCCCGACGGGGAACCGAAGATAGTCACTAATCGCCGATATCCGCTAGTCGATGCCGTCGCCTGGACGGCCGATGGCCGCGAGCTCGTCTACTCGGCTGGCGCTCCTAATTTCCTCTGGCGCGTCGCCGCTTCCGGGCGACAGGCTGCGCGGAGGCTGAGTTACCCTGCCCAGGCGCATCAACCTGCGATTGCCCGCACGACTCCGCGATTGACGTACCCGTGGCAGGTGAACAGCACCAACTTGTGGCGGCTGAACGTCCATACCGGAGAGCAGAAGCCTCTCATCAGCTCTGCCTCTTCCGTGTGGGGTCTGAACATCCACCCGCAGTACTCGCCCGACGGCCGCAAGATCGCCTTCGACTCCGATCGCACCGGCGACAGAGAGGTCTGGACCTGCGATGCCGATGGGTCAAACTGTCATCAGCTCACGAAGTTCGAAGGGCCGGTTGGCGGAAGTCCGCGCTGGTCTCCCGATGGGCGCTGGATCGCGATGGATTCCCGCGCGTCGGGGAATCCCGAGATTTACCTGATGGCGGCGGACGGGGGAGTGCCGCGCCGCCTCACCAATACGTCCTATAACGACGTGATTCCCAGCTGGTCGCATGACGGCCGGTGGATCTACTTCGCTTCCGACCGCAGCGGAAGGTATGAGGTCTGGAAGTTGCCGCGGGACGGGGGCGAAGCGATCCAGGTGACGCGCGCCGGGGGTTACGTTGCGTTCGAGCCGCCCGATGGCAAATATCTTTACTACACCAAGTCCAGTTCGCACGGACCACAGCCGTTATTCAGGGCGCCCGCCGGCGGCGGGGAGGAGGTCCAGGTTCTGCCCGGAATTGGGTCTTGGGACGTTCTTTGCGTGACATCGAAAGGCGTCTATTTCACGCCTCCGGGGCCTGGTCCGGATACGATCCAGTTTCTCGACACCGCAACTGGCAAGGTGAGCACGCTGGGTACGCTGAGCAGACCCCTCAGCATAGGGCTCACCGTCTCGCCGGACGATGCTTACGTAGTCTGGTCGCAAACCGACCGCCAGACTATTAACCTGATGCTGGTGGAGGGCTTCCGATAAAAGCGGACCTTGCAAGCAGATCGATGAATGGTCCGCCGCGCAAGCACAGGTCGCTGGAAAGAGGGACGCGTGTGTCGATTGATCAGGCCTTCACCGCCCACTGTTTTGTGATCTGCTCTTTGTCGGATGGGTCTGTACCGAGGCTGTTTCCGATAATCGGCAAAACGCGTTGCTTTCCATCAGCAGCATTCTCGCGCACTATAAATCCGCAAATGGACGGAATGCCCACTTCGTCCACTGGCAGCTACCCGTGGAGGCTGGCTCCGGCGTGTGCAAGGTCTTTGGGGATACCGGAAGCGAAGCAGCGTAAACCGAGTGTTTGCCGCTTCCACCCGGCCCTCAATTTGCCGTAGCCCAGTAGCCCGCTTTCGCGGTGACGCGCCAATCCGGCTTTCTCACAACCACGGCAATCTTCCTGTATGTTCCGTCCGGCGTTTTGTTCTCCGGGACATACGAAAGCACATAGTACTCGCGCCCATCTGCGATAGCCTGGCGCAGGCCTTGCAGTAGATCGTTGTTGTTTTCGAAGAAAAGTCCGCCGGTTTGGTGCGCGAGTTCGCGCAGAATGTCCGTCCTCTCGCGGGCAGCGGATACCGTTTGCGACGTGGCTGCTTCGGGCACCCCTGCGGCCAGATTGGGTGAAGTTCGTGAATCCATCTGTGCATTCATGGGACTGGAGGAACTGCTTGCGGAGAAACCACTGCCGGGGACGGAGAGCACGGTATAGAGCCCGCGCGAGTCGAGAGTATAGAACTTTACGTTGTTGCCCGTCGCGACCTTCAGAACAGCATCGAACTCCGGCTGCATGTCGCGGTTGCTGAATTGGAAACCGTGGTCTTGGGGGCCATAGCCCAAGAGGATCGCGTAAAGCTCACGGCCCGGAAAGCGATTGAACCCGTCGGAAATGAACATGATCGTGCGCGAGGTTGGCATCGTCGCAATTGCCCGCACGATTTCCTTCAATTGGTGAAGGAACGTCTGGTCGAGGAGATAGGCCCTCTCGCTGTAGCTGTTGAGGAAGGCCTGCACTCTGTTCTTCGCGTCAGGGCACTCCGGCATTTCTAGTGTCCCGCCCCCCTTCGGCCCGTTCCCGCCCATCTGACCTGCACTCTCACAAAAGCAGAGCGAACAGTATTGCCGCATGAGTGCCGTGAACTGATCGGCCGCAATGGCAAGATTATTGGCCTCGGAATCCAGAATCAGGTTGGAGAACTCCTTTGCCCGCACCGCGGCCAACGCGGCGGCAACATCGCGCGTGGAGTCTTGCACCACTTTCAACTCCCGCCCAAGAGCCATTACCGCGTACTGCGCATCGCCGGCCTGTTCCTTTTCGAAAAGTTTCCCGAGCGCGTCGTGAACCCCCTTAAAGTTCGCGAAGGAAGAATGCAAGGTGTCCACCAGAATCAGGTAGGTCCTTCGGGGGTCTGTCGCGTTCGGAATGCGGTCCCTGTTCGGCGCGACCATCGAACCGGGCACTGCCGCGGCGCTGGCGCTGCTCGTCGCGACCGAGGTTAAGGATTGCACCTCCGTGTGTAGCGCCACGATGCGCTGAGGTTTTCCATCTTCCAATACCGTGAAGTCAGACATCCTGAGGTCCGTAACGTAGTGCCCATGACGGTCCGTTACTACCACTGGCACAAGAACCTCTTTGACTTCATTTCGAATGGTGGGAACCTGCGGCGGACTAAGGCTTTGGGCACCCGCGGCAGAAGTGACAAGGATTAATGCGGCCAAGACCGTGTGTCGTGCTATCCGCCCGTAATGGACTGCCATCTCCGCAACCACCAGATACCCTCTCAGTATACGCTTTGCCTTCCTGGAAACTGCGCCGAAGGAGTCCCGTTCGAGGGGGCCAGTTTCCGAGATGCCACCTATTGGGAGCTTGTTGGGCATACCTGGCGTTCGAGACCTATCGGTTTGAGCTTAAGGTTATTCCGGTGTATGTAACCGAATTACGTAGGGCGTAGATCAGGATTCCCTGCAGGAGCACCAAACTCACGACCGGTCTCCAGGCAGTAGGCAGTTGTACCGGCCCCATCCAGCCACCTGTAATCGCAGTGTCCGCCAGGTCAACGTCGACAAACGGCACAAAAGCTTAGGAGGATGCAAATGCCGGCTCGAATGAGCCTGAGC
>Ga0335072_10017021_pt1 | contig 10296 bp, 12 predicted proteins | sample Lox_Sample_21_FD_206725 | JGI IMG/M metagenome (GOLD analysis project Ga0335072, IMG submission 206725) | Soil microbial communities from Loxahatchee National Wildlife Refuge, Florida, United States - Lox_Sample_2.1 | ecosystem: Environmental > Terrestrial > Soil > Wetlands | place: USA...
GCCGCATCGCGTCGAAGATCTTGAAGCGAAGGCCCAACGGCCGCGCCAGCTCGACCGCGCGCACGAGAAGCCCGGCCGCCTCCTCGTTCAGATAACAGATCGGCGTGCGATAGATCGGCATCCCGGTGAGGTTCCGCGCCGTGGCATAAGCGAGCGCGATGACCACGTCGTGCTGTGCTTCGATGATCTCGACGAGCGGCATGACCCTATGTTAGCGCAAACGCCGATTGGGTAGAGTCACGCGCATGGCTTGCGACCGGTCATCGTGAACGTGCTCGCGTTTGATTGCGCCGGGTCCGCGTGCGCGTGCGCGGTGCTGGCGGCGGGCCAGGTCGCGGCGCGGGAAAGGGCAGCGATGGAGCGTGGTCAGGCCGAAGCGCTGCCGCCGATGATCCGCGCGACCTTGGCGTGCGCGGCGATGGGGTTTTCCGAGCTCGACCTCATTGCCGTCACGGTGGGTCCCGGCTCTTTCACCGGCGTCCGGATCGGGCTCGCTTTCGCGCAGGGTCTGGCGCTCGCGACCGGGCTGCCTCTTATCGGCGTGACGAGCTTTGCGGCGGTGGCGGCCGGGATCGAACCGACGGCGCGCGCGGGCCGGCCGCTCGTGGTCGCGCTCGAGAGCCGGCGCGCGGAACTCTATCTGCAATGCTTCTCGCCCGAAGGAACGCCGCTCGGCGCGAGAAGATTGGTGGCTGCCGACGCGGCCGATGCCTTCCTGCCGCCCGGGCCGCTGGCGCTGGCGGGCGATGGCGCGCCGCGGCTTGCCGGCTGGATCGCCGCGCGGGCGCCGGTCGTCCTTGGCGACGATACGCCCAACCCGGCCGATATCGCCCGCGTCGGTCTTGCGCACTGGCGGCCCGGAGAGCGCCCGGCGCGGCCCCGGCCGCTTTATCTGCGCGCGCCCGATACCAGCGTGCCGCGCGCGCGGGTCCTCTCATGACCTTCACGTTGCGATCCGTCGGCCGGGCCGATCTCGAGCCGCTTGCGCGCATCCATGCGCGCTGCTTTCCCGAGGATTCCTGGGATGCGACGGCGCTTGCCGGCGTTCTCGCCATGGCCGGCGCCGAGGGGCGCCTCGCCGAGGACATGAACGCCGCGCGGCCGCTTGGCCTCATCTTCGCGACCGTGCTCGGCGAGGAGACCGAAGTGCTGACGCTTGGCACCGCGCCCGAGGCGCGCCGGCAGGGCGTCGCGCGGGCGCTTCTGGGCGACCTTTATGCCCGCTCGCGTGCGCTGGGCGCCCGCCGTGTCGTGCTCGAGGTGGCGGCCGATAACGGCGCCGCGCTGACGCTCTACGAGACCGAGGGCTTCCGCACCGTCGGGCTGCGCCATGCCTATTACGTGCGCGAGAAGGGCCCGGCGATCGACGCGTGGCTGCTGCGCCGGGTGCTGGAGTGAAGCCAAGGGCTCGCGACGCGGTACATTTGGAAAGCGCGCGTCCGGTCAAGTCTGTGGACAAATTTCGAGCATCTCCTCCAAGACGCCGTTGGATATTCTTCGTTCCATACAAAAAAATAATCTGAGCTGCATCTTGCGCATTGCTTCCGTCGAACCCATCCTACTAATATCTTGTCATTTCCCGCCGGAGGAAAGAGTCGGAGATGACTGACATCGACAGTTCAAATGACCTGTTGGCATTGACAACCGAAATTGTTGCCGCGCATGTTTCAAACAATACCGTGTCGGTGGGCGATCTGCCGACGCTCATTAACCAAGTTTATCAATCACTCGCCAGCATTGGCCAAAGTCCTTCCGTCCCGACCGAGCGGCCGCAGCCCGCGGTAAGCGTCAAGCGATCGGTGCACTCGGACTACATCATCTGTCTCGAGGACGGCAAAAAGCTGAAGATGCTGAAGCGCCATCTCAAGACCGCCTACAATATGACGCCCGAGGAATATCGCGACCGCTGGCAGCTGCCGCCGGACTATCCGATGGTGGCGCCCAATTATGCGCGGCAGCGTTCGCGTCTCGCCAAGGAGATCGGGCTCGGGACGCGCGGACGGCGCAGCGGCACGGGATGAGCCTGCGCGTGGCGCGAGGCTATAGAACCGTCACGGCTTTGCGCTATACTGGTCGGGTCGCTTCTCGGAGCGGTTGACCGCGGATGCCCTCTCGTCTCGAACAGCTGTGCATCGACAAGGGCTTGAAGATGACCGAGCAGCGCCGGATCATTGCGCGCGTATTGTCGGAATCAATTGATCATCCCGATGTCGAGAGCGTCTACCGCCGGGCGACCGAGCTCGACCCCAAGATCAGCATCGCCACCGTCTATCGCACGGTCCGGCTGTTCGAAGAAGCCAACATTCTGACGCGGCATCATTTCGGGCAGGGACCGGCCCGCTATGAGGAGATGCCGCTCGACCACCACGATCACCTGATCGACCTCCAAAGCGGCCGGGTCGTGGAGTTCCGCAACGAGGATATCGAGAAGCTGCAGCGCGAGGTCGCGGCGCGCCTCGGGTACAAGCTCGTCGATCACCGCCTCGAACTCTACGCCGTGCCGGTCGAGGGACGGCAAGGCAGCGAGAAATGACGGATCGCCGCGGGGCGCCGTGACCATCGAGCCTTCCGAGTTGCTGGATTTTGGCCCCCCCGCGCCGCGGGTCGAGGTCTGGTCGGGCGATCTCGAGGTGCGCCTTGCCGAGACCGCCGCCGAGCTCGATGCGGCGCAGGCGCTGCGCTATCGCGTCTTTTATGAGGAGATGGGCGCCGAGCCCAGCGCCGCCATCCGGCGCGCCGGGCGCGACCGCGACGATTTCGACGCGTTCTGCGATCATCTTCTCGTCCTCGATCACGCGCGGGGCGGCGCCGTGGTTGGGACCTATCGCCTCTATCGGCGCAGCGAGGCCTTGCGCCACGACGGCTTCTATTCGGCACGCGAATATGACCTGGCACCGCTGTTGGCGCACGAAGGCGAGGTGATGGAGCTGGGCCGCTCCTGCGTCGATGCCGGCGCGCGCACGCGGCCCGCGATGCAGCTTCTGTGGCGCGGCATCGCCGCCTATGTGTTCCGCTACGACGTCTCGCTCATGTTCGGATGCGCGAGCCTGCCGGGCACCGATCCTGCCGGGCTCGCGGCGCCGCTGTCCTATCTCCACCATCACCATCTGGCGCCCGCGAAGCTGCGCGCCTCGGCCTTGCCGGACCGCTTCGTGGAGATGAGCTGTCTCTCCGAGGGCGACTATGACGTCGCCCGCGTGCGCGCCGAGCTGCCGCCCCTCATCAAGGGGTATCTGCGCCTCGGCGGCTTCGTCGGCGACGGCGCCGTGATCGACCGCCCGTTCAACACGACCGATGTCTGCGTCGTGGTGCAGACCGATCTCGTGACCAAGAAATATTACCGGCATTATGAGCGCGGTGCCCGCGAGGACGTGACGCATTGATGCCTGAAGGCAGCTTGATGCTTCGGCTGTGGCGCGCGGCCCTCTATCTCGCGGCGACGCTTCCGACCGGCCCGATCCAGGCGGTCCTGCTGCTCGTCCGCAGCCCGTTGTCGCGGCGGTTCCCGGCCTTCTATCACCGGGTCTGCTGCCGCATCCTGGGATTCCATGTCGAGGCCGAAGGCGAGCGCTCGGCCCATCGCCCCACGCTCTTCGTCGCCAATCATTCGTCGTATCTCGATATTCCGATCCTTGGCGGACTGATCGAAGCCTCGTTCGTCGCCAAGGCGGAGATCGCGCGCTGGCCGTTCTTCGGCCTTCTCGCCAAGCTGCAGCGGTCGGTCTTCATCGACCGGCGGCCCGGCAGCACCGCGCAACACCGCGACGTGATCCTGAGCCGGCTCGAGGAAGGCGACGACCTCATCATCTTCCCCGAGGCGACCAGCAGCGACAGCATCCACATCCTGCCGTTCAAAAGCGCGCTGTTCAGCGTCGCCGAATACCGGCCCAACGGCGAACCGTTGCAGGTCCAGCCCATCTCGGTCGCCTATGTCCGGCTCGATGGCATGCCGCTGGGGCGCTATTTCCGCCCCTTCTATGCCTGGTATGGCAGCATGACGGTGGGCTCCCATCTTTGGACCATGCTGGGGCTCGGCCATTTGACGGTGAAGGTGATCTTCCATCCGCCGGTGACGCTCGAACAGTTCGGGTCGCGCAAGGCCCTTGCGACCCATTGCTATGGCGTGATCACCGCCGGCGTCTCGACCGCGCTCGCCGGGCGCGGCGCCAGCGATGAAGCGGCGCTCGAGGCTGCCGCCGAAGAAATGATGGCGGATGTCGAATGACCGCGGCCGCGACCCGGAAGCTCTTCATCAAGACCTATGGCTGCCAGATGAACGCCTATGACTCGGCGCGCATGGCCGACGTGCTGGCGCCGCTTGGCTACGCGCCGTGCGACAGCGCGGACGGCGCCGACATGGTGATCCTCAACACGTGCCATATCCGCGAGAAGGCGGCGGAGAAGATGTTCTCCGAGCTGGGCCGCCTGGTCCCCCTGAAAGCGCGCAAGGCGCGCGCCGGCGGCCAGATGATCCTCGCCGTCGCAGGCTGCGTCGCGCAGGCTGAAGGCGCCGAGATCCTCGCCCGCGCGCCGCAAGTCGATATCGTGCTGGGGCCGCAGACCTATCACCGGCTGCCGGAGTTGGTGGCGCGCGCGAGCCGCGCGGCAGGCGCCGTGCTCGACACCGAGTTTCCGGCCGAGCCGAAATTCGACACGCTGCCGGAGACCGTGCGCACACCCGGCGTCTCGGCGTTCCTCACGATCCAGGAAGGCTGCGACAAATTCTGCACCTTCTGCGTCGTGCCCTACACGCGGGGTGCGGAGTTCTCGCGACCGGGCGCCGACGTGGTGGCCGAGGCGCGCCGGCTCGTCGCGTTGGGCGCCGCGGAGATCACGCTGCTGGGCCAAAACGTCAACGCCTATCACGGTGAGGCGCCCGATGGCGGAAGCTGGGGCCTCGGCGCGCTGGTGCGCGCGCTCGCTTGTATCGAGGGGCTCCATCGCATCCGCTATACGACGTCGCATCCGCGCGATGTCGACGAGGCGCTTGTCGCGGCCCATGCCGAGGTGCCGCAGCTCATGCCGTTCCTGCACCTTCCCGTACAATCAGGCTCGGACCGCGTGCTTGCGGCGATGAACCGGCGCCATCGCGCCGACGATTATCGCGCCACGATCGACCGGCTGCGGCGCGCGCGGCCGGACCTGGCGCTGTCATCGGATTTCATCGTCGGATTCCCGGGAGAGACGGACGAGGATTTTGACGCAACCCTCGCGCTCGTGCGCGAGATCGGCTTCGCTCAGGCCTTCTCGTTCAAATATAGCCGCCGTCCCGGCACGCCCGCGGCCGCGATGGCGGGGCAGGTTCCGGACGCGGTGAAGACGGAACGCCTCGCCGCGCTCCAGGCGCTGCTGCGCGACGGGCAGCTTCGGTTCAACCGGTCCATGGTCGGGCGCGTGCTGCCGGTCCTTTTCGAAAAGCGCGGCCGTCATTTCGGCCAGCTCGTGGGGCGCAGCCCTTATCTCCAGCCGGTGCACGCCGCGGCTCCGTCCGATCTGGTCGGCCGGATCGTGCCGGTCGAGATCGCCGGCGTGGAACCGAACAGCCTTGCCGGCGTTGTGGCGCCGATGGGGACCGCATGAGCGGCGCGCCCAACCCGCGCGAGGCGGCCCAGGGCCGCGTCCAGATGCAGTTTGATGACAACGCGCTCCTGCCGCAGCTCTTCGGCGAACGCGACCGCCATCTCGAGCGCATCGAGCGGCAGCTTGGCGTGTCCGTCGTCTCGCGCGGCAATCGCCTGGCGATCACCGGGCCGGCCGGCCGCGCCGACATCGCGCGCGCGGCGCTGCAATCGCTGTACGCGCAACTGGCGCGCGGGCACGAGATCGACGCCGCCGCGGTCGACGCGGCGGTGCGGCACGCCGAGACGCGCGGTAATGGCACGGGCGCCGCTGCGTGGAGCGAAAGCGACGAGATCCGCACCCGCAAGCGGCGCATCGCGCCGCGCGGCGCCAACCAGGCGCGCTATATCAAGGCGCTGAAGACCCACGAGCTGGTGTTCGGCCTCGGGCCGGCGGGCACCGGCAAGACCTATCTCGCGGTCGCCATGGCGGTCGACATGCTAATGAGCGGCGCGGTCGAGCGGATCGTGCTGTCGCGTCCCGCGGTCGAGGCGGGCGAGCGGCTGGGATTCCTTCCGGGCGATCTGCGCGAAAAGGTCGACCCCTATCTGCGCCCGCTCTATGACGCGCTCAACGACATGCTGCCGGCCGAGCAGGTGGTGCGACGCATCGAGAACGGCGAGATCGAGATCGCGCCGTTGGCGTTCATGCGCGGCCGCACGCTTGCCAACGCCTTTGTCATCCTGGACGAGGCGCAGAACACGACGCCGGTGCAGATGAAGATGTTTCTCACCCGGCTCGGCGAGAATGCGCGCATGGCCGTGACCGGCGACCTGACGCAGATCGACCTGCCGAGCGGCACGCGCTCGGGCCTTTCGGACGCGCTCGAGACTCTCACCGGGATGGAGGGCATGGCGGTCGTCGAGTTCACCGACGCGGACGTGGTTCGCCATCCTCTGGTCGCTCATATCGTCCAGGCCTATGACCGCCGCGACCGGCGTCTTGCCGCGCAGCGCCGCAAGAAAGAGGACGATTAGCGCGATGTCCGAGATCACGGTCGCGATCACGCTCGCTAGCCGGCGCTGGCGCGCGGCGCTGCCCGGGGCGAAGGCGGTGGCCGAAGCGGCGGCGCGTGCGGCGCTGAAGCGGGTTTATCGCGGGCGCGTGCCCGCGGGCGGGGTCGAGCTGTCGCTGGTGCTGGGCGATGACCCCATGGTGCGCGGGCTGAACCGGCAATGGCGCGGGCAGGACCGCCCGACCAACGTCCTCTCCTTCGCGACCGGCGAACGCCCGCGCGCGGAGAGGCCGCTGCTCCTCGGCGATGTGGTTCTCGCTTACGAGACGGTGCGGCGCGAATCGCTCGAGCAGATGAAGCCGCTTGCCGACCATCTGGCGCATCTCGTGACCCATGGCGTCCTGCATCTCGTGGGCTACGATCACGAGGCCGCCTCCGAGGCGCGCCGCATGGAGACGCTCGAACGGCGCATCCTGGCCGAGCTTGGCGTGCCCGATCCTTATGGCGCGCGGGCAGGTGCCGATGTCTGAACCGGCGGAAAGCGCAAGACCGCACGGCGCCGACAGCGAAGGCGCGTTCCAGTCGCTTCTCAATTGGCTGCGCCATCTGCGCGGCGCGCGCGACGGCGAGCACGGCTTGCGCGAAGAGCTCGAGGAGCTGATCGAGGAGCACGAGGAAGGGACGCCGATCGATCCGCACGAGCGGCGTCTTCTCGTCAACATCCTCAAGCTGCACGAGCTGTCGGCGGCGGACGTGATGGTGCCGCGGGTCGACATCATCGCGATGCCGCTCGACACGCCGTTTGCCGAAGCCGCGCGCCAGATGGTGTTGCATGGCCATTCGCGCGTGCCCGTGTTCCGCGACACGCTCGACGACGTGGCCGGCTTCGTGCACTTCAAGGATCTGCTGCCTTATGCGGTCGACGGCCGCTCGGTCCCGCTTGCCGATCTCGTGCGCAAGATCTTGTTCATCGCGCCATCGATGCCGGTTCTCGATCTGCTTCTGCAGATGCGGCGTTCGCATACGCACATGGCGCTCGTGGTCGACGAGTTCGGCGGCGTCGATGGGCTCGTGACGATCGAGGACGTGATCGAGGAGATCGTCGGCGAGATCGAGGACGAGCACGACGAAGCCGACCCGCCAAAATTGATCGAGCGCGGCGACGGCTCGGTCATTGCCGATGCGCGCACGCCGATCGAGACGCTCGAAGCGCGCGCCGCGCAGCCGCTGATGCTGCCGGGCCATGACGAGGTCGACACGCTGGGCGGGCTCGTCTTCGCGCTCGCGGGGCGGGTGCCGGCGCGCGGCGAGGCGATCCACCATCCCGCCGGCATCGATTTCGACGTGCTCGACGCCGATCCGCGCCGCGTGAAGCGGCTGCGCGTGCGAGGTCTTCCAGCGGACGTGGCGGCCCATGAGTGAGCGGCCGCTCAATCCCGCCCTCGGATTCCGCACGGCCGGGCCGCTGTCGCCGTTGCAGCGCATGGCGCTCGGCGTCGCCGCGCTCGAGGGATGGCGCCGGAATGTCAGCGCCGTCGTGCTCGGTGCCCTTGCCGCGCTCGCGCTGCCGCCGTTCGATTTGGCGCCGGTGCTGATCGTGTCGTTTTCCGGGCTGGTCTGGCTCGAGGACGGCAGCGCCGATCGCCGCGCCGCCTTTGCGCTCGGATGGTGCTTCGGGTTCGGGTTCTTCGTCGCCGGGCTCTACTGGATCGCGGCGGCGCTTCTCGTCGATGCGGCCGCGTTCGGCTGGCTCGTGCCGTTCTGCGTGCTGGGCGTGCCGGCCGGACTCGCGATCTTCACCGGGCTCGCGCTTTATGTGAGCCACGAATTCTGTCAGCGTCTCGTCATCGGCGGGACGCCGCGCATCGTCGTCCTCGTGATCATGTGGAGCCTTGCCGAATGGCTGCGCGGCCATGTCCTCACGGGGTTTCCGTGGAATCTCATCGGCTATGCCTGGGCGGGCGGTTTCCCGGGCGGGCTCGCGATGCTGCAAACGACCTCCGTTGTGGGCATCTATGGGCTGAGCCTACTCACGGTTCTTATCGCGGCGCTGCCGGCGCGGATTGGCGATCTGCCGGGCGGGCGGCAATGGGCGCCGCTCACGGCGGTGGCGCTCGTCGTGCTTCTTGGCGCGGGCGGCGTGGTGCGGCTTGCCGGCGACGACCACAGCGTCGTGCCGAATGTGACCGTGCGGCTGGTGCAGCCCTCGATCCCCCAGACGCTCGTCAACGATCCGGCGGCCGATGTGGCCAATTTCCGCCGGCTTCTCGCGCTCTCGAAGCTGCCGGCGACGCCCAAGCCAAAGATCATCGTGTGGCCCGAGGCGGGCGCGCCGCCCTTCATCGATCGCGACGAGGCGGTGCGGCGCGCGATCGCCGCCGTGCTCACGCCGGGACAGATGCTGTTCACCGGCACCGCGCGCACCGATCCGCCCCCGCTTCAGCCGCAGCATGTGTGGAACAGCCTCGAGGTGATCGGCAGCGACGCCCGCGTCCTCGCCTCCTATGACAAGGCGCATCTGGTGCCGTTCGGCGAGTACGTGCCGTTCCGCGACATCCTGCCGATCGACAAGATCACGCCGGGCAATGTCGATTTCTCGGCCGGCCCCGGCCCGCGCACGATCACGCTTCCGGGAATACCCCCGGTCGGCGTGCTGATCTGCTACGAGGCGATCTTTCCGGGCGCCGTCGTCGATCCCGACGACCGGCCGGACTGGTTGCTGAACATAACAAATGACGCCTGGTATGGATTTTCCTCCGGCCCGTTCCAGCATTTCGCGATCGCGCGGACGCGCGCGGTCGAAGAGGGGCTGCCGCTCGTGCGCGACGGCAACAACGGCATTTCCGGCGTCGTCGATTCGTATGGCCGGGTCACGAACCACCTCGATCTCGATGCCGTCGGCGTTCTCGATGCCAGCCTGCCCACAAAGCTGCCGCCGACGCTTTATGCGCGGTTCGGCGATTGGGGATTTGCCGCGCTGGTACTGTTGCTTGCGGCCTACTGCACGGTGCGGCGATGGCCCCGCCGGGGGCGCGTGGAATCGTGAGTCACTTGGTTGGTGTGTTGAGGCCTAAACATTCCCCGTTCGGGGGAGTCCTCCCAAATAAGGAGCGAATTTGCCCCTGCGGTGTCATAATCCGCCTAGCCACGCCGGCCATAAATCGCATACCATTGCGTGCATGAGGCGCACAGGAACGCGATCCCAATCGTGATGAGTCCTCCGCGCGGCGGCCGATCATCGGTCCGTTCCCGAAGTAATGGCCCGCATCCGGTTGACGTCCATGTCGGGTCGCGCGTGCGTTTGCGGCGCACCATGATCGGCATGAGCCAGGAGAAGCTCGGCGACGCCATCGGCCTCACGTTTCAGCAGGTCCAGAAATACGAGCGCGGCACAAACCGCATGGGCGCGAGCCGCCTTTATCAGGTGAGCTGCGTGCTCGACGTGCCGGTGGAATTCTTCTTCGAAGGCTTCAGTCTCGGCGATCTCGCCGCCGCGGATCAGCCCCCGGGATTTGCCGAAGCGCCCGCCGCCGCCTACGACGCGCCCGAGCTCAAACGCGAATCGATCGAGCTCGTGCGCGTCTATCAGCGCATCACGGATTCCGCGGTGCGGCGCCGCCTGTTCGATCTCGCGCGCGCCATCGCCGATGCCTATTTCCCTGGCTCGAAGTGACCCGGGGGGGCAGGCGTTCGCCGCTCGATGGGACCTTCAACCGGTGCTG
>Ga0335072_10017023_pt1 | contig 10295 bp, 7 predicted proteins | sample Lox_Sample_21_FD_206725 | JGI IMG/M metagenome (GOLD analysis project Ga0335072, IMG submission 206725) | Soil microbial communities from Loxahatchee National Wildlife Refuge, Florida, United States - Lox_Sample_2.1 | ecosystem: Environmental > Terrestrial > Soil > Wetlands | place: USA: Florida...
TACGGCCATCATCAGGCCGGCGCACCGCAAATGACCGCCATGAACGCGCCGCCCCTGCGCCATGCCGGCGAGAATGACCAGGAGGGCGCCGTGATCCGCGTCGTTCGCGCGGCGATGGAACAATACGGTTCAGGGAGGAATCAGGCGCAGCAAGGCGCCGCACGCCCGATGCGCGCGCGCGGACTGTGCCGGGTGCTGGCGGGCCATGTCGCACAGAACTGGGTCGGCACGGTGGAAACGGTGACCGGAACCGAAAAGGGCAACCGGGTCCTCAGCGTGCGGATCGCCCCCGATATCGTTATCAAGACCTGGAACAATTCGCTCTCGGACGCCTTCGACCACACGATGATCGAGCGGAACTCACGATTGTTCGGCAGCGTATCGAATCTGCGCGCGGGCGAGAGAGTTATGTTCAGCGGCAAATTTCCGCCATCGGCCACCGACTGCATCGAGGAATCCAGCCTGACGCTGCATGACTCGCTGACGGCGCCGGAGTTCATCATGAACTTCCAATCCATCGCCCCGATCGACTGACCCGCATCGCGGCAGCGCGTGCCGCGCCAGGCATTGCGCGCAGCAGACCGGCTGCGCACCCCGTCCGGGCCGAGCTTCGCCACGTCCGTGCGCCCACGCGGCGACCGGGGCTGCTGCGCCGTTTCGTCCCCTCGAAGCCCCCCTCGAAGTCATCGCGGCAGGCTGGCAGTGCCGGCGACACGGGCGCGGCTACCTCCAGACTGTGAATGGCGCCGGCAGAATCTCGTTCCTGCCAAATACTGAACCAACGCAGGTCTGATTGCAATCCCGTTCTGCACCCGGTTGCTTTCCCGCGCGCTGCCGCGAACCCGGAATGCGGCGGCCTGGTCCGGACAACCCGTGTGCCGGCTGACGGACAACGCGTGTGTCGGCGACTGACGCGGCAGCCCGGCTCTCGCCCCGTTCGCGGACCGGTGGTATGGCGTTGACCTTTGGCGTCCGCCCGTGCGCCGACAGCTTTCAGGAGAACCCACCGCATGGCCGGCAAAGCCACCGATTTCGACATCGACTTCCTGCGCGCGCGCCGCACCAACAAGTGGCACAAATTCGCGTCCGACGTACTGCCCGCCTGGGTCGCCGACATGGATTTCGGCGTCGCCCCCGCCATCTCCGCCGCGCTGGATCGGCTCGCCCGCAATCAGGAATATGGCTACGCCGCGCGCGACGGCGTGCTTGCCGCCGCCTTCTCGCGCCGCATGCAGAACCGCTTCGACTGGCACACCGACCCGGCCAACGCCGTCGCGATCGGCGACCTGGTGCAGGCCACCTTCTCCTCCGTCATGGCATTCAGCCAGCCGGGCGACGCCGTGGTGCTGCAGCTTCCGTCCTATCCGCCGTTCATGGCCGCGATCAACGACACCGGCCGCCGCCTGCTCGCCAACCACATGCGTGATAACGGCACGCGCTGGGTGCTCGATCTCGAATCATACGATGCCGCGCCCGATCCGCGCGCCCGCGTGCTGATCTTCTGCCACCCGCAGAACCCCACCGGCCGCGCCTATACTCGCGCGGAACTGGAGCAGGTGGCGGCGTTCGCGGTGAGGCATGATCTGATCGTGGTGTCGGACGAGATCCATGCCGACATCGTCTATCCCGGCGGCACCCATATCCCGCTGGCCTCGCTCTCGCCCGAGATGGCGGCGCGCACGATCACCATCACCTCCGCCACCAAGAGCTTCAACATTCCCGCGTTGCGCTGCGCCGTGATGTATTTCGGCACGGCGGACCTGAAGCAGCGCTATTTCAAGCAGATCCCCGCGCGCCTGCTGGGCTCGCCCGGCGTCACCGGCGTGGACGCGACTGTCGCGGCCTGGGACGACGGCCAGCCCTGGCTCGACGAGATCATGGCGCAGCTTCAGGCCAATCGCGACTGGCTGGCGCAGGCGCTGCCCACCGCGCTGCCCGGTGTGACGCTGCGGCTGCCGGAGGCGACCTATCTCGCCTGGCTCGATTGCTCGGCGCTGGAACTTGGCTGCCCCGCCGGCCAGTTCTTCCTGGACAAGGCTCGCGTCGGGCTGAATTTCGGCGAGACGTTCGGTGCGAAATACGCCAACTTCGCCCGCCTCAACTTCGCCTCGCCCGCCCCGGTCCTGCGCCAGGTCGTCGGCCGCATGGCGGATGCGATCCGGCAACGATGACAGCGCCCGCATGCTCCCCACCAGCCACATGATCCGCACCGAGCGCCTGATCCTGCGGCCATGGCAGGACAGCGACCTGCCGTTGTTCGCGGTACAGAACGCCGATCCGGTGACGATGCGCTTTCTCAACGGTCCGCTGACCCGCGAGCAAAGCGACGCCTACGCCGCGCGCGCGATGGCGCACCTGGCAGAACACGGGTTTGGCAAATGGGCGGTGGAGGCACCCGGGGTGGCGCCCTTCATCGGCGCGGTCGGGTTGCAGCACATTCGGTTCGAAGCGGACTTCACCCCAACCGTGGAAGCGGCGTGGCGCCTCAATCGTGCCTGGTGGGGCCAGGGCTACGCCACCGAGGCCGCGCGCGCGGCGATCGCCGACGGGTTCCAGCGCGCCGGCCTGGTCGAGATCGTGGCGATCACGGCGGTCGAGAACCACGCCTCTCGCCGCGTGATGGAACGGCTGGGCATGCGCTACGCGTATGATTTCGACCATCCGCTGGTCCCGCCGGAACGCCCGATCCGCCGCCACGCGCTGTACCGGCTGGCCGCGGTCACATGACCGGCAGCGCACCCGTCCGCGAGCGCCGGGCGTCGTCTCGGTTTTGCGCGCGGGGTTACATTTCTTTCGTGCGCCGAGACATCCTCTTGCGATGCAAGCCCCTCCGCATGTAGGAAGCGTGGCATGGAGACTTCACGTTTTCGCGGGCACCTGCTCGCGGTGTTGGTGTTGGCGGGCGGCCTGCTCACCCTGGCGGCATGCGGCAACGGCGACGAATTGTCGCGCACCTTCGGCTTCACCCGCGATGCACCCGACGAATTCACCGTGACGACGCGGGCGCCGCTATCGATGCCGCCCGATTTCTCGCTGCGTCCGCCGCGTCCGGGCGCGCCGCGGCCGATGGAGCAATCGGAGTCGCGGCAGGCCGAGACGGCGCTTGCACCGCAAACCGCACTCGGCGTGCCGCAGGGCTCGGCCAGTCCCGGCCAGGAGGCTCTGGTGCAGCAGGCCGGTCCGCCGGTCACCAACGCGATCCGCGCCCAGGTCGATGCCGACGCCCGCATCGACCAATCCAGCGGCAACTTTGTCGACCGCCTGCTGTCCTGGCAGCGGTCGTCCCCGCAGGGGATCGTGGTCGATCCCCAGAAGGAGGCACAGCGTCTGCGCGAGGATGCCGCACTGGGCCAGAGTCCGGAGACCGGCGACACGCCGATCATCCAGCCGCGCAAGAAGGGCTGGCTGGAGGGATTGTTCTAGCTCGCTGCCGGGCACGCCCAACGTCGGGATTTGCCGGCGGCTACGCACTCCTTGAGATGGTTCCAGCCCTCTGCCGTGTAAGCCCACGCTACCGGGGAAAGTCCACGCTACCGGGTAGGGGCCTGTGGGAGAATAAACGGATCGATAGGGCACGCACCGGTGCCTCCTGCGTCATGGTGTGCGAAGGCGCACGATCCACGACTTTGCCGCGTGCAACGAGGAAGTCGTGGGTGGCGGGCCTTCGCCCGCCATGACGTGGTACGGTTGGCTGTCGCTCCCGATGAAGCACTTGTTAGCCCACGCTCCCGAGTACCAGGGCCGCGCAACGAGCGCACCGGGCAGTCGCGGTGAGACACGCGTGCTCGTTCCGCCAGCGAAAGCCGGAACCGCGACTCCATGACGCTCTGCTAGCCTGCGCTTCGTGAACGCACCGCTAATGATTCTGCTGACTGCGGTCATCGCCGCCCTGCTCTGCCTTGGGGGTCTTGCCGCCGCGTGGCCGAGCCAGGCGCGGCGTCTCGCCTGGAGCGCTGCCGCCGCGGCCGTTCTGGGCGCCGCGGCTGCATCCCTCTCGGTGACCCTGGCAGACCTGCCGGCTGCGATCACCCTGCCGATCGGACTGCCTGGCGCGGCATTCCGCCTGTCGCTCGATCCGCCGGCCGCGTTCTTTCTTGCGCTGACGTATGCCGCCGGGGCCGCGATGATCGCATTCGCCGCGGCGAGCGAGGCAGCAGCCGCCACGGCGACCGGCGGCGCGAGGGCCACGGTCTCCATCCCGATCTGCCTAGGCTTTTTCGGCCTGGCGATCCTGGGCGCGGACGGTCTTACTCGCGGCGCGGCACTGATCGCCGCTGCCACTGCGCTATGGGCGTCGGGACCGGCCGACCGAAGCGCCGCCGTACTGCTCTGCGTCACCCTGTTGGCCGGAGCAGCGGTTATCGCCGCGGCGGCAGCGCCGCCTCAGGCGCGGCTTTGGGCGGCACTGATCGGCCCCGGCGCGCTGGCGGGCCTGGTGCCGCCGCAGCGTTGGATCGGCCCGGCCCATCGCGAAGCGGCGCAAGCAGGCACGTTGCTGGCCGGCGTTGCCGTGCCCGTCGCCATCTACCTCATGCTGCGCCTGCTGTTCGGGACCGGTTCCATCGTGCCGCCCGCGTGGTGGGGATTGCCGCTATCGTTGCTCGGCGCCGTATCGGCGGTCGCCGGCGGCGTGGACGCGGCGCGCGCCGCCGATCTCGACACCGCGCTCGCGGCCGGGACGGTGCGGCAGACGGGCCTGGTGGCGCTGGGCCTCGGCATCGCACTCAGCGCCCGCGCGGCGGACCTGCCAGCGGTCGAGACGATGGCGCTCGCGGCCGTCCTGCTGCTGGCCGGCATGCAGGCCATCGCCGGCACCCTCCAGGCGCTGGCCAACGGCGCCATCCGCGATGGCGCCGGCACGCGGCAGCTCGACCGGCTGGGCGGCCTGGTGCATCGCATGCCCGGAACGACGGTGTGCCTGCTTGCCGCGCTGATCGGGCTGGCTGCCCTGCCGCCGGGCGTTGGCTTCGCCGCGGCGTGGCTTCTCGTTCACGCGCTGATCGGCCTGCCGCACGCCGCCACTCTGCCCTCCCAACTGCTGCGCTGTGCGCTGATCGCGACGCTGGGCCTGGCGAGCGCGCTGGCCGCCGCCGGCTTGCTGCGGCTGACCGGGATGGCGTGTCTCGGCCGGCCGCGCACGCCGCGTGCCGCCGTGGCGCGGGAGCCGCCGCGCCCCGCCCGCCTGGTCCTGGCGGCGCTGGCCGTCGCAGCCACCGCGGCGGGCGTTCTGGCGGGGCCGCTGCTGATCCTGTTTGGCGATGCACCGATGCGCACGCTCAGCGGGACGGGCGTGCGGCCGCTGGCGTCCTGGCTTGGGATCGCCGCGGGCGCCGAGTCGCCCGGCTACGCGCCGCTCCCGGTTACCGGCCTGCTTCTGTTGACGGCGGCGCTGGTGCTGTGGCTGCGCCGGCTGACTGTTCCCAGCAGCATTGTCAGCGGTCCGGCGTGGGAGGACGGTTTCGCCGCGCCGCCCGCCTGGCTCCCGTTCGGCGATCCCGTCACCCAGACGGCTGGTTCGGGCTTTGTCCCTGAATTCGCACGCTGCCTTGACCCTGATTCAATGGGCGTCGTGCAGGCGGCTGATCGGCGCGGCGTTGCGCCGCAGGGCGCTTACGGAGTCCCGGTGTCAGATGCTCGCGGTGTCCCGGCGCCGGACCTATGCACTAGCCCGGCACCCGATGCTGACGGCACCCGGGCGCGGGACGGTTCCGGCACCCCGGCGCACGATCCTTCCGGCGTCGGGTCGGCGGGCACGCGCCTGCCCTGGCCCGGCCCTGGGCGCGGACGGCCCGCCGCTGTCTTCCTCGCGGCTGGCTCCGCCGTTGGCTTTTCCAGGGGCGGCGGCGTTCGTCCGGGCAGCGCGCCTGCCCTTGTCCTGATCTTGCTGGCCGCGCTGCTGATCCTGTGTTCCTGGATAGGCGCCGCGTGACCGGCGCCGCCGCTATCCTGGCACAACTCCTTCACACCGCGCTGGTTGTCGCGGTGGCACCCGTCGTTCTCGGTCTGCGCCGCTGGATCGAGGCCCGGCTTTCCGGCCGCGCCGGCCCGCCGCCGTGGCAACCGTGGTCCGATCTGCGCCGCCTGATCCGCAAGCAGCCGGTGCTGGCCGAGAACGCGGCGCTGATGTCGCGCACCACCCCGGTCGCATGCCTGGCCGCCAGCGCTCTCGCTGTGGCGCTGGTGCCGTCCTTCGCCCTCGGCATGGCCTTTGCCCCGCTGGCGGACCTGCTGGTCATTCTCGGCCTGCTGGCCGTCGGCCGTATCGCGCTGGCGCTGGTGTCGCTCGAAGCGGGCACCGCACAGGCGGGCGTGATGGCGGGCCGCGGCGCGGCGCTCGCCGGCCTGGCGGAACCCGCGCTGTATCTCGCCATCCTCGCGTTGGGCCTGCTTGGCGGCACCACCAACCTGGACCTGCTGATAGGCACGCAGCTTCAGGGCATGCTGCAGCCGCTCGGCGCGGCGGTGCTGGCCCTGGGCGCGCTGGCCCTGGTCGCGCTCGCCGGTCCGGGGTCAGCCGGCCTGACGACCGAGCTGAGCGGCGCCGACCTCGCCCTGGTTGAATTCGCCGCGAGCCTGCGGGAACTGGTCTGGCTGGATCTGCTGATCGGGTTGCTGCTGCCGCTGGGGATGGCGGAGCCGGGTGGCGGGCCGGCGGCATGGATCGCCGGCCTGTTCGCCTGGGGCATCAAGGTTGTCGTCGTGACCGCCGGGCTGGCGGGCTTGCGCCGCGTCGCCGGCGACATCCCGCCCGCCCAACGGCCACGGGCGCTGGGGGTCGCCGCGATCCTCGGCGCGCTTGCCGCGTTGCTGGCACTGGCCAGCGCGGTGGCGGCATGAGCAACGCCATTCTGGGCCCTCTGGGCCAGACCGGCGCCGCGGCGGCCCTCGCGTTCGGTTTCGCGCTGCTTGCCGCGCCAAGGAAGGGTGCGGCGGTGGCGATCTGCGCCGGACAGACGGCCGCGGCGGCCCTGGCGGCATGCGGCCAGGGCGAGCAAGCCGTGGCTCTGGTGGAACTTGCCTTCGCCGCGGGGCTGGCTTGGTGGAGCCGGGTGGCACCGGACGGTGCCCCGGCAACAACATCCATAGGTGCCGTCGGCGCACCCCGGCATGCCCCAGAGACACCTGTCGATGCCCGAGATGACCGCCGTCGCGGCCCAGTGGTGCCGGCGGCGTCGGCCAGGCCGACGCCGCACCGGCGCGCCTTCACGTTCCAGGTCTCCGGGCGACGCGGGACTGGCAGCGTATCCGCAACGACCCGCCCGCTTCCCGCGATCCGGTTGGCCGCCGCGGCAGCTCTGGCCGCGCTGGCGGGAACCCTGCCCGGGGCGGGCATTGCTTTCGCCGTCGTGTTGCTAGGCATGCTCTTGCTGGTGGCCGAACCCTCCCCGCTTTACCTGGTGTTGGGGCTGATCGCGGCGCAGAGCGGCCTCGTGCTGGCCGCGATCGCGGCCGGTCTGACCGGTTGGGGCCTCGCCCTGGCCGTGGTGCCGGTGCTTCCGGCGCTGGGGATTGGTGGCCTTTGGCTCGGCGCCAGCCGTACGAGGATCGCGCCCCTGCTAGGATCGGCCGTGGCGCGCTGGACCGATACCGCCCTGTGCAGCCTGGCATTGCTCGGCGCCTGCACCCTGCCGTGGCAGGTTGGCCTCGCCAACAGCGTCACCCGGCTCGACGCGCGTGCCGCGCATATGATCCTGTTGCTTGCAGCACTCGCCACCGCGGCAAGCTGGCGGCCGCCCATCACCGGCGGAATCCCGGGACAATCCGGCACGGCAATGCCCGCGGGCCGGCGCGCGGCGTGTCCGGTCTGGGGCAGCCAGCTCGCCATCCTGGCCGGGACCGTGCTGGCGGTGCTTGCGGCGACGCCACTGCTGGCCTGGCCAGGCCTGGCGCTCGCGACCGCCGGGGCGGCCGCCGCGGCGCTGCCGTCCCGCGCCGAGGCCTGGCATCGGCTGCGCCTCGGCTGCACCGGCCTTGTCCTCGCGTTGTGCGGCGCCATCCTGCTCTCCGCCGCGCCAGCGCCTTTGGCCGCCGTGGCCGCGGCCACGCTCGGTGCAGGCAGCCTGGCGCTACTGGCACCCGAACTGACCGTCGCCGCCATTGCCGTGATTCTGCGCCTGCCAGCGCAACCGCTTTTGCTGCTGGCGCTGGGCATGGTGGCATTGCTTGTCGCCGCGCTTGGCCTGATGGCACCGCGCGGCTTTGCGTCGCGTGGCCTGACGGCGGGGCACGAGCCGGGTCAGCACATGCTGCCCTTGATTTGGCTGGCCCAGGGCGGCGTCGCGGTGTTCTCGTTCGGGCTGGGAACCGCGGCCGGCGCTGTTGCCGGGCTGCTGCAAATCACCTTGCTCGCCCTGTCGCAGTGCGCCGTGCGGCTGGCCCAGCCGGGCGGGCTGGACCGGCTAGCCGCACTCGCCGGTCTCGCCGGCGTGCCGCCATTCGGCGTGTTTGCCGGACTGGCCCTGGTTCTGGAGGCGACCGCCGCGACCACGCCGCTTCTGCTGCTACCGTTAAGTGCCGGCCTCGCCGCCGTTGCCTGGGCCATGCTGACGCGGCTGCCGGCCGCGCGCCGTCTCTGCCTTTCCCCCGCCTGGCTGCCATTGGCGCTACTTCTGCTGTGCGGCTTCGCCATGCCCGCGCCATGGCTCGCCTGGTTCCGTTTGGCGGCACGATGAGCGTTGCCTCCCTGATCCGCGCCGGCGAAGCTGAAGCCTGCCGCCCCTGGCCGCGCTTTTCGCTGACGCAGGGCGCATGGGCCGAACTGGCTGCGGCGCTGACGCAGCGAGATGCGCCCGTCCTGGCCGGCCTTTGGGCCGACACGCGGCAGGTGCACGCCTTGTTTCGCGACGGCGGCGATGCGCTGATCGCGTCTGTCGCGGTCGAAGCCCGGAGCTACCCGGCGCTGTCCGCCGCCTTTTCCGCCACATCCCGATCCGAGCGGCTGATCCGCGACCTGTGGGGCCATGCCGCCACGGGCGGCATCGACGAGCGCAGCTGGCTCGATCACGGTCGCTGGCCAATGGCGCACCCGCTTTCGCCCCGGCCGGGACTCCCTGGCGGCGCTGTCGAGCCGCCGCAGTTCCCGGTGGTAGAGCTGATGGGCGCGATGCAGGTCCCGGTGGGGCCGGTGCATGGGCTGCTCGCTGAACCGGCGCATCTGCGGCTGACAGCTTTCGGCGACCGGGTACTGCGCGCCGAGGCAAGGCTTGGCTACGCCCACAAGGGCATCCTGGCGCTGATGCGCGACAAGTCGCCTCGCGCGGCAGCCCGTTTCGTCGCCCGCCTGGCCGCCGAGGCCACGGTGGCCCATTCGGTGGCTTTCGCCCGGGCTGCCGAGGCCGCCCTCGATACGCCCGCCCCGCCCCGCGCCGCCGCCCTGCGGGCAGCCATGCTGGAACATGAAATCGTCGCCGGACACCTGGACAACCTGGCGCAGTTGGCGGACGCGGCGGGACTGGCGCCGTTGCATGCGGCGCTGGGCGCGGAGCAGGAGCCATTGCTGCGCGCGGCGGAGCGTGCGTTCGGTCACCGGTTGATGATGGATGCGGTCGTACCAGGCGGAGTCGCGGCCGATCTTGCTCCCGACGGAATTACGGCGCTGCGGCGAACCTGGAAGGGGTTGGCCGCAGCGCTGCCGGCCCTGCGGCGCCGGCTTGACCCGTTGTTCGGACGGCTGGAAGGCGTTGGCATCGTTCCCCGAACCGCGAGCGTGAGATTGGGTCCGTATGCCGCCCACGACGCCGCTGCCCGCTGCCGCGCGCGCCTGGCGGCGATCGGACACAGCCTGGAACGGCTGGACACGGCGCTGGATACGTTGCCGGAGGGGCCGGTTTCGGCAGTCCTCCCCGCCGAGAACGGTGAAGGCCTCGAAAGCGCCGCCTCGTTGCGCGGCCCGGTGTGGCACTGGCTCCGCCTCGACCACGGCCAGATCGCCGCTTGCTTCCCCTGCGATCCCGGTTGGTGGCTCTGGCCTCTGGCCGAGGCGGCGCTCGCGGACGCGATCGTGGAGGAGCAAGACATGATCCGCCTGTCGCTCGGCCTGCCCTGCGCGGCGCTCGACCTGTGAGCGGGCGCTGGCGACGGCCGGGCGGCTATGATCCCGCCGGCCCGGTGGATGCGGCGACCACCGCCTCGCTGGCCGCACGGCTGGACGCCGCGGCGCAGGCCCGGCTGGGCCGCAGCCTGGCGATCCGCCACGTCAACACCGGAAGCTGCAACGGCTGCGAGCTCGAGCTGCGTGCGCTGCGCGGGGTGTTTTACGACCTGGAGCGCTACGGCCTGCGCTTCGTCGACAGCCC
>Ga0335072_10017024_pt1 | contig 10295 bp, 11 predicted proteins | sample Lox_Sample_21_FD_206725 | JGI IMG/M metagenome (GOLD analysis project Ga0335072, IMG submission 206725) | Soil microbial communities from Loxahatchee National Wildlife Refuge, Florida, United States - Lox_Sample_2.1 | ecosystem: Environmental > Terrestrial > Soil > Wetlands | place: USA...
GCCTCGTTCAAGAATGTGTCCGCTTCGCTCGCCAAGCCGGCTATCGCAAGATGACCTTATGGACGCAAAGCATTCTTACTGCCGCCCGGCACCTTTACAAACAGGCCGGATTTCAACTCGTCCACCAAGAACAGCATCACAGCTTCGGCCGCGATCTCACCGCCGAAACCTGGGAACTGGACCTGCGCCCGCCGCTCGTAGCGGCGGGTCTTTAGATCCGTGCCTTCGCAGCGCCGGGTTCCGCACCCTTCGCCTTTCAAGGGTGCGGGTTTAGAGTCCACTCAAGCACGCCTCAATGCGACGTGAATACCCACGCGCCTCTCGTAGCAGCGGCTTTACGCCGCTGGTCTTTCCCCGTAGGGGCGCAGGACTGTTTACCGTGAGCTGCGAAGGGCTGCGCCCCATTCCGCAAGATCCCACGTTTTTCGTCAGGGCGCGGCTTCTGTTCACCCTGAGGAACCGAAGGGCCGTGCCATAACTAGCCAAGAATCCGTGCGGCTTCAGCCGCTGAGGGCCTGTTTTGCTAGCCCTCGCACACACCAACCCTAACCACATTGCTCTTGAGGGAAAGAAAACCTACCGCGAACCGGTAGGCTGGCCGGGAGCAGGCGCGGGTGCTGGCAACACCCCAGGATTGCCCGGGGCACTCGTCGGCGGCAGGCTCGGCTTAGCCGCTTCCGGCAACTTCCCCGCCGTCTCGATCACTTGCTGCGCCAAATAATTCGTCACTTTCGCTTCGTCGCGCGCCACCGCCAGGTACGCGTTCCGCAATAACTGCTCCTTGCGATTCCGCAGCGTGTCCCGGATCATCTGCTGCACTTGCGGGTCATTCACGCCACGCTGTCCGGCCGCCTCGCGCGCCACCAACTTCAAGATCCGGATGCTGTCCGGCAGCACGATTGGCTCACTCACCTGGCCCGGCTTCAGGCTCAGCACCACCCGCTTCAGGTTCGCGTTCGTTTGCGACGCATTCAACGACGATTCCGGTATGTATCCCAAATCTCCGCCGGTCGCCGCGGTTTGCGGATCTTCCGAATAATCCATGGCCAATTGCGCAAAATCCGCACCGCTATTCAGTTTGTCTTCGATCATCTTGGCCTTGCGTTCCGCTTCCGCTTCGTTCGTCGCGTCGTCGTTCTTCCGGTTGCGGGTCATCGGATCCTTCCGCGGCGTGATGACGATCTGCGAAATACGGTATTGCGCTTCGGCCACATTGAATTGGTTGCGGTTGGAATTATAAAAGTCCGCCACGTCCTGATCGGTGATGGTCACCTTCGCCGCCACTTCACGGTTCAGCAGTTTCTGGATCGACAACTGCCTCCGCAAATCCTTCTTCAGGTCGTCCACAGTCATGCCGCCGTCCTTCAATTTCCGCTGGAATTCTTCTTCTGTGTACCCGCTTTTCAGCTCCGTGAACTTGTCTTCCACTTCTCCGTCGCTGGCTTCCAGGTTCAGCTTCTTCGCGCGCTCCAGCAGGATTTCGTTATTGATCAGTTGTTCGGTCACGTCCAGCTTCCGCGACAGAATCTCCTCCGGCGAGGTTTCTTGCGCCTCCGGATTGATCCGTGTGCGGTAATACTTTTCCACTTCGTCCTTGCGGATTTCCGTGCCGTTCACCACCGCCCACACATCCGGCGAATGGCTCTCTTGCTTGGTGCATCCGCCAATCAGCCACACCACCAGCATCGCCGCGGGCAACAGCATCGCTCCGCCAATAATCGCGCTACTGCTTCTCCGCCACGGAATTGCTGGATTCAGGGAAATCTCCAAGGGAATGTGCTCAGGCGGCTTTCTTCACGCGACCCAGTCGGATGCACGCGGTGCACACCTTCATATGCTTGTGCACCCCATTCACTACCGCGCGCACTTTCTTCAAGTTCGGATTCCAACGCCGGCGCCGCGTATTGTTCGCGTGGCTCACCACGTTTCCGTAGCTCGGCCCTTTGCCGCAAATCTCACACTTCAATGCCATGACGGTTCACTTCCTCAGCTTCAAAGGATAGAAAACAAGAACCTTAATTCTAGCAGCTTCTCCCGCAAACTCAAAACCCTTGCGCAACATCCGGTTCGCCGCTTTCCTAACCGCCGAATCGTTCGCCGCTCCAGTCCAGACCCGTCTTCCTTACCGGCTTTGTTATACTGTTTCCGTCTATTTCAGGATGAATCTCACGTGAATTCGCTCCGCATCTCCATCGTCCAATATCTCAACACTGCCCCGCTCGTTCGCGGCTTCACTCACGGCCCGCTTCAGGGAAAATATCAACTTTCCTTCACCGTTCCTTCGCAATGCGCCGAAGCTTTGCGCTCCGGCCAGGTCGATATCGCCATCATTCCCGCCATCGAAGTGCAGCGCATCAAGAACCTCGTGGTCTTGCACGGCCTGTGCATCGCTTCCCGCAGATCTGTGCGCAGCCTCCTTCTCGTCTCCAAAAAGCCCATCCCCGACGTTCGTCGCATCGCTCTCGATCGCAGCTCCCGCAGCACGCAAGCCCTCGTGCGCATCCTCTGTGCCAAGCATTGGCACATCTCCCCCACCTTCTTCGAGGCCGACCCGGACCTTCCCACCATGCTTCAGCAAGCCGACGCTGTTTTGATCATCGGCGATCCCGCCCTCCGCTTGGCCCTCAACTCCGAAGCACACGCGACCCGCCACGCCTCGGGTGACTTGCAAATTCCCTCCGAATTTGCAGGCCTCTCTTCGCCCGCCCCGCTTTTCCTTCACGACATCATCGAAAATTGGTGCGCTCTCACTGGCCTTCCCGCCGTTCTCGCCGTCTGGGCCGCTCGTCCCAACTCCGTCACTCCCGAGGTCGTTCGCGACTTTCACGATTCCCTCGTCTTCGGCGCGCAACAACTCCCTCAAATCAGCGCAGAATCTTCCCGCGAACTCAATCTTCCCGCCTCCAAGATTGCCCGCTATCTCACCGAAAATATTGACTACACCTTCGACGACGAAAATCTTCTCGGTCTCCGCCGTTATTTTTCCTTCGCCGCGGAACTTGGTTTGATCCCGGAGTCGCGCGACCTCTCGTTTACCCCGGAACCTTTCGCGGCTCCCATGCGTTATCAGGATTTCATCATGGCCCGCAACAGCTAAAAGGAAAACACGTGCCGATTACCAAACAACAAGCCCTCGACATGCTGCAGTCCGACGATCTCGTCGGCATCGGTATGGCCGCGCATCAGCTCCGCTTGCAGAAGAACGATCCCCGTATCGTCACCTACCAGATCGATCGCAACATCAATTACACCAACTTCTGCACCGAGTATTGTTCCTTCTGCGCCTTCTATCGCCCCATCGGCGCAAAAGACGGCTACATTCTTCCCTTCGAGGAAATTTACGCCAAGATCGACGAGATGCTCCCCCTCGGCGGCACTGGCATCCTGCTGCAGGGCGGCCTCCATCCCGATCTGCAAATCGGCTACTACGAAAATCTTTTGCGCTCGCTCAAGTCCCGTTATCCGCAAGTGCATCTCCACTGCTTCAGCGCTCCCGAAATTCTTTGCATCGCCGAAGTCAGCGAACTCAGCATTCGCGACACCATCCAGCGCCTCATGGATGCCGGCTTGCAATCCATTCCCGGTGGCGGCGCGGAAATTCTCGACGACGAGATTCGCGGCAAAATCGCACGCCTCAAATGCACCAGCGACGACTGGGTCGAAGTCCATCGCACCGCGCATTCCCTCGGCCTGCGCACCACCGCCACCATGATGTTTGGCTGCGGCGAAGAGTTGCGCCATCGCGTCAACCATCTCGATCGCGTTCGCCAGTTGCAGGAAGAAACCGGCGGCTTCACTGCCTTCATTCCCTGGATTTTTGCCGCCGAAAATACCGCCCTCGGCAAGCGCGTTCAGGAAACCACTGCTGTCGACTATCTCAAAACGCTCGCCGTCAGCCGCCTCTATCTCGACAATATTGACCACATCCAATCGAGCTGGCTCACTCCGGGTATCAAGGTTTGCCAAGTCGGCCTGCAGTTCGGCGCCGACGATGTCGGCAGCATCCTGATTGAAGAAAATGTGGTCTACGCCGCGGGCGTGACCCGCCGCACCAACGAAGAAGAACTCCGCCGCATCATCTACGACGCCGGCTTTCTCCCCGCCCAGCGCGACACCTTATACCGCTCCTACGTCCTCAAGTCTCCGTATCGCGCCAAGCAAGAAAACGCCGCCTGATCATCGCCCGCAAGCAACGTTGCATAAACCCGTCGTACCTAACTTCCCCCATCCAAATAAACACTAAGCCCCTGTCATCCTGAGGAGCGTATGTCCGCCATAGCGCGCAGCGCGGAGGCGGATGCGACGAAGGATCTCAATCGCCTTACGCCACAAACCAAAACGACAAACGCACACCCTACTTCTTCACGCGCACCAGCACTTCTACTTCCGTTCCGTCAGCCCACGGCAACGCATCTGGCAATTCCAAACGCCCGCCGCGGCAACGCGCTACAAAACGCAGCGGCGTCTCTTTCGCCGCAGGTGCCGCGCTTGCGCCTCCACGCCCAGTTTCATCCAGCGCCTGATTCACCAGCGCATCCGCTTCGCGATTCTGCTCGCGGTATACATGATCGATGCGAAACGACTCGAGCGCCGCGGTCATTTTCTTCGCCCGCTCGAACAGCGGCTTCAAGTCGCCGCTCTTCACCTTGTACTGCCCGCGCATCTGCTTCACCAGCAGTTCCGAATCGCTTTCGATGCGCAACGCGCGCACCCCATGCGTCTGCGCGTAATCCAGCGCCGCAATCAGCCCGAAATATTCCGCCACATTATTGGTGTTTTGCCCGATGTACTTCTTCAGTCGTGCCACAACTTCCCCGCGGCCATCGCGAATCACCACGCCATACGCCGCCGGACCGGGATTGCCGCGCGAGCCGCCATCGATGTTCGCTTGATACGCCGCATGTTTTGCCGCGGGTGGCTCCAGTGGCGCATCGCCAAACAGTCCGCCTCCGTGCATCGCTGGCCCGCGCCGCACCATCAGGAGTTCGCCGCCCCATTCGCAACATTATTCTTCGGTGTAACGTGGGGAATCGGTTCCAGCGAATACAAAATGCGCCCGCAGGTTTCGCAGCGAAACACCTCTTCGTCCGCCTCGCTCTTCAGTAATTGCAGCACATGCGGCAGCACGCGCACGCCGCAGGCCCGGCACTGCTCATCGCGCGCCTCGGCCATCGCCGATCCCGGGTGTTTTTTCTCCACGCGTGTGTACAGTTCTAGCAATTCTTCCGGAACTTTCTTGGCAATTTCCGCGCGCTCCGCCATAGCCGCTTCCATATGCTTCTTCTTCTCGCCGTACTGCGCTTGCATCTGCTTCTTCTCGGCGTTGATCGCGGCTTCCGCCTCGCGCAAATCTGCTTCCGCGTGCTTTACACGCCGCTCCACGTCCTCCAGCGCCATCATTTGTTCGAGCACCTGATCTTCGGCCTTCGACGCTTCCCCTTCCGCATTGGCGATTTCGTGCTGCAGCGCTTTGTACGCTTCATTCGTCTTTACCGAACTACTCTGCTCGCGATACTTCTTCGCGCGGCTTTTCCATTCCTCCACATCTAATTCCAGCTTTTTCCGGAGGGTCAGCGCTTGCGTGTTGCCTTCTTTGGCCGTGGTCACAGCTGTGCGCGCGCCATTCAATTTGGCCTCGGCTTCCCGCAATTGTTTGGGCAGACTATCCAGATCCGCACGAGAAGACGCGATGACTTGGTCCAGTCGTTGCAGTTCCAACAATTGAGGAATGGCGGGATGCACGGGGCTGATTTTAGCACACGCTCCCAAAGGCGCCCCGGCTTAGTGTAGGGCCCGCCTTCTGAGACGGGCCTTTCGTTTTCCCCTGGATCAAAACGAACCAGCGGAAGCGAGAAGGCCCTCCTCGACGGGATGTCCAGTTGGTCCCAGCGCCCGCACCCGCTTCCGCACAGTTCGCACTGCAAACCCGTAAACTCAGGCGGTTTTCATGTCGCGGTGAATCAGCATGGCATCGATGAAGTAGCCGATGCCCACCGCCACTGGCAGAATCCCAAAGGCACCCGCCGCAAAAGTCTCTGGCTCACCCACTACCCGGCCGATGATCGCGAACATCGCCATGAATCCCAATCCGCCACAGACCAGCAGGATGCCGGCGCGTCGCGAGCGTGCATACTGCGTCAGCTCTGGCTCCATGGGAATTTGCGTGCCACGTTCAATCGCCGCCATTCGCTCCTCTGACCGCAGCTTGCGCACCCGGTAATAGGTGTACAGCGCTGCCACCGGCAGGCCGCATGTCAGAATCACTGCTACCAATCCAATTAGGTCGCTGCCCATATGCCACTCCTTTTTCCGCTATCCACTCCGGCCGCGCTCTGCGGTCTCATTGGAAGGTACGCACATTCGCGCGCAAAAGTTCCTCAGGAAAGCATGGGAAAGGGAGGGGAAAAAGCGACGGCTAGGCCGGGTTTATTGCACTTCTTGAATCTGCATCGCGGAATCAATCGCCAGCTTCGGGTAACGAATGGGAGAGCCTTCGGGAGCCGCGGCGTGCTCCGCAACCACCTGGAAGTCCGTTCCATTGCAGTTCACTTTGTAGGTGTAGCCGTCGCGCTCGCGCCGGGCCATATTAATGGCGCCCGAGGAAACCAGCTCATCCAAGGACACGCACTTGCTGTTCAGGGCAATTTCCCCGCGCTCCGCCTGCGCGATCTGCAGCAGGTCGCTGCGCACACCAGTCAGGCTGATGGCTTGCGTTGGCGCCGTGCCTTGGTCCGTTGTCGGAATGCGCCTTAAAGTGAAGTAGTAAATGCCAAACGCTACGGCTGCAAAAACCAGTACTCCTGCGAGTTTGCCCATGCCTCATTCTGGGCCACCGCCGCGCCCCGCGACAAGCCTTTCCCCCGCTGTGGTGCGTTTGGATACAACCCCCTGCCATTCTTCCGCCGCACCCCTCCCACCCTGCTATTCTGCTGAAGACGCCTCCCGCTCCTCCCTCTCGGCGTACTCGGAGAACCCCTTCGCCCACGACTCATGGTCACCGCTACGCCCGTGCACGACCTGCTTGCCATTGAGAGATTACGCGAACAAGAACTGGAAGAAGCCCGCATCATTCAAAGCGCCATGCTCCCGTCGCGCCCGCTGCACGAATTCGACCTTATTATTTCTCATGAGTTCCAGCCCATCGAGGAAGTCGGCGGCGATTATCTCGACTACTTCTCGCTTTCCGACGGCACCATCGGGTTGTATCTTGGCGATGTTTCCGGCAAAGGTTTGCCCGCGGCACTCTACGCCGCGCTCGCCGTCGGCACCCTGCGGGGCATTCACAAAACAGGCCAGCGCCCCGGCCGCGTTCTTTCGCTGCTGAATGAACGATTGTTGCTGCGCGGCATTCCCGGCCGCCACACCGCGCTGCAATACGCGATTTTCTATCCTGCTACCGGCGAGATGATCCTCTCGAGCGCAGGCATGCCGGGGCCTTTCCTGCTGCGCCAACACGAAATCCATCCCTTGCAAGTAGCGGGCATTCCGCCAGGACTGCTGCCCGGTGTGATTTACGACGAATTGTCGATCCAACTGGAACCGGGAGATTCTTTGCTGTTCTGCACGGATGGGGTGACGGAAGCGCGCAATGCGCACGACGAGGAATTCGGCGTCGAGCGCGTGCAGGAGTTGTGCTGCAATTGCTACGCGAACACCCCGCTGGTGCTGCTGGAGCGCCTCTTCACGGCTCTGGACGAGTTCACCTGCGCTTGCCGGCAATGGGACGACATGACCGCCACGGTATTCCACTACGCGGAGTCCTGACGCCCCGCTTGCCGGTAGCAAAACAGGCAACTGCGCCGCCTTTTTATTTGACCCTCTTTCCCTTCTCACGTAACAAAGGGAGATAGCGTTTTTCTTCCCTGAGGAGTCCTCGATGAACCGCAAGTCGCCGAGTCTGGTGGCACTGGCCTGCATACTGGCCTACTCGTTAGCCATTCCGTTCGACCTGCCGGCACAGTCGCCCTCCGCATCGCCACGCGCGGGCGAGATTTCGCGCATCATTCCGGCCGTCAATATCACCCGCGGCAACAAGTCCATTGCCGGTCTCGCAAAAACCATTGTGGATTGGCTCGACGTGGTGAACACACAGCCCAACGCGCGCGCTCGGGTGGCGCTGGACGATGGCTCCGTGCTGAACATTGGTTCCGACTCCTCCATGCACATCTTGAAGCACGACGCCGGGGCGCAGCAGACGGACCTGGAACTGAGCCTGGGCAAAGTGCGCTCGCAAGCCCAGAAAATCACGCAGCCCAACGGAAAATTTGAAGTACATACGCCCGCCGGGGTGGCCGGTGTGGTGGGCACGGACTTTTACACCGCCTACGAAAACAACATGATGACCGTGATCGTGTTTGAGGGCTTCGTGCGCGTGTGCAATCTTGCCGGCGTTTGCGTAGTGGTGAAAGCCGGGCAGATGACCACGGTTCGCTCCAACGATTCGGCTACACCCACGGTGAAGCAGGCTTCGCTATCGATGATGACCGACGCGATTGCCGCCACTACCCTCGAAGCGCCCAGCGTTCTCCAGCAAGCACATCACATCAGCAAGGGCACGGCCATCGCGCTCGGAGTTATTGCCGCAGTGCCCATCATCGTGATTCCAATCGTAGCCTCGCGCAGCACCACGGCCTCGCCGGTGCCCCCGCCGCCAGTGCGGACGGGTTGTGGGCCCAACGGCGTCGCGGCTTGCTAACGACTTCCCCGTTGGGGTTGCAGTACAAAAAGGCCCGGTGACGCCCAGCCGCCGGGTCTTTTGCTTTTGCGCTTACGCAAAGAGTGGCCAGTAGCCTGTACGCATCCGCAGGCTAGCGTGCCAGTGCCGAGTATGGACTTTACGTTGAGATCCTTCGTCGCATCCGCCTGCGTGCTGCGCGCCACGGCGGATAAACGCTCCCAGGACGACAATGGGAGGAAGCTTTCGCGAGAAGCAGATGGCTCGCATGGCTTCGCTTCGTGCGCTAGTAGAAAGCTATTAGCGGCAAAGTTCTAGCAACGCGAGCGGGGTCCAAGCCGTCTAAGCACTGTGGTACCTTTGGCGTCACGGTTCGGCCGGTCCGCGTTTTGTTTGTCACCCACGGCTGGCGTACACTGGACTCTTGCCACTGGCGTCTAATCCGGAGTGAGGCAACCCTTGAAAGATCAATCCCGCGCCTTACGGCGCTCCCGTAGTTCCCTCGTTTTATCTTCGTTGGTTTTGCTGGGTGGGCTGGCGATTGCCGGCGCACCGCGACTGTTTGGCGCAAATGACGCCGCTTCAAGCGCGAAACCGTCGCCGCTGTTTACGGCGATGAAAGACGAGCTCGACCGCTCCATGAAAACGCTCTGCGCGCTTGATCCCCCGGCGTATTACATCGGCTACACGCTGACGGACACGCAGCGCGCCACGGTTTCTGGCTCCAACGGGGCATTGCTGCAGAGCGACGACAATCGCAACCGCTGGCTGGAAGTGTCTGTGCGCACCGGCAACTATGATCTCGACGATACGCACAAGGTGGACGGCAAGCAGTTGCCCAATGGCGGCCCGGGCACCAATGCGCCGCTGGACAACGATCCCGACGTGCTGCGCCGCGCTATTTGGCTGGAGACGGACAAGCAATACCGTGCGGCCGCCGAAGCGCTGATCAAGGTCAAGACCGGCAAAGAAGTAAACGTACAAACCGTCGAAGCCAATATTCCCGATTTTTCTCACGAAAAGCCGCAAGACTATATCGGGCCGTGGGTCTCCTACACACTCGATCGCAAACCCTGGGAGCAGCGCGTGCGCGACTATACCGCCTATTTCCGGCAGTCGCCCGCTATTATCAATTCCATCGTGACCTTTACCGCGTTGGCCCAGAACACCATGCAACTCACTTCCGAAGGCACGCAACTTCAATTTGGCCAGATTCGCTACCGGCTGGAACTGTATATCCAGGGCAAAGCCGCCGATGGCATGGACATCGACCGCTACTATAACTTCGACTGGGTGAATCCTTCGGATGCGCCCGACGACAAAACGGTGCTGGCGGCCGCGGGGCAATTGCGCAAAGAGATGGAAGGGCTGGTGGTCTCGCCACTGAACGATCCGACCGTGGGTCCGGCGCTGCTGACGGGTCGCGCCGCAGCGGTGTTTTTCCACGAAGTGTTTGGGCATCGCGCGGAGGGACACCGGCAGAAGGACGTGAACGAAGGACAAACGTTCGCGAAGAAAGTCAACGAACAGATCCTGCCGTCGTTCTTGACCATTGTGGACGATCCCACGATGAAGAAGCTCGGGAAGCAAGACTTGCTCGGCTTCTACCAGTATGACGATG
>Ga0335072_10017026_pt1 | contig 10295 bp, 8 predicted proteins | sample Lox_Sample_21_FD_206725 | JGI IMG/M metagenome (GOLD analysis project Ga0335072, IMG submission 206725) | Soil microbial communities from Loxahatchee National Wildlife Refuge, Florida, United States - Lox_Sample_2.1 | ecosystem: Environmental > Terrestrial > Soil > Wetlands | place: USA: Florida...
GAAGCCCAGCGAAGGTGGTCTGTAACGAATGACTTGGGGCAGTGGTGATTGTTCCCGGTCGCCGTGATATAGGAAGTTGACTGACTATTGAAGCTATGGTATTGTAAGTCAAGTCCACATCTGCCACAGAGAGAGCTTCTTGCATTGATGGGGAGACAGAGCTGCAAAACCTCTGAATCAATCTTCGTCTAGGCAGGAGCACACCGGAAGGATGGGGGAAAGTAACGAATGTACGGGTATGAAGGCAGGTCGACGTATATTATCCGGCTAAACGAATGTACAGCTATCAGGTCTGGTTCATCAGCAATGTTGCGGGAGAAAGTATCTTTTCGCTGCAACGGAATGCATCTTCTGCCAGCCCAAAATAAGCGTAGGCCTGGCCGGGAGAGGCAATACCCAGGTGGATACCCTGGCAGGTGGCCACCTCATACCCCTGTTGTTGATGGTAGAGGGATAAAACAAGGGCTCCAAAGCAGCAAGAAGCCGATTATGGTTCAGCTCTTCCCATAATTATGGTCAGTGCACCGGAATAGCTATGGTAGCGTCACGCCTGGCCTCGTGGGCTGCTTTTTGGCACTTGCCCCGGTGATCCCTGTTTGAGACTGGGAAAACACGAGGAGCATTGCGGCTGCTCGTCTATCAGAGCCCTAAAATATGCGTGACGCATCCCAGAAAAGGAGTGCAAAAACAAGGTATTCTCTGCTGAGTTTCACTCCAGCTCTGCACCTTATTCTGCTGCAGTCTGCTACAGCTGAAGGCTCAGAAGCTCGCACCTGCTATTCCGAGTGACAGTTGTCACCTAATTTACAATATTGGTATCGTCTAGTACGTAGCACATTAGTGTTCTCAGGTGGCAGTAAGAAAATCGATAAGGCCATGCAAGGTTGCCAGGGTCGCCAGGGTGGTTAGCGAGTGTCAAGCCCGATTTAGAAAGTCGCCTGTCGTGGGAAATTACTGGCTGAATATGAAAATATCATAGCTCCCATTAGGGGGAGCTGCGACCGAGAGTGGAGGGAAGGGCAGCGATTCGCCCTAAACGATTTAGCCACTAGTAGATCAGTGGAGAACAGGTATACTTCACGGGCTTTTGCTTGTCGTGAAGCAAGAAATGTCAGTCCGAGGTAGCATCTCAACGAAATATCCAGGACAATACTGCTGTCGTGTTATGCACTTGCCATAAGGGTGTCCCCACTCACATTGGCCATTATTTCTCCGTGGATCCTTTGACTGCAGCCGAGTCACATCACGAGGATTCCACTGTAGGCAGCCAGAAAAATTATTGAACAAATGTCCGGCTCTCAAAAAAGAGACAAGTGTCAGATCGGAAGATTATTAGAATTGTTGGTTGCGAATGTCAAGGTGCTACCCTAGGATCAATCCGTCCGATGCCCACTTTTAGTGATTCGGTGGCTGTTCTATCTAACGTTTTTGGGGCTGCCCGGCCTAGGCGGAACGTGCACAGGTGCCAGGGCTTTAATTTTGGTAAATTCCGATTATTGATTTTTCCTCATCCTGCTCTTTTCCCCGTTCTATGGTCAATTTACCACTATTTGAAAGTTCTGATCTCCCGTCCTATATAGAAACCCGCTTCCATGGCTCTCATCCTCGATATTCAGGTTGAGCATGCACCCCTGCTCGATAGGTAGGTATGGTTCCCAATCCCTCCCGCTTGTGGCATCCCTGATGGTTGGGCTTATCGCTTCATGCTGCTGTATCGTACATCCGGCACATGTTTCCGCTAGCCGTGCCTCTCGAAATACATATTATTCCGCTTCACCTTCCAACTCTTCCAGTTTCTAGAAGAATTTCCTGCTATAAAGAAACTATCATTGCTAGCAAGTAGAAGATAACAGAGTTGTGAAGGGAAGAATAGGAGAGGCGGCAATTTGGGGCGCGTGCAATTTCCACAATTGACTGCTTTTCTTGGTAGCGAGAGATACGGCACTACTACACTCGTTCCTTTCTTAGTTTCACGTCGATTTCTGCACGATCTTTGTACAAAATACTACGACTTGCAAAGCACTATCGTCAACTACCCGCTAACTTCTGAAACTGCCTCTGCGCTTTTCAAAGACCGCTGGTTGCTTTACTGACCAAAGCACGGATGCCAATGCACCGAAACATGGTCAGAGTTGATGACACATACATAGCGTTTCACGGAGCGATTAGCCCTCTGAATGCAGTTCAGGATCCTCAGTTACTGATTGAAACAATGAATAAAAGTGATAAAATCGTCTCTTGATACAAGATCCAGGTTTCTAAAGAGTCCACTGTAGGATAGCCCATTCTCTCAAGTAGATGCTTTATCGCTAAGGGTCTGCGAAGAATCCGCGCAACGTGAACGTGGTTCTTGGTTACATTCTACGTATTCCCCCTCCGCTGAATTTCGCCTGCCTGATTAGGCAGAAGTTAAGGTTATGTTTTCTCAAACCATCCAAATCCGTCAACCTGGACAATGTCACAGATTAGATCAATGAGTCACACAAGATAACGGCAGCATATTGATTCTTCAATCTGGTAGAAATCATTCTGGTGATGGAAGTATGCCAAGAGCTTCAATGCCAAGACTTCAACGGCGAAACGGTCGTTGTGGAATTAAATAGGTAAAGCAGCAGCATTTCCTTACTTTAAAGCAGCAAAAGCCGGTGCATGCATACAATACATACTGCAGTCGGCTAACCGAAGTGACATCAGTTCGGAACGGTCAAGTACCCAGTTTGTCAGGGGGAGGCGAAGAGGTGTGGCCTGTGGCTGCATAGCATCAGGGGTGTATGAGTTGTCGCTGTTGCAGTTGCATCGCATTGTAGGGGAGCAGCACTATCGAATACGAACTGCTTTGCCAAGCCTCAAATTTATCCAACTTATCCAACAATTCTGCCATCTCGTGCAGTAGTTCTGCCGATGATTCCTGCGTATTTTGTGCAATCAATTGACTTGCCTTCATATTTCTAAGCTGTAGCGAACCATGGAGCGTGCTTTTTGGCTGATCCGCTAAACTCACGACTCCTCTCCCATCCAACAAAGCGGATGAAGATCGTTCTATGAATAGCACAAACGCGAACGTACAACGCACGATTCTTCAAACGCTGCTCCACCGTCAATCTTTTACGATGCTTTGAGCCATTTTGCGACTTTTAAAGCCCGAGGCATAGGATGAAGCCTAACGATCAGACATCCTACAGCAGGACTCATCCATGTACCTTTGGACCAAATGCCGTATTACTCCATTCCTTTAGCACCGAAGTAACGTTTCAGAGACAACCGCGATAGCACAGCCCCCGCTCGTCAGCACTCAGTTCAAACACCCCAACAGGCCAAGGATTCCAATTCCAGAAAGTCCAAGAAAGAAGCGGTGGGTCTGACCTTCCCCGTGCTCGCAACCCGCTTCCTGGGTTGAGAAAAGCTCCGGTCCTCAAAACCTAGTTGCTCAATCCTTAGGGCTGCCTATGTAAGGTGGGTACATACGATATGGAGGTGAACATTGGTGAGGCTAAAAGAGGCTGCTTCGAGCACCTTGAAACAGGCAAGCGTCGCTAGCAATTACTACGTTTGCACGTGCATACGCGAACTAGCATATGCAGAAATGCAATATGTATGTAGATGCAGTGATGAATACCGCCGTCAGCTGAACCTGTATCACTGGCGTATGCCAACTCATCACGCCTCAAACACGCAGTTCGTTATTGTGGGTCACGGTGTGAGGACACCTTTGTACCACTCGATTGTACCATGCTGACTCGCGGTGAGCCTCTCTGTTGGGAACCTATCGATTGTGGTTGGATAAGGCTCCCGAGCCCGATTGCCACAGGAAACCTTAGCTAAGCACTTCCCACGAGGGTGTTTGACCGGGAGAAGGAGAATAACAGGTGCTCTTATCTCCAAAACCAGGTGACTTTCCCAGATTCTAAACTTTTGTATAACGACATCACGTGACGAATGTCATCTCTTCACCTCGCATTTTCCTTCATCAGGTACCTTGCCACCGCCGTTACCAAACAAGAATCTCAGATTTGTAAACCCCCGTTCGTGCATATGAATGTGGATAATCGCCGCAAGCCCCAGACAAACCCAGCCCCAGAGAGCCGCCCACAGCATGAGAAACTTACCATAAATAACTCATCTCTTCAGCTCTATGTAGATCTTCAAACGAAGTTCCCGCCGCGCAGAATTCATTCGGATGGAAAACAACCCGATCCAGAACCCTAAAGCACGGATCTTAAGGGTTTCGGGTCTTCCGCAGCACTTTTACAGCTTTCCTGCAGCCATCCGTATCTGTACATACATATATTGGTATTGAGAAGCTGAACATTGGCGTTAACTTTACCTATGATTCCATATCAAATATCTTTCATTTCGTTCAGCCTCCGCTTATCTTTGCCATCATCTGAGTGTTCACCTCGGTATCCTCGTGCATATCTATCTGGTCTTAGATGGATCACCGCTGGCTGCTCAGCCATCAGCTGGGAGCGCTTCTGGGGCTGAACGCCCCAATACTTTGAAATTGAAGAAATATGAGATTTGTTGTCAAGAGACTAGATGCCGAGCTCAGGAGAAGGAGAAGTCCAGAAGTCCCTATGCGATACAATGAGATTAACCTGGCATAGGTACATCTTGTAAGTAACGGAAAGCCCTTATCAGGAAACACGAGATATTGGCAAGAAAATGCAATCAAATTAGAATGAGAAGGATATCAACGCAACAGATGAGATTAGATAACCTTAGCAACCTTTCTTGGCATACACATCCACATCCACATCCCCATATATAACCAACCCAAGAGAAAAGATCCCTCCTCGCCCGCCAAGCGACACACCCAAAAAAGGAGAACGGCACGACACCAGCTGTCCCATTCGTCAAGCAACATAAATATAAAAATAAAAATAAAAATCGAGGAAGGAAAGGCCGCCAAGTGATCATTCTCCTCTCCGGAGTACGGTACGATAAGACATGATACAAAAAAGAAAGTGGAAATTAAGACCTCGTAAACGGCGGGGCGCGCGTAGTGCTGCACCGCGCCGCGCCTGCTGTGATTAGAATGCGTGCGCGCCAGCGTCGTTTGTGGAAATGAAAAGGAATATAGAGGGGAGGAGGAGGCGCGGGGCAATGGGCAAGCGCCATTATCGGTCGTAGGGAGTGAAGAATTTTACTGTATGAAGTACATGGGGAAAGGAAAAGAAGGGTCGTGAGAGCTCATAACTCCGTCATCTAAATTCAGGTCAAGTCGTGAAAATATGAATGTTCGGCACGTGACTCGGTTAGTATTTTGTATTGCTTACTGGAAGAAATTTTTTGATCCAGAGTCGTCAATCGAAGGCACATGACTTGGAGCATCGGCAGTGATTAGGAAAACACATTAAATTCAATTGGCTATGCTATTGCCACAGATTGTGATGCCCTGTCTATCCCATCCACATACGCCTTAAATAACAGCAGACCACATTCTGCTCCGACCAGCAGCGGAGTGAAAATGGCAAACAAAAGAAAAGAATATCAAACTTCACGACCTCATTCACCGTTAAGAGTAGAAATTACTATATCTATTCGTGAAAATCCACCAGTCAGTCCCATATGTAATTCATTTAGCGAATTGCGAATCATGTTGTCGCCTCATTACCATCGCACTGCTGCCACATTTGTACTTTGCTAATGGTCATTTGACCAGCTCCCGGTGCTTGCCACGTTGGCAGCCATTGGTCCTTTGCCTGCCAGAATTCGTACTTGGCCGTGGGACTGCTGTCAACCCAGGGTTTTCCAGAGGCTCCGTCTTGAAACCAGCCGTTTGTGCCGCCAACGGCAATATCGATAATCAGGTAGAACTCCGTGTCGAAAGGCGTGTCGTCACGGCCAGTTTGAGACCAGACATCAACAAGTCGTGTACCGTTGGCATTTGTGAGGGGGAAGTTGCCACGCTGCCACAGAGGTTGATCGAAGTTTGTGTATAGGACTTGGAGCAAGCGACTGTCTACGTAAGTAAAAAGGTACTTTTGCGACCATTCCAAGCCATAGATGTGCTCCGATGAAGCATAAGTCGTATGCAGGGCTTGACGTTTGACGTTTGTCATCCACCATCCATCATCTACCGGGTCTGGCCCCCAGTGGAGGGTTGAAGAAATGATGTTGTTGCCGCCTTGCGCGTATGTGTAATTGTTTCCTCGGGATTCGGCGATATCGATTTCTCCGGAAGCAGGCCATGGTCCATATGTATCGTTGACTGGCAGCATCCAGATCGCGGGCCAAAGCCAATCACCTGTCGGAAGTGTTGCGGTGACTTCCACTCTCCCATATCTGATGGTCGCACCCTTCTTTGTGTTGATGCGGCCGGACTTGACAGGTTGAACGATTGTTCCATTTGTTAAGTTGGTGACCGAGACACAATTGCTTTCGACTGTCGAGGTGCAGATACCTTGAGCTGTAAGGTTGATGACAGAGTTTCCTTCGATGAGGGATGCATTTTGGAGGGTTGGCTTGATGACAAGCTTCCCGTTTTCGATGTAAACATTCTCGGTGGTCACTGTGGTCTCCTCAAATTGCCCATTTCTGGAGATTTATTAGCTGATGTATATGTATACATGAACAGGGTATACTGACCCAAAGCCACCCACTTCGGCCTCCTGTGTCCATATGTTTGTGTTGAGGCCACCAGAGAAATCGTCACTGAGGACTGGGCAGTATTTGTGATGCACCACGGATGCTAAGCCATCATAGACCAAAAAGCCAGCAATGCAAAGGCCAATGACAATACCGATGAGGGGAATTATGGTAACCCATTTCTCCTTTGGGTCCTTCTTATCCTTCCAGGGTTGCTCGACCTCACCCTTTTTTACTCTTCTCGAGTGGAAATATCTTTGCGGAACTGCTCCTTGAATAGCAGATGAAGAACCCAAGGACGAAGCTGGTCTGGAACTAAAGGGGGAGGCGAATGGGTTTAGCCGTGGTGCGGGAGAGATGTTATCATCGAACGGATTCCTGGTAGTATCTGGGGTGCCAGGTCTCAAGGGACTCGCGGTGCGAGTTGTGGTAGTAGTTGCGCTGCCTCTGTAGTGAGCCTCCATCGTGGATGATCAAAACCAGGAAACAGAGGACAGCGTCAGGGCGAAACGAGTGTATAAGAGATACTGATACTGGGCAACCAAAACGAGTGAGCTGCCAGCTGTTGAAGAGTTTAGAAAGATGAGATAGTAGGTGGAGAACGAAAGACTGCGATGGAGGAGAGCTGGGCTGTGACAGGGGGGGAGGAGAATATTGAAAATGAAAATAAGTAAGCTATGATTCGCTTCCTGCCAGGGTCAACAGTCGGAGGAAACACGCGGGTGTTAATATCTCAGCACCGGCCTGTTGCGCACTGCAGGATTCCACCTTGAGACATAATTAAATGCTGTATTTTGGGTACTTTCAGCTAGCCCATTCTTACAGGGCTACTACTGATACGGAGATGCCTACCTCGTAAGTAAGAGGCCAAGGCGGGATAGCAGAGTAACGCACGGTAGGAGTGGAGATTTACCGATAGCGCCCCAAAGAAATTGACGGAATGTCAGTCTGGAGGGACCATCCTTACTGGCTGAAACGAATGAGGCGGTTCCTCGACAGCCGCTATGGCCTACTTCATCGTCATGAGGAAGCCACGCCCGCACCTCGCGTGCATGAAATTGATGCATTGTCTGTCTGAGTATTGATGGCATTGTTTATCCATCAATGGTAAATTGAAGCTGTGCCACTGCATGGACAGGAATTGGTGTTGAGGTGGCGCGGTGATAAGAGATGCCAGGGTAACAACGGGGTTGGGTCACAGAGGAATTTCTGGATGTGAATGATGCCAAAACAGGAGCTAGGAAGAATAGGGCACAGGGCAAACAGGGGCTGAAAGCCGTGCCTGTCGTTCCCTGCACAGACCGGGATCAGGGGTCAGCTCCTCGGCCAGCGGCGTCAAATAGTCTTTTCCGACAATGTAAAAGCGGCAGGCAGCCCCTCAAATTGGGAAACCAGCAGCCCTGAGTCCTTACGTGGTCGGAGGAGTCTAGCTGAATAGAACAAGAAGCAGCACCCTTTGGGGCATGCCTATGAATTAATTTCCTTCTTGCTGCTTCCGTTCTGCAGCGCTTGCATTTTCATCTATTGACACTAATTTTAGTTGCGTCATGGTCAGCCCTCTTTCGACCAGCATCAGGCTGAGGGCTCAGGGGATGCCTTCCAGAACCCCGTCTCGTTTCCACTGTCAATTGCCCTACGGAACTTTGACGGCTGGTATCAACAGAAGCACCAGCAAATACTTAATCATAGGCAGCCGTCGTCAGAACATGGTCAGAGCTGGAATGCTGCGTTCCAGCTCTGTGTAAGAAGCTGAGGAGGAGGGTTTCGGGCGTATCGCTATCTTGCTGCCTGGATGTCCGGCCTCGTGTTTCTTGGTTCACGCAGAAAGATCTTGACTCGGCCCAAAGCGAGATGTGGCTTATGCCAGGCAATATTATGGATGCCTGATCTTATAGGCAGCAAGTAAGGCATATAACACGTGATCTCCACCGTTATCGATGAAAATCAGGAATTATTACGGACAAAAGGCAAAAGTCCATTTCCGTCAGCGTCGATCAACAGCACGTCGGGATCAGATCAATTTCTCGCCTGCGCCTGCTTCCCTATTTTCCGGCCGCTCAACGGTCGCAGATCGGTACGACAGGGACTTTACTGGGAGAATTTTGAGGTTTGGGTATTCCATCTCTTATCGGCATCTATTCTTAGAAACAACATTTTGGATTGCGTCATTGCCAAAACCGTACTTCCTCCACTCATATCTTTGGACTACTATCTCCCCCCGATGCAAGTGCCGCAAAGTCTCCGCATGGCGAATGTGCTCTGCGAGGATCTCGTCTTATGATGAGGGCATATTGCATGTGATTGGAAAGATTAATGGATAAAATTGTTCCAGAGAATGCTTCAAAATCTAACCGATGCATCCTCATGCAGCTATGGAAGGGATACGAGGAGGCACCTGCCCACGTTGGCCAGGGCCTGCTATCCCCGAAAGTTGGATGATAAGCTGTGAAATCGCCAACACAGACTTACAAAATCCCGACGTGCAGCAGAAACGGGAGCTCGGGATATAGTGCGCTATTGAAAGATGCGATTTAGGTCCTTTTTACCGCCGCGGCTGATACTTCGACTCAGCTCGTGTTTGACCACATAAAGCACTATATGCCGTCAAGACTACAGTAGTCTACTTGGAGAAATGCAAATCAGGTCTTCGGGATGGGTTCCAGACCAGATACGTTTCCAAGTCTCAGTTAGTTCTATTGAGTGTATCTTGTACCTTCAACAGATTGACAATTCGTTCCCATTGAACTATGTTTCACATTATGCACCTCGCTATGAATAGGCATGGCAATTTAGAAGGGTTCTTGGATCTGCATCACGACGTATGGTCCTTTGCTTCATTATAACAAATCAAGTCTTCTTAAGACCATCAGTGCGATGATTTCAAATAGTAAATTCTCTCTGACCGCCTTATCCTGGATCGAATGAGTACTCTCGCACTTTTCTACATTCAGATACCTAGGGAGGCGCAATGGGTGAAGGTTGCCTGTATGAATCGTATATGCAGAGGCAAGCTAGGTTTTTGATTAAGTCATTAAACATAACCCTGGTGGGCAGTATCGCACCATATTACAACGTCCTTTGCAACTGACTCTCTTTACTTACTGGACTTGCTACCTGATGCGATCCATGTGGTCACAGGGTCAATTCAGCGATTGGGTTTCCATCTTTACGAGACTGTTATCAAGTGATCAAACATGATGTCTGCATAATCTCGTTGTACAGCATCCAATTCTTTTATCCTATGCAATACGCATAGGAATATAGTACAGGCAATTCGATACCAATCTTTTTCAATGACCTCTCCGGGATTTCAATACCATAAACTGCTTCTGCAATCTTGGGTGACATAAAATGGTCGCATATACAGGCAACGTGATCTTACCCCATCTCGTAGGATCTTGTGTGAGAGGACCGTTCTTACTATTCTGCATCTCGTACCAAATGGATTAGGTATCTCAACTGTCTCTGCTCTACCCCATTGATCCTCGACTCCCCACGAGTTCTATAACGATGGGGGAAACGCGGTGTCTTGTGTCACAACTAGCAAGCAACGTCTTGCGCGCGGATAGTATTCCACCATTTCCTATATAGTCCCTTCCGAACATCTTACCAACCTGCCCCTAAACCATCAAAGTCTCCATCTTCACAATCCAAAAACGTCACATCCCGCATCTCATTCCACGACATTAGACAATATTCGAACACGA
>Ga0335072_10017027_pt1 | contig 10295 bp, 9 predicted proteins | sample Lox_Sample_21_FD_206725 | JGI IMG/M metagenome (GOLD analysis project Ga0335072, IMG submission 206725) | Soil microbial communities from Loxahatchee National Wildlife Refuge, Florida, United States - Lox_Sample_2.1 | ecosystem: Environmental > Terrestrial > Soil > Wetlands | place: USA: Florida...
TTCGCGGAGCTGGGAGGCGGCCGGGTTCTCGCCGTCCGTTCCGGGACGGTCGAGACGCTCGCGGTCGGGCTCCAGCAGCCGATGGGGGTGGCGGTGGCCGCGGACGGTGCCTGCTTCGTGTCCGAGTCAGGCGGCGGCAGAGTAGTGAAGATCTCCGGCGGACGTGCAGCGACCGTGCTCGACGGCCTGGGCCGGCCGCATGGAATCGCGCTGCACAACGATCTGCTCTACGTCGTCGACACGGCGGCGAAGGAGGTGGTCGAATACAACATCACCCGCGGCAGCCGGCGCGCCATCGCTTCCAACCTGCCCGTGGGTGCACCTGCGGGTGTGACGCCGAAGCTCCTTCGCGGAATATTGGGATTCTGCGGCCCCATGGGGCCATTTGCCGGCCTGGCGGCGGGGAGCGACGGCACGGTGTACCTTTCCGCCGATGCGGAGGGCAGCGTGCTCGCGCTTAAACACCGTGCCTGAAGTCACACCGCGGGAAATCGTGGTGCATGTGGGTGGCCGTACCCAGAGGATCGGCTACCAGCGGGGCGAGACGTTGCTCGAGGCCATGCGGCGTGCGGGGCTGCCGGCGCCCTTTCTCTGCGAGCAGGCGGTGTGCGGCACCTGCATGGTGAGGTGCCTGCAGGGGGATGTGATCCTGCTCGAAAATCATGTTCTGAGCGAGGACGATCTCGCGCAGGGCTACAGACTGGCCTGCCAGGGCCTGCCGGCCGGAGAGGTGTGCGAAATCGAGATCCAGGCCTGAGCGGCGCCGCGTCCGGTTGATAATCAACAACGATGTCGATTAATATCGGGGCCCATGCCCAGGAGAGAGCCTCCGCGATGAGCCCAGCCGCTGCCGCAGCCCGCCAAGTCGAGCTCGATCTGAGTGATGTGCAGCGCCGCGTCGGCCAGGAAGTCGGCGGCGGGGAGTTGATCGAGCCCTGCTCGGCGACCGACATTCGTCGCTGGGTGATGGCCATGGATTACCCGAGCCCCATCCACTGGGACCAGGAATTCGCGGCGGCCTCGAAGTTCGGCGGCATCGTCGCACCGCAGTCGTTCGCGGTGGGCCTGGATTTCGGCCACGGCGTGCAGCCGGCCTGCGTGGGGCACATCGCCGGGTCGCATCTTCTGTTTGGCGGCGAGGAGTGGTGGCACTACGGGCCGAGAATATGCCCGGGCGATCGCCTCACCCAGAAGCGTCGCTTCCACGACTACAAGGTCAGCGACACCCGCTTCGCCGGGCCGACGCTCTTCTCGCGCGGCGATACGCTCCACCTGAACCAACATGGCGTGCCGATCTGCAAGGAGCGCGCAACCTCCATCCGCTATCTTGCCGCCGAGGCGGAGAAGCGCGGCGCGCAGAATGCGGCGGTGCCGAAGGCCCCGTCGTGGACGGCCGAGCAGCTCGAAGCCGTCGACCGGCAGCGGCGCGCCTGGATCATGTCCAATCGCGAGGGCCGCACGCCGAGTTTCGATGAGATCAAGGTCGGCTACCGGCTGCCGCGCCGTGTGCTCGGGCCACATAGCCTGGTGAGCTTTGCCACGGAGTACCGCGCATTCATCTTCAACGTCTGGGGCAGTTATAGCTGGGTCGCTCCGGCCGGGGTACCCGATCCCTGGATCTACCAGGACCCGGGCTGGGTCCCCGGATTCGGCTTCGACGAGGAGGGCGCCAAGATCGATCCGCGCATGCGCGACGGTCTCTATCTCGGGCCTTCGCGCGGGCACGTCGATGCGGGCAAGGCCTCCAAGATCGGCATGCCGCGAGCCTACGGGTATGGCGCCACCATGGGTGCGTGGGTGACGGACTATGTCGCCTACTGGGCGGGCCACGACGGGTTCGTGCGATATTCCAACACCTCCTTCAGGGGGCCGGCGTACGAGGGCGACGTCACCTACCTCGACGCGGAAGTGACGGAGAGGGTGGCGGAGTCCTCCTGGGGCGAGCCGCTCGTGCGCCTCGCCGTGAACATGACGAATCAGGACGGCGCTTTGCTCGCTCAGGGCAAGGTCGACGTCGAGCTGCCGCGATAGTAGAGAGGGTCACCATGTCACTGGCTGGAAAGAATGCCGTCGTCACCGGAGGCGCCTCGGGCCTCGGCCTCGCCACCTGTCACCGCCTCGCGCGCGACGGCGCCGGTATCGCCGTATGGGATGTCGATGAGGCCGGCGCGCAACGCGTCGCCGCGGAGATCGTAAAGGCCGGAGGGCGCGCCGTCGCGTGCCGCGTGGATGTCTCTTCCCGCGCCCAGATCGATGCGGGGGTCAAGCGCGTGCGGACGGAGCTCGGCCCCGTGCAGATCCTGGTCAACAATGCCGGCATCACGTTCTTCAAGCCTTTCATGGAGATGACCGAGGCGGAATGGGATCGGGTGATGTCGGTGAACCTGAAGAGCATGCTGAATTGTACGCAGGCGATACTGCCCGACATGCTGGCCGCCGGCTGGGGGCGAGTGATCAACATCTCCTCCTCCAGCGCCCAGGCGGGCAGCGCCCGCATGACGGCCTACGCCTCCTCCAAGGGGGGAGTGATCGCTTTCAGCAAGGCGCTCGCGCTCGAGCTCGCCGCGAGCGGCGTCACCGTCAACAACATCCCTCCCGGCTTCATCGACACGCCGATGCTGCGTGCCAGCGACTCGAGCATCACCGGCGGCATTGCGGGGATCGCGGCCGCCTCACCCATGAAGCGGCCGGGCCGACCCGAGGACATCGCCGCGGCCTGCGCGTTCCTGGCCTCGGATGAAGCCGGCTACATTACCGGACATACCCTGAGCGTGAATGGCGGGCGCTACATCGCCTGACTTGTTGCGTTTCCGAGAATTCCCTCCCATTTCGCCGTAAGGCGCGGATCAGGCGCACTGCGTCTTTGCGCTTGCCTCATTACAATGAATTACGTCAAGGTTCTGAAATTGTTGATCATTTGACGTACTTCACCCGGGCCAAACGGTGTCCGAATATCGGCACGGCTCGGCCGAACATCGACATGGATGAGCGTTGCGTCTTCGCATCTCCTGGCCAAGACTAGGGTGATCCGTGCCGGGGCGCGCTCGACAGGAGCGTCGACGGGCAGTGAGCCTGCCCGACACGCGAGCCGTTTCCAGCGCAAGTGTCGGATGAGGGGGTTTGAATGAGCTCGAGGCCTTACGGTTCGAGGGTAGCCTTTGCGGTCGCGATGGCTCTGGGTTTGACCGCCCCAGCCTACGCCCAGAATGCGCCGGCTGCCGGTGGCAGCGGGCCGGTGCCGCAGCTCAACGAGATCATCGTCACCGCCCAGCGCGTCGCGCAGCGGCTGCTCGATGTGCCGATTGCCATCACGGTGTACGACCAGCGGCAGCTGGCCGACCTCAACGTCGTCAGCGCGGGCGATCTCGCGACCTACAATCCGTCGCTCTCGATCGACAATCAGTTCGGCTCGGACTTCACTACCTTCAGCATCCGTGGCTTCTCGCAAGCGCTGCAGACCGCGCCGACTGTCGCTGTGTACTTCGACGATGCCGTCCTCCCGTCCGGTGGCGACGTCGGCACCCCCGTGGGTAATGGGGCGGGTCCGGGGCAGCTCTTCGATTTGCAGAACGTGCAGGTCCTGGAAGGACCACAGGGCACGCTCTTCGGTCTGAACACCACTGGCGGGGCGGTACTGCTGGTACCGAAGATGCCGTCGTCCGAGTTCGGCGGCTACGCGGAAGCGACCTACGGCAACTACGGCCTGAACCGCGAGCAGGCGGTGCTCAATCTGCCGGTGAGCGATGCCCTGCGCATCCGCCTCGGAGTCGACCACGAGAGCCGCAACGGTTACCTGCAGAACATCTCCGGCATCGGACCTTCGAATTTCAACAACATCGACTACACCGCCGCGCGCCTGAGCGCGGTCCTCGACATCACGCCGAACCTGCAGACCTACGCGGTCGGCAGCTACACGCTCTCGATGAACAACGGGCCCATGCCGCAGATGTTCGCCTGCAATCCCACTTCGGAGCTTGGCGCGTTCTGTGCGCCTCAGCTAGCCAAGCAGCAGAGCGCCGGCGCCTATGCGGTGCAGAATGCTCTGCCGGATGCGCAGTCGTACGTCAGGCAATTCCAAGTCATCGATACCACCACTTGGCAGGCGACGGACAACCTGACGGTCAAGAACATCTTCAATTACGGGCAGCTGCGGACCGCCCAAACCTTCGAGGTCTTTGGCACGGACTTCTCGATTCCCGCGGTCGTCCCCGGAATCGGCGGCATCACTTTCTCGCTGACAGATCAGCACCCGCCGCCGAACGGATCGAACACTGACCAGTACACTTTCAGCGACGAGCTGCAGTTCCACGGTACGGCGCTCGCGGACCAGCTCACGTGGCAGGGCGGGGGCTACATCCAGCGCAGCGCCCCGATCGGCGGCTTCACCGCCTCGCTGTCGCAGAATGGGATCTACTGCTCGAACCTGAGCGGGCTCGACTGCACCGATGTTCTCGGAATCCTCGAGGGTGCCGAGGGCTACGCCGGTGGGGTGCAGGAGAGCGCTTCCCAGGTTGAGTACAACGACCTTGCCGCCTACGGCCAGGCCACGTACTCAGTCACGAGCCGCTTAAAGCTCACGGGCGGACTGCGGTACACGACGGACTGGACTGACGCCGACGTGCAGAACACTCACTACTCGTTCTTCGCACCCGACGTCCCAACGGAGAGCTGCGTCAGTTCTCTTGCGTCCGTGGTGGATGGCTGCCGGCAGTCTTTCGACCAGAAGTCGAGCGCACCCACATGGCTGCTCGATCTGCAGTACTACTTACGGCAGAACACCATGCTCTATGCAAAGTACGCGCGCGGCTATCGGGAGGGCGGGGTGGACACGACGGGGCCAGACGGTTACAAGACCTTCGCGCCGGAGCATCTCGATGACTTCGAGCTCGGCGAGAAGAGCAGTTTCGATGGTCCGGTTCCCGTGTCCCTCGACGCCAATGTGTTCTACAACCGGTTCACGGACCAGCAGCTGCTGGTCGGTTTCCTGGGGGGCCTCGGTGTCTCGCCGGCGAGCGGCATCGTCAATGCTGGCAAGTCTCGCATCTACGGCGCGGAGGTCGATGCCTCGATCACGCCGTTCAAGCGGCTCACTCTCAGCGCCGATTACGACTACCTGCACACGGAGCTGCTGTCGCTGATACCCGTGACTCTGACGCCAGGGGGCCTCTACACCTCGGTTGAGTTTCCGACCACCGCGGGCAGCCAGCTTCCGGATTCGCCCAAGAACAAGCTATCGGCCAATGCGACCTATGGGCTGCCGTTGCCGAGCAGCCTCGGCGATATGGAAGTGGGCATGAATTACACGTACACGAGCGCCAATCAGATCGCGGCGACGTTCGAGACGCCCTATGGCACGCTGCCTGCTTACGGCCTGCTGAACGCGAACCTCGACTGGAACGACATCGGCGGCTCGCCCGTGGACGTAGGACTCTTCGTGACCAATCTCACCAACAAGTACTACTGGAACAACGTGAGCCAGCTCTATGACTTCGAGGGCTTCGAGGTGCGCTGGCTCGGCGAGCCGCGGATGTACGGTCTGCGCGTCAGGGTGAGCTTCGGCGGCGGCTAGCGGAGCTGCACCGCTGAACATGCGCAGCGGCATGTTCCTCTTCGGAGTCCGGCCAGGCTGTCGACCATGAGCCACGCTTCCCACGTTGTAGCCGCTGGCGCGACAAATGGCGGCGAAAGACGGCGACCATCGCCGGGATAGGCTCGATGCGGGGGTATGATGAACTCCGTAATCAACATTCACCCGGAGCTCCGGAGCGTCAAGGCTCATCCGCTGCCGATGAACCGCTGGGCGCTTGCGCTCATGCGGATGCTGCTCACTGCCGTGAACGGCGTTCACCGGCGAAAGTTCAGAGGAAGTCTGGAACGCCTGACGATACCGAGCCGCGACAATCATCCGGTTCCAACGCTCATCATTCGGCCCGGCATTCAGGGCTCATCTCTGCCTGCGTTGGTCTATTTCCACGGCGGCGGGTTCGTCATGAAGGCCGCGCCGCAACATCTCGAGAATGCGGTGCGCTATGCGCGAGAAGCGGCCTGTATCGTGGTCTTCCCCGAGTACCGGCTTGCTCCCGAGCATGTATTTCCCGCGGGCTTCAATGATTGCCATGCAGCGCTCCTGTGGGTAAGCAGGAACGCAGGGAGATTGGGCGTAGATCCGGGATGCATCGCCGTCGGCGGAGACAGTGCCGGAGGAGGGTTGGCGGCGGGGGTGGCGCAGCGCGCGCTGCGGGAAGACGGCATTCCGTTGCGGGGCCAAATGTTGATCTATCCGGCCGTCGATCTCTTTTGTACTCGCCCTTCCATGACCTCCTTCGCCGATGTGCCCCCGTTCAAGGGTCATTCGCATCTCGAGATCACGGCAGCCTATCTTGGACATTCCCCATCGTCTGCCGTAGCTCAGTATGCGTCCCCCATTTCGGGTGATCTCATCGGGCTTCCGCCCGCATATGTCGAAACACCGGAGTTCGATCCCCTGCATGATCAAGGCATCGCCTACGCCCGCGCCCTGGCAGGTAAGGGCGTTGCCGTGGAGCTGAACGAGATCGAAGGCGGCTTGCACGGCTTCGATCTGCTGGCGCCGGATACCGGGATTTCCAACGAGGCGATGCGCAGGCGAATGCAGTTCCTGCGGCGCATCTTCGCACGATAGGCGAAGAGCAGCGCCGCGGTCGGCCGCCCCCACGACTGTCGTCGACTGTCATGGCGGCGAGCGCCCCGATTGAGATAACATCGATCCAATCGTGAACGTCGGTGAGCTGATCGACCGCGAATGCATTCGTCAGACCATGGCGCGCTACACTATGGCCGGCGATCGGCTGCGGGTGGAGGAGTTCATCGCGGTGTTCACGGAGGATGCCGTGCTGGAATCGGATGGGGTACCGGAGCAGGACAGGTTCTGCTACCGGGGCCGGCAGGAGATCCGGGAGTGGCTGACGCGCTGGACCCGCTCCGACGGCGAGCCGCAGCCCGAGCCGCGCGCGACCTTCATACGCCACCATCTGGCCACCTCGCTGATCGAATTTACCGCGCCGGATGCGGCCAGGGCGCGAACCTACTGGGTGGCCTATACGGATATCGGCCCTGACCACTGCGGCCATTATCTCGACACATTTCTCCGGACTGGCGATGATTGGCTCATCGCCCATCGCAGGGTGCGTCTCGATTGGCGCTCGCCGGCAAGTCTCTTCACCACGGCGGTCGCGCGGACTCGCTGACCATCTGGGAGTTGCCAGTGCTCGATGGCCAAAAGATCCTGATCACCGGCGCCACGGGAAAGATCGCCTTTCCCATCGCGCGCGCGCTGGCCGCACGCAATGAAGTCTGGGGCGCAGCACGCTTCAGCAAGCCGGCGGATGACGAAAGGCTTACGTCCGCCGGTATACGACCATTGCAACTCGACCTCTCCAAGGGGGACTTGTCGTCACTCCCCGGCGACTTCACGCATGTGTTTCACGCAGCTGTGGACCCCGGTCTGGAAGATTGGCGGCGGTGCGTGCGCACCAACGCGCACAGCTCCGGCGATCTGCTGCACCATTGCCGCAAGGCGAAGGGATTCGTCTACTGCTCCACGGGCTCGATCTACCAATACCAGGGACAGCGGCCACTCACCGAGTCCGATGGCCCGGGCGTGCCGCAGCGTGCCAACTACAGCTTCTCCAAGATCGCCGGCGAAGCGGTCTGCACCTGGGTGGCCGAGCAATTCAGGGTTCCGCTCACCGTCATCCGTATCTGCTCGACCTACGGACCACTCGGCGGGGCGCCGGCCGATCGGCTGGAGATGATGTTGCAGGGGAAGCGCATCGAGCTGCATCCGGACAAGCCCAACAACTTCAATCCGATCTACGAGGATGACTACGTCGAGCTCGGTATCCGTGCCATGGAGGTCGCCTCGATGCCGCCGCTCGTCGTCAACTGGGCGGGGAGCGAAACCGTCAGCGCGGAGGAATACTGCGAGTATATGGGCGAGCTCGTGGGTGTGCGGCCGATATTCGAATACACCTCCGCTGCGCATACCCCGCTATGGCCCGATGTCACGTTGATGCACCGGGTCCTCGGGCGCACCAAGGTTCACTGGCGCGACGGGTTCCGCAGAATGATCGAGGCTCGCCACCCTGAGCTGATGAGCAGGCAGGACCCCGCCAGCCGGTAGGCGCGGCCGTCGGTCGTGCCGGTTGCGACCACTTCCGGCAAATCGTCGGATGGAGTGCCCGTAAGCCTGATTGAAAGCGGTTGCATTTTTCTCTACCCCTCTCCGAAGGTGCTGCGGCTGTACCGGTCGACCATCAGGATGCGCTCGCGGCGCGCATCCGGGGAATTCGGAGCATAGCCCGCGACGTCGTTGCGCTGCCCCCAGTTATAGACGGGACCATGGGGCAGCTGGGTGAGGCCGATCTCGGCGACCTCGATGGGCGAGGCCATGTTGGAAGGGACCGGCATGCCCTTCGCGGCGAGCAGCGTACGATGCGCAGGCGTGTCGGTCTTGCCGAGCACGAGGGTGAGCACATGCACGCCGTGGCCGTGAAGCTCCGCCCAGAGGCTCTCGGCGAAGCACAGCTCGAAGGCCTTGCTCGCGGAGTAAGCCGCCATGAAGCTGCCGCCGCCGTAGCAGGCGCCCGAGTTGACGAGCAGCAACCCCCCGCGCCGTCGCTCGCGCATCGGCTGCGCGAAGTGGTGGCAGCACTTCAGGGTCGTCACGACATTGCGCTCGACGAGATCGACCCACGGCCGGACATCTCTGTCGAGGAATCGCGAGCCGTTGGGGTCGGCACCGGCGTTGCTGACATAGAGACCGACTTCCCGGCCGCCGACCGCGGCGACGATCCGGTCGCAGGCGTCCGGCCTCGTCAGGTCGACGGCCGCGGTTACGCATTCGACCCGGGTCTCGCCGCGGATTTCTTCCGCCAGAGCCTCGAGGGGCTCTTCGCGCCGTGCGATCAGGACACAGGAAACCCCATTTGCCGCGATGGAGCGGGCGAACGCCCGGCCGGTCCCTTCGGAGGCTCCCGCGACTACCGCCCACGGACCATAGCTTTCTGCAAAGCGCATCGTCGTTCTCCGGGAGCCTCGCGACATCGGAGCAAGATCGCTCCGAACGCTAGTCCAGGAAGTCTCGCGTCGTCAATGGTGGCTCGTGGTCATCGGCCTCGTCCCAACGTCGTGCAGTCCACACGCTCATCGCTGGGCTGCCGGCGCATCAATGCCGCCAGCAGAGATCGCGACTGGAGTCGAATCTTGGACCAGTTCGACAGCGGGCGGCGGTCTGGCGGCGGGGAGCAGAAGGTCCATCACCGCTCCACCGATATTCGCGACGGAGCGCTGGAACCGTGTCTGTGGCGTTTCAGCCACGTGCGAGGCGCAGGACCTGAGGGCTGGAAGGCGACATAATGGTCGAGGCCACGCTTAGATGAGCTTTACTTCGGCCGGAAGATGGCCTACAGGAGTGTCCTCTTGCAGCCGTTTCCAGAGCCCTTCCGACACTGTCCCGATCTCACCACTTCAGGGCCAACATTCGATATCGATGAGCGTTGCGGCGGCGCCGCTTTGAGCCCATAAAAGTTTGCCTGGCCGTCACCAATGTCGGCGGCCTCCGGCGCTGGGCGTGGGGTCCCGCGTCTGCGCATATGTAGAGGGGGAATAATGACTAATCGGCTTCACGGCTACGCGGTTTCCGTCGCGGTGGCGACGGCTTTGGGTCTTGCTGGGCTGGCGCATGGCCAGAGCGCACCGTTAGGTGATGCCGGCGGGCAGGTCGTTCAGCTCAATGAGATCATAGTGACCGCCGAGCGCGTCCAGCAGCCTCTCCAGGATGTACCGATTTCCATCACCGTGCTCAACCAGCAACAGTTGAGCGGTCAAAATATCTCCAACACCATGGATTTGGTAAGGATTGTCCCCGACTTGCAGGCCGACGACGAGTTCGGTGACGCTACGGCGTCCTTCTCGATTCGCGGGTTCCAGCAGGCGATCAGCACCCAGCCCTCCGTGGCGGTGTACTTTGCCGATGCCGTGGTTCCACAAGGCGGCAACGTGGGGGAGGAGAGCGGGTCGGGCGTGGCTCCGGGCACTTTCTTCGATCTGCAGAATGTGGAGGTCCTCAAAGGCCCTCAGGGGACACTCTTCGGCACAAACACCGACGGTGGCGCCGTGCTCCTGGTGCCGAAGATGCCAACTTCCGAGTTCGGAGGCTACGTGCAGGGCGGCTTCGGCAATTACGGGCTGGGCCAGGAGCAGGCGGTGCTCAATCTGCCCGTGACCTCCAATTTTCGCGTTCGCCTCGGCGTCAA
>Ga0335072_10017028_pt1 | contig 10294 bp, 7 predicted proteins | sample Lox_Sample_21_FD_206725 | JGI IMG/M metagenome (GOLD analysis project Ga0335072, IMG submission 206725) | Soil microbial communities from Loxahatchee National Wildlife Refuge, Florida, United States - Lox_Sample_2.1 | ecosystem: Environmental > Terrestrial > Soil > Wetlands | place: USA: Florida...
GGTGGTCTCGACGCGGTTACGCCACTCGGCGATGACCTTGAGCAGGGCGGAGGGCATGACGGCGCGCTGCTTCTTGCCGGGCGGGACGAGGACGGCGGTGCCCCGGGCAGCCTGGGCGGCGGCGAAGCCGCGGCCGCTGAAGCCCTTGTCCGCGAGCAGGTCGCGCGGGGCCGGGCCGGTTTCCAGCAGGTCGCCGGCGACGTCACGCTCGCTGACGGCGGCGGGCACGATGGACCAGGCGCGCACGATGCGGCTGCCCAGGTCGGTCTTGATGGCGAGCCGGAAGCCGTAGAACCACTCGGCGTGGGCCGCGTCGCGGCCGAACCGGGCGGCCAGGTCGTTGCCGGGGCCGGTCCAGCCGTCCGCGCCGCGGACCCGGGAGGGGTGCTTCACTGGCAGCGCGCTGGTGTCCACCTGCTGGCAGTCATCTTCCGGCAGCCGGGCCGCGGTAGCGGCTCTGACCTGCTCGAATGCGCCCCACAGCCAGCGGGTTCTCCGGTTGGCCTCGCTCTGGTGCGGCAGGACCGGGAACAGGTGGCCCCAGTCCCGGGCGACCTCGGCCAGGAAGCCGGACTCGCTGCGCCGCCCGAGCAGGTGCCGCACGACCGCGATCGCCAGCAACTCGGCATCGGTGCAGGCCGGGGCCGGCCCCGGACGGCGCGGGATGCGGACCGCCCCGGTCCGGATCAGGTCGTGAACCAGCACGTAAACGTAGACGAACAGCTCTTCAGTTGGCAGCATGAACGGACGGCCTCTGCGGACAAGGGATCTAGGCAATCACTTGTCTTCCGCAGGGGTCGTCCCACGCTCAAGACGACACGCCGTGATCAACCCACATAAGACGCCTGAGGCGGCTCGGCATACAGCTGGGGGAGTAGGCCGTTGCTGTGCTTTGCTGCCATACGGCGTGGAAAAGGCCACGTCCCGCTGTGGGAAAGTGGCCTGTGAGCTGGGTCGGGGTGGCCGGATTTGAACCGGCGGCCTCTTCGTCCCGAAGCCAAGTCGCCGTGCGGTCTGCCAGGCCGGTCGCGGCTCTGACCTGCGAGCCACCGTCCGTCAGTGTCCGCTGGTGTCCACTGCCAGTGCCCTCGGCCGTTACTCACTTGGTTACTCGGTCGCTGCGCCGTCTGACCACATTCGCTGCGCGTTCCCGGCCTGCCCTCTGGCCGGTAAGGAGACCGACCAGGCTGGCGGCGGTGACATCGGCGCGGGGCCGCTGGCGGCGTTGCTGACGTCGAGGATGGTGATGGGTTCGAAGAGTTCTAGCTAGTGTGCCGGTCCGGAGATGCGTGAACAGTAGCGGCAGATGCGGTCGATAATCTGATCGGCGGTCTTGGTCCATCTGAAGGGCCGGGCGCTGGCGTTCCAGAACTTAATCCAGTCCTCCAGCGCGGTGGTGAGCTCGTCGAGGGAGCAGAACACGCCGCGATCCAGGCAGCGCCGCTGCAACTCGGCGAACCACCGCTCCACCTGGCTGATCCACGATGAATACGTTGGCGTGAAATGCAGCTGGAGGCGCGGGTGGGCCAGCAGCCACCGCTGCACCGCCGGTGCCTTGTGCGCGGACAGGTTGTCGCAGATCACGTGGATGGCCAGGCCGGAGTCGGCCTGCCGGTCGATCTGGTCCAGGAAGTCGCGGAAGTCCACCGCCCGGTGCTGGGCCGACAGCTTGCCGATGACCTTGCCGGTGGCGGTGTTCAGCGCCGCGAACAAGTCGATGGTGCCGTGCCGGACGTAGTCGTGGCTGCGCCGCCCGGGCACCCCGGGGATCATCGGCAGCACCGGCGCGGTCCGCTGCAGCGCCTGGATCTGCGGCTTCTCATCGACCGCGAAGACCACGGCGTTCGCCGGCGGCGCCAGGTACAGGCCCGCCACGTCACGGATCTTGTCAATCAGCAGCGGGTCCGGGGAGATCTTGAAATCCTCGGTCCGCCACGGCTGCAGCCCGAAGGACCGCCAGATCCGGTGCACACTAGTGGGCGAGATCCCGACCCGCCTGGCCAGCTCCCGTTTGGACCAGTGCGTGGCGCCCTCTGGGACTTCCTCCAGCGTCCGGATCACCACCTCCTCCACCTGGGCGCCGGTAATCGTGCGCGGCACCCCCGGCCGGGGCTCGTCGCCCAGCCCGTCCAGCCGCCGGGCCAGGAACCGGGACCGCCACTTGGTGACGGTGGTCCGGCTGACGCCCAGCCGCGCCGCGACCGCGATGTTGCTGCGGCCCTCGGCGCAGGCCAGCACGATCCGGGCGCGTAGCGCCAGCCCCTGCGCGGTCTTGCGCCGCTTCGCCCAGTTCTCCAGCGTCCGCCGCTCGGTCTCCGACAGCACCAGCGGCTCCAGCCTGCTATCACCCATGGCACCAGCAGACCGCGGGCGAAGGGCCACGTCACCATCCAGCAGGGATCCGAGACGAAATGCGACTCACGTGGCGACTAGGGAACACAAGACCGGCACACTAGAAGCGTTCCTGCAGTCAGTGGTGGGCGTTGCGTGCCTGGCGCCGCCGCTAGTGTTACGTGGCTTCGGTGTCAAAGGGGGGTTCCCCGCCGCTGGGGAGCGTGGCGGCGGAGGCGGTATCGCTGGCGTCGGTCTCGTCGGGATCGGGCCCGTTCGGGTCGCTGAGCAGATGCTTTTGAACGAACCTGCGCGGGTTCAGGTCGTCGATGTCGAAGTCGGAGAACTCTGGGCCGAGTCCTTCGCGCAGGTCGGCTGTGGCTCCTTCAGCGATTCGCCGCAGCTCTCGCAGGGCGCGGCCGGCCTGGGTGGCCATCTTCGGCAGTTCCTTTGGGCCGAACACCACCAGTGCGAGCACCGCAAGGATCAGCAGCTTGGGCAGGGATAGGTCGAACACCTGGATCTCCATCCGGGAAACCGCGGGCGCCGCGCCGGTTAGCGGGGCCCCAACGGTGAGAGTGTCGCATCCGCCGGGTGTCCGGCCCAGCCGCGATGGCGTGACTGGGCCGGGCCGGCTGTGCAGTGGGCGTGTTTATGGTCAGGCGCTGGTGTGGAGCTGGCCGTTGACGCCGTGCGGGTAGAAGCCGCCAGAATTCGCGACATTGGGTGTCAGGTAGACGATGTTCAGGACCTGGCCCGGGGTCCGGCCGAACGCGAGCCCGTTGGCGTCGGCCGGCACGATGTTGGCCTGCCCGTTCAGCGTGACGCCCTGATCGTTGTTGATGTACCCGTTCAGGCTGTTCCGCGCGGCGGAGATGGCGTTCGCGTCCGTGGCCAGGCCCCGGTCGTAGAGCACCGTGCGGATGTTGGCGGCGTGGTAGGCCTCGACGGCAAGGATGCCCGCGGCCGCCCCGAGGTAGGTCTTGTTAGAGATCAGCGGGGCCGCGCCCTTGTAGGCGGTCACGCCGACGTCCTCGAAGATGAACGCGCCGAGCAGGAAGTTGTCCTCGTTCGCGTAGACGTTGAAGGTCTGTCCCTTCTTGATCAGGCCTGCCGCGGTCGCCGCGGCCGTGAACGCCGTGTCGATGTTGATCTCGGGCCGGGCGACGGCCGCCCCGCCGAGTGCGCTGCGCAGGAACGCCACGTGCTCGTACTCGTCCCGGGCGATCTCGGTGGCGAACTGGCGGATGGACCTGCTCTTGAACGGGACCTCGCGGCCGCCTTCGACCGGGCCGCGCTGGCCCTTGCCGTAGGTCAGGCTGGACGGCAACCCGTGCCCGTAGACGGCGTAGGAGTAGAACTCCGCTTCGAGGTACTCCAGGTTGAGCGCGAAGTTCAGGATCGCGCCGTCGGAGATGGCGGTCGAATCGGTCGAATCGGTCGACGCGGAGGCGCTGGTTGCTGCCGTGCCGGCCAGCAGGCCCGCGCCGACCAGGCCCAGCCCGGTCGCGCTGGCAGTCTTCAGGAACCGGCGGCGGTCGTCTGGATTCTCCGCGCTCCGGTCAATTAGCTGGCTGACGTAACGTTTTCCGAACACTAGCTGTCCCCTTCCGGGCTGGTTCATGCTGACGTGCTTATTCGGAGCCCGCCGGCGGGCGGATCGGCCCGCCGGGAAATTTTCCAGTACGCGAAGTTTTCCGCCGTCTACCCCGGATATTCCGGCGGTCGGGCAATCCGCCCGACTCGCAGCGCCGAAGCTACAGACGTCTGACGTATCGGCGAGAGGTGACCCTGCGGGATTCTGCACGGTGCGGCCGGACGCCGGTAATTACATGCCCTCAGCTCCTTCGGGCTGGAGGCCACGATCGCAGTGCTCATTCCGCTGAAAGGACAAACATGATTGGCGACTTGTTTGACAGCCCATGGAAAATCCTGATCGTCGCCGTGGTGCTCATCGTGCTCTTCGGATCCGCGAAGCTCCCGGTCGCGGCCCGTTCGCTCGGCAAGTCCATGCGCATCCTCAAGACCGAGATAAAGAATTTTCACGAGGACGGTACCGAGTCCGGGCCCGCTATCCCGGCACCGGCCGGCACGGAGCAGCTCCCCGGGGCGCAGCAGCCCGTCGCGGCGGAGGAGCAGCGGCTGGTGGCTCAGCAGGCCCAGCTGCAGATCGATGACCTTCAGCGGCAACTAGCTGACTCCAAAGGCCCGACCGCAGGGCAGCCCGCACCCCAGCGCACACAGCAGCCGGGATAAGCCCAGAAGGATTCCGGGGTACCGATATGACGAAACTAGCTGAGACCGTGACTGGAGCACGCGTGGCGGGGGCCCGCGTGCTCCAGGAATCACGGAAAGCCGATCCAGAAGGCCGGATGCCGGTATTGGGGCACCTGCGCGAGCTGCGCAACCGGATCGTCAAGGCGGCACTGGCCATCGGCCTCGGCACGGTCCTCGGGTTCGTCTTCTTCGGCCCGATCTGGGGCGTCGTCACCCATCCCTTCTGCTCGGCCGTGATATCCGGTCATAGCGGCTGCAAGACCCTGGGTGACCAGCTCGTAGTCACCGGTGTCTTCGACCCGTTCCTGGTCCGGGTGCAGGTCGCCTTCTTCGCCGGGCTGATCGTCACCTCACCGGTGTGGCTCTACCAGCTCTGGGCGTTCATCGCCCCGGGCCTGTACAGCCGGGAGAGACGCTGGACGTACCTGTTCGTGGGGGCGGCGGTCCCGCTGTTCGCGGGCGGGGCGGTCCTCGCCTACCTGGTGATGAGCCGGGGCCTGCGCTACCTGCTCAACCTGGCCCCGCACGGCGTCGTGGTGCTGCCCTCCATCGCCACCTACCTGAGCTACTTCCAGGGGATGATCCTGGGCTTCGGCGTGGCCTTCGAGCTGCCGCTCGCCCTGATCATCTTGAACCTGGCCCATGTCCTGACCCATGCCCGGTTCCGCAAGTGGCGGCGGCTGATGATCTTCGGCGCCTTCCTCTTCGCGGGCATCGCGAACCCGAGCCCTGACCCGGTCAGCATGCTGCTGCTCGCTGCCCCCTGCGTGCTGCTCGTGGAGGTCGCCGAGATCATCGTGTGGGCGAACGACCGCAGGCGCGCCCGCATCCCCGACCCGTACGCCGGCCTCGCCGATGACGAACTCGCACCGCTCGGAATCAATGACGATCTCAAGGCCGACCGGGGTGCCAATAAGTAGACGACGGGATATGGCCCCAGTTCTAGTTACGAACTAGGCGACTAGCTGCCGGTTATCTCGTTTCTCTCTTTCCCCGCAGGTAATGCGCCCGGAAATCAGGCCGGACCGCCAATCCGACGGCGGCCTTGTTACGAAGACTCCGGCGGAAATAGTCCGGCTGGGAGGGCTTAGATGCTCTGTAAAACGTATACGCTGAACCCGGAATATGCTATCGGGAACTCATCGTACCGGTGACACAGGCCGCGTAGTGGTTCAGTGACCGTTATCAGCACCGCGGCCGGAGTGGCAGCTCGCGGTAACACCACCTTGCGGGAAGTACGAGCCCGGGGCCGGGTCCGCAGCGCGCTCGGCCTGCTCGGCCCGGCGTTCGTGGCCGCAGTCGCCTACGTCGACCCAGGCAATTTCGCGACCAACTTCGCCGGCGGCGCCAGCAGCGGATATGAGCTGCTGTGGGTTATCGTGATGGCCAACCTCATGGCCGTCCTTATCCAGTACCTCACATCCAAGGTCGGCCTGGCCACCGGGCGCAGCCTGCCCGAGCTGTGCCGGGAGCGCTACGGGATCCGGGTCAATGCGGTGCTGTGGCTGCAGGCTGAGGTCGTCGCGATGGCCACCGACCTGGCAGAGTTCGTCGGTGCCGCGATCGGCCTCAACCTCGTCTTCGGCATCCCGCTGTTCGCGGCCGGCCTCATCACGGCAGCAGTCGCATTCGCGGTCCTGGCCCTGCAGCAGCAAGGCTACCGCCGCTTCGAACTCGCGGTCATCGCCCTGCTCGCGTTCGTCGGCCTGGGTTTCCTCTATTTGTTCTTCGCCGCCGGCGGTCAGGATTACCGGCAGGCCGCCGACGGCCTGGCGCCGCACCTGAGCGGTGGCACCATGGGCCTGACAGTGGGAATCGTCGGCGCGACCGTGATGCCGCATGTGGTCTACCTGCACTCCGCCTTGCAGACCGGCCGGGTCAAGGCCGCAGGCAAAGAGGAACGCCGCACCCTGCTGATCTGGAACAGACGAGACTGCCTCATCGCCCTGGGAATCGCCGGGCTGGTCAATATGGCCATGCTCTGCATCGCCGCCGCCCTGTTCCATAAGCCGGGGCTGACCGGCATCAGCGAACTCGGCCCGGTCTACACCCGCCTCGGTTCCCTGGTCGGCGGCGGCGCCGCGCTGGCCTTCGGTATCGGTTTGATGGCCTCGGGCCTGTCTTCGTCCAGCGTCGGCACCTACGCCGGCCAGGTCGTCATGTCCGGCTTCATGAACTGGCACATTCCCCTGGCCGTCCGCCGTGCCCTCACGATGCTGCCCTCGCTGCTCGTTCTCGCACTCGCCGTGAACACCAGCCAGGCGCTGATCTGCTCACAGATCGTCCTGTCCTTCGGCATCCCCTTCGCCATCATCCCGCTGCTGCTCATCACCCGCGACCGCGGCATCATGACGGACATGACTAACCGCCGCCTCACCAGCGCACTGATGATGGTGGCCACAGTCACCATCATCAGCTTTAACCTGTACCTGCTCTACGGTGCCGTCTCCAGCGCGGTATGAAACTGGTTTCAGCCAGTCGTACGCCCACCGCAGGGCGCCGAAACCCCTGTGAACTGGGATCCGGTGAGCGGGATCGAACCGCTGACCTGCCGCTTACAAGAAGCATGCTCCCATGCTTCGTATACGCTACCTGCACCGATGCCACACGAAAGTGCTGCCAGTGCACCCACAACGCTGGGACTTTCCGCTCCCCCGTTCCACGCGCGCCCCCCAGTCGCGCAGTCGGACGGCCTCGGCGGAAGCGTAGCGTCACCCGACTTTTGGCGAGGCTAGTGGTACACGGCCTTACATGTGGTCTGCGGGCAGCTCGCGTACCAGAGACTGCTTCTTTATCAGGGAAGTGCCAGATCCGCTTATGCTTTCGCGTCTCGTCGGCTGCCTGCGGCTAGTGGTCCGCGTATGTCCACTGGCGTCCGTCTCGGTCAGCAGCGATCGTCACTCAGTTAGTTACTGCCTCTAGGCTCCGCACCACGGGGACCACTGGCTTAGGTGCGGCATCACCCTCCGCTACGTGCGACAGGGGGCGCGGGAGGCGCGCCGGGCCCGCACCGTAGCGGCATTTGTCTTAGCGGCTGAAGGGCCCAGGGGTGGCTGGCGACGCGGAATCGCCGCTCAGTCAGGTCGCGCTGAGTCGTAACCTAGCCGAAGCGTATGACGGGCGGCGGTGTCCATGCGCCGTCGAGGATCGGCTGTTCGGGCCAGTAAGCCCGCAGATACAGGGAAAACGGCCCGTGGGGTGCGGGCAGCCAGTTGGTTCGCAGCTCCTCTTCACCGGGTGGGGTAGCCGAGGCGATAAGGGTCAGCGACCCGTCCGGGGCATGATGCAGGTTCTTGTTCTTGGTGCCGAGTGAGTAGCGTTCCAGGTCGTTGGGATGGAAGAAGTGATGCTCGTTGTACAGCGTCAGCGACCAGAAACCCTGAACCGGCGGCAGGCCATTGGGCCGGAACGTCACCGAGTAGGACCGGGACCCGTCCAGGCGGTCGCCGTGCTCGTCGAGGTCCTGGTAGAAGTACGTGGTCTCCTCGGGTGTGTTGACGAAAATGTTGGCCTTCCCCATCGCAGTCCGCGACAGGTAGTCGGTCCCGAACCGGGCGCCGTTGCGCTGAGTGCTCCAGTGGCCCGGCAGCGGCAGGCCGATATTGCGGAACTGGAACAGCTCGGCCACCAGGCCCTGGTTCGTGTCGATGGCCGCCGCGGTCAGCTGGCTGGCGATCTGCGGGTCGGCGGCCGCCGCGTCCAGCACCGACTCCAGCCACTCGTACCAGGCTTCCTCACCCGGGCGAGGCGGGACATCGGCGAGCACCGCGGGCAGCTCGGCGAAGAACTGCGCAGGGTCGACCCACTGAGTTTCCTGCTCACCCCCGGTCGCGTCCCCGGCCGGGAAGCTCGGCGCGGCGGTCCAGTCGGTACTGCGCATCTGGCCGGTGTACTCGGCCAGCGGGTACACCATCACCTGGTTGACAACAGGCTGGATCGCGGCGCGGTCCTCGGCGGTGTCATCCATGAACACCCGGGGGATGCACACCGCGATCCTCGTGTCGAACCTGAACACCTCCGCGATGCCGTCAGGCACCTGGCCATCCCACGACGCCGGGGCCAGCAGGTACAGCCCGGGCTTGGTCTGGTACATCGCCCCCAGCTGGACGAAGGAGTCGGTGCGCTGGTCCACCACCTGGTACACCCAGAACCGGCTGCCGAAATCGGGAACCTGCACCACCGACGGGCCGCGCCGGGCGTCGATGACCCCGAACCCGTACACCACATCCTGGTTCGGGCACGCGACCAGCCTTTCCTCCGGGGTGATGTAGTCATGCAGCATCCCCACGCTGCCCGGCGATGCGGCCGGAACCACCCCGCCCAGCAGACCCGGACCCGGCAGCTTCTCCATGATCGACAGCCGGTTACGCATATTCACCAGCGGCCAGCCCCACAGGTAACCCAGCCGGGCCATCGAACGGACATAATCGTCAGTCATCCTCGAAAGCGCCATCACACCACCGTTTCAAGCCCCGGTCAGGGCAGGATCACCCATCCCGGATGAACAAGACAGCGGGGAGAACCGGGGTTGACCTACCGGACGGGCGGGATGCCTCCGGCGGGACCTCGGGCCAGGTAGTTGGTCCAGGTTGAACCCATCAGAACGGCTCGGACCCGAGCTGCTAATGCAATTGGGGCCGTGCCCCTCGATGTCCCCCGAATTGCGGTCAACAGCTACGGTCGGCCAGCCCGACGCCTTCTGACCCGTAGCTACTGGCAAGCACGTTCTGATTAGCGGTTTCAGCAGGTCGCCCGGTCCCTACGTGTCCGTTGTCTCCGTCTGTCCGGATGCACCAGGGTTGCTGTACTTAGCTGCTGTACCCGACTGGCCGCTCATGGTCGAGATCGGTAGCTTGTGCCACAAGTGTGCCAACACGCTTTCTAAGTCTGCATCCTGGATTCACCAGGGATCATACCGTCTGTGACCTCCACTGTCTGGTTGTACTGATGCTTCGTGGACAGCACTGAATCCTGGCAAATGAGACTGGAACTGAGACTGCGAAAGGAACAAGTGCGGCCCCGTTCCCGGGCACGCTGCACGCGCGATCGGGTGCCCGTGGTCCGGTGTCCTGTGGTGTCTCCCGCGGGCATCCGTCGCTGTCAGCCTCGATTGTTACTGACCCGAAAAACGGAGAGTTAGCGGGCGCGCGGCAGCAGCCGGCGGCGGTTCGTGCCGTCGGCTTGAGGTTTGACGTTGTCAGGCGGCCCGGGTGTCCTGGTCGGGATCGGGGTCGGGGCGCCTGGTAAGGGTGACTTCGTAGCCGAGGGCGCCGAGCTTGCCGACATGATGGCTGACCTGGCGGGCGGTGACCCGCTCGCGTTCGTAGTAGTCCCAGCCGAGGTCGCGGTAGCGCATGCCCGGGCTGGACAGCAGCACGTGGAGCTCGCGCATCTGGGTATTGCCGAGCGCGACCTGGGCTTTGGCCTTGCCGCGTCGTCGGGACAGGCGGCGGTAGCGGGCGCCCTCGCGGGTCTGGGTGCGGCCGGCCGCGACGGCGGTCTCGCCGGTGACGGCGCCGATGTAGCGGTTGCCGTGCTTGTGCCGGGCACGGCCGGCCTTGCTGCCGGACTGGCGGTCCAGCGGGGTCCGCCCGGCCCAGGAGGCCAGGTGGCCGGGGGTGCGGAACCTCGTCATGTCCACACCGGTCTCGGCGATGACGTCCTGGGCGGCCCGCCGCCCCCAGCC
>Ga0335072_10017031_pt1 | contig 10294 bp, 7 predicted proteins | sample Lox_Sample_21_FD_206725 | JGI IMG/M metagenome (GOLD analysis project Ga0335072, IMG submission 206725) | Soil microbial communities from Loxahatchee National Wildlife Refuge, Florida, United States - Lox_Sample_2.1 | ecosystem: Environmental > Terrestrial > Soil > Wetlands | place: USA: Florida...
AGGTAATGGGCGAGGCGCCGGCGGGGGTGAGGCTGGAGCGGATGCCGCGGTCGCCGAATTTCAAGGGGGGGGCGGTTCGGGGGGCGGTATCCGGCGGAAAGGCGGTGGGAGGGGGTGGGGTCCCCGTTAGAAATTAAAGCTGGTGCTGATGCGCAGGCCCAGGCTCGAGATGTTGGGATGGTCGAGGTAGGTAAAGCGTTTTACGAGGTCCAGGCGAAGGAAGGTCAGGATATTATAAATTCCCACGCTGGCCTCGACATAGGGTTTGGCGCCGAGGGGATAGGTGGTTATGAGGCCGTTGGTAGTGGGAAATTTCATTTGAGCCGCGTTGAGGTAGGGGTTATTCTGATCGCGCAGGCCGCCGTAGAGGATCTTGGCGGCGACGACCTCACGAAGCTTCAGGCGGCGCAGGCCCGGGATCTTGTTAAAGAAGAAGCCGCCGAAGAAATGGTCGATGTCGAGGCTCGCGTAGTGGTCGCTGACAAATTCGCCGACATTCATCAGGTTGTAGATATTCTCATAGTAGAAATAGGATTGGTTGCCCGGGGAGATGGTCAGCAGGGGGAAGGGGAGGTTCCCGCTGAGATAGCCGGCGTCCAGGGTAATATCGGAGAACCCGATCGGGACGATATAGACGCGCTTGTAAACGTCGAAGTGCCAGGCGTCGTAGTTATACTGGCCGCCGAACAAGCCCCGAATGCCTTTGGCATATTGCAGGGTAAAGATCGGCCAGCGGTTGATGATATTGGCCCTGCCGGATTTGTTCTGGAAAAATTCCTCGTGCGGCGCCCAGCGTAAGGTCAGGGAAACCTCACCGGTGGTGATCTGGGAGACGCTGTCGAAGTGATCGATTGCCGGCTCATAGACATAATACAGGGAACCGGTCGGCCGTTGCTGCCAGAATTTCATTCCGAGGTTATAGGAGAAATGGCTGCTGTATTCATGAATATAGGAGAAGCGGGCGATATGGTTGTACAGCCATTTCGATTCGTCGCCGCGGGTAAAGGAGCTAAAAAAGTTATTGGCCTGCGAGAAGGCGTTCTCTGCTCCCAGGCTGCGGGTATCGTCCAGCCAGCTGACCTGGAGATAGTGCAGGGGGTAAGTATAGATCGACTTGTTGTTGAGGGCATAGGAGGCGCTGGCGAAGTACTTCCATCTTTGGTCTTTGAAGCCGTAAGCGACATACGATTCCCCATAGTACCGTCTGGACAGGTGGGTGTTCGTCCGGGCGCCGAAACGGAGGCGCTGGCCTTCCACCTGGTTGAAGGTCCAGAAACTGCCGATGGGGCCGATGTCCACTTTGCCGGCCGATTTATAGCCCGCGGTGAAAGCGGTCATGTAGTCGAGCAGCCGGTGATAGGAGCGCATTTTCATGAGGCTGTCGGTGTTCGCGTAGGTCTTTTGTTCGGAGGCGGTCAGCGGGATGGGTCTTGCATTGAAGAGGCTGTCCGACGATTGGCGGGCTTGCTGGGCGGTATCGACTTCGGGGCCGCGGAAAACCTCATCGGGGAGTACGCTGTCTTTGATCTGGTCCAGTTTGACAAGGCGTTCGCCGACCATTCCCAGGGTGCCGGGGATGGCGTTAAAGAGTGCGATCACATCCGAGTTGAGCAGATGGTAATGGCCCGAGTCGCCTTTTTCAAAATCCTGTTTGACCTGGAATTCCCGAACGAAGTTCAGGTTGATGTTTTTGCTCACGCCCAGCTCCACGCGGGTAATGGCGTAGTTGTCGTCGAGGTTGATAAAGAGATAGCCGCGGAAAAGCAGGTCTTCGGGATTGCGGGGGGTCAGGTACATCCGGACGATGCGCTGCCCGTCCACGATGGCGGTGTCCCGGATAAAGAACATATAGAAGGTCGGGGCCAGGTCGGCTATGGGGCTGATGAACTGGGTTGTGAAGATGTCGATCGTATTGTCATAGATATTAATATTTTCATAGAGGCGGTTGATCAGCTGGCTGACGCCTTTCATATCGATGTATTCGCCGAAGTCGACGGATTTGCGGCCCAGAACGATCTTTTTTGTCTTCTCCGGATGTTTGCGGTAGTAGTTATCGGACAGCACCTCTTCGATATAGACGGGGACGAGGGATTTACCGGGCATCAGGGTGGTGTCGCGGTTCTCGAAAAGAAAATGATATTTCTTCAGTACCCGGTCGTCGGCGATGAGGCGGGGGATCCTGTCCAGCAGGAGCCGGATCTTTTCGTATTGCTGGAAGGAGGTATAGGCGGGGGCTTTGGGGCCGTTGATGGCCTTGTTCCGGATCACTTTGCGGATCAGCTCGACGGCGGGGTTGTTCTTATTCCGGTATCTGCCTGGTTTTGCAGTGATCACATACTCTCTTAACGTCGTAAAGGTCTTTGACAGCAGGATGGTCACGGATTGGTTGGGAAGCTTCTGAACAGGGAGCGTCACGGGGTCATAGCCCTGGTGGGTGAAGAGGAGGTGGGTAGCATGGTTATCGACCCTGATGCTGAAGCGGCCTTCGGCGTTGGTTATGGCGCCATGGCGGGTATCCCGCACCTGAACGGTGACGTTCGCGAGGGGGGTGCGGGCTATCGAGTCCAGAACGGTTCCGGTGATCGTTCTGGTCTGGCCAAAACCGGCATGGGATAAGAGCCCCGTAAGCAGGAAAAGAATGATCTGTCGGTATCTGGAAATTGCGCGCTTTTTTTTAAAATAAGGCAGATTTTTGGTTTGGCAAGTTACGCAAAATAAGTTGATTAATAACGGCCGGAGCCGGTGGTTATTGCGGATGGGGAAACCGCGCGGAAATCATTACCTTTACACCGATGGTTCAATGTTTACTGAACTGTAAATGTGAAAAAAATGGAAAACAGTATTACGGAGATTGCGTCGCTGATCGGCGAGCCGGTCCGTGCCAATATCCTTTGGACGTTGATGGATGGGCGGGCATATACAGCCCGGGAGCTCGCGATCGGGGTAGAGACTACGCCGCAAAACCTCAGCATGCATCTGGGTAAATTATTGCGGGCGGGGTTGTTGTCGGTGGAGGCGCAGGGGCGGCACCGGTATTATAGTTGTGCGCGTCCGGAGGTCGCGTCCGCCATCGAGGCCATGGCCAACCTTGTCCCTGCGGGTCAGGTGGTAAGGAAAGAGACGGAGGCGGTTCCCATCCAGTTGTGCCGCACGTGTTACGATCATCTGGCGGGGAAGGTCGGAGTGGCGATCACCGAAGGTCTGCTACGGCAGAAGCTGATCGTCTATCGGGACAATGAACTTGACGTGACACAAAAGGGTTTGCAGTGGTTTGCAGAATTGGGGATCGACTGCGGGGAGGTCAGAGAGCAGCGGCGGGTTTTTGCAAAGCCTTGTCTGGACTGGACGGAGCGGCGGCATCACCTGGCGGGGGCATTAGGGGCGGCATTGCTGAAGAAGATGCTCGAGGCGCACTGGCTGCGGCGGACGGCGCAGTCGAGGGCGGTGGTTGTGACGGCGAAGGGCAGGCAGGCCCTGGAAGCGCGGTTTACGGTTTATTCATGACTATTTATCAAAAGAATCTTATTGGGCCGCGGGGATACCATTTGAGAAGGTGGTCGCCGCGGAGGATCATTCGTTGAATTTCGGGGTTTATCATGGGGAGCGGCAGGTAGGGTATGCGCGGATCGTGACCGATCATGCCCGGGTGGCTTATCTCGCGGATGTCTTCATTATCGGGGAATATCGCGGGCGCGGCCTCGCCAGGCAGCTGATCGGGTTCATCATGGCGCATCCCGACCTTCAGGGGTTGAGGCGATGGATGTTGCATACGCTGGATGCGCATGGGTTATATGAACAGTTTGGATGGGATCGGCCTGCGAAGCCGGAGACGTATTTGGAAATTTATAATCCGGCAACGAATTGGTGGGCCCGCCGGGAGTTTCCGGGGGCTATGGATTGTCCGGGGGCTATGGATTGTCCGGGGCTATGGATTGTCCGGGGCGATGATCTGGCCGATGAAGCTGATATTGTCGAGGCCATTGAAGGTGGCGTTTACGACGGTGTAGCCATCGGAGGTTACGGTGAGGTTGATTTGTTCCAGGTACCCGGCCTCTTTCGGTTTGATCGCTATTTTCCAGCCATTTTTCCTTCCCGGCGAAACGGCATACTTGAATTTGTTGGATGTGAACATGAGGGCGCTTTCCACGTCGTCCGTGGGAACGATGGTACTGTGGCCGACGTAGGGGAGGTTGCTTACGATCTTGTTTTTGGTAACCTTGAGGGTATACGAGTTGATGGTCAGGCGGCGTTCGGAACCGCCGGTGGGTTGGACGGATGCTGCCACGAAGACATAGTTCTGGGTGTCGATGAGGGGCTTGACCGATTGGGCGCTGGAGGCAAGTGTCGAAACGGTAAACAACGGTAGAAAGGCTAACAGGTATCTCATGCAATGTAGTTTTGTGCTACTAATATAACACTATTTCCGGTTTTCCGTTGCGAGTACTACGCCATTGAGGGTGATGGGGTCGCGGTTGGTGAAGAGGATCTGGAGGCTGCTGTAGCCATCGGAGCTGATGGAGAACTGTAACTGCTGCACTTCCTGGTTGTCCTGCGGCTTGATCAATACGGTCCAGCCATCTTTTTTTCCCGGCTTAAGGGTGTAGCTGAATTTTTTGGAAGTAAAGCGGAGAACGTCTTGTGTCGGGTCAATGGGAGCGACATAGTCACGGCCGTAATACGGCAGGTAACTGGTGATCTGATCTTTGCTGACCTCAAGGGTAAAGTCGTCGGTCGTCAGGTAGTGAATGGGGCCATGGAGCGGCTGGGCGTTTTGCGCCAGGAAGGTATAGTGCTGCGAATCGATGAGGGGTTTGACCGATTGGGCCGCGGCGGCGAGCGGTGTGCCGGGCAGAGCGGCGAGGAGTGCCAGCAGGGCTAAGGTTGTTGTTTGCATGGCGTTGACAGTTTATCTATTTCATTAAAGTTACGAAAAATTATTTTGTCGTTTCGACGCTTCGTCCTATTTTTACTCTACTAAATTAGTAGACTAATAGAATTACGATCATGAAACTGCTTTTCTCCTGCTGTTGTTGCCGTTAATCTCTTTCCTAAAATCTCGTTTTTGACGATGGGATCTATCCATTGTGTGCCATTGTATTGACTATCCAAAACAAACAAAATGATCAAGATTGATCTCAGCAGGTTCTTATTGACCATGCTTTTAACAGCTTATGGCGCCGCTTCGCTCAAGGCGCAGAACAATGACAATATAACGATCACGGGCAGGGTCTATGACGACAAGACGGGGGTAGGTCTGCCCGGGGCAACAGTGCATTTAAAAAATACGACACATGAGGTCCAAACGGATCAAGATGGGCGGTTTCGGTTTTTGACCGGCCAAAAGCTCCCGGTGGTCATCATCGTGACCTATATCGGTTATCAGGGGAAGGAGGTGACGGAGACAAAGCGAAGCAATATCGATATCCCGTTGACGGGGACGGCAGGTCAACTCAGCGACGTGGTGGTTGTGGGGTATGGCACGCAACGAAGGAAGGATCTGACCAGCGCCATTTCTTCGATCAAACAGGAGGAGGTGGCGGCGATCCCGGTCGCCAGCTTTGACGCTCAGTTGCAGGGTAAGGCGCCGGGGTTGCAGATCAACTCCAATACCGGGGTCCCCGGAGACGGCATTTTTGTCCGGGTGCGGGGTACGACGTCGATCAATGCGGACAATAGCCCATTGTACATTATCGATGGGGTTTTTATCAACAATACCAGTCTGCAGACCGTAAATACGGGTGGCAGGGCCACTTCGCCGCTGGCGGATCTCAATCCGGCGGATATTGAAAATGTGGAAGTGCTGAAAGACGCCAGCGCCACGGCCATCTATGGTTCAAGGGGCGCCAACGGGGTTATCATTGTGACGACCAAGCGGGGCAATTTCAACAGCCGGCCCAAACTGAACCTGGATATTTCCAATGGCGAGAACCGGGCGACCCGGTTATGGAAGCTGACTACCGGCCCCCAACATGCGACGCTGGAAAACGAATATTATACCAATTCCTATGCGGACGCCGTAGCGTTGGGGAACAGCGCCGGTGAAGCGCAATTCCACACCCCGCCTTTTACGGGCACGGTATGGAACCCTACCGCCGCCACCGATCGCGGCGCGCCCGATCTTCAGCAAACCTATGACCGCGAGCACCAGTTGTTCAGGACGGGCGCGTTGCAGAACTATAATCTTTCCCTTTCCGGCGGCAACAAGGAGACGCAATATTACCTGGGGGCCGGATACAGTCACCAGGATGCCGATATCAGGCCTCTTTATTTCGAAAGGGCCGACCTTCGGTTCAATGTAGATACCAAAGTGACCGACTGGCTGCAAGTCGGGGTCAGCAATGGTTTCTCCCGGTCTTACCGCAAACAGGGAAGGGCTGGGGATGGACCGGATGGCGGGCTGCTGCAATCGGCGATCAATACGCCTACTTATCTTCCGCAATTCAGCCCCTCGGGCCAGCCGCTCGACTATGCCGGTTTCGATAATCTTACGATCCTGATTAAATATTACGATGTGCATACGATCAGCCTGAGATATATCGGTAATCTATATGCGGATGCGCAGATCGTAAAGGGATTGAAGTTCCGGACGAGCTGGAGCCTGGACTATAATAATTATAATGAATCGCAGTACTGGAATAATCTTACGCAGGACGGGGCGCCGCCCACGAATGGGCTTGCCACTTCCGCTCTCACGCAGAACAGCACCTGGATCAATGAGCAGACGCTGACCTATAAGACGGTATTCGGCGAGAAGAACAATTTCGGTGTGGTGATCGGTAATACGATCCAGAGCAACCTGACGACAAATACTTCGGCCACCGGCACCGGCTTCCCGAATAATTCCTATACCTCGATTTCGTCGGCGGCGACGACGACTTCGTCGCAGACCTGGACCGAGGGGAATCTGGCCTCTTTCTTTGGCCGCATCGACTACAACTACGCCAGCCGGTATTTTCTGGAATTAAGCGCCCGGGCGGACGGGTCTTCGAAGTTCGGGGTGAACAACAAATGGGGGTATTTTCCTTCTATCGGTGCAGCCTGGAGAATAAAGGATGAGAGCTTCCTCAAGGACGTGCAGTGGCTTAGCGATCTGAAGTTGAGAGGAAGCTACGGCCTCACGGGTAACCAGAACGGCATCAATAACTTCGCCGCGCAGGGCCTCTGGTCGGGTGGCTATGCTTATCCGGACAATGCCAGCGGAGCGCAGCCCGGAACGGCCCCCCTGCAGTTGGCCAATGCCAACCTGAAGTGGGAGCAGACGGCCCAATCGGACATCGGCGCGGACGTGGGATTGTTTGCGGACAGGATCAAGGTGGAAGCGAATATCTATGACAAGCGTACGACCAACGTGCTGCTGCAATTGCCGATACCGGCCATCTCCGGTTTTTCGACCTATAACAGCAATGCAGGGGTCATCAGCAATAAGGGCTATGAGGTAGGGATCAACTCGGTCAATATCCGGAAACATGGGTTCGTATGGTCGACGAATTTTTCGATCTCGGGCAACGTGAGCAAGATCGTAACGCTGCCGACGCCGATCTACCAGTATAACCGGGATTGGCTGATCATGCAGCAGGGACATCCGCTCTATTCTTTCTGGCTATACAAGCAGCTGTATGTAGATCCCCAGACCGGTAATTCGGTTTTCCAGGGAGAAGTCGCAGGCACCGGCAATACCAAGAGTCTTGCACAACTCAACGCGACTCTCCCTGCTTCGGCGCGGGAAACGATGGGCAACGCGGCGCCCAAATTCTTCGGCGGTTTGAGCAATACGCTGTCTTTTGCAGGATTTGACCTAAACGTACTCTTCACCTATGAATATGGAAACAATGTCCTCAACCTCCAGCGCTTCTTCGGGGAAGGCGGCGGGACGCGCGATGCGAACCGGGTCTTGCTGGCCAGTCAGCTGAACCGCTGGACGACGCCGGGCCAGGTAACGGAGGTGCCCCGGGAAACGGATTATGGCCTGAATTATACGATCCAGCAGAACAGCCGGTTCCTTGACAACGCGTCCTTCATCCGGCTGAAAGAACTGAACCTGGGCTACAGCCTTCCCGGGAGGGTCGTTAGCAGCCTGCATCTGACCAGGGTCAGGTTTTATGTTGTCGGAACCAATCTGTGGCTGCTGACGAAATATACCGGGCCCGATCCGGAAGCCAATGTCACTTCGATCCAGACTATCCAGGGATTGGATCTTGGAACGCCGCCGCAGCCCAGGGCTGTGCAATTCGGGGTTAATGTCACTCTTTAAAAAAAGTTAAATAATCAGTTATATGCGTTCTGCTCCTAAAAAAATTTCGCCGCTACTCCTGTTTGTCTTTCCGGTGTTGCTTGTGCTGGCAGCGGCTTCCTGCAAAAAATTCCTCACTGTCCTTCCGGTCAATGATGTATCGGACCAGGTGACGATCGTCGACGCCACTTCCTCGGAGACGGCGGTCCGGGGGGTATACCGGTCGCTGGCCGGTGGCTATGCGGCTGAAGGCGGCACGGGAACGGGTTCTTATTATGGCGGACTGTTTGAGACGTTCGGTTACCTCGGCGGTGATGACATCGTTTGGACGGGTTCCCAATCGGTGATCCAGCAGTTTATCTCTCACAATGTCACTTCGGACAATGGAAACCTGGAGAGCGTCTGGACCGGGATCTATCAGACCATCAATGGTGCGAACCAGGTGATCGCGAAAGTGCCGCTGGTGGTAGACCCCACTTTCGCCCCCGGCCAGCAGAACCAGCTGACAGGCGAAGGCTATTTTATCCGGGCGCTTTGCTATTTTGACCTGGCGCGTACGTGGGGCGGAGTTCCTATCACGCTGACGCCGACCACAACGGCTACGCAAAAAAACAATATTGCCCGCGGCACGCTGGCGCAGACCTGGGCGCAAGTACTGAGCGATCTGAATGCCGCGGATTCGCTGATGTCACTGCCGGCTGCGCAGAACCCGGTGCGGGCCAACAAGGAAACGGCGTGGGCGCTGAAAGCGCGGTATTATCTCTATCAACAGGATTGGGCCAACGCGGAAGCTTATGCGACGAAGGTATTGGGTGACGTCACCAATTATCAGCTGCTGACGCCTTTCAATAGCTGGTTTCAGCCGGCGAGTGCGGTCGCTACGCGGGAGTCGGTGTTCGAGCTATCGTATAACGCCACCTATCAGAACAGCAGCCGGAGCAACTGGCAGCCTCCGGCCAATGGGGGCACGCATCAGTGGGCGCCCGGCGATTCCATTATCGCCTTGCTCAACAACCCGCAGATCGGGGGCGGCCGCAGTGCGCTGGTGGCGGAGACGTCGGCGGGGGTATGGTATGGGAATTTGTTCTATCGCAGTCCGGCCACGGACCCCTCCTATATTATCCGGATTGCGGAGGTTTATCTGATCCGGGCAGAGGCCAGGGCGCAGCAGAATGAAATATCCGGCGCGCTGAGCGATCTGAATGCAGTGCGGAGCAGGGCGGGTGTGGCGGCGAGTGTCGATTCGACACAGGCAGCGCTGCTGCTGGACATCGAGAATGAGAACCGGGTAGAGTTCGCCCTGGAGCCTCACCGGTGGTTCGATCTGGTAAGGACAGGGAGGGCGCAGGCGGTATTGGGGATCACCGATCCAACCAAGCTGTTGTTCCCGATCCCGGTGAACGAAATCACGTTGTCGAATGGGGTGTTGAAACAAAATCCGGGCTATTAGCGCGCCACGCACAATTGAAATTTTTGCATGATGAGTAATACAAATTTTCCTGGGAGGCTGAAGAAATCGGGGTGGTTGAAGGAATTGGGGTGGAGGGCGCTTTTCATCTTCTTCTTTTTGTTGGCGGCGCCGTTGGACTGGAAATATTACCGGCGGCTTTTTCAGCTCGATTGGGGCCATTTGAGCTATGGGGCCATATTCGATCTGGCGCACTATGTGCCGGGGAATTGGGGCATCCTGCCGGGTGTCACGGTGGCGGGCGCCGTAGTGTGGTATGGGTTGGGGAGAGTGGAGGTACGACGCGACGGGGCGGTCCGGGCGGATGGCCGAAAGGAGCGGCTGTATTATTGGCTGCGGGTTATCGTGCGGTACCGGCTGGCGGTCGGGATCATTGCCTATGGGTTTATCAAGCTGTTCCCGTTGTTATCGCCGTATCCGTCGATCAGCAACTTAAATACGGATTACGGGGACTTCACGCGGTGGAAGCTATTCTCGCTCAGCCTTGGGATCGTGCCTGGCTATGAGTCTTTTCTGGGTGCAGTGGAGATTGTGAGCGGACTGTTGCTATTCTTTCGAAAAACGGCTTCGGTGGGTGCCTTTATTATTGCGGTCTT
>Ga0335072_10017032_pt1 | contig 10293 bp, 7 predicted proteins | sample Lox_Sample_21_FD_206725 | JGI IMG/M metagenome (GOLD analysis project Ga0335072, IMG submission 206725) | Soil microbial communities from Loxahatchee National Wildlife Refuge, Florida, United States - Lox_Sample_2.1 | ecosystem: Environmental > Terrestrial > Soil > Wetlands | place: USA: Florida...
TCCGCCAAGGATGCATGCTCTACGACCTGATCCCGATGATGCCGCAGGCAAGGCTGCGGCCGCTGATGCAGCGCTTCTCACAAATGCTGGCAGAGCAACCCTTGTTCGCTCAGGTCTTTGGCGCGGTTTGACAAATGAGGGGAGTCATGAGCTGTACGACTGGACGCCAAATATATTTGGTTAGTCAAGAATGGCTTGTCCAACCCGCTGGCCACGACCGTCTTCGACGATCCCAGCCGCCCGCGGGTGCTTCCCCGCCTATCCTCTTCCCCCCTCAAAAAACTCCTTCACCTTCGCGAAGAAGCCCTCATGCTCCGGGCTGCCCTTGGCATGTTTCTCCGACTCGGTCTCGAACTCCTCCAGCAGCTCGCGCTGCCGGCGCGTGAGGTTCTGCGGCGTTTCCACAGCGACCTGGATGTACATGTCGCCCCGCGCCGCGCTGCGGAGTACCGAAAAGCCCTTGCCGCGCAGCCGGAACTGGTCGCCGGTCTGCGTACCAGGCGGGATCTTCACCTTGGCCCGGCTGCCGTCGATCACCGGCACTTCCACGTCGGCGCCTAGCGCCGCCTGACTCATGCGCAATGGCACACGCATCAGGATGTTGGCACTGTCCCGCTGGAAGAATGGGTGCGGCCGCACCGCGACATGCACGTAGAGATCGCCGGGCGTTGCCCCCTGCCCGCCTGCCTCGCCTTCACCGGCAAGCCGGATGCGAGTCCCGTCTTCCACACCGGCCGGTATTGCGACCTGCAGGCTGCGCTCCCGCTGCACCGTCCCGGCACCGCGGCAGACGCGGCACGGGTTGCGGATCACCCGCCCCTGGCCGCCGCAGGTGGCGCAGGTGCGCTCAATCAGGAAGAACCCCTGCTGCGTGCGCACCTTGCCGGTGCCCTGACAGGTGGGGCAGGTATCCGCGCCGCGCGACTTGTCCTCCGACCCTGTCCCGCTGCATGCCTCGCACGCCACGCGCGTCGGCACACGCAGAGTCACCTTGGTCCCGGCGAAGGCATCGACGAGGTCGATCTCGGCCGCCTGGCGAATGTCGGCACCCGCACGCTGCCGAGGTCCGCCACCGCCGCGACGGCCCATGAACTCGCCGAACATCTGGTCGAAAATGTCGTTCAGCCCGCCGCCGCCACTGAAATCGAAGCCACCCTGGAACCCGCCCGGCCCGCCTTGCTCGAAGGCCGCATGGCCATAGCGGTCGTAGGCGGCGCGCTTCTGGTCGTCCTTCAGGACGTCGTAGGCCTCGTTGACCTCCTTGAATCGGGACTCGGCCTGCTTGTCCCCGGGATTGCGGTCCGGGTGAAACTGCATGGCCAGCTTGCGGTAGGCCTTCTTGATGTCATCGGCGCCGGCCTCACGCGCTACTCCCAGCGTGGCGTAGTAATCCTGTTTCGCCGCCATCCTCGATCCTCTGAGACCCCCACCTGGCGTCGCGCGCCCCGCCGGTCCGCACCGCGGCCCAGCCCCGCATAGCGGGACAGGTGGGCAAATTCCAAAACAAAATCGCGCCCGCCTTCACGCGAAGAACGGGCGCGACTCCCTGACATGCCTTTACCGGCTCCGATCGATCAGGCGGACCGCTTCTTCTTCTCGTCCACCTCTTCGAACTCGGCGTCCACCACCTTCTCGTCCGGATTGGCACCGCCGGATGTTCCCGGCCCGGCGCCCGGACCGGCCGCACCGGCCTGCCCCGTGGCGCCCGCAGCCTGGTCTGCCGCCTGCGCCTTGTACATCGCCTCGCCGATCTTCATCGCCGCCTGGCTCAGCCGCTCCGTCGCCTGCTTCAGCGCCGCCGGATCATTGCTCTCCATCGCCGAGCGGGCAGCGGCCAGAGCCGATTCGGCCTCGCCCTTCTCCTGCGCGCTGACCTTGTCGCCGTACTCCTTCAGGTTCTTGTCCACCTGATGGATCAGCCCCTCGGCATGGTTGCGCAGCTCCACCGTCTCGCGCCGCTGCTTGTCGGCCTCGGCATTCGCCTCCGCCTCCTTCACCATGCGCTGGATGTCGGTCTCCGACAGCCCGCCGCTCGCCTGGATCCGAATCTGCTGTTCTTTGCCGGTCGCCTTGTCGCGTGCCGACACCGACACGATGCCGTTGGCGTCGATGTCGAACGTCACCTCGATCTGCGGCACGCCGCGCGGAGCCGGCGGTATGCCCATCAGGTCGAACTGGCCGAGCAACTTGTTGTCGGCCGCCATCTCGCGTTCGCCCTGATAGACCTTGATGGTCACCGCCTGCTGGTTGTCGTCGGCAGTGGAGAAGGTCTGGCTCTTCTTGGTCGGGATCGTGGTGTTGCGCTCGATCAGCCGGGTGAACACACCGCCCAGCGTCTCGATGCCCAAAGAAAGCGGCGTCACGTCGAGGAGCAATACGTCCTTGACGTCGCCCTTCAGCACCGCACCCTGCACGGCCGCGCCGATCGCCACCACCTCATCGGGGTTGACGTTGCGGGCCGGCTCTTTGCCGAAGAACTGCTTCACCGTGTCGATGACCTTCGGCATGCGGGTCATGCCGCCGACCAGGATCACCTCGCCGATCTCGCCCGCAGTCACGCCGGCATCCTTCAACGCCGCCCGGCACGGGTCGAGCGTCTTGGAAATCAGGTCATCGACCAGCGATTCCAGCTTCGCCCGGCTGAGCTTCATCACCAGGTGCTTCGGCCCGGACTGGTCCGCGGTGATGAAGGGCAGGTTGATCTCGGTCTCCTTCGACGAAGACAGCTCGATCTTCGCCTTCTCCGCCGCTTCCTTCAGCCGCTGCAGCGCCAGCTTGTCGCGGCGTAGGTCGATCCCTTGCTCCTTGCGGAACTCGTCGGCCAGATAGTCGATCACACGGGCGTCGAAATCCTCGCCGCCCAGGAAGGTGTCGCCGTTGGTGGACTTCACCTCGAACACGCCGTCGCCGATCTCGAGGATCGAGATATCGAACGTGCCGCCGCCCAGGTCGTACACCGCGATCGTGCCGCTGGCCTTCTTGTCCATGCCATAGGCGAGCGCCGCGGCGGTCGGCTCATTGATGATACGCAGCACGTCGAGGCCAGCGATGCGGCCGGCATCCTTGGTGGCCTGGCGCTGGCTGTCGTTGAAGTAGGCCGGGACGGTGATCACCGCCTGGGTGACCGTCTCGCCGAGATACGCCTCGGCGGTCTCCTTCATCTTGCCGAGGATGTAGGCGCTGATCTGGCTGGGCGAATACTTCTCCCCGCGCACCTCCACCCAGGCATCGCCGTTGTCGCCACGGATAATCTTGTACGGCACCAGGCCCATATCCTTCTGGGCCATGGGATCGTCGAACCGGCGGCCGATCAGGCGCTTGATGGCGTAGAGCGTATTGGACGGATTGGTCACCGCCTGGCGCTTCGCGGCCTGGCCAACCAGGCGCTCGCCGCTGTCGGTGAAGGCAACCATGGAGGGCGTCGTCCGCGCGCCCTCGGAGTTTTCGATCACCCGAACGTCCTTGCCTTCCATGATGGCAACGCAGGAATTCGTGGTGCCAAGGTCGATACCGATAACTTTACCGGGCATAGATAGAAGCTCCTTTCAGCGGATCCGGACGGCCCGAAGCACCGCGCGGGTCCCTTTGGTGGGCAAATGTCACTCGCATGTATGGGGGTGCCCCGGCTCGGGCAAGGGCTGCCCCGCGATTTTCGTGCAACCCGGGAAACGGTTTTCCCAGGGATTGTGGCGGTCGTTCCCGCGGTTCAAGCCGTTGTGTCCAATTTCGCACCGGCACTGGCGGCGGTGAGTTCGGCCGGCGGCGCTTTGGCGACCACCACCATGGCCGGCCGTACCAGCCGGCCGTTCAGCGTCCAGGCCGGGCTCCAGGCGTGCATCACTGTCCCCGCCGGATGCGCCTCGCTCTCTTGCTCCGCCATCGCCTGGTGCAGTTTCGGATCGAACGGCTTGCCGGTCGGGTCTTCCCGCTTGACGCCGTTGCGCTCGAGCATGGCAAGGAAGCCGCGTTCCACCCCCTCGAGACCCTCGCGTATCTTGGCGACAATTTCGGGCTGACCCGGCGCCGGCGCCGGCAGGCTGTCGATGCCGCGGCGCAAATTATCCGCCGCCTCCACCACATCCGTGGCGAATTTCTGCACCGCGTATTGCCGCGTCTCGTCCACCTCGCGGCGAGAGCGGGCGCGCACGTTGGCAATCTCCGCCTCGGAACGCATCCAGCGGTCCTTCAGCTCCGCCACCTCCGCCTCCAGTTCGGCGATCCGGGCGGTGGCCGCGTTCATGACCGCGTCCTGCGAGATCGGCGCGTTCTGGTTCGCCGCGTCGATCGGCGGGGTACCTGCTTCAGGTGCCTGTCTTGCTTCGGCGGATTGCTGCTGTGTCGTATCCTGCATCTTTTCGTGTTCTGTTTCGGTGTTCATGAACGCTCAGTTAGGGCGGCAACATGTTTCGGACAAGCGGGTTCTGCGGCGCCACCCTGCGCTGGCGTACGCCGCCAGCCTACAGGCGGAAAGTGAAAATATGGTTTACGACCGGCACGGGGGTGCGACGGTAACCCCGCGCCGGGCCGCTGCCCAGCGCAAGGTTTGGCCGCTGGTTGCACGCACGGGGGTTGCAAGCACGGGGGTTGCAAGCACGCCCGGGGCGGATTGCCAGTTCCAGATAGACGGCGCCGCAGGCAGTCAGCACGTTCACCTCCACCGCGTTCACCCGCGTTTTTCAGCGGCCCCCGGGCCACGGTAATCCCGCTCCGCCGCGCTTAAGCAAGAGATTGCGTGCGGGCGTAGCCGCCGCGACACCTGTCGCGTGGTCCGGCCGATCGCGCGACTGCAATCCGCATCCCTGAGGCACCTTTGGAGTTTCCGATGCAAGAATGCCGATGCGATCGCGAACGCCACATCCCAGGCCGCGCCCTGACAGCAGCGACGGGCCGGCTCGCGGCCTGCTGGATTGAACACGTGCCGGAGAGGGATTATGCTGCACCGCAACAAAAGTCGTGCGCCGGCCACACGGCCGACGAACCATGTGGGCCGGACGTAGCGTGACCAGAATTTCAGGACCAAGAGAAACCGAGCTGCGGCCCAGCATGGTGTCCGAACGCAGCCGGATGAGCCCCCGGCGCATGATACCGTTACGTGGCAGCGCCCGCGTGCCAGGCGCCGACTTGCGGCGTCTGCCGATCCGCGTGGACCTGGCCGGCGTAAGCCTGCTGGAAGGACTGCGCACGACGATCGCCGCGGGTGTCTCGTTGTTCGCCGACACCTGGCTCAACTCGGATCTTCTCCTGGTGTTCGGCGTGGCCGCATTGCTGGTCTGCTTCAGCGACTCAGGCGGGCCGCTCCGCCAACGGGTATGGCCATTGCTCGCCCTCACCGTCATCGGCAGCATCATCTGGCCAATGTTCGGCATCTTGCGCGGGCTGGGCCTGCCCTACGTATTGCCGGCGACGGCGCTCTGTGTGCTGGCCAACAGCATGGCGCGGGTCTGGGGTCTGCCGGGCCAGTCAGTCGGCAATGTGCTCACGGTCATCATCGCGCTTGCGTTGGATGCGCCGTTGAGATGGGCAGCGGCGCCGCCAATCGGCGCGGCATTCATGGCCGGCGGACTATGGGCCGTCTTGCTCACGGTCGTCATCATGGGGATCCGGCCGCACCGCCCGGCGACGCACGCCGTCAGCGAGGTCTGGACCATGCTCGCCAGCCTCGCAGCCGATTTGCTCGCCCTGCTGTACGCCGCCGACAACAACGCGGCACCATCGCCCGCGGAATGGGATGCCCATGCGCGCGTGCATCGCCGCGGCGTGCGCGACGCCATCGAGCGCGCCCGCATCGCCGTGGCCGCCACGTTCCGGGTACGCGGACCTTCCTCACCGCAATCCATGACGAACCTGCTGCGGCTCGAGATGAGCGAACGGGTGTTCGGCGCGCTGATCGCGCTGTCCGACCTCATCGAGCATGCGCCCGACGCAACGGTGCGGTACAGCGCAAGGCGGCTGCTGCGCCGGCTGCGGCCGCTGCTGACGCGGATGGGTGGGCGGAGCATGGGCGATGCGCGGGCCCTGGGCCGGGCGATCGACCGGCTGACCGCCGACCGCCTCTACCCGGCGGGGGTCATCAATCTTGCCGGCACGATCGCGGAGTGGCTTCGCGCCGCGGCGCGTCTCAAGATCGACAGCGAGCTTGCGTCAATACCGATGGCCGAAAGCCTGCCGGCTTCGGCGGAGGGCTCGCTCTGGGAGGCACTGCGGTCGAACTTCACCTGGGACTCGGCGATCCTTCGCCATGCCGTCCGCGTAACGGTGGTGACCGTCCCGGTCTTCGCCGTGGACGTGATGTTCTGGACCCCCTACTCGCACTGGCTGACCTATTCCGTCGCGCTGACCATGCAGCCGTTCTTCAGCGGCACCTGGCAACGCGTGCTGGAGCGATGTGCCGGAACCGTGGCGGGGGCATTGCTCGGCGGCGCGCTCGCCTTTCTGCCGCAGACGCCGGTTGCCCACGCGCTGACGCTGCTGCCGCTCTGCATTCTGGGCTTCTCCGCCCGGCAGGTAAGCTACGGCGCATTCATCGCCTGCCTGACCCCGCTCGTGGTGCTGTTGTTCGACATGGTCCTGCCGGGCCAGAGCGAATGGACGATCGCCGGCATGCGCGTCGCCTACACCCTCGCCGGCGGCGCAATCGCGATCGCCGCGGGCCTGTGGCTTTGGCCGAGTTGGGAACCACAGCGCGTCCGCGAGGAAGTGCGCCGCGCACTCCGCGCCCATGCGGATTACGCCGCCGCCGTGCTCGCGCGGCTGGCAGGTATGCGAGGCGGGGAAGCGATTGGCCGGACGCAGCGGGCCGCGGGCGTTGCGATCAACAACCTGGAAGCGGCGTTGTCGCGAGCCCTCCAGGAACCGCTGCGCGGGCGCCGGACGGCAGTGCGGGGCGGGTTGATTGCCGACGGCGCGCTGCGGCGGCTCGGCGCATGCCTGGTAACTCTGTCACATGCCCCGGCCGCAAGCGAACCCGAGCGAGAAGCGTGGGCACGGTGGGCGACCTGGCTGCCGGAGGCGCTGTCCGGGCTCGGCGCGGACGCCGCGATCCGACCAGCGCCCGAACTGCCCCAGGCGGCACCTGTTTGGCGGGAAGCGGCGGAACGAATCCGCCGGCACGTGGAGATCGTATCCGGCGCGCTGGGCGGGAACACGGGGTGATTCTGACGATGACGAATACCAACCGGCGAAAGGATTGACGTACAACTGGGCCCCTCGTGTCATGCCGACGAAGATCGGCAGCCACGGCTTTGCAGCTTGTGGCAAGACAAATCGTGGATGGCGGGCCTTCGCCCACCATGACGATGAACGCGGCGGATAAGGCAGCGTCGGCAAATAAGTGCGTCAGCACGCCGACAAAGCTGCCGCTCAAAGCAAAAGCTTAGGGCTTGTTCGACCGTGCATTCCAATTCGTTTATTTTCGAACAAGCCCTAAGTCAATCTTTCCGGCGGTTGGTATAATACTCAGTTTTCATGATCGGTCCGATGGCGTGACAACAATCCCGCGGCGGCTTGATGCCCGACGCAATGCTTCATCACTCGTGGCAAGCACGAGCCCGCGGCGGATCGCCAATTCCAGATAAACCGCGTCGTAAGCTGTCAGCAATTCGGTTTCCACCAAGGCGAGCACGGAACTGCGCCACACCGGCCCTGTTCCCTGACTGTCTGTCTCGATCGGCAGCATATCGAGCAAAAGCAATCGCTCGTGCATGTGCTCCCGGCTGATCCGCTGTCGGCGGACGGCGCCCGTCAGCACGTTTGCAACCTCAATTGTCCAAAGCGGCGGGACAATTGCCCCCTCGGCCTGCACCTGATCCAGCAAAGCGTCGAGAGCAGGTGTCACTTCGTCTTCAAAGCACCACGCGACCGCGATCGAGCAATCGACCACAAACCCCCCCATCAGCGCCGGCCAGCGTCGCGCAGCTTTCGCCAATCCACGCCACCGAGTGTCGCTCCCTGCCGCAGGGCTCGCAACCTCGCAACTGCCTGAATGGCACGCGTGGCACCTTCCTCTTGGGTCACGGGAACCAGACGGGCAACAGGCCGCCCGCGGCGGGTGATCGTCACGACTTCCCCTCTTTCGACTTGCTCGAGCAAGGCCGAAAGACGGGTCTTGGCTTCAAACGAGCCGACAACGATTCCCGTGTCCACAGCACACATCGAACTAGTTGATTGATCTGGTTTACTCTCAAAAGGGGAATTTGACAACCACCACTCAGCCCAGCAGCCGTCCAATGACCCGCGCCGTGTAATCCACCACCGGGATGATCCGCCCGTAATTGATGCGTGTCGGACCGATGACGCCGATCGCACCAACAATCCGGCCCCGATCGCTGCGGGCCGGCGCCACCACCATCGACAGACCCGCATTGCCGAACAGCCCGCTTTCGGCGCCGATAAAGATACGCACGCCCTCGGATTTCTCCGCCAGATCGAGTAAGCGCAGCATCGTCTCCTGCGCCTCCAGCCGCTCGAACAGTGCCTGGATCGCCGACAGCTTTTCGATCTGCGTGACGTCGGAGAGCAAGCGCCCCTGGCCGCGAATGATCAGGCTCGCGCCGCGAGCGCCGTCCTGGGTCCAGGTCGCGAGGCCCGTCCCGACCACCTGCGACGTCAGCTCATCCAGTTCCGATCGCTCAACCACCAGTTCCTCGGCCACCAGCCGGCGCAATTCCGACAGCGGCCGCCCCGACAGCCGGGCATTCAGGTAATTGCTGGCCTGCTGCAACGCCGACGGAGGCGTGCCGGGAGGAATAGCGATCACCCGGTTTTCCACCTGCCCCTCGGCGCTGACCAGGATCACCAGCGCGCGCCCGGATCCCAGGGGCACGAATTCGATATGCCGCAACGCGCCCTCGGACTTGGGAGCCAGCACCAGCCCGGCAGCGGCAGACAGGCCCGAGAGCATCGAACTCGCTTCCGCCAGCGTGTCCTCCAGGCTCCGGCCCGAGGCTGCGAGGGCAGCGCCGATCGCGTCCCGCTCCTCGTCCGACAATTCGCCGAATTGCAGCAGGCCGTCCACGAACAGGCGCAACCCCAGATCGGTGGGCAGGCGGCCGGCCGAGGTGTGGGGAGCGAACAGCAACCCGGCTTCCGTCAGGTCCGCCATCACATTGCGGATGGTGGCCGGCGACAGGCTCATCGGCAGCAGCCGCGACAGCGTGCGGCTGCCCACCGGCTCGCCGGTCTCGACATATTGCTCGACGATCTCCCGCAGCACGGCGGCTGAGCGCGCGTCCAGGCCGGGCGGAAGCTGCGCCGCGCTGCCGCCGCGCCCCATGGCGCGCGATGCGGTGCCTGGCGGTTTGACGGGGTTATCCATTGCGGAAAACGTAGAAAGTGCCGCGCTACCGGTCAATCGACGAGGCGTTCACCCCACCCCACCCCACCCCACCTATGTCATTGCCCACCTATGTCATTGCCCACCTATGTCATTGCGAGGAGCGTAGCGACGAAGCAACCTCGTTCGAGGGAGTATCGGACCGTGCGAGCGCCCGCATGACGCGCGGGTCGCTGCGTCGCCCCACTCCCGACAATGACATACGAATGCACGCCTGCGCTGACCGGATAGCGGCAAAGTCCCAACCAGCCGAGCATTTGCGAATCTCTTCAACGGCCCGATCAACCCCGAGGTGACTCATGCGGAGGTTCCGTAATCTGTGGGTCTTCCGGTAATCGTGTGGGTGATCCGGCCAGGATCAGGGGCAAGCGCCGCGTCTCGATGCGGCGCTCACATGCGATCGGTTCAGGGCTGTCGCTCCATTGCGTGGAACCGCAGATGAACGCCAATGAAAGCGGATGCAACCGGTCACCCGCCGCAGCGGTGCCCGCCTCGCAGCCGCCAGACGAAGCGATGGATCTCCTCCCTCGGCCGACCGGAATTCCGCGGCAGGCACAGACGCAAGCTGCTGGCTTTGAGGTCGTTCATGCACTGCGCGCGATGCACATTGGCCAGCGCGCGAACCGCCTTCAATTCGACGGCCACCGCCCGCCCGGCTAACAGGCCTGCGATATACTGCCCAACCACGACGCCCTGATACCGCACCGTCACGCGGGCCTGCTGACAGACAGCGGGCCCGGCCTGACGCAACTCATGCGCCAATGTATTTTCATAAACCTTATGCAGCAACCCGCACCCGAGCCTATTGGACACGGTCAGCGCACAGCCGATGGTACGCCGGCAGGTACTGCTCTGCACCGGCCCATCTGCATAGCTAACCTTAAAAATCCTCGCGGATTGCGCAGATTGTTGTTACGCGGCCATCTTCGCAAGTTCCTGCGTGTTGGCGTTGCGCGCTGCCA
>Ga0335072_10017033_pt1 | contig 10293 bp, 8 predicted proteins | sample Lox_Sample_21_FD_206725 | JGI IMG/M metagenome (GOLD analysis project Ga0335072, IMG submission 206725) | Soil microbial communities from Loxahatchee National Wildlife Refuge, Florida, United States - Lox_Sample_2.1 | ecosystem: Environmental > Terrestrial > Soil > Wetlands | place: USA: Florida...
GCCCGGTGAGCGCCGCTACCAGGTCGCCGGCCTGATCAGGTGCCAGGCCCCGCTCGGTTAGCTCGCTGACCACTTCGGCCGGCGCGAGTTTGTCGAGCTTGTCAAGCGAGGCCAGCACGCCGGCGCCGATCTCCGGCTGTACGCTGAACGCCTCGAGCATCCCTGCCAGCACCCGGCGTGAGTTCAGCAGGATCCTGAACTCAGGCACGCCCAGCTCGGCGAAAGTGTCATGGTGGGCACTCAGCGCCTCCGCATCGGCCAGCAGTGACTGTGAGCCGAGAGTATCGAGGTCGCACTGCGTGAACTCGCGGTACCGGTCCTTGCCGGGCCGGTCGGCGCGCCAGACTGGACCGAGCGCGTACCTCTTGTACGGGGTCGGCAACTGACTGCCGTACGCCGCGGCCACCCTCGCCAGCGGCACCGTGTGGTCATACCGCAGCGCCAGATCGGCCTCGCCGGACGCCTCATGCTCACCCCGGCGCAAGATCTTGAAGACCAGCTTGTCGCCTTCTTCGCCGTACTTGCCGAGCAGCACGTCCAGCCGTTCGAAGGCGGGAGTTTGCAGCGGCTCGAAGCCATAGCGGGAGAACACCGAGCGGATGACGGCGAACGCATGCTCGCGGCGTTCCACCTCGGCGGCGAGGAGGTCGCGGGTTCCTGACGGCGGATCGAACTGACTGGGCATGCCCCTATCGTCGCGGATGGGGGACGCTCACGTCACATCGGTATCCGCCGCGGCCCGACGCCGCGGGACTCCGCGTCAGGCGATGCGGGTTCCGATGAGCAGGGAGTTCTCCAGATCGGGCAGCACGACCTCGGTCCACACGAGCCGGGGTTCCCCCGCGAAGAACTCGCGCTTCGGGTCCGCCTGCCTGAAGGGTGAGTCAGCCGGCAGCGCCAGAAGCGGCGTCACGTCATCCATGACGATGCGGCCGCCTGGCTTGATCAGATCCACGAGGCCGCTGAAGGTCGTCGCGTCGCGCACCCCGCTGTCGCAGAAGATCAGGTCGTAAGGGCCGAGCGCTGGCAGCAAGGCGGACCAGTCACCGGTCAGCACCCGTACCCGGTCGTCGCCGCCCAGTGCCTCGGCTGCGGCGGCTGCTCGCGCCGGGTCGATCTCCGCGGTGACCAGCGTGCAGTCCGCCGGCATCGCGGCGGCCATCCAGGCAGACCCGATTCCGGTACCGGTGCCAAGCTCGGCGATGCTGCCCCCGGTGCAGCCTGCCGCCAGCACAGCCAGGAACCGCCCGGTGCCCGGCAGGCTGGCCGATCCGCGGCCATGGCCGGGATCATCGCGGGTCACCGGAAAGCCGATCCGGCGCGCAGCGGCACGTGCCTGCTCGACTAGCGCGGGAATCTCCGTACCAGCGAGGTCCGTCATGTGCGGCGACGATACGCCCGCATGGCCAGCGCCGCGAGCCCGCAGACTGAGCGCCCCGCCAGTGGTGGCGGGGCGCTCAGGCGCGCCCTGGGGCGGGGGCGGGGCGCGCTCTAGTTGCGGCTCACCTTGGCCTCAGCCGGTCGGGCCGCTGGTCAGTGTCACGGTGGCGGTATGTACCTGGCCGAACTCGCTAGACCACTGGACCCTGACCTTGTCGCCGGGGCGATAGCCCTCGATCACCGACGACAGATCAGAGTCTGAGGCGAGCTCGTGGCCACCCACCGAGAGGATCGAGTCACCCGCGGCAATCCCGGCTTTTGCTGCTGCCGTATTGGGCACGACACCCCCGATGGCCACTCCGCTGGCCGCTTGGCCGAACCCAGTTCCGCCGTCGCCTGAGGAGGACGAGTCGACCGCAACGCCGAGGAAGGCCGTTGCGCCGATGTGGATCGTGCTCGACGACTTGCCCGCCTCGATCTTGTCAGCGAGCGAGATAGCGCGGTTGATCGGTATCGAGAAGGCGGCTGTCACCTCGTCGGCCGTGGTGCCGTAACCGGTGGAGTTACTGGTCGACGCTGCGGTGTCCATGCCCACGACTTGCCCCGTGGAGTTGACCAGCGGCCCGCCGGAGTCGCCTGGCTCGATATTGGCGTTGGTCTGGATCATCCCTGCCAGGTGCTCCTGGACGCCGTCGCTATCGTCCACCGCGGTGATTGTGGCCCCGATGCTGGTGACCGTCCCCGTCACGACTGATGGCGTACCGTCGCGGCCTTCCGCGTTCCCGAGCGCCACGATCCGCTGTCCGGCGGCCACCGTGGCCGAATTGCCGATCGAGACCGTCGCCAGGTGCGAAGCTCCGCTCAGTTGCAGTACCGCGACATCGTCGCTGTCGCTGTACCCGACGACCTTCGCGCTGTAGGTGCGGCCGTTTCCGATATCCCTGACCTTGACCGACGTCGCACCTGCTACCACGTGGTTGTTGGTGAGTACCTCGCCGGTCGAAGTCAGCACCATACCGGTGCCCTCTGCGGTCGCATTGGCGAGACCCAGCGTCGATATGACATCCACCATGCCGGGCGTCGTCCGGCTGGTGATTGCGGCGGTGCTGAGCGCTCCCCCGGTAGCCGAACCCACCGCGGCCCAGGCCGCACCGCCGGCCACTAGTGCGGCGGCAGTGACGCCGGAGGCCAGGATCAGGACCCGGCGCCGGGAGCGGCGTGGCGGAGCGGCATGCTGGCCACCGGGCGCGCCGTGGTAGCCGAGCCACATCGGCGGAGGCGGCGGAGGCGGCGGAACTGCCCCGTAGGGAACGTAACCCGGCTGGCTCGGGTAGCCAAGGGGCGGCCCGTAACCCGGCTGTCCCCCGTAGCCCGGCTGTCCCCCGTAGCCCGGCTGTCCCCCGTAGCCCGGCTGACCGTACCCTGACTGGGCGTACCCGGGCTGCCCATGCCCCGGCTGGCCAAAGTAACCGGGCTGGGCGGGGCCGGTCGACTCGCCGCCCTGAACCGGGCCACCCTGAGCTGGACCACTCGGTGCGCTGCTCGCCGCTGACGGGCCTGCCTCCTCGGGCACCTGCCCGCCAGCCGTGTGCTCCGTGTCGTCCCGGTCCTGCTGGCCGTGCGAGTCATACGCGCTGTTCATCGCAAATCGTTCCCCTCACAGACCGCTACTGTCTCGACCACTACGTTCGCTGCCTCGCTGCCGCGGTGGCCACACACCTGCTCTCGCTGGCGGCTTCTACACACTGATGATCGGCGCCCACGCTTAGCCAGCCCTCGCGGCAAGCTGACCGTCACCTCCCGATCGGTTGGGCGCATCCTGAACTGTGCCTCTGCAAACCTCACCAGCCACCACACCAGGCCCGGCGCAACCCGTAATAGGCTGAATGGCGTGGTACTAGCACCCGAAGGCCGCCGCCTGCTCCGCCTCGAGGCACGCAACAGCCAGGTTCCGATCGAGCGCAAGCCGCCGTGGATCAAGACCCGCCTCCGTACCGGTCCTGAATACACCGAACTGAAACAGCTTGTCCGGCGCGAGGGTTTGCACACGGTATGCGAAGAGGCGGGCTGCCCGAACATCTTCGAGTGCTGGGAAGACCGCGAGGCGACCTTCCTTATCGGCGGCGACCAGTGCACCCGCCGGTGCGACTTCTGCCAGATCGCCACCGGCAAGCCGGGGCCGCTCGACACCGATGAGCCGCGACGGGTAGCTGAGTCAGTCGCTGCCATGGGCCTGCGGTACGCGACCGTGACCGGCGTCGCCCGAGACGACCAGCCCGACGGCGGCTCCTGGCTGTATGCGCAGACCTGCCGCGAGATCCACCAGGCCGTCCCCGGCTGCGGTGTGGAACTGCTGATTCCCGACTTCAACGCCGACCAGGACCAGCTGGCCGAGGTCTTCTCGGCCCGGCCTGAGGTTCTCGCGCACAACCTGGAGACCGTGCCGCGAATCTTCCGCAGCATCCGGCCCGGCTTCCGCTACGAGCGCTCGCTGCGAGTGCTCGAGCTCGCCAGGGCTGACGGCCTGGTGACCAAGTCCAACCTGATCCTGGGCATGGGCGAGCACCGGGACGAGATCAGCCAGGCCATGGCAGACCTGCGGGCCGTGGGCTGCGAGCTGCTCACGATCACGCAGTACCTGCGGCCATCGGTGCGGCATCATCCGATCGACCGCTGGGTCCCGCCCGGGGAATTTGACGAGCTCGCCGAGGAAGCGACCGAGCTCGGCTTCGCAGGTGTCCAGTCCGGGCCGCTGGTTCGCTCGTCATACCGAGCAGGCCGGCTCTACCGCCAGGCCATGGAACGGCGTTCCCGCCCGGTATCCTCGCCGTCATGGTGAAGAAGTCCGGCACTGAGCCGAACCCGGCCGATCCCGCGTCAATGGGGCGGATCAAGCAAATACGTATGGTCGCGGGCATTATCCGCAAGCAGGACCCGCGCGCCCTTCCGCTGGTCGTGCTGGCCGGCCTCGGCATCGCGGCCGTTGTCATCGTCATCGGCTATTTCGTCGGGCTGATCTGGGGTTTCATCCCGCTCGGGATCCTGGCCGGTGCCACTGGCGCGATGCTGCTCTTCGGTCGCTACGCCACGTCGGCGCAGTACAAGGCGCTTGAGGGCCAGCCGGCCGCCGCCGCGGCGGTTCTGCAGAGCCTGCGTGGCGGCTTCACTACGACGCCCGCGATCGCCGCCAACCGGAACATGGACGTCGTGCACCGGACCGTCGGCAAGCCCGGCGTCATCCTCGTCGGCGAGGGTTCCCCGACCCGCCTGCCCAGCTTGCTCGCCGCCGAGAAGAAGCGAATCTCGCGGATCGCCAGCCAGGTGCCGATCTACGACTTCCAGGTCGGCGACGGCGAGGGACAGGTCCCGATCAGGGAACTGAATAAGAAGATCATGAGGCTGCCGCGCAATATCAAGGGTCAGGCAGTCGCGGAGCTCAACTTCCGGCTCAACGCACTGCCCGCCCAGTTGCAGATGCCCAAGGGCCCGGTGCCGCGATCAGCCCGGATGCCCAAGCCGCCGCGGCCGCGAATCCGCTAGCGTGACCGGCAAGCGCGGCAGCGTAACTCCCGGCCCTATCTGACCGGGAACGCGCCGTTACGCACGAATCACTACGGTACTCGCTGCCTTGTCCTGAAGGCCGCGAAGATCGCGATCCATCATCATCGCGGGCAGCACCAGCATCAGCAGGAAGGTGCGGGCGAATGCTCTGGGCAGCCCGACCGGCTGCCCGTCGAGCCGCGCGACCCGGAGCCCGACGAGCCGCTTGCCGATGGTGAACCCGGTGAGCGCCGTCAGCAGCCAGTCCTCGGCGCCGAACACAGGCAGCGTCCACAACCTCGACTGAGTGAGGACGCTCGCGGCGTGACCTGCGTGCGGGTGATAAAAGAACGCGATCGCGATCACACTGCAGACGATCCAGTCGATGAGCAGGGCGCCGAGCCTCCTGCTCCAGCCCGCGACCGAGCCGCGACCGAACTCTGGCAGCCCGAACTGCTGGCCCGGATAGTATTCAGTGTCGGCAGCCTGCTGGTTCGATGCAGGCGCCCGCTGGTTCGTCACAGGCTAACGGTAGCCGGTTTGCCGGGGCAGGCAGGCAGCGCCCGCCGTGGTTTGAAGCGCTGTGATTTGGTGCGCCGTGGTTTGGGGAACTGCAGTTTGGCGCATTGTGACGTGGTGCACTGCACCGGCGGGCGGCAGCCGGCATCAGGCGCCCGGTGCTTACGACCCGCGAGCTTCCGGCGTAACACCGGCGAAACATGGGGGACACCGTCAGGAAACTGACTGGCGTTAGCTTCCTAAGCATCCCGGAGTCTGCACAGTTTGCGCCGCGCCAGTCACCGTGGCGGCGCGTGAGGAGAGTTGATGTTCACAAGCGGCGACGAGGTACTGCGGTTTATCGAGTCCGAGGGGGTGCAGTTCGTCGACGTACGCTTCTGCGACCTGCCTGGCACTTTGCAGCACTTCACTGTGCCTGCTGAGTCGTTCGACGAGAGCGTCTTCACCGAGGGCCGGATGTTTGACGGCTCGTCGATCCGGGGCTTCCAGCAGATCCACGAGTCGGACATGCTGCTGCTCCCCGACCCGGCGACGGCCGTGCTTGACCCGTTCCGGACACACAAGACGCTGAACCTGACATTCTTCGTGCACGACCCGCTGACCGGGGAGCCGTACAGCCGCGACCCACGCAACATCGCCCGCAAGGCCGAGGACTACCTGCGTGGCAGCGGCATCGCCGACACGGCCTACTTCGGCCCGGAGGCCGAGTTCTACATCTTCGACTCGGCCCGGTACGAGACCGGCCCGAACCAGGGCTACTACCACATCGACTCGATCGAGGGTGCCTGGAACACCGGCCGGGACGAGCCCGGCGGCAACCTCGGCGCCAAGCCGGCCTACAAGGGCGGCTACTTCCCCGTGCCGCCGATGGACCACTACACCGACCTGCGCTCGGAGATGGTGCGCAAGCTGATCGAGGTCGGCATCACCGTCGAGATGCAGCACCACGAAGTCGGTACCGCCGGCCAGGCCGAGATCGACATCAAGTTCGACACGCTGCTGACCATGGCTGACAACCTGATGCTCTACAAATACGTGGTGAAGAGCGTCGCACGGGCGGCCGGCAAGACGGTGACGTTCATGCCGAAGCCGCTGTTCGGCGACAACGGCTCTGGCATGCACTGCCACCAGAGCCTGTGGAAGGACGGCGCGCCGCTGTTCTACGACGAGGTCGGCTACGCAGGCCTGTCGGACATCGGCCGCTACTACGTCGGGGGCTTGCTGAAGCACGCGCCCTCGCTGCTGGCATTCACCAACCCGACGATGAACTCCTACCATCGGCTGGTGCCCGGCTTCGAGGCCCCGGTGAACCTGGTCTACAGCCAGCGCAACCGGTCAGCCTGCATCCGGGTCCCGATCACCGGGCCGAACCCGAAGGCAAAGCGGCTGGAGTTCCGCGTCCCGGACCCGTCGGCCAACCCGTACCTGGCGTTCGCCGCCATGATGATGGCCGGCATCGATGGCATCAGGAACAAGATCGAGCCGCCCGAGCCGGTCGACAAGGACCTGTACGAGCTGCCGCCGGACGAGGCAAAATCCATCCCGCAGGTGCCGGGCTCGCTGGAGGCCGTCCTCAACAACCTGGAAGCCGACCACGAGTTCCTGCTTGAGGGCGGCGTGTTCACCCCGGACCTGATCGAGACCTGGCTGGACTACAAGCGGTCTAACGAACTCGACGCGATCCGGCTGCGGCCGCACCCGCACGAGTTCGAGCTGTACTACGACGTGTGACCGTCGCATCCTGAGCGTCCTTGCCGGAGGGCACGGTTAGGCACGGCCAGCGGGGTATATCCGCCTAAAGGCTGTGCATGCCGTGCCTGTCCGGCAGGAGCTCAGGGGGAAGCCAATGACGGGTCCAGGGGTCGACTTTGCGCAGGTATTCCGCCAGATCCCGATGCCTGTTCTGCTGGTGACACCGGATTTCGTCATCGCCGACGCGAATAATGCGTATCTGGACGTGACCGGACGCACGCGCGCAGAGCTGGTCGGGCACGATGCCTTCGACGCGTTTCCGGACAACCCGTCGGATCCTCGCGTAAGCGGGGTACGCGACATGCGTGACTCGATGCGCCGCGTGCTCGACACGGGTGAACCCGACGCAGTGGCTTTCCAGCGGTATGACGTAGAAGTACCGGGCAGCCCGGGTGTGTTCGAAGAGCGCTTCTGGTGCCCGATCAACGCTCCGGTATTCGGGCCCGATGGCCGTGTCGTGATGATTGCGCAGTGCGTGGAGGAGATCACCGACAGGTTGCGCCGGTTCGTCAAGGGACTATCTGCGGGCGTCTCCGAGTAAGCGCAGGTGCCCGCCCCCGGTCGCAGTTAACCAGCACTCGTTTCGAGTTCAGCGTTGCGGAGCTCAATCTGTCCGGGGCCGGTCAGGAAAACGCCGAAACTGACGGTGGCGGCATCGCCCGGGATCTGCGCTGCAACCTCATGCCGGATCCAGTCGTTGCTGTCGCTGACGGCCGCGAAGTGATTACGAGGGTCGTGCCGCGGGTCGTAGCGGGGATCCAGGTCGGCTGGCCGTGGCCCCGCAGGTCCGCGGTTCACGTGGAGCAGCAGCCCGGCGCGGTCTGCCACACCGGTGCTGTGTAGTTCGCCGCGGAAGGTGATCGTCAGGCCGCAGTAGTCCTCGGCGGCGATGTCCTGGCTAAGGAATGCAAATCCGTACGGCTCGCGTACGGCCGCTGCCAGGATCGCCCGCCGGTCCTCGAGTGCGCAGTAATAGTCCTGCTCGTGTGAACCGACTACCCCGCGCCTGAAGCTCCCGTCCAGGCGCCACCCGTCGAGGCCCTCGGTGAACGCCAGGTTGCGCGGCTCATACCGCCGGTGCCTGCGCGAGGAGACAGGCGCCGGCAGCCTGCTGAGGACCGGTCCTAGCAGGTCTTCGCCGGTGACGGGCTCGGCGAGCCGGTCCAGCATCGGGCCGGCGACCGTGAGCGGCGCGCCCGTGATGACCGCGAGAGCGAGGCCATCGGCGAGCCGGGTGCTGACGTGGCGGGCCGTGCCGAGGCCGATCCGCGCGGCGGTCACGCCGGGACCAAGCTCGAACAGGTGCACCCCGGTCACGGAGACCCCGGCCGCCTGCAGCAGCTGGGCAGTCATTTCCTCGACTGCTTCCTCGGGATCTTCGTCCTCGGGAGGCTCCGGGAGGTCTTCCGGCCGGGCGAGCAGGCGCCAGAACCTGCCGTCGCGGCCAGGCAGCCGGATTGGCAGCGCGCGATGGCCGCCGTCGTCGGCGAGCACCACGATGACGCGGGCTACGGAAAAGGTCCCGTCCGGCGTCCGGCCGGGCCAGGGGTAGGCATGGGCGATTCTGACGGCGGTCATCGGCGTCCTCCTGGAAGTGACGGGGATGAGGTCGGGCCGGTGCGCGCTGATGTAGTCGCGCAGCCGGCGCCGTGCCTTGTGCAGGCTGGCCTTGGCCGCGCCGGGCGAGCCCGGAATCTGGCTGAGCGGCTGGTCGGCGTAGTAGAAGAGCGAGACCGCCCGGCGTTGCCCGGCGGGCAGGTCAGCGACCGCGCGGCCGAGCACATCGGCGCGGTCCAGGTCTTCGACGGAGGGCAACCCGCGCGCCGCCGGGTGCAGCCTCTCCGGCCAGTCAGCCAGCAGCGTGAGCGGGGAGTGGCGGCGCTGCGCCCGGCAGACGTTGACCACGATGCCGCCCAGCCAGGCGGCGAACCGGTCCGGGTCACGCAGCTGTCTGAGCGACACGAACGCCTGCAAGAACGCTTCCTGCACTACGTCGTCCACGTCGTCTGGACGCGAGCACAGCCGGGCCGCGCGGGCCCGGGTCATCGGCAGATGCCGCTCGACGAGCAGCCGGAACGCCGCCGCGTCGCCGTCGCGGGCAAGCCGGACCAGGTCGCCGTCCGGAATCTGGTCGCTAGGGGCTACAGAGTCAGGCACCGGCCGTCAGTTCCGCGTTGCGCAGGTCGACGCGGCCGCCGGTGAGGGACAGGCCGAACCGGACGACTTCGGCATCGCCGGGGACCTGCGCGGTGACCTCATGCCAGGCCCAGTCGCTGCTGCCCGGGCCGGTCAGGCTGCTCGCCCCCCGGCTATGCAGGTGAGCGCCCGGTGGCTCGTCCGCCCGACCGGTCGCCAGGTGCAGCCCGGCGTGCCCGATGACATCGTGCGTCCGCAGTTCGCCGCGGAAGGCGACCGTGCGGCCGCGGTAGTCGTCAGCGAAGATCGTCTGGGCCAGGACGGCGGAGCCGCGGGGCTCCATGACCGTGGAGGCGAGCGTTGCCGACCGGCTGCCCGTGACGCAGGAATAGTCCTGCAGATGGGACTCCCCCGCGCTGCCGAAGAGCTCCCAGGAGTCCAGGCCGCCGGTGAACGCGAGGTTGCGCGGCTCGAATCGCCACTGCTTCGCGCGACCGGCGAGTTGCCTCGCGACCGCCGCAGGGATGAACTGAGTCAGCAGGTCTTCGTCCCTGGCCGGAACAGCTAGCCGGTCCATCACGGCATCGGCCACCCGGACCGGCGCGCCCGAGGCTGCCGCCAGCGCGAGGCCGTACCCGGCGCTCAGCATGACGTGCCGTGTCCCGCCCGCCATGCTGAGCTCGACGCGGGCCGAGACGTCCGCTGAGCACAACTGCGTGGCGTCCGGGTCACTCACCCGCAGGTCCACAGCGGTCACGGTCACTCCGGCCGCATCCAGCAGCCGGGCTGCCGTCTCCTCTAGGACACCCGCCGTGACCAGGTCTTCGGCGGGCCGGTTGAGCAGTTGCCACACCGAGTCGCCACCCGGCACCGCCAGCCACAGGGGCAGTGCCCGGCGAGCGGCGCCGGGGTGGTTCACACCAGGGTCTTCGGCGTCTGCGGTTTCTTGGGCGTCTTGGGAGGCAG
>Ga0335072_10017034_pt1 | contig 10292 bp, 6 predicted proteins | sample Lox_Sample_21_FD_206725 | JGI IMG/M metagenome (GOLD analysis project Ga0335072, IMG submission 206725) | Soil microbial communities from Loxahatchee National Wildlife Refuge, Florida, United States - Lox_Sample_2.1 | ecosystem: Environmental > Terrestrial > Soil > Wetlands | place: USA: Florida...
CTGCTCCCTATCCGGTGACGCTGGGCGGCAGTCCGGAAAAAGTCGTGGACGAGCAGGCGCCGGTGACGCTGCTCGATCCCACGGCCGGCGTTTTCACCTGGCCGAATCGCATCACCTCGGCCGATTTTGACGGCTGGGTGGAAGAGCGCGGGCATTCGTTCCTCGGTTCGTGGTCGGCCGAGTACACGCCGCTGACCGAGGTGCACGATCCGGGGCAGGATCCGCAGAAAGGCGGACTGCTCGAGGCCCATTATGGGAAAGGGACCTACTTCTATCTGGCCTACGCGGTCTACCGGCAGCTGCCCGAGGCGGTTCCGGGAGCGTATCGACTGCTGGCGAATCTGGTTGCGGCGGGAAGGAATCCCGGCTCTCCAAAAGCGGCGCCGGCGATCCCCTGATACCCCCTCCCCCCTCCCCCCCAGGCTCTGATCTTTTGTTTTCAAATTGATGGAGGGTAATCGGTCCTGGGTATTACCCTCCACTGTCCCGCTCTCCGAGACATGGGTCATTCCGCGCGGACGGGAAGGCCGGGTTGACCAAAATGCGAAAGGGGATTGTGCGCCGGAGCGGACAATCCCCACTGTGACAATTTTGCGATGAGCGAAGGCCGGGGAGCAAGGGAAATCGCGAGCGGTGACGGTACTGAAGTACCTGGGTTGGCGGCTCAGGAATCTGCCTTACGCATCGACGAGAATGAGGCGGGGAGCGCGATCCGGGGTCCTGCACGGCAAGAAGCGCGTTCGCCCAGGGTCCAGGAGGAGGGGTGAGGCAACCGCGTTGGACTTCGTGTAACCTATTGACTCTTCATTGAGTTTCATTGAACTTCGTCCAGCCCTTTTCCCCGAACATTTACCTCATATTCTCCGGACGTTCACAATCGCCTGCGACGATGCCCAATGGGTCGCTACGGCCGGTTCGGCGGGTGTTGCACGCTCGGCAAGGGCTTATTGGCGACCTGATTACGGGGCCCGGAATTCCCCTCGTCGGCTTCATCTTTCACGCACTTCCAACTTCTGAGAGGCTCAATGAAGAACAGATTGAAGGCGCTCGCCACCCTGGCGCTGTCGGCGGCGGTTGCCACCGGCTTTGCGCAGTCCACGGCCAGCTCCCCCAGCACGGAAAAGCACGTTCATCGGAGGCACGTCGAACCGAAGGGACCGTCGCTGCAGGAACAGATTGAAGAGCTGCGGCAGCAGGAACAGTCGGATCGCGGGCAGATCGACAACCTGAAACAGCAGCTCTCCGACCGCGATGCACAGCTGCAGCAGGCGCAAACGGCCGCGCAGCAGGCGCAGTCGGCAGCGCAGGCCGCACAACAGGCTGCGCAACAGCAGGCGGCCACCCTCTCGGCGACTTCGGAATCGGTCTCCAGCCTGCAGAGCTCGGTCAGCGACCTGAAGCAGAACAGCGTTTCGCTGGCGGCGACGATCCAGAGCGAACAGGCGAACGTGAAGAAGATGGTCGAGAATCCGGACGCCCTTCACTACAAGGGAATCACGATCTCGCCGGCGGGAAGCTTTATTGAAGCGGCGACCGTCTACCGCAACGCGGCGACCGGCGGCGGCATCAACACGGCGCTGACCGGTATCCCGCTGCAGGACTCCGGGCAGGCGCAGACGAGCGAATTCTTCGGGTCCGGCCGTCAGTCCCGCATCGCCATCAAAGCCGAAGGCAAGCTGCCGGACGCGACCATGACCGCGTATTACGAGATGGACTGGCTCGGCGCTGGTACTACTTCGAACAACAACCAATCCAACAGCTACGTGGTTCGCCAGCGCCAGCTCTGGGCGCGCGCGGCCTTCAACAGCGGCTGGAATATCAGCGGCGGGCAGATGTGGTCCCTCACCACGGAAACCACGCATGGCCTGGATAACGGAACGGAAATTCTTCCCGGCACCATCGACCCGCAGTACACCGCAGGGTATGTGTGGAACCGGCAGTACGGCTTCCGTGTGGCCAAGGACTGGGGCAACAGGGTCTGGCTCGGCTTCTCCGTCGAGAACGACCAAGCCCTTCCCGGCGGGAGCTCGCCGACCAACCAGTTCCTGGGCTCCGCTGGTGTCGGCGGCGGCCTCTATGACAACCAGGCCAACTATTCCTATAACGAGGCTCCCGAGTTGGTTGCCAAGATGGCCTTCGAGCCGGGCTGGGGACACTGGGAAGTTTTCGGCGTGGGGCGGTTCTTCCGGAACCGCGTTTATCCCAATGCAACCGCGACGCCGGCCAGCTCCGCTGGAGCGTATAACGACGAGGTTACCGGCGGCGGCATCGGCGCCGGCTTCCGCGCACCGATCGGCAGCAAGGCCGTGATGTTCGGGCTGAAGGGCCTGTACGGCGACGGCACGGGCCGCATGGGCGATGCGACCATCGCGGATATCACTTTCCGCTCGGATGGAACCATCTCTGTGCTGCACACCACCTCGGCACTGAGCACCCTGGAATTCAACCCCGGCAAGCGCCTTAACATCTACCTGAACTATGGCGGCGATTACGTGGGCCGCGATATTCAGAATGGCGGCAAATCGGGCTACGGCCTCTACACCGCCAACATGACGGGTTGCACGACGGAAGGTCTCCCGGGCGGCAACTATAGTCCCGCCAGCACCGGCACCTGCTCGGGTAACAACAAGGACGTGCAGGAAGCCACTTCCGGCTTCTGGTACAACTTCTACAACGGTCCCAAGGGCCGGTTCCGCATGGGCCTGCAGTACAGCTACATCGTGCGCAACCTGTGGTCCGGCAACGGCGGCACTACCAATCCTGGCGGCAACGCCGAGGGAACCGACAACGTCTTCGAAACCTCGATGCGTTACTACGTTCCGTAGTCCGAACCAACGGCAAAACGAAGGACCCGCTACGGCGGGTCCTTTTTCTTTCTGTGTGCTTTGGCCCTGGCGAGAGACTCCGGGACTACGGGGCCGCGTCGAACGCGAAGGCCTGGCGGAGGAAACCCGGTGCGGCGCCCTTGTCCTTGCCCCAGGTCCAGTACATGGCGACGTAGGCGTAGTTCTCGGTCTGGCCGGCGACGGAGTGTCCGTAGCAGAAGAGGAACTGCTGGTTGGGATTGTGTTTGAAGTGGTAGTAGCCGCCGAGGTCGAGGAGGGTGGAGGCCTGGGTCTGCGGGGCGGCGACGCCTTCCTTGCCGTGGGAGAAGACCTCGCCGCCGAACTCGAGGCGATCGCCGGGAAAGGTGTACTTGAGCAGGAAGCCGCCGTAGGGAAAATCGCGGTAGCCGGTCTGGGGGACGACCGTTTCGCCGGCGCCGCCGTCGAGGAGCCAGGGGCCGATGTTCTTCTGCAGCCAGACGGGGAGGCGGTACCAGACTTTGCCGATGCCGAGCCCCTTGTCGTAGTTGCCGGTGGGCATTTCGAACATGGTGAAGGTGCCGATCTGGGGGATGTGTTTGCTCTCTTTGATGTAGGCGATCTTCGCGCCCAGCTCCATGTCGGTGAGGCCGAACTCGGATGGGCCCTGCCCTTCGCCGAGGGCCGTAAAAGCGGGATGGTTGAGGGGAGCGGCGACGCCCCAGGGCAGGATGGCGTGGAGCTGGACGCGGGGGATGGCACCCCAGTTGAACTCGAAGGCCGGTCCCTGGGAGTCGACCTCGACGGGGGTGCCGTCGGCGCTGCCGAAGATATAGAACTCGTAGTGGTGGAGGTCGACGGGAACGGGATCGTCGGTTTGGTAGGGAGGGCCCTGGGCGACGAGGGATGGAGAGGAGGCGAGCAGGAACAGGAGGAGGAGCAGGAGAGACCAAGGCGGTTGCGGAATCCGCCGGACCTGAAGGAACAGGTTCACCGCCGGAACCTCCGCCTCTCAGCTACAGGGTGAGCAACAGATTTCGATCATGGCATGGCGGTTCGCGGCGGTCAAACCACGGCAGGGGCGGAGATTGCTGCGATGTCATGTTGCGGAGAGTTAAGCCACCGGCTGCTCTTCTTCGACGACGGGGCCATGCGTGGCCGAGGTGGGCAGCGGCGCGGGCGCGGGTGCGTCGCCGATGCGCTCGCTGAAGTGGCAGTCGATGGCGTTCTGCGGCTCTTCGGCCTTCTGACCCTTGCGGGGACGACGCCGGGGCATCATCTCTTTATTGTTGGGGCAGACGAGGTAGAGGCCGCCGTCGAGGACGCGCTCGACGACATAGGGCGAGCCGCACTGCGGGCAGGTTTGTGCGACGGGCTTGAGGTTGGAGGTGAAGTCGCATTTGGGATAGCGGGTGCAGCCCCAGAAGATGTTGCCGGTGCGCGCCTTGCGCTCGGCAATGTCACCCTCGCCGCACTTCGGGCATTTGAGGCCCTCGATGAGATTCTGTTTGATGTATTTGCATTTGGGGTAGCCGGAACAGGAGACGAACTCGCCGTAGGTTCCGGAGCGCAGAACGAGCTGTTTGCCGCACTTCGGGCATTTTTCGTCGAGGGGCACGGCGGGTTTCTGCTGCTGCTTCTGGCTGAGGCGGCGGACGGTTTTGCAGGGCGGATCGGCGTTGTAGTCGGGGCAGGCCATGTAGGCGCCGAAGGGGCCGCGACGCAACACCATGACCTTGCCGCAGTTCTCGCAGTATTCCTCGGCGGGGACATTTTGCGCGTCGTTATTCTGGAGGTCGGGCTTGGCGGCGAAGTGCTCCTTGGTAAAGCCGCAGCTGACCTGTTCGACGGCGACTTTGCGGCCGGTGCCGACGGCGTTCTCGAGGGCGGACTTGAGCTCGGCCTTGTCTTTGACCTCGACGGTGGTCGATTCGTCGTTCTCGGTGGTCCTGACCAGCATGGGGTACTTCAGTTTCGCTTCGACGCGGGAGAGAACCTTTTTCGGCTCTTTCTTCCAGCTCGTGGCGGCGATGGGGACGGGCTTTTCCTTGGCGTAGGCGCTGCAGGCGTAGAAGGTGCCGAACTTGCCCCACTTGAGGACCAGGGGAGAGCCGCACAGGTCACACTTTTCGTCGGTGGCCTTCTCCATGCGCTTGACGTTCTCCATGTGCTTCTCGGCGCTCTTCAGCTCTTCTTCGAAGTGGCTGTAGAAGCCGCGCAGCAGGTCGGTCCACTTTTCCCTGCCTTCTTCGATTTCGTCCAGCTCCTCTTCGAGCCTGGCGGTGTACTGGGTGTCGAAGATGTAGGGGAAGTTGGCGACGAGGAGGTCGGTGACGACGGTGCCGATCTCTGTGGGGAAGAAGCGGCCGCCGCGGCCGGTGGGCGGGACCTTGGTGACGTACTCGCGATCCTGAATGGTGGTGATGATGGAAGCGTAGGTCGACGGGCGGCCGATGCCGCGCTCTTCCAGTTCCTTGACGAGGGAGGCTTCGTTGTAGCGGGCAGGCGGCTCCGTGGCCTTCTGCACGGCATGCACGGCCGAGGGACGCGAGGCGATTTCGATCTGCGGCTCTTCGAAGGGTGGAATGTCCTCGGTCTTCTCGCCTTCGCCGGCTTCTTCGTTGCGGGCCTGAATGCGGGCAACGTCCTGGTCGTATTTGCGGCGGGCGTGGGCGAGCTTTGCGGCGCGCTCCTGGGCGGCGATGCCGGAGAGATGTTCGGGCGTGGCCAGAGCCAGCTTTGCTCCGAGAGGAACGTCGGGGAGTTCCTCTTCGTCGTCGTCCTCAGGATCGTAGATTTTGAGGTAGCCGTCGAATTTGAGGACCGAGCCGGAGACGCGGAAGTTGTAGGTCTTTTTGTTTTTGGCGTCGATCTCGACGGTGGTGACGTCGTAGACGGCGGGGGTCATCTGCGAGGCGACGAAGCGCTCCCAGACGAGCTTGTAGAGTTTGTACTGCTCGTCGCTGAGGTAGCGGCGAATCTTGTTGGGATGGAGGGCAGGATCGGTGGGGCGGATCGCCTCGTGGGCATCCTGGGCGTCCTTTTTGGAGCGATAGACGTTGGGCTGAGCGGGGAGATAACGTTCGCCGACTTTTTTGCCGATCCACTCGCGCACTGCGGCGATGGCTTCGGGGGCGATGCGGGTGGAGTCGGTACGCATGTAGGTGATCAGGCCGAGGGTGCCCTGGTCGCCGAGATCGACGCCTTCGTAGAGCCGCTGGGCGACGCCCATGGTGCGCTTGACGCTGAAGCCGAGGCGGGCGGCCGCCGATTGCTGGAGGGTGCTGGTGATGAAGGGCGGCCAGGGATTGCTGCGGCGCTCTTTTTTGTCGACGGAGGCGACGCTCCAGGCGGCGTTCGTGGCGGCGTCGAGGATGGCGCGGGCTTCTTTTTCGCTGCCGACGGCGGGGGCGCTGACGCCTTCGACTTTGGCGCGTTCGCCGTCGATGCCGATGAAGCGGGCGGTGATGAGCTGTGACTCGGCGCCGGCTTTCGCGGCTCCCTGGACTTCGAGGATGGCGTCGATGGTCCAGTACTCGACGGGCTTGAAATCCTGAATCTGGCGCTCGCGTTCGACGATCAGGCGAACGGCGACGGTCTGGACGCGGCCGGCGGAGAGGCCACGGCGGACTTTGTCCCAGAGGAGGGGCGAAATCTGATAGCCGACGATCCGGTCGAGGACGCGGCGGGTCTGCTGCGCGTCGACCAGGTTTTCGTCCACATCGCGGGCATGCTCGAAGGCGGCGCGGACGGCTTTCTGCGTGATCTCGTTAAAGGTAACGCGGCGAATGCGGCTTTTGTTTTTGACGACGGGCAGGAGCTGCATCGACAGATGCGCCGCGATGGCTTCGCCTTCGCGATCCGGGTCCGGCGCCAGGTAGACCGCATCGGCCTTCTGCGCCATCTTTCTGAGTTTGGCGACGACCTTCTCCTTATCGGGCGACACGATCAGCGTCGGCTCGAAGGTCCTGTGCTCCAGCTCCACCCCAATGTCCCGCTTGGGCAGATCCATGATGTGCCCGAAGGAGGCTTCGACCTCGTAATCCCTGCCGAGGTATTTGTTAATCGTCTTCGCCTTGGCGGGCGATTCGACGATGACCAGCGATTTACTCATCGTTTCCCTTAGACTGCGGTGGCGGCGCGCACGTGGCGACGGCCCCCGCACAGCTCTTTCCGGCGCTTCCCTTCCGGAAGCTACCACGACCCACCGCTTCGAATCTATAGTTCCGGGGCGGAGCGCGCATCCAACCCTGCAACCGGAGGCGCTCAATTCCTCAGAAACTCCTGACGTAATTCTTTCCAGGAAGTTGTCGTATGCGCCCGGCCAGTTCCAGCTCGAAGAGCGCGGTGAAAACCTCCGAGGAGCTCATTTCCTGCTCCAGCTTTTCGAGGATTTCATCCATCTGCAGTGCTTCATCCTGACGAAGCACGCCGAGCACGCGCGCCTCCGAGGGCGGCAGCGGTGATTCCTCGAATAACGATGCCTCAGATGCCTCGGTGGATGCAAATCCCAGGCTTTGCTCCAGCTCCATGCGGATCTGGGTAGGCAGCTCTTCCCAGACGTCTTCCCAGCACGCGGTAAGCTTTGCGCCCTGTTTTATCAATAAGTTAGGGCCCCAGGCGTTCTTCGTGGTGACGTTGCCGGGAACGGCGAAGACCTCCCGGTTCTGCTCCAGGGCGCAGCGAGCCGTCACCCGGGTCCCGGAATTTTCCGCTGCCTCGATCACGAGCACGCCGACGCTCATGCCACTGAGGATGCGGTTGCGGCGGGGGAAGTTCTGCGGCGCGGGAAAGGTCCCGAGAGGGAGTTCGGACAGGATCAGCCCGCCGCCGGCGACGATCTGCTCGGCCAGGGATTTATTCTCCTTCGGATAGATCACGTCGACGCCGGTGCCCCAGATGGCGACGGTGGGACGCCGGGAAGCGAGAGCGCCCCTGTGGGCCGCCGTGTCCACGCCGCGCGCCATGCCGCTGAGGATGACGAGGCCGCGCGCTGCCAGATCGCGCGACAGCTTTTCCGCCATGCCGACGCCATAGGGGGTGGGATGCCGGGTGCCCACGACGGCGAGGCAAGACTTCGCGAGCAGCCCCGCATCGCCGCGGAGCCAGAGCAGCGCCGGCGGATCGTAGATTTCGCGCAGGCGCAGCGGGTAGGCTTCGTCGTGCCAGGTGACGATGGCGGCGCCGGTGGCGGAGAGCTTTTCCAGTTCCTGGTCGGCGGCGTGGGCGGCTTCGCCCGAGGAGATGAACTGGGCCGACTCCGCGGGAAGATGGAGAGACTCCAGCTCGGTGAGGGGCAGGTGCAGGACGCGGACCGCGGAGCCGCAGCGTTCGACGGAGCGAAGAAGGCGCCGGGGTCCGACGCCGGGTGTCAGCGCCAGGGCCAGCCACGCGTGGCGTTCTTCAAAGGAGGCGGTCCCGGGCTGGTCCGTTCCGCTTCGCTCCAGGGCGGGCGCGGAGGTGCTCATGGCGCGAATCCTCCGCGACCGCCGGAAGGGGAGGGCTTTTCAGGCATTGCCCGGAGATTAGCCGCCGGGTTGGTGAGATTCAAGCAAAACAGCGGTCGTCCCGGTTACGAAAGCCACATTGTTACACTGACCAGTGACCCGCGACCCCGTCGATCGCCTTCGCGTTTCCGCGATTCACTTCCTCAATCCCGCACCTTTGATGTGGAGCTTTGAGCACGAGCCGGACCGCTCGCATTTTGAGCAGCGATACGTGCTTTCCTCCGATACGCCGGCGGAGTGCGCGGTGAAGCTGGCCGTGGGGGAGGCAGACATCGGACTGGTTCCGGTGGCGGCTTTGGCGTTCACCCCGTCGCTGGTCGTGATTCCAGGCTGCGCCATCGCCGCGCGCGACCGGGTGCGGTCCATCATTCTGGTGGTGCGGCAGGCCGACGGCATCGACGGCGTGGGGCGCGTGGCACTGGACAGCGCTTCGCGCACATCGGCGACCTATACGCGCATTCTGTTTTCGCGTTTCTGGCAGATCGAGCCGGGATTCGTGGAGCATGCGCCCGACCTCGAAGCGATGCTGGGGGTTGCAGACGCGGCGCTGCTGATCGGCGATCCGGCGCTGTTCGCGCTGGAAGATCGCGAGGCGCGAGAAAAGCGGACGGGGGAAAAGCTGCTTTACCTGGACCTGGCGCACGAGTGGCACAAGCTGACGGGCACGGTGTGGGTTTCCGCGTTCTGGGCGGCGCGGCCGGAGGCGCTGGCGGACTCGGGCGTCCCGGCGCGGCAGGTGGTTGGCGATTTTCAGCATTCGCGCGATGCAGGACTGCGGAACATCGATGCCCTGGCGGACGAGTGGGCTGCGCGGATTGCGGTGCCGCGGGAGACCATCCTCGCCTATCTTTCGAAGAACATCTGGTATGTGCTGGATGAGCCTTGCCTGGCGGGTCTGGAGCTTTTCTACCGTTATGGGGTCGAATGCGGAGCGCTGCCCCTGGCGCCGGCTGTCCACTTTTTGTGATTTTTGCGGGGCGGGCGGTGACTCGGCTCGGCGCCTGCGCGTCTTACGGTGCGTGTCCTTCGCCGCCCCAGTTGCGCGCCACGCCCACCACCGGCTGGTTCCGGTGTGGGTTTTCCATTTCGGCCTGGCCGGAGTCTTCGCCGTGGCGCTGCTGGACGCGTCGCCGGTACCGCTGCCGATCCCGGGCAGCACGGATGTCCTGATTCTGATCCTTGGGGCGCACGGCGAGGTGCCGTGGCTGCTGGCGCCGGCGGCGATCGTGGGCAGCCTGCTGGGGGCATGGTTCACGTGGCAGGCGGGCAAGAAGGGCGGCGAGCCGATGATCGAGCGCTATGTGCCGGCGCGCTTCCGCTCGAGCATGCGGCGGTGGATCGGAGATCACGGATTGCTGACGGTCTGCGTATCGGCCCTTCTGCCGCCACCGATCCCGCTGCTGCCGTTTTTGCTGGCTGCAGGCGCACTGGGGGTGACGCGCCGGCAACTCTTCCTTGCGCTGGGCATCGCGCGCACGATCCGCTATGGGGGCGAAGCGGCTCTGGCGATGATGTACGGACGGCCGATTCTGCACTGGTTCAACCGGTACCTGGCGGGGTGGTCGTCGGTGATCCTGTACACGTTCCTGGGATTGCTGGTGGCGGCGATTCTTGTCGGGGGCTGGCAGTATCGGCGGGAGCAGCGGCGCCAGGGAACGAGAGAACGCGATGCAAAGGCGCACGTGACGAACTGAGGCCGACGCAGGCGATATTCTGTGATGGTGCCAGCGATCGCGTTCCTTGAGTGTTCCCGTTGCCATGAGCAGGTTTCCGCCGCCACCCCACAAACGGTTTGCCCGGTCTGCGCGGGCTCGCTGTACGTCCGCTATGCGCCGGAGTCGCTCAAGGGGGCGCGCCAACCCGGGCCCGGGGCGCCGGCTTCGATGTGGCGCTATGCCGACGTTCTTCCGGAGGCCGAGCCGGTCACGCTCGGAGAGGGCTGGACGCCGATGCTGCCGAGCCGGCGTTATGCGGGCCTTTT
>Ga0335072_10017035_pt1 | contig 10292 bp, 10 predicted proteins | sample Lox_Sample_21_FD_206725 | JGI IMG/M metagenome (GOLD analysis project Ga0335072, IMG submission 206725) | Soil microbial communities from Loxahatchee National Wildlife Refuge, Florida, United States - Lox_Sample_2.1 | ecosystem: Environmental > Terrestrial > Soil > Wetlands | place: USA...
ACCCCTCCGCCGGCAACGCCGCCCCGCAGCTAGGCGACGCCGAGATGGATTACCCGTACGTGATCACCTCGACCCAGGCGGCCGATCAGCAGGCGGCAACCGAGTTCGGCAAGATGCTGCAGCAGAGTTACACCGCCGGCCTGGTGCGCTACTACGGCTTCCGTTCGGCCAACGGCGTTACGGGCACCATTCCCGCCGCTTACGGCCTGCCCCAGCAGCCGCTGCAGCTTGCCTCAGCGGCCACGCCCGGCGAGGCGCAGACCGCACTGCAGACCTGGCGGAAGCTGCAGATCGGCTCGCGGGACCTGGCGGTGATGGACGTCTCGTCCTCGATGGGCACCTCGGTCGGGATCGGCGACCTCAACCTCGAGGACATCCTGACGAAGACCGCCCTGCTGGGGCTCGCGCTGTTCCCTGACAGCGCGCAGATGGGAATCTGGGAGTTCGCCAACAACGTCAGCGGGAGCCAGCCCTACAAGCAGCTCGTCTCGGTCGGCCCGCTGCCCGGCGAGCTGGGGCTGATCAGCCGGCGCGAGCAGATCGAGCAGGTCGACCAGTCGCTGCACCCGCTCTCCAGCACGTCGGCCGCGCTGAACAAGACCATCCTGGCCGCCTACCAGCAGATGGTCGCCGAATACCAGCCGAACTACACCAACGCCGTGATCGTGCTGACCGCCGGAGTGGACAACGCTCCCGGCGACATGCCGACCGCGACGCTGGTCAACCGGCTCAAGCACCTGGCCAACAAGCACAAGCCGGTCGAGCTGATCATCCTGATGCTGGGCGGCAAGGGGAACTTCACCGCGCTGCAGCAGATCGCCCAGGCCGGCGACGGGCAGGCCTACCCTGTCACCGACCCCACACAGGTCGGCAAGGTGTTCTTCGAGGCGGTCTCCCGGCGCATTTGCCTGACCAACGAGTGCACGCCCTGACCCCGCCAGAATTTCTCTGAGTTTCTGCGGCTTTTTTGTGAACCCCCCAGCTCGGACGCGCGTCCTCTTTTGTGAGGCCCGGCGAGAGCGGGGCGCCGGGCCTCACTCCAAACTTCTGGGGCTCTGACTCAGACGGCGTCGGCCAGGCCTGTGTCCAGGAGCCGATGCGCCCGCTCGATCAGGACCGGCACGGCCGGTCCCTCCCGCTCGAAACCTTCGCCCACCGTCTGGTGCTGCAGGAACCGTGCATGGATGCCTTCCAGCACAACGGCCAGCTTGAAGCAGCCGAACGCCATGTAGTAGCCGATGCCCGACAGGTCCCGCCCGGTGAGTTCGGCATACCGGGCGGCCAGCGCGGCCCGGCTCAGGAAGCCCGGCATCGACGTGACCGACGCGCCGACGTTGATGTCCAGCCACTGCGGGTCGTTCGGGTCGGCCCAGTAGATCAGAGTCAGGCCCAGGTCCGCCAGCGGGTCGCCCAGCGTCGACATCTCCCAGTCCACGACCGCGGCCACAGCGGGGTGCGCGCCGAGTGTGACCAGCATGTTGTCCAGCCGGAAATCCCCGTGGACGAGCGTGTGATCGCCGTCGTCGGGCAGGCCGGCCGCGAGCCGCTCGACCAGCCGGTCGTAGCCGGGCATGTCCCGGGTGTTGGACAGCTCCCACTGGCGCTGCCATCGCGCGAGCTGGCGGGCCAGGTACCCCTGGGGACGCCCGAACCCGGTCAGGCCCGCGGCCGCGACGTCCACCCCGTGGATGGCCGAGAGCATCTCGGCCAGCCGCTCCGACAGCTGACGTCCCTGGTCCGGCGTGAGCCCCTCGCCGTCCTGGCGGGTGCGCAGCACGTGCCCGTCCACGTACTCCATCAGATAGAACGGCGCCCCGATCACCTCGGGATCGGTGCAGTTGGCGATCGTGACCGGCACCGGCACGTCGCTGTCACGCAGCGCGGACAGCACCCGGAACTCCCGGGACATGTCGTGGGCGGTCGGGAGCACATGGCCGAGCGGGGGCCGCCGCAGCACAAGGCGGGATCCGCCGAGCTGCAGGCGATAGGTGAGGTTCGACCGCCCGCCCGCGATCAGCTCGATGTCCAGGTGCTCGCCGCTGGCGATGTCGTTCGCGCTCAGCCACCGGGCCAGCGCGGGAGCGTCGGGGATTCCGGGAACATCGTCAACCGCCATGCCGGAGAAGATACCGCCCGAGACGGGCAGGACGTCACCAGCCAGGCCCGCGAGATCCGCGCCGTACCCCGTGAGATCCGCGCCCGCGGCCCGCGCAGGCCGGCTCCGGCTGGGGGGTGGACTAAAGCCGTGCGCTGACGTAGGTAAGTAGTGGGACCGGGGGCGGCCGGAGGTCTAGGGCTGCAACTGAGGGAGCGCAGTGAGTGATGCATGGATGCCCGGAGCCACGTGTATCCGGGGAATGGGAGATGGCGGGCCGCTGAAGGGCGGCGCCCCCCGCGTCGTGTGGCAGACACTTGGCGCCGATCCACGGTTCGTCTCGGCGACGTCGGCGGCGCAGCGCCTCGGTGAGCTAGGCCGGGCCTGCCACCTCGTGTGGAATCCGTATCAGGGCGGGATCGCGCAACTGGTCCCGATCGTGCGAGCCGGACGGCTGCTCGGCCGACCCGAGGGCCTGAACGCGACACCGCCGTCGTGGCCGGCCATTGAGGTCACCCCAGGGGAAGTAGAGGACGCCAACGCCGAGGGACGGCTCTGCGTCCAGATCTGCGTGGTGGCCTTCGCCTGGCAGCCGTTCACGTTCTGGCCGCTGACCGGCCTCCAGCAGATCCTGGACTGGCTGGACGCCTGGGGCATCCCGAGGCGGTGGCCGGCCGGCCCGCCGGCCCCCTTTCCCGACGGGCTCGCCATCCCGGGCAGCCACCGGCTCTGGTCCCGTGGCGGCTACTTCGGCGCCTCGCAGGTTCCGGAACTGCCCGCCGTCGGCCCTGGGGCCATCGACATCGAACGGCTGACCGGACGGGCATGCGGACGCGCCGAGGGAGTGCCAGCGCCGGAGGCCAGGACGCGCGACCTCGACGAGTACTTCGACGACGATCAGGCACCGGTGGCCGGAGCGCTCAGCCGAGTGGGCTGATCATCGCAGAGCCGGCCGCCTGTACCGTTAGTCAGCATGAGCGCCGATCTCCCCCTGTCGACGACGAATCGAACCACGCTGCACCGGCTCCGTGAGCGCGGCCGGGCCGACCGAGCCGAGCTCTACGCCGTCCTGGACGCTGGGCTCATCTGTCACCTTGGCGTGATCGTGGACGGGTCCCCTGTGGTACTGCCGACCGGCTACGGCCGCAGCGGGGACACGCTGTACCTGCACGGATCGTCGGCCAACCGCGCCCTGCTCGCCGCGGACGGGCACGAGATCTGCGTCACGGTCACGCACCTGGACGGCCTGGTATGCGCCCGCTCGGTGTTCAACCACTCGATGAACTACCGCAGCGCGGTGATCTTCGGTACCGCCCGTCTGATCACCGACGACGACGAGCGGCTGGCGGCGCTGCGGGCGGTCACCGAGCAACTGGTCCCGGGCCAGTGGGATCACGCGCGGCTGCCGACCCGCAAGGAACTCGCCGCGACCTTGGTCCTCGAGCTCTCGCTGGCCGAGGCGTCGGTCAAGGTGCGCACCGGTCCCCCCCACGATGATCCGGAGGACTATGACACCGCGACCTGGGCCGGGGTCCTGCCCGCCCGGCTGGTTTTCGGCGCGCCCGAGCCCGATCCCGACCTGCGTGACGGCATACCAGTGCCGGGGCACATCGAGGCCCTGGCCGGCCGGGCCCGCGGGTGATGCCCGGGCATGGCGCCCGATTATGAGCCGGCCTGACCTAATCTTATGGACATGACTGATCAGCTCGTCTGGATCGACTGTGAGATGACCGGGCTTGACCTTGCCCGCGATGCGCTGATCGAGATCGCCTGCATTGTCACCGATGGCCAGCTCGTTCCCGTCGACGATGGCGTGGACGTCGTGATCAAGCCGCCCGCCGAGGCGCTGGACCACATGGCCGAGGTGGTCCGCGACATGCACACGGCCTCGGGGCTCCTCACCGAGCTCAGCGCCGGGGTGACCCTGGCCGAGGCGCAGGAGCAGATCCTGGCCTACGTGCGTGCACGCGTGCATGAGTCGCGGAAGGTACCGCTGTGCGGCAACTCGATCGCCACCGACCGGACGTTCATCGCCCGCGATATGCCGGAACTCGACTCATTCCTGCACTACCGGATGGTGGACGTCTCCAGCGTCAAGGAGCTCGCCCGGCGCTGGTACCCGAGGGCCTATTTCGCTAGCCCGGAGAAGCACGGCGGTCACCGCGCGCTCGCCGACATCAGGGAAAGCATCCGGGAGCTCCAGTACTACCGGGAGGCGGTGTTCGTGCCGCAGCCCGGGCCCGATACCGCCACGGCCCGGGCGATCGCCGCCCGGTTCGGCTCGCCCGGCTCGTCTGGCTCAGCCGGCTCAGCCGGCTCAGCCGGCCAGCAGGGCGGGGCAGGCACGCCGGGCCCGGCGGACGAATCCAGTTCTGACGGGTGAGCTGATCCCTGTATGCTTCGTTGAGCCGTGCGGCGGGTCACTGCCGCCATGGTGGGCGTAGCTCAGTTGGTTAGAGCGCCAGGTTGTGGTCCTGGATGTCGTGGGTTCGAATCCCATCGCTCACCCGTTGTGATCTCTCGGGACATAGGAATGACCCCGAACCCACGTCAGGGTCCGGGGTTTTTCCGTTGGCGAGTGTTCCGGGCGGGGGCCCGGGTGGCCGGCCGGCGGGCTGGGGACACACAAGCGCGTTACTGTTCGCTGATGCCTGCTTCCGGAGCGAATCGCCGCCCCGCCGCTGTGCAAGCCCTCCTGACAGATCTGTGGCGCACGCCGGTCGCCGTCCGGCGCTGGGAGCGTCTTGAGCCGTGGTCGGTCTCGCGAGCGCTGGTCGAGGGGGCTGGTGCTTCCCGGACGGTTATCGTGAAATGGGTACGAACCGGCCCGACCCAGGCGCGCACCGAATCCTGGCGGCTGCGTTCCGAATTGGCCGCGCTGCAGTTCCTGTCTGATGACCTGGGACTCGCGCTCGCACCGCGGGTTATCGCTTCCGACGTATCGGCTGGGGTTCTCGTTCTGGAAGACCTTGCACCGCGTGTCGCCCTCGACCACCTCATCCGCCGCGACGGCGCCGCGACCCACCTTGAGTTGCTGGGCGTTTTCGCCCGCGTCCGTGGCGAGCTGAGTGCGGTCACCGCCGGTCAGGCCGAGACTTACTATGCGCGGCGCGCCGCACTCGGGTCCGCGGCGAGTGACGCGGAGGGCCGGCTAGCCGGGCTATGGGACCAGGGACACAACGACGCCGCTGCGCTCGGATCATCCATCGGCGAACCGGCCGCGTCCGAACTGATCGCAGTGCTCGAGGAGCTGAACGCGCCGGGCCCGTTCCTGACTCTTAGCCATGGGGACGCCGAATCCAACAACATCCTGGTCCATGAATCAGGTCCCGCCGATGCCCGTCTGATCGATTTCGAGGCAGCCGACTACGCCCACGCCCTTATGGACGCGGTCTGTCTGCACGTTCCAGGTCCGGCGTGGATATCTGTCGGCGACCCGGGTGCTGCTGGCCTAGCCGATCAGTACCGCCGCGCTCTGGCCCAGGGTGTGCCTGAGGCGCAGGACGACCGGCGCTACGGATTCGCCCTGGCCGCGGCCTGCATGTCGTGGGTGCTCGTCCGCCTGCACCGGTTCGCCGTGCTCGATACCCGCGCGCCGGGCGACCACGGCCGGCTGCAACTGGTGCAGACACTGGAATCCGCCGCCCGGACCGCCGAGGCCCACCGCGCCCTGCCCCACCTGGCCGGCTGGGCCCGGCGCACGGCCGATGTGCTGCGCCGCCGCTGGCCCGACGCGGATCTGGACCTCACCGATCTGGCAAGGTTCCCGCCCTATTCGCCGCGCCGTTAAGGATGTCAGTACCAGCCCGGATAATCACGGGAGCAACTGGACGACACATCGCAGAAGGATGCCACTGGTGACAGACAACGACGGCCGTCATGACTTCGACTTCCTGTTCGGGACATGGGACCTGCGCAACCGCAGGCTCAGCAAGCCGCTGGCAGGTTCGGATGACTGGACCGAGTTCGGCTCGACCGCGGTCTGCCGGCCGCTGCTCGGCGGCCTGGCCAACTACGACGAGGTGACGATCCCCGGCCAGCGCGGCGGTGCGACCCTTCGCACGTTCGATACGGCCACTCGTGAGTGGTCGCTGCACTGGGTCACCGGCGAGGCCCGGCTGACCTGGCCGCCGAATGTCGGTGCCTTCCGTGGCAGCCTCGGGGAGTTCTTCGGCGAGGACGAGTGGCAGGGCACGACGATCCGGGTCCGGTTCACATGGCGAGTGCACTCGCCTGATAGCGCCAGATGGGAGCAGGCCTTTTCCGCCGACGGCGGGCAGACCTGGGAGACGAACTGGACTAACGATCTGACCCGTACCGGCGACTGATCATCAACCTGCGGAAGACCCCGGGTCCTGACTGGGTCCGGGGTCATTCCGATGTCCCGAGAGATCACAGCGGGTGCCGCCGTGTCATCGCCCGTGCGCCAGGGAAGGCCTGGGGAAGGCATCCGGGGGGAGAAACGATGGCCCATCCAAACGAGGATCTGCTCCGGCAGGGCTACCAGGCCTTCGCGACAGACGACATCGACACTGTTTTGAGCTTGTTCGCGCAGGACATCGTCTGGCACATGGCGGGAACCAGCCAGCTCGCCGGTGAATACCGCGGTCACCAGCAGGTGGTGGGGTTCTTCGGCCGGATCATGGAGCTGAGCGGCGGCACGTTCCGGCTGGACATCCACGACGTGCTGGCCGTCGACCGCTTCTTCGCCTGATCCAGCCCGGCCCGGCGGGACGCGTCAGGCCTGGCCGGTCTCGAAGCGGCTGATCTTCCCGTCGGCGGTCGTGAAGGCCCAGCGGGTCCGCATGTCGCCCCACGTCTCGTTGCGGTAGTTGGCGATCAGGGACCGGCCGCCGTCGGTGGCCGAGACCACGTCCATGTGGCCGCCAGAGGAGAAGATCTCACGGTCGGCCCAGTCGGCCAGGTCCCGGTCCGTGCCATCGTCCGACATGGTCGCGCCGGGCGCGAGCGCGTCGAAAAACGCGGCCCGGTCGCCGCTGTTGACCGCCGAGATCAGCGCCTGCACCGCCGGGTCGGTCACGCCATCGCTTCCAGCCACGTCGCTGCTCCTTCCCCGGAGACGACCGCTTCGATCACGAAACTATTGTGCCGTCCTCCAAGGTGAGCACGTCGTCGGCCAGGTCGACCAGGCCCGCGTCGTGCGTGGCGACCAGCGCGGTGATGCCCTCGGACCGAACCACGGTCAAAAGCAACCGCATTATCTGACGCCCTGTCTCCGAATCCAGCTGACCGGTCGGCTCATCGGCGATCAGCAGGTCAGGGCGCGCGGCCAGGGCCCGTGCGATGGCCACCCGCTGCTGCTCGCCACCGGACAGCTCCGTCGGCCGCTGGGCGGCATGGTCCTCCAGGCCGACCACGCTGAGCAGCATGCGGACGCGTTCCTCGCGGTCGCGCCGCGGCGTGCCGGTGATCCGCAGCGGGATGCCGACGTTCTCGGCCGCCGTCAGCGTCGGGATCAGGCCGAACGACTGGAAGATGAACCCGACCGTGGACCGGCGCAGCAGCAGCCGCTCCCGCTCGCTCATCGCGGTGATCTCACGCCCGGCGATGCGGACCGTGCCCTCCGTCGGGGCGTCGAGCCCGCCGACGATGTTGAGCAGCGTCGTCTTGCCCGAGCCCGACCGCCCGCGCACCGCGACCAGCTCTCCCTCGCGGATCGTGAAACAGACGCCGCGCAGCGCGTGCACGGCCGTGTCGCCGTGGCCGAAGGTCCGGGTGACATCGCTCACCGCCACCAGTTCGGGTGCGGCCTCGGGCAGCGCGCTCACCATGTCAGGCCTCCTCACCGGGCCGGGACGGACGGTCAGGCCAGACGCCGACGTGATCCGGCTGCTCGGCCAGCCGGACCCGGTCGCGCATCCCGAGCCGGCGGGTCATGTCTCTCGGCAGCTGCACCCGGCCGGCCCGGTCCAGCACCGCGTACTCCACCGCGACCGCCGCCGCGTTGCCCTCGTCGTCCGGCGCACCGTCGTGGCGCAGCGTCTCCGAGCTGGTCCGGCCGTCGCGGATCGCGACCGTGCGCCGCACCTGGCCGGAGACCGCCGGGTCGTGGGTGACGACCAGGACCGTGGCGCCGAGCTCGGCGTTCGCCGTCTGCAGCGCGGCGAACACGTCGCCGGCGCTGGCCGTGTCCAGCTCGCCGGTGGGCTCGTCGGCGAGCAGCAGCCGGGGCTGGTTGGCCAGCGCGGTCGCGATGGCGGTCCGCTGCTGCTCGCCGCCGGACATCCGCTCCGGGATGCGCCCGGCGCAGTGGGCGACGCCGAGCGACTCCAGCAGCTCGGCCGCCCGCCGCCGGCTGTCGCGCCGGGCCACGCCGGCCAGTCGCATCGGCATCAGCACGTTTTGCAGCCCGGTCAGGTACGGCAGGAGGTTGCGCGCTGTCTGCTGCCATATGAAGCCGACCACGGAGCGCCGGTAGGACAGACGTGCCCGGCCGGACAGCGTGCTGAGATCATGCCCGTCCACCCGGACCGTGCCGGCCGTGGGCCGGTCGAGCCCGGCCAGGATGTTCATCAGCGTCGACTTCCCGCTGCCCGAGGCGCCGATGATCGCGGTCAGCTCACCCTTGGCCACGAGCAGGTCCAGGCCCTGCAGGGCCTGTACCTCGATCCCGTCGCCGGCATAGATGCGGACCACACGGTCGCAGACGATCAGCGCGCCCTCGCCGTACGCCTCGCGCTCCCGGCGCCGCTCCGCGTCCAGCTCAGCGATCCCGCTCGCGCTGTCCGGCGACGCGCTCACCGCCGCCGCGCTTCCCGCCGCCGATCCAGCGCCCACGCCGCCCGCCTGGCCAGTCACGTCCGCTCCCTCAGTCATGCCGGTCACTCGCCCGCCCGCAGCGGCCGGGCCACGCCGCGCCGCCGGGCGACCAGGAACTGGGCGCCCAGGGCCAGCCCCGAGACCACGATCAGCCCGGCGGCGCACGCCACCAAGGGCAGCAGCTCCGTCCTGATCGCCGCGCCAGCCACGCCGGGCGCACCGCCTGTCGCCGAGCCGGCGAACGCCGCGAGGCTGATCGACGGCGCGACCAGCGGTGCCAGCACGCACGCGCTGGCCACGCCGCCGGCGATCGCGGCGAGCAACTGCGGCAGGGTCTCGATCCCGACGAGCCAGCGGGCCTGCCCCCGGCCCAGGCCCATCGTGGACAGCCTGGCCAGGGTCATCTCCCGGGCCGGAGCGCTCATCAGCAGCCAGATCAGCACGATCAGCGTGCTGAACGCCGCCGCGGCAGCGGCCCCCTCCGTGATCGCCTCCCGCGCGGCGGCCGGCAGCGGCGCATCCGCGAGCGCGGCCAGCGCGTTGCCGCGGAACGTCACCGTGGCCCCGGGCAGAGCCCGCCGGACCGTGGCGGTGAGCGCCCCGTCCTTCAGCCCCGGCCCGACCACGAGCATCAGCGACGGCGGCGAAGCCGGCGCCGACGACACCGACGACGCCTCCGGCGCCCCGAACGCCCAGGACGGCAGCACCAGGAACGATCCGGCCGCCACCCCGGGAATGCCCGGGGAGCGGCCAGCGAGCCTGAGGGCGAGCGTCCGGCCGCCCACGGTCAGCCTGGCGCCGCTTCCGGGCAACGCGCCGCCGGCCGCCGCCGAAGCCAGCGCCGGCACCGGCACCGGCACAGACCCAGACCCAGACGCCGACCCCGCCCGCCGGGCGAGTGCCCCGGCCGGGAACCCCGGCCGGGGGGTTTCCGCGACCAGCGCGGCGTAGCGAGCCGGGTCCACCACGACCACGGTGACCGGGCTCCCCGACGCCAGCGAACCGGTGGTGACCAGCACCGCAGCGGTGCGCTCCGCACCCGGGACCGCTGCGATCTCGTGCTGCGCCGAGGGGCTGAGCACCCGGGACGAGGTGGACGCGTTGATCACCGCGTCAGCGCCGACCTCGCTCCAGGACTCGGCCACGTCGCCGCGGTGCACGGCATCCTCGATCATGGTGCCGAACGCGACCACCGCCAGGGCCAGCACCAGCGCGAACACGACCGCGATGGCGCCCGGCGCGGTCCGGGTGGCCCGCGCCAGCCCGACGAAGGCGCTGACCCCGTCCCGGCCCCTGGCCAGCCGCAGCAGCAACCGCAGCAGCGGCGGGTAGCCGTGCACGACGATGATCGCGGCCAGGATCGCCACCAGCACCGGCGCCAGGCTCGGGTACACGTCGACGCGGCCGGCCGACAGAC
>Ga0335072_10017037_pt1 | contig 10292 bp, 6 predicted proteins | sample Lox_Sample_21_FD_206725 | JGI IMG/M metagenome (GOLD analysis project Ga0335072, IMG submission 206725) | Soil microbial communities from Loxahatchee National Wildlife Refuge, Florida, United States - Lox_Sample_2.1 | ecosystem: Environmental > Terrestrial > Soil > Wetlands | place: USA: Florida...
TACACTGCCACTCTCACAGCAATCGGCGGAACATCGCCCTATACCTGGAGCATCACGGCCGGCTCACTTCCGCCCGGCCTCCTGTTTGCGGCCGGAACATTCACCGGGACGCCGTCATCCGCGGGAGACTTCAGTTTCACCGTGCAGGTGACCGACAGCGCTACCGTCACTGCCCAGAAGGCCTTCACCCTCACGGTAGGGCAGGGCGTGCAATTCACAACTCCATCCCAGTTGCCGGACGCCACCGCGGGGACAGCGTACAGTTTCACGATGCAAGCTGCCGGCGGAACGCCGCCGTATTCCTGGCAGATTACTGCCGGCTCCCTGCCTGCCGGGCTCAGCCTGAATGCATCGTCCGGGGTGATTTCGGGAACGCCGACCGCGGCGGGCACGTTCAATTTTACCGTCCAGGTGGCAGATTCCACGAAGGTGACCGCATCGCGCGTGCAAACCCTCGTGATCGACCTGCCGGCGTCCTTGCCGGCGTTGTCCGTGGCGGGAGTCCCGACCAGCCTGGCGGGCCTGCAACAGGTATCGATCTCTCTGACGGTACCGACTCCGTTTCCAGTCGCAGTTGCCGGCCAATTGAATCTGACCTTCGTGCCTGCCAACGGAATGCCGGACGATCCATCGGTGCAGTTTTCGACCGGCGGCCGGTCGGTCAACTTCACCATGGCCGCCAACGCCACTCAGGCCAGCTTCGCGTCGCCGCTCGGCATCCAGGCTGGCAGCGTCGCCGGAACCATCCAGCTCACCGTCGCTTCGCTGACCGCCGGAAGCGTTTCCCTGCCCACGCCCTCCGCGCCTGTGTTTACGACGCAGGTGGCCGCCGGCGCGCCGGTGATCAGCTCCGTAACGGTGACGCCCGGAAGCGACGGATTTTCCGTGCAGGTGGTTGGCCTGAGCACCACCCGCGAGCTCGTGAGCGCCACCGTGCAGTTCGTCCCCACCGCGGGGAATACGCTCCAAACCACCCAGGCGAACATCAGCCTTGGCAGCGCCTCCGCAACGTGGTTTCAAAGCTCGCAATCATCCGCCTACGGCGGCCAGTTTACGCTGACCTTGCCGTTTTCCGTGACGGGCGGAACGGCACCGCTCAGTTCCGTTTCGGTGGTGCTCACCAACACGGTCGGATCGTCTCAGCCATCCTCGGCGTCTTATTGACGGCCAGGCTCCGCGGTCTGCCATTCGATCAGCAGCACATAGCAGCGCCGCGCATCGGCGCGCAGTGCAAGGTGGCTGAAGCGATTGCTGGCGTTCGGGGGTTCCAGCACCTTGATTTCGTGCGCATGCTCGGGGTCCCAGATGAACTTGACCCGGTTCCAGCCATTGTGGTCGCTGGGCAGCTCGATCTGGTTATTACGGGCGGGATCGGCAGTATAAACCACCAGACCATCTTCCCGGAACTCGGCCGGAGAGACGGTAAACGTAATCGGGAGGCCGGGCAGGGCGCCGCTGAGCGAACCGACGGAAACTGACTTACCGTCGAACTCCACTACTCCGCCGCGAAGCAGCGTTCCCGTCCAGATCAGGCGCCCCGACTCATGCCTGACAGGTTCCGCGACGGGCGCCGCGCGCTTGGGAAGAGGCGCGACGGGTGCCGGTGGCGAAACGACCATCGGATTTCCAGGCAATGCCAATGCCGTCTGCAGTCCCACCTCCGCGAGCGGCTGGACGGCCGGCGGATCGGGCAACCGAGCCGGATTCTGGGCGGGACGTACCGGCTGCAATTCGAACGTCTGCCTGCGAGCCGCTTCGTGCGCCGAAGAACCGGCAGCCTGGAATGGCTGCGGAATGTCGCCCCTTTGTCCTCCACGCAGCTCCGGCGAGACCGGAGAGGCGGGCGGCGAATCCGGCACGGGCGGTAACAACGGATCGGAGAGCAGACGGGCCGACACGGGAACGGTGACGATCTGCCCATCGGATTCGAATGCCGCCATTTCCACGCTCACGGGACCGCTCTCGGACGAGTAGATCAGATGGCCTTGATGCAGATGCCCGCCGTCGAGCGGCACCTGGTGCTGAACCATGCCATCCCGGATTTTGAGGAGCGCGGTGGTGGCGTTGTGCAGCGAATCCACCTGCCAACTGATATCGAGATCTGTGCGCGGCCTGTTTCGAGCCGCAGCTGAGACGCCGGCCTCGGGATACCACGAACCTTGCGGCTTGTTCTTCCACGCAAATTGAAAACCCAAAAATACCAGGGCGGCGGCGGCGAGAGCGCCGATTTGAGATGCCGGCCGGCGGAAGATGCCGCCTGCCGACCCCCGCTCTGGCAGCAGCGCTTCGCCAGCGCCGGCCTGTGCGTCGGCGGCTAAGACTTCGGAATCGATCGGAAACGAGTGCGGCAGGTTGGAGACGAACGTTCCTCCCCGCCAGAACGCAAAGGCGCCTTCGGAGGGTCCGGTCTCCCGCCGTTCAATCAGCAGAACAATCGACCCTGGCTGGTGGAATAACCCTGTGGCAAGCTCGATCTCGCCTTCCTCCAGCACGAAGGCACTCCCATCGCGGATCCGGTAATAACCCACAACCGGCCATAGCGACCGGCAGATGGCGGCCACGAACGCCCTCCGGTCTAACGAGGCAATCGGCTGGACGGCCTGCACGTAGGTCACACCCGCCATTTTCCGGCCGTAAAGTAATCCCTGCTGCGGCTCCGGAGCCCCGTCGCCCGCGTGCTGCAGGACACGGATGATCTCCAGCTCGACCGCTACCTGGTGCGGGCACACCGGCAAAGTCCACACGAATGCCGGACGTGCATTCCCGCTCCCTCGGGTCGCCATGAGCCTCCTTCAGCGGATTATAGGCGATCGCACGGTTTGGCTGAAGTATGTCTGCGTGCAGAAATCGCATCTGCGGCTACTCTTCGTCGGTCAAATGATCGAGAATCCCAAAAAAATTCGCTCCCCGGGCTGATATAAGATCTTGGGGTGAACCTGCCTACACTCAATCGGCGGCAACTGCTCGCGGCTAGTGCCGCCGCCTGCTTCGATCTCGGGGCGCAGGAGCCCCAAAAACGGGTGGCTGCCGTGGTTACCATGTATACCCACGACCGCAGCCTGTATTCCCATGCCGCCGTCATTATCGGCCGGCTCCTGGAAGGCTATTCGCCCGACGGCGTCTTTACCCGCCCACGAACTCGTCTGGTCTCGATGTATACCGCCCAGGTTCCCGCCAACGACCTCAGCCGGGGCCTCTCCGAGAAATACGGCTTCAAAATCTATCCCACCATCAAAGACGCTCTGACCCTTGGAGGCGACGATCTTGCCGTGGACGCCGTTTGCTTCGTCGGCGAACATGGCAACTACCCGTGGAATGAGCGCGGGCAGCACCTCTACCCTCGCTATGAATTGATGGAACCGATCGTCGAAGTGTTCCGTGTCACTGGAAAGACCGTCCCGCTTTTCTCCGATAAGCACTTCTCCTACTCCTGGTCCAAAGCCAAGCAGATGTATTCGTGGTCGCGCGAGTTGAATTACCCCCTTATGGCGGGTTCTTCTATTCCCCTGACCATGCGCTCCCCGGCCCTCGAAATTTCGTACGGGGCGGAAATCGAACATGCCGTGGCGTTGGGCTATGGCGAATTGGACGCCTACGGCTTTCACACGCTCGAGGCGCTTCAATCGATGGTGGAGCGGCGCAAGGGAGGTGAGACCGGCATCCGCGCAGTCGAATGGATCGAGGGCGACGACGTCTGGAAATGGCGCGATGGCGCCGGCCGCTGGAGCATTCCGCTACTGGAAGCGGCGCTGTCGCGCTATCCCTCTCGCAAACCCGGGCGCCTGGAAGACAATGTCAAAACGCCGGCCGTCTTCGTTCTCGAATATCGGGATGGCCTGCAGGCCGCCGCATACATGCTGGAGGGCCAGGTCACTGCCTGGAGTTTTGCGGCCAGCCTGAAGGGGCAGAGCGAGCCCGTCTCCACCCTGTTCCTGCAGGGCGACGAGCCCGGCAGCCGGCCCTTCCCGCATTTCGATGGCCTGGTGCATTGCATGGAGGAGATGTTCATCACCGGCAAGCCGCTGTATCCCGTCGAGCGAACTCTCCTGACCACCTGCACGCTCTCCATGCTCTTCGAATCCCGCGCCTGGCGAAGACGCATCGAGTCGAAAGAGCTCGCCATCTCTTACCGGGCCCCGCGCAACGCCTACTTCCAGCGCGCGTAACAGCCGCTTACGCCGCAACGCGCGGTCGCGTGCCGGGAACTTCCTCCATGCAATTGCCGTCCAATCGGCATCATGGAAATCCCGGTCCTCGAGGCGCTCGGCCTTTACAAACGGTACGGCGCCGTTCTGACGGTTCGCGAGATCAGCTTCCGCATCCGCCGGGGCGAGGTTTTAGGCGTCCTGGGTCCGAATGGAGCCGGCAAGAGCACCATCGTCAAAATGATCACCGGATTGCTGGAGCCTTCGCGCGGTCTGGTCCTCTTCGAAGGCGAGCGCATCGATGCCGATCCGGAGCACTTCAAGCGCAATCTCGGGTACGTTCCCGAACAGCCCGATCTCTACGGCTTCCTCACCGGATGGGAATACCTGGAACTGGTGGCCACGCTGCGCGGGCTTACCGGCCGCCGTTTCAGCGAAAAGGCGGCGGCCATGCTGGAGTGCTTCACGCTCTACGGCAGCCGCGACCAGCTCATCAGCTCCTACTCCAAGGGCATGAAGCAGCGCATCGTGGTAATTGCGGCCATGATGCACGATCCGGCGCTGCTGGTTCTGGATGAGCCGTTCTCGGGGCTGGACGTCACCTCCGCGCTAGTGCTGCGGCAGATCATCGGGCAATTGGCCCAATCCGGCAAGGCAATCTTCTTTTCCTCTCCCGTTCTGGAGCAGGCGGACCGGCTCTGCACCCATCTCACCGTCCTCAAGCGCGGTGCGGTGGTCGCTGCCGGCTCTATGGACGAAGTACGGGCCGGCTTCGGCGGAATCGAAATGGAAGCCGCCTTCATGCAATTGACGGAGCAGACCGATGCCGAACGCATGGCGCGGAATTTCATTTCCACCATGGCTGGTTAGCCCTCCCCTGCGCCGCCTGACGGGCCATTTTCTGCGCAAGATGGCATATGCCTCCGCGCTCGACCTGGGCGTGGGACCGCTGCTCGGGCTGCTTGCCGCACCCGGCGCGTTCAGCGCGGTGATCATGCTCGAGAAATACTCGTCCTTTCTAGGGTGGATGCGCGGGCACCTCCGCGACGACCTCTATCTGACCTCCATTCCCGATAAATACCTTTTCCTGGCGGTGGCTATGGCCATAAGCGGCATTGTCACCACGATCCGCTGGGACCAGATTCTGCCCGATTCGCAGGACTATCTCAACCTCGCTCCGCTACCGGTTCCTCCGCACCGCATTATCCTCGCTAACGCAGCCGCGATCCTGACGGCGGTAGTGGTAGTGGCGCTTGACGTGAGCTTGATTCCGGCGGTGCTGTTTCCACTCTTCGTGACAGCCGCGGCACGCTTGTCCGCCGTCGCTTTTCTTCAATTCTCGGCCAGTCACCTGCTGTGCGTCGGTCTCGCCAGCATCTTCTCCACTGCCTTCGTCTTCGCGGTCCTCGGCCTGGCCTCCGCGCTGCTTCCGCGCACCGCTTTTCGCGCCTGCTCATCCTGGCTGCGCGGCGCCATTCTGCTGGTTTTGACCGCGCTGATGTTCAGCGCTTTCGATGGCGCCGGCCTGCTCCGCCATCTCCAGCAGGTGCCGGCGTCGCCCGTGCGCTACCTGCCGCCGCTCTGGTATCTGGCGCTGTACCAGGTTCTGCAACAGAGGTCTACACCACTTTTGTCGGAGCTTGCCCGATACGCCGTTAGCGGCCTTGGAGCCCTCGTCGCCCTGAGCATAATCGCCTATTTCCTGAGCTATCGGCGCCGCTATGCTGCCGTTCTGGAAAGCGGCAGCCATCCTTCCTCGCAGTTCGTGTTCCGCCTCGTGCTGACCTGCCTCGACGCTTTTGCCCCGCGCCGTCCCGGCCTCGGCCGCGCCGGCCAGCGCTTCGTCACGCGCGCTCTGTTGCGAAGCGAGACGCATCGCCTCGTCCTCGCCGTGGCGATCGGCTTCGGCTGGATGGCAGCCTTCGAGGACACCGCCCGCGCCGAATTCGCCATGGCCTATCTCCTGCTGCTCGGACTGCGCATCGCTTTCGAATTACCTGCCGAGGTGCCCGGGAACTGGGTATTCCGCGTGATCCTGGATCCGCGCCGCAACGACGCTCCCGGCGTGGCCCGCCGCGTCATGCTCAGCTTCCTTTTCCCGCTCGTGCTTGTTCCGTGTTTCGCCGTTACTGGGATTCAGACCGGCTGGGTCCACGCCTTCGTCAGCCTCCTCTACGTGCTAGCCATCTCCGCCACTCTTATCGAACTGCTTCTCTCCTCCTATCGAAAGCTGCCCCTCACCTGCCCCATGCCCGGCTTCCGCGACAACTTCCTGGTGCTCTGCCTCGTGCAATTCCTCGGCTTCGAGACGTTCACCCGCGGCGGAGCGGCGCTGGAATCGTGGATGTGGGGGAATCCGTGGAGCTTCCTCCTCGTGCCGATCGCTATGGCCGCGGCGTGGCGCTGGAACCAGTCGCGGCTCGCCACCGCGCGGGCGGAAGGAGAACTCGAAGAAGGCCTGACGTTCGAAAGCGCCGCCGCCGCGGCCGTGGTCCGGCTGGATCTTTCCGACGCCGGCTGATGGCGCGTGAAGATTTGCAATCGCGTTAAGCTTGAGTGCGCGATGCTTCCCACCATAGGTCCCGCGCGGTTGCGGGGCGCCGCTCTCTCGCTCCGCCTCTTGTTTCTGCTGGCCCTGGTCGCGCCGGCAGTGGCGCAGGATTCCGCATCCTGGCCCGCGGAGGCGCACTCCTACCGCTTCCACATGATCGGCCAGGCGCACATCGACCCGGTCTGGCTGTGGCCGTGGTCCGAAGGTCTTTCGGAGGTTCACAGCACCTTCCGCGCGGCGCTCGACCGCCTGAAGGAAACGCCCGATTTCCGCTTTACGGCCAGTTCGGCGCAGTTCTATGAATGGGTGGCGGAGAACGATCCGTCGATGCTGGCCGAGATCCGCGAGCGCGTTCGGGAGGGTCGCTGGGGCGCGGTCGGCGGCTGGTGGGTCGAACCCGATATCAACGTTCCCAACGGCGAATCGCTGGTACGTCAGGGCCTCTACGGCCAGTTGACCTTCCGGCGCCTCCTGGGCCGCTTCGCCACCGTCGCCTACAATCCCGATTCGTTCGGCCACACCGGCGCTCTGCCCCAGATTCTCACTGGCCAGGGCATGCACGAATACGTCTTCATGCGCCCGCAGGCGCACGAAAAATCGCTGCCCGGCACGCTGTTCTGGTGGCAGGCGCCGGATGGCACGCGCGTCCTTACTTACCGCATCCCCGTCAGCTATAACGACGAGGGCACCATTGACGGCCGCTTACGCCAGATCCTGCGCGAAACCAATTCCAACGTCAAATCGGTTATGGCATTCTACGGCGCCGGCGACCACGGCGGCGGCGCCACCAAAGCTAATATCCGCTCTATCGATGCCCTTCGCGACCAGCCCGGCGCGCCCGCCGTGGTCTACAGCACGCCCGAGCAGTATTTCGCCGAAATGCGCCGCGCCAGCACCGAAAACCTCCCTGTGGTGACCGGCGATCTGCAGCATCATTCGGTCGGCTGTTATACCGCGGAATCGTGGATGAAGAAGACCAACCGCGCCACCGAAATGGCGCTGCTCGCAGCGGAGAAACTGGCGTCCATCGGATCGCTGGTCTGGGGAGCGAACTATCCCGGCGCCGATTTAGCGGACGCCTGGAAGCGGGTCCTGTTCCTCCAATTCCACGACAGCATGGCAGGCACAGCGCTGCCCGAACATTATGAGATCGCCGCGCCCGAAGGCTATGGTTTCGCCCGACAGATTGCCGACCGGGCTCTCTACATGGCGGCGCAGAAACTCGCCTGGCAGGTACCGGCCGAAGATCCGGAATCGGTCTACCTGGTGGCCTTCAACCTGCACCCCTGGCCCGTCACCGCCAATTTCGAATACGACGTGGTCCGCCGCTCTGCCGCGCCCTCGCGCCTTGAGGACGAGCAGGGCCGCGCGGTTCCGCACCAGTGGGCGCCGGCCACCACCGAAGTGAACGGCCGCGCGCGTCTTATCGTCCGCGCCGAACTGCCGGCCTTCGGTTATCGTCAGTTCCGTCTGCGCCAGGCCGCCGCCGCGGCCCCGGCTTCCGATCTCCAGATCAACGGCCATGTCATTGAGAACGCGTTCCTGCGGGTCACTTTCGCGCCGGATGGAGGCATCGGCATTTTCGATAAGCGGGCAGGCCGCGAGGTCTTCCAAGGTGGCGCGCGCGGCGCGCAAGCCCTGGTGATGGACGATCCGAGCGACACCTGGAGCCACGACGTCCGCGCGTACGACAAGCAGATCGGCGCTTTCGCCGGAACGGAGATCGCCGTAGTTGAAGCCGGCCCGTTACGCGCGGATGTTCGCGTTCGCTCGCGCTACGGCGCCTCCACCCTAACCACCGACTGGCTGCTCTACGCCGGTTCGCCCGCCGTCGAAGCGCGCGTCACGCTGGATTGGCACGAGCACTCCAAAATGCTGAAGCTCAGCTTCCCGGTGGACGTGCCCGAGCCGCACGCGACCTACGAAATTGCCTATGGCAACATCGTGCGCCCGCCGAATGGAGACGAAGAGCCCGGGCAGCGGTGGATCGACATGAGCGGCGGAGGCGATTACGGCTTAGCCGTCGTCAACGACGCCAAGTACGGTTACAGCGCGCTGGCAAATGATATGCGCATCTCTATCGTCCGCGGCGCGCCCTTCGCCCACCACATCCCGCATAAACTCGATCCCGCCGCCGATCACATCTGGCAGGACCAGGGCGTGCAGACGTTCCGCCTCCTTCTCGTGCCGCACCGGGGCGCTTGGCAGGATGCGGGCATCCAGCGCGCGGCCGAGGAGTTCACCACGCCCGTGCCGGTCGTCTACCAGGGGATCCATCGCGGATCGCGCCCACAAGCCGCTTCCTTCCTCAGCGTGAGCGCGCCCGACATCGTCATTACCGCCATCAAGAAGGCGGAGGAGAGCAACGATCTGATCGTGCGCTGTTACGAGACCGCAGGCCACGCCGGAACGGCCTCCATCGGCTTCGATTTCGCCGGCAAGCGCTGGAGCGGGACGTTCCGCGCCTACGAGATCAAGACGCTGCGGATGGACGCCCGCACCGGCGCCATCCGCGAGGTCAATCTACTGGAGGAATAGCCGGATGAGCGAGAGCGTCTGGGTGGGAGTGGATATCGGCGGCACCAAAACGGCCGTGGTCGTCTCCGTTGTGCCGCCGGACGTTGCCGGCCGCATCGAGTTCGCGACGCGCCCCGCCGATGGCCCGGAACCCGCGCTGCGCCAGATCCGCGACGGCATTCGCGGCCTGGTAGCCCAGGCGGGCGCTGCCGGGATTCGCGCCATCGGTGTCAGTTGCGGCAGCCCGCAGGACCGCGTCACAGGAGTAATTCAGGCCCCGCCCAATCTGCCTACCTGGGTGGACGTACCCATCGTGTCGATGCTCGCAGACGAGTTTCGAGTCCCCTGCCGCCTCGAAAACGACGCCAATGCCGGCGCCGTCGCCGAGCACCGCTTCGGCGCCGGGCGTGGCGTACAAAACATGATCTTCCTGACTATGGGCACCGGGCTCGGGGGCGGCATCATCGCCGACGGCCGGCTGGTGCACGGCGCCACCGATTCGGCAGGCGAGATCGGCCACGTGCGCCTGACCGCCCGCGGCCCGGTGGGATATCACAAGGCCGGGTCGGTGGAGGGCTGGGCCAGTGGAGGCGGAATCGCGCAGGTGGCCGGAAAAATGGTACGCGCCGAGGTTGCGCGCGGCCGAGCCACGGTTTTGTCGCATTTGCTCGAAAACAACGGCTCCATCAGCGCTCGCGATCTCGCCGAAGCCGCGCAGCAGGGCGACGCCGTCGCGCGGCGCATTCTCGCCAGCACCGGCAAACGGCTGGGCGAAGCGCTCGCGATCCTTGTCGACATCGTGAATCCGGAGCGCATCGTCATCGGCGGCATCGCCATGCGCCTGGGCGATCTCATCCTCAACCCGGCGCGGCGCGTCCTCCGCCGCGAAGCGCTGCCTCACGCCGCCGCCGCGTGCGAAGTCGTCCCCGCCTGCCTCGGCGAGCGCATCGGCGACATTGCAGCCCTGTGCGTAGCCCTCGGTTTCTGAACGGTGCCACAAGTCCGGGGAAACGAAAACTCAGGCCACTATTTTCTTCCGGACCGCATACAACACGATCTCGGCAGTATTGTGCAGATTG
>Ga0335072_10017038_pt1 | contig 10291 bp, 8 predicted proteins | sample Lox_Sample_21_FD_206725 | JGI IMG/M metagenome (GOLD analysis project Ga0335072, IMG submission 206725) | Soil microbial communities from Loxahatchee National Wildlife Refuge, Florida, United States - Lox_Sample_2.1 | ecosystem: Environmental > Terrestrial > Soil > Wetlands | place: USA: Florida...
CGTAATCTTTAATGGATCGGCCTTCTTCTCACCGATAAATTCCAGACAGGTGTGTGCACGGAGAAGGGTGTCTAGGTAAGTGTTAGGTAGGTACAGGCAACCAGCTAAAAGGTATGGCGCTTATTCCATACACCCTCCGCTCTGTTTCTATTTCTCAGCACATGCTTAGCGCATGACTCGTCCTACTGATAGGTCGTAATCATCTGGCAGACGACTCATATTCGCTTTGGGTGGTTGCCTTGACCCGATGACTGCTCACCCCGGCATTATTGAGGGAGGCTGTGAACACAATACTTATATCCCTATTGACCCACGCCCACTTGCAATAGCCATTTGTCGCACCATTGCAGCCCTTAAACAGAACAATCTCTCCCCTTCAATCGCCTTCAATCGACTCCTTTCCGCCCCGCATTGGCAGAACCCGTTTCGGCGCATCCAACACGATAAAGACAACAAAGAGACCGCCTTATTCACCTCAGCCGCTCCCATTGATCAATAAGAAATCTCCGCACGCTCTATTCTCTTCATCAATCCCGATCAATCCTCACTAACTCCATTCTCCGAACCAAACCTGCGTTTGCGGACATAAAAACCACGAAATCCGACTCATCGTCCGGGGTGGCGTAACCCTCCGCGCAAACGATATGGCTGACAAAGTCAGCCTACAGCCTTCCACCAATTTCGACGCTGAGCCTTTACCGATGACTCCTACTAAATCAGTCATCGGATTGACTTTCTCTTCATCTTCTTCATCACAATCCGTCCTGCCAAAACCTTTTGACTTCAATCGAACGCGCGAGATGGAATCTCGACCTCAAAGTGTCCCTATAGGCAGCCTCATATCACCGCCCGAGCCAACACCTTACGAAAGCTTCTCGCATTCCTCTCCAGCAACAGCAATGGCTTCACCAGTCAAACACGTCTTCCCGAAGACCTTGAGCCAATTCCCATCGCCACCAGTGTCGCCGGAAACGAAAACGGGGCTTGAAGATCAATCCACACCCACTGTCAAAGATCCAATCCTGTATCCTAATCAGGATCTATCGAGCGTCACATCATCACAACCTCCTCTCTTTGTTAATGAGCACGATGAGGAGGCTGCACATCGAGTTGTAGAGGAGCATATGACGGCACGAGCGCTTCCACAAAATCAACTTCGCGAGGCAACACCGCCACGTCGAGACGACTATGTCCTTGCTCTCGAATTCAAGTCGCAGGTCGCTAGATTGTGCAATGAGAATCCCCGACAATGGCTCATAAGAGAGCGGGAGTATTTACGAGAGGATGATAGGAGACGAAGGGCGTTCGCCAAGATCGCCCCAGCACCATTTCCGTCAAAAACAACTAAGAACACCATCGCTCGTGTAGTGAAGCCAAAGATTCCTCGAATTCCGCGAGCACCAAGAGCCACTCCTCCAGTCCGTATCCGTCAAGCATATGGGAGCATGACCCCAGAGCCTGGCAGGCGACAAAATGTCGGTAGTACTAGAGAAGACAAGAACTTCGATGCCCTTCCAGACTATAGCCCTCCTCTATCCACACTTCCAAACAAGCCCAACTCTCTCAAAGTCGAGTGGAAAGGTCAACCCATCGATCTCCGGGACGACCCTCATCGTCATCTCCTTCATGATGATGAACTCAGCCTCGCAGCTAATCTTCGACTCGACTGTGCTACCTACCTCACAAGCAAGCGACGAATCTTCATCGCTCGGATTGAGTGCTTGAGGATTGGAAAAGAGTTCAGGAAGACGGATAGTCAGCAAGCCTGTAAGATCGATGTCAACAAAGCTTCAAAGCTGTGGGCTGCATTCGATAAAGTTGGATGGTTGAAGGCGGAGCATTTCAGAAAGTATCTTTGAGTGGTCTCTTCGGTTGACGGTTGGCTGTCTCTGCAAACAGCGATTCTCCTCTACTCTGGTACGAGTTAAAGACAGTTTCTTCGACCCACACGCTCCACTCTTCCGCATGCACATTAGAATGGATTCTTTTTGCGTACGCCATCTTCCCAATCGACGCGACATCATCCCTCTACATCTTTGATCGGCTTCACACCACTGAGCGACTTCACGTCGGTGTTTCCTTGATTCTCCTAGGAGGGTTTCTCCTCATATTGGCTATAGAAACGGTCTTAGGCACAGCATGGGATTTGCATATGGTATTGTCGGTTGTGCATTGGCTGGGTTGGGTTTATATGCGAGTACACACACACGGTCGGGCTTAACATTGCATTTCGGGATCCTAGCTTCACATGGTAGATTGGGCATTACATACCTGGACTTGGGTTGGATGATTTTGTGTGGCGGTAGATTGAATGATACCCATATTCCCTAGATGGGATAGGATGGCATGGCATTAATGGCATGAACTACGAGTGTATCTCCGAGTAGCATACCTCGAGGGGAATGGTTTCCTCAAATTAACAATGATTTTCATAAATTTGATTGACTGCTTGCAATTGTGAAGTGACGCGACTTGATAACTTGACGATAAAATTGTCCAAGCCATGCACCCCTGATGATAATTCCATCTTGCATATTCGCGACTGCGATTTTTGACCCCCATGGGATTGTTTCGACGATGACAGCCAGCCCATAATTGAGAAGCTAGTCATCATTGATGCATCGTCTCCCTCCTTTATCTATACATCGACACCTTCACTTTACTTCATCCCTCTCAACGCTCCTCTGACTATATGATTTCTTAGTATTGAGCCTCACATTGTAGCCGTCGTGCCCCTCGTGCCCCTCGTGCCCCTCCACGCCGAGGAACGAGGGCGGCCGCCATTCCCGCCACGGATAAGGTAAGAGTTGAGACCTCGGATCTGAGGCCCGCGATAGCGATAACGAAATCTCAGCGTTATCTCTTTTTCACAGCTATTCTCCGGGTCATTTTCTGTTTGTGAGGTTCTGTGAATCTTGCTGTTAGTCATCGCACAGCGCTTTTCTTCTCGTCGACTACGCCGACGCCCTTCCGACTCTCACACCGTTTTTCTACCTGTGCTCGGCCTCTTTCTCGATACGGCTTCGATTAATAATACTAGATATACAATGAGTATGACGCTGAAGCGCGCGCGATCTTCTTTGCCCCCTGCGAATGACCTTCCGTCCTTCTCCATAATACACTCTCGCGCCTCGACGACCGTTACATCCTCAGACCGACACGCCGATGCGTCCTCAGACTCAGATCCAGATGCAGAGCTATCACCATCTTCTCAACCACCGCCTAAGAAACTCAAAACCTCCTCCGCCTCCTCTCCCAACCGCCTCTCTCCTCCTTCACAATCTGTTGGTCCTCGCAATCCAGACCGCCTTTCCGCACTCTCCGACGAGCTCCTAATCCGCATCCTACACCTCCTGCCCGTCGAATGCGTCCTCATCTGCCAGTCTGTCTCCCATCGCTTCCATAGACTGGCGGGCGATGCACAGGTGTGGAAGGGCTTGTATTGGGGGAGGTGGGTTCGGCCGAGGGTTAGGATGCTCCCGAAGCCGACCCCTGGCTCCGGGGACGAAAGGGAATGGTTATATGAGTTTTCGAGTCGGAGGAGTAAGTGGCTTGATGAGGGGAGACTACTGAATACGGGCTCGAATGGAGGCGCAGGGAGCGGGAGCGGGAGCGGGAGTGGGGATAGGAGTGGGAGGGAAGGGACCTTGAATGGAAACGGGACTGGGAGTGGAGTGGATGGGGGAGTGAAGAGGACGAAGGGCACAGATTGGAAGGCGAGATACAAGCTGAGGCACAACTGGAGTATTGGTGCTGCGGAGGTGAAGGAGATCGGGCTTGGGCTTGGATTCGATCCTACGCAGGATGACAGAAATAATGAGATGGATGGGGATTCTAATCCTGATGGGAAGACACTGATGGCAAGGTTGGTGGATGGTGGAGTTGTTACGGTCGATATCAAGGGGGGTTTGAGGGCTTGGGACCTTAAAAGGAGGAAATGTGTTGCGCAGGGTATGCTGACTGGCCCCAATTACGATGATCGTGGGAGTGAGAGAGTGCCGACATGTCTAGGTGTTGACAGTGGATCAGAAAGTGGGCTGGATACTGCTGTGGCGGTCGGCTTCCAAGATGGTAGATTCGAGATTTGGGGTTTGGAACTTGGCAGCGATACGGAGAAGGGGAAGTTTGAGAGACGATATCGAAGTCCTGCTCTGGGAACAGATGACGATGTGCAATTGAGCGCTGTGGCATATGCACATCCTTATCTTCTTACAATCACGGCAGATCATGTGCTGTCGTTGCATGTTTTCGACACAGAGGCGAATACTGCTGAGGAAGACATTGAAACGTCAGAAAGCTCGTCAACCACAGAGGAAAATCTCAAGGACTCCGAGATCCCGCAACGGGAAATTCATGGTCGTTTCGACCAACGGCACATCAACCCGAAGACCGCAGTACCTCGACTTCTCACCTCCCTCAAATCCCACACTTGCTGGCCCCCCCTCTGTCTCTCCATCCGATCCACACCTCAAACAATCATAGCCTCAATCGCCTACGCTCTCCCCACCTATCTCAGCGGCTGGTCTGTCGGCCTACAAGAACTCCACCTAACTCGATCCGGCACAATCCTAAGGTCCCGCCTCGCCTCTGCCGTAGAGCAAGGATTCCACTCCCTACTCTCCTCATCTGCACCCTCAACTCCATCACTATCACAAAGTATACGACCCTCAACGCCCGACGCTACCGATACTCCTGGTCGAAGTAGAAGTCGACATGAAAGGCGTACACACCCTACAAGCCTCAGCTATTCCCATCCTTATTTGTTAGCGGGGAATAGGGATAATACGTTAAGCTTATATCTTGTAACGAGCAATAACGAAGAGCTGAAAATCAGCAAGAGCACTACACTCTGGGGCCACACGTCTTCTGTCTCTGGCGCACAGGTCGGCGGTCGAGGGAAAGCTGTCAGTGTTAGCGCTAGAGGCGAGGAGTTGCGGGTTTGGGAATTAGAAGGGGGATTGGGACGGAAAACGGTTCAAGAACGGAGCGTGTTGGTTCGGCGCGAGGTCAGTGATATTGAAGATGTCGAAGGCACGGGTGGTGAGCGCGGAAGCGGGCATCTTGATAAAGCCACGCAAAGGAGTCATGATGGGCAGAAGAGGGGATGGGTGGGGTTCAATGATGAGGTTGTTATTGTATTGAAGGAGGATGGAGAGGAGGGGCAGGCATTGGTGATTTATGATTTTACTTAGACGTAGGTTGGATGGGAATAGATTTGGTATAAAAGTGGGGGGTATAGGAGGTGGTTGTGTATAAGGCTCTGGTTGGAGACCTTGTTTTAGATTCAGGCTTGGATACTTCAGAAATCTGTCATATCATAGTGACATACTCGAGTTTAGGGTACGAGCACTCCCATATTCACATTCCCTTTGCAATCACGTGCCAAATCTCTAATTGTTACCTAATTTCTTAGGCACAAATGGCTTCCGGCCCCAATCACAACCTCGGTATCTAGTCGGCGCGCTCCTTAACACCGCATCGGCATCGCATTTGCATATGGGCTCTGACACGTTGCCAGCCACAACCATTATTCTTCGCTGCTGCTCTTACGCTCTGAGGCAGAGTGGTTCTGGACGTCGGATAGGCCATTTAGAGTGTGAGATTGCTAGGAGGCCATATCGCGACATCATCAGTCAATATCGTCAAGGACAGCAATTACGGCATCGCAGAGAGATCACTTAGATAGCAGAGCGACATCACCACGGTTTCACTGGGCAACGTCTACAACGTCGTCAGGGCAATGTCCCTCCCACCAACGCCTCCGTTATCCTGCACGGATGAGCTCACAGAAGCCAAGCACAGCTCTCTCCCCACAATGCCCAAGCTCCCACCCAGCATAACGAGCAGACAATCGATGCTCTACCAACCACGAGAATGGCTCACACAATACAGCGGCTGGGTACAACGGAATGCAGGCTCTGTGTCGCAAATCGAGTCCGCTTTGCGATCGCTGAACTATATTATCCCAGGCCGTTTCAATGAAGGGGAGATACTGGCGGAGTCATATCACTCATCTGTACAGCTTCTTTCGCTGTGGCATGATAGTATCCTCCTGAGAGCCGTGTCAAAATTACCAGGGATGCCGAAGATTGAGAGGCCGTTGAATCGCTACACGAAATATTGGACTGTGAAGAGCAAGCTTTACCGGCGGACGGCGATGTTACTGCAATGTATACGATATACAGAACTACTGTGGGAAATGGCCGCCAAAAGGAAAGGTGAGCGCGTCCGCTGGCGAGTCGTAGTCCTTATAGAAGCCCTCAAAGCCATCTGCCGACTCATCCTCCTCCGCGTAACCGGCACCCGAATGGTCGTCCCCCCTTTACCAGAACGGGATCCTCTCCCCGCTGAAGACGAGCCAGTCCTGTCTTTCGAAGAAGAAATGGGCCTCGCCCAGGTAGATGAGGCGGATAGCGCATATGGTAGCGCTTCGGATGATCGATCCAAGGGAAAGCAGAGGGATTGGACGATGCCCCGCACCGGGCTCACGCTGCCGACGCTGCCGAATCCGAGCGATATCTCGAATTTCCTCATGACCAAAGTCCTTACGGCTGATGATATCAAACCCGCTACTGCGCTCTTACATACGATCCGCGGCTCCGCACACCTCGCTGAGATCCTCCACATCTTACGCCCCGTCGTGTACGCGATCGCAATGTCCCGCTCGAAATCCAAGTCCTCCTGGCAGCCATGGCTCCTCGGGATATCGATCGAGCTCGCTGCGCGCCAGCTGCGCGCCCCTTCAGCGTCGGGTGAAGGAGGAATGTTGGGCGGCAGAGGGGTGCGAGAGACGCAGCTCGAGAAGGAAGAGTGGGATCGACGCGGCTGGGCGATGGGGTGGTGGGGTCTCCGGGGAGCGTTCTATGAGAATGTCACGAAGGGTGCGTTGCAGAGTATCGTGGAGAATAAGTGGATGCCGGGCTTGGTCGGCGGGATTTTGAATGATTATAAATATCTGTGGGAGGAGTATCATTTTGCGAGCGCGGATATGTAGTCCTCTCTGCACCAGTCGACAGCAAGACGCAGTATAAGTTTATACTTCCTTTTGTACGATATGCTCGTTTATGGTCCGGTTATAGGCGTTTGCAAGAAGCTGGGTGGGGATGGGATATGGCGGGAGAGTTGCATGGGTGGGATATATATACTTTTTTTTTCCCCCATGAAACTTCTCGTTGCTGTTAGACTGGTATGATATATTTTAGGCGGAAAGGCGAGAAAGCGAGCAGCAAGGCAGTATGGACATCACAGAGTGTATAATATATCTATATCCACTGTCCCCTCCCCTCCTGGGATTTCTTTCAAAGTGATTTGCCGTTTCTATACGTTCTGTCACACTTAGGCTTACTAGCTAGGCGTAAGTGGAGGTAGAGAGGAGGTGGTTGATATGTGGGTATGGACGCTTTGTTTGTTTCGAAGGATTTTTTATCTGCAGCGTTGCAAAGGTCTTTGAAGGGGGTATTTTAAACTAGCATTTTATGCTTTAGATTGTTGCAGCAACAGGATCTAGCTTAGGCACTGTGCTAATGGGTTTCGTTAGCACCTTTGAGCAGCAATCAAGCACTCTTCTCTGCCAGTTTATTTGTTATGCTTCCCTCAAGCTTTCAGACTGTGTAAGTTTTGCAAGGTGACCGGCTGCCCCGTCTTACAGAATCTCAACAAGCGCAGGCCATACAACCATTCTAGTAATGAATCATCACTAAGATTAACTACGGCCCTTTGGCCCCGATAGAAACTTCACCTCTTCAATCACCTCACCTGCCACTGCTTCGCCTTCTGCTACGAACTCCACCGAGTCTGTACTCATATAAAGAGTGACGATCGACAGCCTCGATTTTCCACTTATTCATTGACTGTTGCACTATCTGCAACATGCCCCCAAAACGTAAGGCTGACCTTGCTGTTGTCGATGCGGACCGAATCGATGCTGCGACTCAGAACATCGCCCGTAATGTCACATCTTATGATGAGTTATCTGATATCATCCAGCAAGTCAGAAGTATCGCTCTTGTATTGAAAGCTCGGAGGACGGATGATGGCGAGAAGGCATTGCATTATTTTACTCAGCTCCCCAGACAACAGTTCATGATAGCTAACTTTGAGTTAGTTCAAAGTGATCCAAGCCTCAAAGTTAAGGGATATGATGGAGGTCTCAGCCCGGACCGGTTTGATATATCGGCAAGGCATGCCGGCCCATCATTGGAAGCTTGCCGACCCAAAGCCGGAGGAGCTCACATTTGGCTGCGACTGGTTAGGTGAACAAAAGCCAATCTGCTCTGGTTCTTGACCGCTTACTAATATTTGGTAATTATAGAGATTGCTCTAAGTCAGTTTAGAGCCTCCACCCTCAGGGAATCTACTTCGTGTGAGGCGTTAATTCGCACTGCAGTTGACTTGGTGCTGTTTGACCGTATGACGTTGATTGATGATCAGGATGCTGCTCGGAACCTTTTAGTAGTTGGTGAACAACATATCGAGACAAGATGCTTAGACAGTAGCACTATTATCTCGGGAACTGCAGATTACGTACTTGGCTATCCCTATTCGAACGGTGATGGACTTGGATTAGAGTCAATGTATATTGCGATTGAGGCGAAGAAAGCTGCAACCATGTCGAAAGCCGTCCATCAGCTTGCAGCCTACTTAGGTCTGTACATCCTTTCTAGATTTTGTTTTGTTTATTTGCAATATATAAATGGAACTGAAGCTAACCCTATCTGCTGCTATATTAGTGGGCATGCAACAACTTCGGAAAGCTGCAAATAAAATAGTATCCGTGGTCTACGGTATTGCTACAGACAGCAATGCTTACCGGTTTCTGAGGCTTGACGAGAGTATGAGATTGCAAATTTTTAAGGAGTTCGAAATCGGCATTGAAGAAGACAAGCACTATGTCTACTATTTTATTGACGCAATTCTCGCAGCGGCAATTCAGTGTTCTCCTCACACCACTGCAATGAAGACCTTTCCAGATCACTCAGCTAAACGGATGCGTATAGTTGAAAAGGAGATTTTTATAATTCCAGAGGACCTGAAAGCAAAACTGCCTGCCGACTGGCGAGATTGGATTGTGTTCTATGAAGAGGAGGAGGAAGTTTATGATTGAGCAAATGATTTTGAAATCTTGGGCAATTCCCCAACTAAGTCTAATACGAGTCTTCGCGTAAGTACAAGCCCTACTAGATTAAGCTCTTAGATTGATGTTTCTGATTAGCCAAAGCCAAAAGGAACAGAGGACAACCCAAGCGGTGTAGCACTTCTTTTACTGCAGAAAGATGTTTAACCGTTGTGTTGACTTCTGTTAGGGACGGGGAACTGTACTTGGCAGCTGCATTTCACACATCTTGCTAATAATTTGCATCTGCATATGCCTGCTTTGTCGTAGTTCAGGTAACAGGGTCTTGGCAGCGAGCAGGCAGCCACGGCTTCCTCATAGCGCCCCACCTGAATAACATACACAGTACTATAACCCTTTGCTACTTCTTTCAACAAAGATCTATCACGACTCACGCACTTGCCTCACCGACGCCAACGCCTACATTGCTACTTGTGATACTGCGGATTGTCTGACTCCTCTCCATTAGTATCTAAAGACAGATCTTCTCAAACCCCTACAGCAAGTTTAGAATCGGGCATGTTGCATGCTGCTATACCGTTACTGCTCATCCACTTTATGGCACTACCTAAGCTGCAACACATCATGTAATGATTCTCACACGTGGTTCGGAGATTGGACATCAAACGACTGATTGGTAGATATTCCTTCATTCTATCACGAAGTACGTGATATCCTTCTCCAGATGGAAAAGCCACCTTCGAATATTTATCCCATAGCACGACAGCGATAAGCTGTTAGAACTGACTAAGGTGAGACCTGTTTTTTTTTTTTTGTTGCCGAAATCTTGGATTTCTCTGCCGTTTGTGGCTTTCCGGAAGACTTCCCAACCAAAACATTTAGTCACTTGGCCTTTAGACCGGTCAAACCTGCCCCATCGTCTAAAAGGACGACCAAGCTCAATGGTGTCACGGAGAAATTTCTGTTAGCCATCTCGTATATTAGCTCTATCGATTTTGGAGGTCTTCCATGGCTTGGATTCCCTGGCTATGTACTTTGCTTATTTGCGGTGCAAGAATCCAAATGCATTACCTTCTATGGGGGATTCCAATTCTAAGTCAGCTGGGACATACGTTTGGTCACTAGAAGAGCTGCGTAAGGCGTCGGCATTGCTAACTAAAATCAGGAAATGAACCACTCGCTGCAATTTGGAGAAACTTTAAGGAAATAATCAGAAAT
>Ga0335072_10017039_pt1 | contig 10291 bp, 5 predicted proteins | sample Lox_Sample_21_FD_206725 | JGI IMG/M metagenome (GOLD analysis project Ga0335072, IMG submission 206725) | Soil microbial communities from Loxahatchee National Wildlife Refuge, Florida, United States - Lox_Sample_2.1 | ecosystem: Environmental > Terrestrial > Soil > Wetlands | place: USA: Florida...
TTCGTGATGTGTTGGAGAAGGCCCTGGAGTTGGCGCCGGGGCAGCGTTCTGCCTTTTTGGATGGAGCCTGTTTGTCGGACCAGTCTTTGCGGAGGGAAGTGGAAACGCTTTTGGCTTCCAGCGAGGATGCACGTTCCGGGTTTTTGGAGTCCTCCTTACTCCGAATAAAGATCACCTCGGGAACGAAGTTGGGGGAGTATGAGGTCAAGTCGCTACTCGGTTCTGGAGGTATGGGCGAGGTATACCGCGCTCGTGATACCCGGCTCGGGCGCGATGTGGCGATCAAGGTCTTGCCGTCTTTCCTCTCTGCTGATTCAGACAGATTGCGTCGTTTCGAGCAGGAGGCGCGAGCAGCGGCGGCACTTAACCATCCGAACATTCTTGCCGTGTTTCAGATGGGCACATATCAAGGTGCACCCTATCTGGTGTCGGAACTATTGGAGGGGGAGACGCTGCGCGAGCAGATCAAGCGGGGCCGTCTGCCAATTCGTAAAGCGATTGACTATGGCGTGCAGATCGCACGCGGCTTGGCGGCAGCCCATGAGAAAGGGATTGTTCACCGAGACCTAAAGCCGGAGAACCTGTTCGTCACCAAAGACGGGCGGCTGAAGATTCTGGATTTTGGGCTGGCGAAGCTGACGCAGCGGCAGTCCAGTTCGGAGCACAGCGCCATGACGTTGACCGAGGGGACGGAAGCGGGCGTGGTGATGGGCACCGTGGGCTACATGTCGCCGGAGCAGGTGCGGGGACAAGCGATTGACCATCGGGCAGACATCTTCGCCTTTGGAGTGATCTTGTACGAGATGCTTTCGGGGAAGCGGGCGTTTCAGAAGCCGACCTCGCCCGAGACGATGACGGCAATTCTGAACGAAGACCCGCCGGGCATTTCACAAGTCACTGCCAATATTCCACTGGCGATGCAGCGGGTGGTCCATCGTTGCCTGGAGAAGAACCCGGAGCAACGCTTCCAGTCCGCGTCGGACTTAGCGTTCGCCCTGGACGCGCTATCGGAATCTGGAGGGTCGTCACACTCGGCAACGGCTGCGAACCTCGTGACTGGTTGGGCAAGACGCTGGAAGGTGATTGTTTCTGCCGCCGTGATCGTGTTGGCGTTGTCCATCGGCAGTTACTTCTACTCCCACCGTAAGCCCAAGCTCACCGACAAAGACACGATCGTTCTCGCCGATTTTACCAACAGCACGGGCGACGCAATCTTCGATGACACAATGAAGACGGCACTCAGCGTTTCCCTCCAGCAATCACCTTTCCTCAGTGTGCTTCCCGACAGCAAAGTCGCGAGGACCTTGCAACAGATGACCCGCCCCACCAGCGCGAAACTCACTCCAGACGTAACCCGCGAACTTTGCCAACGAGCGGGCAGCAAAGCCTATATTGCTGGATCGCTCGGCAGCCTGGGCAGCGAATTTGTGGTGGGATTGAAGGCAGTAAATTGTGAGAGTGGGGACATACTGGCGCAGGAGCAGGTAACTGCGGCGTCCAAGGAGAAGGTGTTGAACGCACTGGGCGAGGCGGCATCGAAATTGCGCGGCGAACTAGGCGAGCCCCTGGCTACGGTGCAGAAATTTGATCTTCCGCTCGCACATGTCACCACGTCCTCGCTCGATGCGCTGAAAGATTACAGCCTTGGGTTAAAGATTTACGATCAGAAAGGCATCGTCGCAGCCCTGCCCTACTATCAACGTGCCATCCGACTCGATCCGAATTTTGCCATGGCCTACAGGAGTATGGGCGGCGTCTACCTGGATCTCGGTGAGTCAGGCCGCGCCAGAGAGTATGTGACCAAGGCGTTCCAGTCGCGAGAACATGCCACCCAGCAGGAAAAGCTCACAGTTACGGCCAACTATTATCAGTATGTAACCGGGGAACTGGATAAAGCAATCCAAACGTTTCAGGAGCAGATGGCAACTTATCCGAGGGAACCGATAGCCTACGGTGACCTCTCGGTGGCGTTCCAGGGAAAGGGGCAATACGAGAAAGCTGTCGAGGTCGCGAGGCAAGGCATGCTCGAGGCTCCGGAATCCATGGGTAGTTATGAAAACCTCGCCACCTGCTACGTTTCTTTGCAGCGCCTCGACGAGGCGCGTCAGGTCATTCATGAAGCGCAGGCTCGAAAATTCGAAGGCTTTGGTCTCCACTACCATCTCTACCGGATTGCCTTTCTTGAGTCGGACCCCGCAACAATGGCAGAGCAGCAACAATGGTTTGTGGGCAAGCCCGAGTACGAGAACACTGGACTTGCTCTTGAGTCGGCTACCAAGGCTTATGAAGGTCATGTGTCAAAGTCGCACGAGTTGATGAAACGGGCTGTCGACTCTGCCCTGCGAGCTAATCAAAAGGAAAACGGAGCAGGTTATCTCACGGATGCTGCTCTGCAACAAGCTGCTTACGGCAATCCTGCGGAAGCGCGGCAGTCAGCGGCAGAAGCCTTGAAGCTTGATACCGCGAGTCAGGGCGTTGAGGTCGAAGCTGCACTTGCGTTTGCAATGGCAGGCGACACGGCACGAGCCGAGTCCCTGGCCCAAGGCTTAGGAGAGCATTTCCCGCTGGACACGCAGATGCAGTCGCTTTGGCTGCCTGCGATTCGAGGACAATTGGCGTTAGATAGAAACAATCCGGCTGTCGCCCTGAATGCCCTGCAAGCCGCTTCGCCCATTGAATTAGGAAACACCATTTACGGCAGTACTTGCCTCTACCATGTGTATGTACGCGGCGAGGCCTACTTGGCAGCTGGACAGGGCAGTGCCGCCAGCGCCGAGTTTCAGAAAATACTCAACCACACCGGGGTCATCGTGAACTGCTGGACGGGCGCGTTGGCACATCTGGGCGTGGCTCGTGCTAACGCCCTGCAGTCGAGAACTTCGCAGGGAGCAGATGCCGACGCTGCCCGCGTCCGAGCGCTCGCCGCTTACAAGGATTTCCTCACACTCTGGAAAGATGCCGACCCCGACATTCCCATTCTGAAGGAAGCCAAAGCGGAGTATGCGAAGCTCCAGCAGCTGCCAGCTTAGGAAAGCATGCCTTTCACGCGGCTCACTGTTTATCGATGATGATTCTGGGCGTATCACACGCCATCCGGAAGTTATTCCGGGCGAGAAGTCTGGTTCGGGGAGGTAAGTTCTCAGTCAGATGTCTTCCAGTCCCAGATTGTCATTCACCGCGTGTCGTAGTTTCTGTTTGCATCCCAGATAATGCTCGGTGGTCTGAACGGATGCGTGACCAAGCAAGAACTGAATCTGTTCAAGTTCTCCCCCAGCCAGGTGGCATAGTCGTGCGCAGGTACGGCGCAAATCATGAGGAGCGAGATTCTTCATGTCGGCACGTTTCGCAGCCGCTTTGACGATGTGCCAGATGGCTTTCGGCGTGAGCCCTGCGCCCCATATCCTTCCTAGTCTGCCCACTCGCCTGAAGAGCGCACCTGCACTTATCTTGGCTGCATCGGTCCACTCATCAACGGCACGCTTCGTCCACACCGGAACTGGAACTGTGCGGATGCACTTTCCTTTGCCAATTAGGTCGGCGATCACCTAGTGCTCTTCGCGGACCTGAAAATCTTCCAGTCCGAGTCCGACCAGTTCGGCGCGTCGCAAGCCGCATCCAATGAGCAACGCTAGAATCGCTCGATCACGTTTGGCTCGCAGGCCACCTCCGCCCGATTCTGCGAGCAAGGTTCTGGGCTGTGCGACGGTCAGCCAGTTTCCAATCCGAACACCCAGGCGTTTTGCGCCCTTAAGCGACCGATTCCGGCTGCCAATTCGGGACTGAGGAGGCCTGTGTCAGCTGCTCGAATGCGAGTCGTCTCGCAGCCGCTAAGCGCACGTTTATTGTCGAAGGCGCCAGATTCTTCGGTTAAAAGCCAGACGTGGCTCGGAACAGTACCAGCCGATGAATTCATCGATGGCATGCGCATACGATTCTTGCGAACTCGCGGCTGCGAGCGAGTTCAGAACTGCGTTCTTCGACTGTTCCAAGTCGGGTAGCCGAAGTATTGATTTAGCCCGAGAGCGCTTGTTTGTCTTTTTCCGACGTCCCATACTGACGGCCTCCTGCGCCGCTTTCAGTATGGTCATCCACTTAGCAGGCTACCGACCCGACCGCCGTTTCCGGGGAGTCTGACAGTTGTGGGCTTCTAGCTGCGGCCGACCAAACGACCTCGCGGATATCAGTTCCCGAGTTGATGGGTTTGTTCAACACTGGCGCGTTACTCGTGATCTGTCCCAGCGCGTGCTATGCCGCCACAAACTTCCTCGGACGAGACTTCATCGCTGAACCCACCAAGAAAAACGACATCGATCTTCCAATAGCAGCTGGCACGACAGTTGCGCCCGGCCCTTCACGAGGGCAAATGCACCTGTGGGTCGAAAACCCCAAATCCGGCGACGCCGCAACTCTAGGAAAACAACGAAGCGCTAGCCGCGAATCAGATTGTTGCGAAATCACACGCTTTCGAAATTTCTGAAGATGCCCACCTCACTCGTAGGCAGCATAGAGGTGATGGGTACTTGGTTTCGCGTGATTGTTATAGACATGCTTCAAAACTCTTCCATCATCCATATATTGGCATCCACGGTCTGGCTCATGAAAGCCAGGTGCCGGCCGTCAGGAGAGGCGGGCAGGTCCGAACTCTTGACGTTGTCCCGCAAGAGATGCGCATTGCCGTGCAAATCCACATTCAAGATGGCCAGTTTTTGGTTGACATCGTTGCTAACAAACAGACTCTCGCCATCCGCGGCCCAATCCAAGGTCTGTAGGTTGTTCCAACCTTTCACCGAGATGACACGCGTACTGTGGTCGCGCAAGGAGTAAATCGAGATGAGTCTCCCCCGGCCTGGTAGGAATGCGATCCGCGTGCCGTCGGGGGATAACGCGGCAGTCCAAAGAACATTCGACTCGTCGGGCTTTGGGCCAACGTCAAATCTGGCTAGCTCTGCGCCCCGTCCTTCCAAGGGATCGAAAGTGGTGACGACCACTTGTTTGCTATCGTCCGTGGGCTCGCTAATCACGCACAGTTTGGACGGGGCCCTGGCACACCAGATATTTGCACGCCGCCTCGCAGTAAAGATCAACTGCGATGTACCACCAGTGATGGGAACCCTCAAAACCTTTACTTGTGTTGATGCGTCTCCGGGCCTTAGGTCTTGCAGGTAAACAACCAGATTGCCATCGGGACTTACCTGAGCATTTCGCAGCCCGTCTTGCCCTGTTACGAGCGGTAATGGTTCATCTTCGTCCAGCGCTTGTTTGTACAAACCCCAATGACCCGAGCGATTGGAGGCGATGATGATCGCTTTGCTATCGTGCGTCCAACAACACGGAGCGTCCAAACTCGTGCTCAAGGTGAAATGCCTGACAGCCTGGAATCCCGTTCCGCCCAGTTTCAGGTCTGCAATGTAAGTGGTGGAGTAGTTTGACCATTTTTTGAAGGTGAGGCGCTTGCCATCCGATGTCACACTTGTATAGTTTATGTTGAATCCAGTCCAGTTTGTGAGCCGCTTCGGCTTTTCGAGGGGTTCACCTGTATGGGCATCCAGACGCATTGCCCAATAGTTCCCAGTACACTCATAGCCCTGGCACTTATCCACCGCGTAGATGAACCGTCCGTCTACTGACCAAGCAGCATCAATGATACTCTCCCCTTCGGAAAGGTCGGAAGGAGTAAGCACGGTAATTGCGGGTCCGCCTTTCAAGTCGCGGCTCAAGTAGGTATCGCCAGTGGAGTCAGTCCGGGCGTAAATGATTCGTTCGCCGCTTGGTGACCAGTACACGCCGCTAAATGCGCTGTTCTCATCGGTATCAAGAAGCTTTCGCGCTTGCTCTCGGTCCGGCGTCATTAGCCAAATTTCACGGTCTCCGATCCTACCCGTGTTTGTCAAAAAAGCGATGGAAGAGCCGTTAGGGGATACTGACCAAACCCGTGCATTATCGCGAAGTTTGCGCGGCTGCTCTCCCAACAGCGAGAAAATCCAGATGCTACTGGTGCGTGAAGACCAGGATTCTGGGTTCTCGCTCGCAGGATGCGCATTCGCAAGAAATCTCGTATTGTCAGGAAACCAAGAGGGAGCAATCTCCCAAGCCACATCCTCATTCTTGAGCGCCTCTGGCAGAGGAACCGAGCGCGTCTGTTGAGTTCCGACGACTTTGATGTGCATCCCTTTTAGGTCGGTGTATGCAAGGTACTTTCCATCGGGCGAAATCGCCCCACCGGTCACCCGGTTTTCACTGGAATTGAAGGTAAGTTGGCTAAGCATCGTGTCCGGCAGAACCGCCGGGGATTGCGCCCTGCGATTCACAAACCAGAGTATGCCAAGGGCGATCATTCCTAAAAGCACCGCGGCTAGGACTAGCTGCCGCCAACGGAACGAGGCTCTCGGCTGTTGATCCTCTTTTAGCGCTACCAATTCGGCGCGAATTTCTGCTGCGGACTGATACCGCGCCTCTCGATCCTTTTCGAGAGCCCTGCTGATGATCTGCTCTAGTTTGGCGGGAAGCTTAGAATTCAGTTGCCTCGCCGGGGTAAGTGCGTGCTTGAGGATGGCGTCATGAAGCGCATGTCCCGTGTCGCCCTTGAATGCACGTTTCCCCGTCGCCATTTCGTACAACACGAGCCCAAACGAAAACAGATCCGTCCGCGCGTCCAACTTCTCGCCGCGAGCCTGCTCCGGAGACATATAGCCGGCCGTCCCCATGGCCACGCCGGTTCGGCTCAGAAGCGGGTCGGGAGTCGCGAGACCTGCGGCTTCGCCCGCCTCTGCAGCCGCTTCCGCGGTCATCCGTTCTGAATCATCCTTCGCAGCTTCGCCACGGGAGAGCTTTGCCAAGCCGAAATCGAGAATTTTCGCTTGGCCTTGTGTGGTGACGAATATATTTGCTGGCTTGATGTCGCGATGAATGATTCCGCGGCTGTGAGCAGCTTCCAGACCATCGATCATTTGCAGAGCGAGGTCGAGTAGCCGCGGGAGTTCGAGGGGTGGCTTAGAGCGGTGGGTTGTGGAGATCAGTTCACGAAGCGTTTGGCCTTCCAACAGTTGCATCACGAGGAAAGGTTGCCCCTCATGTTCGCCAAATTCGTAGATCGGGCAAATGTTGGGGTGTTCGAGTGCCGAGGCCGAACGCGCTTCGCGTTCGAAGCGTCCGAGCGCTGCAGGATTCTTGGCGGACTCTTCGGGCAGGAATTTCACAGCTACCTGGCGACCAAGCTTAAGGTCTTCAGCCCTGTACACCAAGCCCATCCCACCGCCGCCTAGCCCATCCATGATGCGGTAATGTGAAATGGTCTTGCCCCCCAGAGGAAAAGCCATGGCATCAAGACCGCTGTGAACCGCCGCCTGCATCCGGTCGCTGGCACTCTCCTCACTGGCGAGCAACACTTCGACTTCTCGCCGTAACTGGGGGTCACCATCACACGCTTCATGGAGCAGGTGGGTGCGCTGCTGCGGATCGCACTCGACAGCGCGGTGGAATAACTCTTCGATCTGGGCCCAGCGGTCCGGAGTCAAGAAGCACCTGCCCGTTCTAAATTTGGCTGTTGAGCCACGCCTCAGCCATGCGTAAATCGCGGCGCACCGTTTCAGCGGATACGGCCAGCGTCTTCGCGAGTTCCTCCATCGACAGCCCACCAAAATAACGAAGCTCCACGGTCTTGCACTTCCTGGGATCAATTTTTTCGAGAGCTGTGAGACCAGCATCGAGAGCCACAAGGTCCTCAAGTCGGTCCTCACGAAAACTCACCGCCTGTTCCAGGGGTACTTTGAGACCACCGCGTTTGCCGGCTTGCTTCCGACGCGCGTGGTCCACCAGGATCTGGCGCATTAAACGCGCTGCGACTCCGTAAAAATGCGAGCGATTTTCAAAATTGGGGCTGGACTGATCCACGAGCCGCAGGTAGGCCTCGTGCACGAGCGCGGTGGGCTGCAGAGTGTGGCCGAGTCGTTCTCTTCGCAGGTAAGCAGCGGCAAGTTGCCGGAGTTCCTTATAGACAAGTGGTGTGAGCTGGTCGAGGGCCTTCTGATCGCCCTTCGCCCATTCGGTTAGCAGCAACGTCACTTCGTGGGTGTCAGACATAGCTCCCGCATTGATAATGCCGAACTTGCGTCTGGGCTAGATTGTACACCCCCTGCCCTCGCGGAGAACTCGCACCTGCACTTCTTCCAACGATGTGTGGTTTCCGTCCTGTTTTGCGCAGGAGTAAGTAGGAAGACCTGCGGTGAGTACCGCCAAACTTCGAGGAGGCGACATGAAGGAATCATTGAGATTTGAAGCACCCAGCACTACGCCTGTAGGGCACTTTCGCCCATGCTCAAGTAACCGTAAGTCTGGCTACGGTGTTGAGACAACTAAATCTCGACGATCGGAGAACACCATGAGAATCAGGATTGTCCCGCTCATCTTTTCCTTGTGCGCAGTGGCGGCGCTCGCGATCCCGATGCGAATCCATGGCCAGGCAGAAGCAGGAGGCTGCCATCATTACAAGCTCGTCGACCTGGGCACCTTCGGCGGGCCGGAGAGTTATTTCGTACCGGGAAGTGGCGATGAGTTTTCCGGCTCATCGGTCCTGAACAGTGGGGGGACAGTGGCCGGCTTTGCGGATACACTCATGCCCGACCCCTTCCCAAACTTTTGTTTTCAGAACTGCCTTGTCGAGCACTCCTTCCAGGCGGGAAGCGGCGGCGTTTTGACGAACCTGGGCGCACTTCGCGGTGGCGGGAGCAGTGCCCCCATCTGGATCACTCCAAACGGGCTGATTGCTGGAGTCTCTGAAAATGGCGAAACCGATCCCTTGTATGCAGGTCTCCCGGAAATGCGCGCCGTCCTCTGGCAACAGGGCAAGATCATGGACTTGGGTACGTTGCCGGAAGGCGGATACCAGAGCGAGGCCAACGCCGTCAACAGCGCGGGCCAGGTGGTGGGCTCGGCCCTAAACACAATTCCGGATGCCAATTCCATGGCGGTGAGAAATTGGTGGTACTTTGAAGTCCCGTACGGATATCAGCAACGAGCGTTTCTATGGGATAAGCAGAACGGAATGCAGGACCTAGGCACCCTTCCAGGCGGCAACGACGCTGAAGCGATCTTTATCAATGAGGCCGGACAAGTCGTCGGAAACTCCTATACCAGTTCGGCTCCGAGCGCGGCTTGCTCCTCCCCTGGCATTGTTATCCTCACCACCGGTGCCTTCATCTGGGACAAGATTAATGGAATGAGGAACCTCGGCAGCTTGGGCGGCGACTGTACCGAGGCTACGGACCTCAACAATGAAGGGCAAATCGTCGGCCAATCCTATAGGACTGGGGACAAATCTGCGACTGCCTTTCTGTGGGAAAACGGCTCAATTCACGAACTGGGCGGCTCGTTGGGAGGGGATTACACAGGGGCATTTGGGCTGAACGAGCAGGGGCAGGCTGTGGGGTTTGCATACCTGACGGAAACCACCTTCCACGGAGCTCTGTGGACGCAGGTTGGGAAGCTCACTGACCTTGGAGTCATCGGCAGCGATCAATGCAGCTTTGCTGCGGCAATTAACGCGGGCGGGCAGGTCGTGGGCAGTTCGATATCCTCCTGTACCGCGGAAGAGCCAACCTTTCGAGCTTTTTTGTGGGAGAACAGCGGCCCCATAGTCGACCTGAATACTCTAATTCCACAGGGTTCCACTCTGTATCTGCAAGGTACGTATGCGATCAACGATGGTGGCGAGATAGCCGGCACAGGAGTGGATGGCAGCGGCAACGAGCATGCATTCCTGCTGATTCCGTGCGACCAGAATCATCCCGGCATCGAGGGCTGCGACTACAGTCTTGTAGATCCGGCCACCGCGGTTGAAGTTCGCCCGGCGCTGACCAAGGAAACACCGGCAGCGGCGGCGAGCCAGCCCAAGCTCTCCCCAGCCGAACTGATGGCGCGATTTCGATCCATGCAGGTCGGCCGCAATCGTCGTTACGGAACGCCGCAAACTTCGCCGCAGTAGTGTGGCCGAAAGAGTCTGAATCGTGCACGGGGCCGACCCAGTTACAGGCTGTCCTTTTGCGGTTGCGTTCGGCCAAAGTGTCGATAGAGGTTAAGCCATTCGCATCAGCCGCCGATGACGGGGAACCGACAGTCTGTACCTAAAAGGCAGAACCAGCGTCTTCGGAGCATTGCAAGCCCCCCGCAACCATCAGAGGACGCCAGTCGGAGAACTGGCATTCTGTGACCACACCTGAATCAAGTGCCCGCCGCCTGCCCCCAACGGGACTGGGGGAAATAGATCGCGCCTAGTCGGCTACGCCGCCAAGCTAAA
>Ga0335072_10017040_pt1 | contig 10290 bp, 7 predicted proteins | sample Lox_Sample_21_FD_206725 | JGI IMG/M metagenome (GOLD analysis project Ga0335072, IMG submission 206725) | Soil microbial communities from Loxahatchee National Wildlife Refuge, Florida, United States - Lox_Sample_2.1 | ecosystem: Environmental > Terrestrial > Soil > Wetlands | place: USA: Florida...
GAGGGCCCGTACTGCGTCGCGACGGCGTTCCCGCACGACCGCGTCGACCTGACGTCGGTCAAGGCCGCCGACAGGATCGGGTTCCCGAGCCTGCACGGGCCGAGCTTCACCACGTCGGCGATCCTGCTCGCGCTGCCGCCGGTCATCGCGCTCATCGCCGAGAACACCGGGCACGTCAAGGCGGTCGCGGCGATGACCCGCACCGACCTGGACCCGCTGCTCGGCCGCGCCATCGCCGCCGACGGCGCGACGACCGTCCTCGCGAGCGCGGTCGGCGGCGCCCCCACCACCACCTACGCCGAGAACATCGGCGTCATGGCCGCCACCCGGGTGTATTCCACAGCTGCCTATTGGGTTGCGGCAGTCGTGGCGATCTGCTTCGGTCTGATCCCTAAGTTCGGTGCCCTCGTGGCAACGCTTCCGGCGGGGGTTCTCGGCGGTGCCGGAACCGTCCTGTACGGAATGATCGTCGTTCTCGGTGGCCGGATCTGGGTCGAGAACCGGGTCAACTTCATGAACCCGGTCAACCTCCTGACGGCAGCGGTCGGCCTGATCCTCGGCGCGGGCAACTACACCCTCACCTTCGACCACGGCAACATCGCGTTCAGCGGAATCGCGACCGGTGCGATCGGATGCATCCTGGTCTATCAGGTGATGGAGTTCCTGAGCAAGCGCTTCGCCTTCCGCGACAACCCGATGCCGTTCCTGGTTCCGATGTCCGTGTTGGCGCATAACGCCGGTGGCATGGACGCCCTGAGGCTCGAGATGGGCCTGGAGACCGAAGCCGAAGCGGCAGCCGCAGCCGAGCCACAGAAGACGAACGGCAAGGCCGAGCTGCCAGGCGTGACGAGCAGCGAGAAGGAGACGCCGGTCAGCACGAACGGTGATTCGGAAACCCCGGCTTACACGAACGGAAAGAAGGAAAGGCCGGGGGTTAGGACCTAGGGCACTCCAGGGCTAGGGCCTAGTGAGTGTCCATGAGAAGAGTGGCCGCTCGGTCGAAGTACAGACCGGGCGGCCGCACTTCGGCCCGTCGCAATCGATCAACTGACCCGGTGGTGAGAGACCACCGGTAGGACAAGAAGGAGAGCCTCGCAATGCTTCTCGAACCACCTACTGAAGTCTCGCAGGATCACATCAACATCGATGTGCGTGAGATCGAACCGTTGCTGCAGGGGCCCGCGATGAACTTCGCACCCTGGCCCGGGGCAATGATCAAACTGCGGGATGGGCGCACCCTGTACATCCGGGAGGCGACCTTGGAAGAGGCGCCCGAGATGATGGCCTACATGAGGCACGTGATGGACACCGAGCATGACTTCTACGACGTCGTCGGTGCTCGCGTCCACGCCGAGATCGCCGGGTGGTACAGGAAGCGCCTCAAGGATCCGTACACCCTCGTCGGCCTCATCGACGGCGAGTGGGTCGGCTTCTGCAACGGCCGGCTGATGAACGAGGACATCAATATCAGCCTTCACACCATGGCTCTCGCTCGCGGCGCCCGCATCGGGGCAATCATGTACTACGCCAAGACGCATTACGCTTTCGAGATCCTTGGTAACAAGGAGTTCTGGGCGACGTACGAGAGCTACAACGGCTGGCATCGCTGGGGACTCGGCATGGCACAGCCGAGCTACCCGTGGCCCGAGGTGCAACACGAGCTCGGCGGTGCCCGGGTGTATTACATCCGCAAGGACTACTGGGTCTCCACCGTCAAGCGTTATCTGCGTCAGATGGTCGGGGCTGACCTCGAGTTCGACGTTCCCGACGAAGTCGTCGAGGCGAACCGCCGCCTCGTCGTTCCCGGCGCCGTTCTCGTCTGAAGGAAAGAAAGGGTGACACAAAATGGCAGAGCCTGTAGAAGTACGCAAAGTACCGCTCGAGAGCGTAAGTGACGCCTCTGGCCTCGCCAAGCTCATCGATGATGGGGTGCTCGAGGCCGACCGCGTCGTCGCCGTTGTCGGCAAGACCGAAGGCAACGGTGGGGTGAACGACTACACCCGGATCATCGCCGACCGGGCGTTTCGCGAGGTGCTGGTGGCGAAGGGGACACGGACGCTCGAGCAAGTGCATCAGATCCCGGTGCTGTGGTCCGGCGGGACGGACGGCGTCCTGTCGCCGCACGCCGCCATCTTCGCCACCCTCGATCCATCGAAGGTCGAGCCCAGTGACGAGCCCCGGCTGGCCGTCGGCTCCGCGATGAGCGAGCCGATCCTGCCCGAGGAGATCGGCTACCCCGAAATGGTCCGCAAGGTGGCGGACGGCGTCACGGAAGCCATGAAGCGCGCCGGGATCAAATCACCGAAGGACGTGCACTACGTCCAGACCAAGACGCCGCTCCTCACGCTGCCGACGATTATGGAGGCGAAGAAGCGCGGACACACGGTGTGGACGGAGGACACGCTGCACTCGATGGATCTGTCGAACGGCACCTCCGCGCTCGGAATCGCGGTCGCGCTCGGCGAGATCAAGATGCCGAAGGCAGAGGAGATCCTGACCGATCTCTCGCTGTACTCCTCGGTGGCGTCCTGCTCCTCCGGCGTCGAGTTGGACCAGGCCCAGATCGTCGTGGCCGGCAACGTCCGCGGCATCGGCGGTCGGTACCGCATCGGACATGCGGTGATGCGCGACGCCCTGGACGCCGACGGCATCTGGGAAGCCATCCGGAGCGCGGGACTCGAGCTCCCGGATCGACCTCGAGCCGCCGACCTCGACGGCCAGCTCGTGAACCTGTTCCTGAAGTGCGAGGCGGATCCGACGGGTCGGGTGCGCGGTCGGCGCAACATCATGCTCGACGACTCAGACGTCCACTGGCACCGCCAGATCAAGGCGTGTGTCGGAGGCGTGGCAGCGTCGTGCGCCGGTGACCCGGCCATCTTCGTGTCCGTTTCCGCTGCCCATCAGGGCCCGGCCGGCGGTGGCCCGGTCGCGGCGATCATCGACCTCGGCTGAGAGGCGGGTTGAGCGATGCCAAAGACCGTCGAAGTGCGCCGGGGTGTCTACCGGGACTCCGTCGCGCTGATGCAGCTGTCTCATACCGTCGCCGGGCTGCCGGGCGTCGAGGCGGCGCTGATTGCGATGGCCACCCCTCTGAACCTCGGCCTGCTGCCCGGCCTCGGGTTCGAAGCCACGGCCGGGACCAGCCCCGACGATCTGTTGGTAGCCATCAGTGCCGACGACGACGACTCGTTGTCGTCGGCACTGGGGCGGCTGGAGGAGTTGTTCTCGGCGCGCAGTTCGGATGGGAAGACGGCCACGATCGTGGCGCCCCGGACGACGAAGAGCGCGTTGCGGAGGAGTGGCGCACACCTTGCGTTGGTGTCGGTGCCCGGCCAGCACGCGTTCGTCGAGGCGATGGATGCGCTCGGCGAGGACGCGGACGTCATGCTGTTCAGCGACAACGTTTCCGTGGATCAGGAGATCCGGCTGAAGGACGAGGCCCATGGCCGGGGCCTGTTGGTCATGGGACCTGACTGCGGCACGGCCATCGTCGGCGGAGTCGGGTTGGGGTTCGCCAACGTCATGCGGCCCGGTCGAGTGGGCATCGTGGCCGCGTCCGGCACCGGGGCGCAACAGGTGTGTGCGCTGCTCGATGCCGCCGACGTCGGCGTCAGGGCGGTGCTCGGTACCGGCGGCCGTGATCTGTCGGTCACGGTGCAAGCGCGTTCCACCCTCGACGCGATGAGGATTCTCGATGCCGACGAAGGAACGGATTTGATCGTCGTCATCTCCAAGCCCCCGGCGGGGGACGTGGCCGAGCGGGTCCAGGCCGCGGCCGCCGAGCTGCGCACGCCTTCGGTCGTGGGGTTCCTGGGACGGGGCCGTGACGATCTCACGGCGCTGACCGCCAACGTCCTCGCGGCCGTCGGGCGCCCCCCGCTGGATAGCCCGCGGTGGCCGGCTGAACGGAGCCGTCCGCCGCGCGCGGGAGCCCTGCGCGGGCTGTTCTCGGGCGGCACGCTGTGCGACGAGGCGATGGTGATTGCGTCCGAGGCTCTCGGTCCGATCGGCTCCAACATCCCACTGGAGCCCGAATGGGAGCTGGGGCCGGACCTCGTGGCCTCGGGTCACCTCATGATCGATTTCGGCGACGACCGCCTAACCCAGGGGCGGCCGCATCCGATGATCGATTCGACGCTGCGGCTCGAGCGATTCTCGCAGGAGATCGAAGATCCGAGCTGCGGCGTCGTGCTCATCGACGTCGTGCTTGGTCATGGGTCGGACCCGGCACCGGCCGCCGCGCTGGTGCCAGTGATCGCCGCCGCGCGGGAGCAGGACGTGGCGGTCGTGGTGTCGCTCATTGGAACCCGGGGCGACCCCCAGGGGCTCGAGCCGACCGCGGCGCAGCTGCAGTCGGCCGGCGCCGACGTGTATCTCTCGAACGCGGCTGCGGCTCGTGCCGCGACCGACCTGGTGAGGAGGAGGCCATGATGCGACTCGACGAAGCGCCTGCTGTGGTCACGGCCGGCCTCGGCCTGTTCAATGACTCCCTGGGCGCTCAAGCGGCCGAGGTCACCCCGGTGGCCTGGCGTCCGCCCCTGCCCGGAACCGAAGACGCTCTGGCTGCGGTGGCGACCGATCCGCGGACCGTCGTGGCGAATGCCGAGGCGGTTCGCCGGCTGACGACATCACGACCGCGGCTGGTGGGTATCGAGCGCGCCGGCGATGCGCTCGGCCTCGAACGAGGCGAGTTCCTGCACGCGGGCCCCCCGATCGCGTGGGCGGACGCCTCGGGGCCGGTTCGGGGCGCGCTGCTGGGCGCGATTGTCTACGAGAACATGGCCGACTCGGTGGAGGCGGCCGAGGCGCTGGCGCCGATGGTGAGCCTGGCCCCTACACATTCCCGGCATGCCGTCGGACCGATGGCTGGAGTGGTTAGCCCATCGATGCCGGTCTTCGTAATGCATGACGACGTGTTCGGCAGCACCGCCTACTGCACGCTCAACGAGGGCCTGGGCAAGGTGCTGCGGTTCGGCGCATACAGCAACGAGGTGATTGAGCGGTTGCAGTGGATGGAGCGGGTTCTCGCGCCGGTCCTGGCGGCGACGCTGCGCCGACACGGGCCGGTCGACCTACCTTCGATCCTCGCCCAGGCGCTGCAGATGGGCGACGAGGGTCACAACCGCAATCGCGCTGGGACCTCACTGTTCATCCGCGAGATCGTCGCCGACCTGATCGGGGTCGAGCTCCCGACGGCCGATCTCGCGGCCGCGTTGCGATTCATCAATGGAAACGACCACTTCATGTTGAACCTGGCCATGGGCATGGGGAAGGCCGCCGCGGACTGCGCGCGGGATCTTCCCGGCTCGACGATGGTGGTGGCGATGGCCCGCAACGGCACTGAATTCGGGATCCAGACCGCCGGAACCGGCGACGCTTGGTTCACCGGGCCAGCTGAGGTACCCGAGGGGCTGTACTTCTCGGGATTCACCGCCGAGGACGCCAACCCGGATCTCGGCGACTCGACCATCATGGAGACGGTCGGACTCGGGGGTTTCGCGATGGCGGCGGCTCCGGCAATCGTGCAGTTCGTTGGTGGCGACGTGTCGGCAGCCATCGAGAACACGCAGCGGATGTACGAGATCACGCTCGCAGAGCATCCGCTGTACCAGATACCGGCGCTCGGCTTCCGGGGCACGCCCGCGGGCATCGACGTGACGCTCGTCGTGCGCACCGACACGGTCCCGGTCGTGAACACGGGGATCGCCGGCCGGGAACCGGGCGTCGGGCAGGTCGGCGCCGGAATCGTCGATCCACCGCGACAGGCCTTCGTTGACGCCGCCACGGCCCTGGCCGGGCGGGCTCAGGCCGTGGCGGACATGACCCTTCCCGCGGCCACCTTGACGAGTGAGAAGAGTGAACTACTACCGAGTTCGTGAGGAGGCAGCATGACTTCCACATTCGAGTACCTTGCTCCCGATTCACGGGACGAGCTTCTCGGCCTGCTCGCCGACCGCGGTCCGACGGCCAAGCTCCTGGCGGGCGGCACGGACCTCCTTGTCGATCTTCGCAACGACATGGTGCACCCCGAGTGCATCGTGAACCTCAAGAAGGTCCCCGGCTACTCGGAGATCTCGTGGAGCGAGGAGGACGGGGTGCGAATCGGCGCGGCGGTCACGATCAACGACGTCCTGCACAGCCAGGTCATCCTGGATTCCTATCCGCTGCTGGTCGACTGCGCAAGTGATCTTGCGTCGTACCAGATCCGCAACCGGGCGACCGTCGTCGGCAACGTCGTGAACGCCTCGCCCTGCTCAGACATGGCGCCGGCGCTCCTGTGCCTTGGCGCGAGTGCCGTCATCGCCTCACACCGAGGGCGGAGAGTGGTGCCCTTCACCGACTTCTTCCGAGGTGTCAAGCGCACTGTGCTGGAGCCGGACGAGATCCTCGAGACCATCGTCGTGCCTGCAGAGAGCGCCAACGGACGCGGCGGCTATCGCAAGCTCAAGCGGATCAAGGGCCACGACCTCGGGATCGTCGGTGTGGCGCTGTTCAAGAAGGACGGCGTGCTGCGCCTTGGCGTCAGCTCCTGTGCCCCAACGCCCATCCTCGTGGGCGGGCTCCCAGCGGACGCACCGGCCGATCAGGTTGTGGCCGCGGTTGGGCAGGCCGTCAACCCGATCAGTGACCTGCGCTGCAGCAAGGAGTACCGAGAGCACATGGTCGCAGTGTTCACCCGGCGGCTGCTCCGGGAGGTGAAATGATGAACATCTCTGTCACCATAAATGGACGTGAGTACACGCGCCAGGTTGACGGCTCGCTGACTCTGCTCCGATTCCTCAGGGAGGAACTCGGCTTGACGGGCACGAAGGAGGGCTGTGGGGCCGGCGAGTGCGGCGCGTGCACCGTTCTTCTCGATGGTCGCACGGTCAACTCGTGCCTGGTCCTGGCCGCGGAGGCCGACGGCGCCGCGATCGAGACGATCGAAGGAGAGGCCGCCGACGCCGAGCTGTCGTCGATTCAGGAGGCCTTCGCCCGCCACTTCGCGGTCCAGTGCGGCTACTGCACCGGCGGCATGATCATGTCCGTGCGGCGGCTGCTCGAGGACAACCCGCGACCGACCGTCGAGGAAATCCGGGAAGGCATCGAGGGGAACCTCTGCCGGTGCACGGGTTACCAACAGATCATCGAGGCGGTCCTCGACGTATCGGGCCAACTCGACGAGGCGACGAGTGAGGAGTTGAAACATGTCTGAGATCGCAACACCTGAGCCGGCGGCGCTGGTCGGCGCCGGCGCCCGGCGAGTCGAAGTGGCCGGGAAGCTCACGGGTGACGCGGTGTTCACGAGCGACATGGCGCTGCCCGGCATGCTCCACGCCGCCGTCAAGCACAGCCCCTACGCCCGAGCCCGGATTATCAGCGTCGATACCGCGGCCGCCGAAGCGCTGCCTGGCGTGCGGGCGGTGCTCGTGGGCGCAGAGTTGGACTACAAGCTCGGGCTGTACGTCGTTGACAAGGACATCCTGGCCAAGGAGGTGGTGAGGCATTTCGGCGAGGGCGTGGCCGCTGTGGCCGCTGACACTCTGGAGATCGCTCGCGAGGCGGTCGATCTGATCCAGGTCGATTATGAGCCGCTAACGCCGATCCTCGACCATCTGGATGCGCTGGGCGACGATGCGCCCCTCGTGCATCCGGACCTCGGCAGCTACGGCTTTGTCGAGGCCGCATTCTCTCCCCAGCCGGGAACGAATGTCGCCAATCTGACCCGGCACCGCAAGGGTGACTGCGAAGCGGGGTTTGCCGAAGCGGAGTGGATCGTCGAGCGGGAATACACCAATCCGTCGGTGCAGCATGTCCCGTTGGAGACCCATGTCGTAATCGCGGAGTGGAAGGCAGGCGACGAGATCACGATCTGGTCGAGCGCGCAATCGCCGTTTACGGTTCGCAACTTGTTCTGCCTGGCCTTCGGCCTGCCACTGAACAACGTGAGGGTGATCGTGCCCAACGTCGGGGGCGGGTTCGGCGGCAAGGCGGGCATCCACCTCGAGCCGCTGGTTGCGTGCCTGTCTCGCAAGGCCGGCGGCAGGCCGGTCAAACTCTGGGCGTCACGGGAGGAGGAGTTCACCCTCCTGCCCTGCCGGAGCGCACTCACGTACCGGATCAGGACTGGGGTGCGGGCGGACGGCAAGATCACCGCCCAGGAAATGACGATGTACTGGGACGCCGGCGCCTACGCCGACTACGCGGTCAACGTGACCCGTGCGTCGGGATATTCGGCGACGGGTCCCTACGACATCCCCAATGCCTCGGTGGACGCGTACACCATCTACACCAACAAGCCCTTCGGCACGGCCTATCGCGGGTTCGGGCACGTCGAATTCTTCTGGGGGCTCGAGCGGCACATGGAGCTGGTCGCCAGGACGATCGGCATGGATCCGCTGGAGTTCCGCCAGAGGAACCTCCTGCACCCGGGCTCGACCACACTCACCGGAGAGACGATCACCGAGCACACGGGCAATCCCCGCCGGTGCCTGGAGGCCGCCGCCACGGCCATCGGCTACGGCTCGCTGACGCCGGAGGAGGAGGCGCGCCAGCAGGCAACCGGACGGTTAATCGGCAAGGGTCTCGCCACCCTTCACAAGGCGCCGGCGATGCCCCCGTCGACCGCGACCGCAGCGGTGGTCAAGATGAACTCGGACGGCTCGGTCGTGGTCAACATCGCGTTGACCGAGATCGGCCAGGGATCCGCGACCGCGGTCGCTCAGATCGCGGCAGAGCGGCTGGGCTTCCCACTGTCGAAGGTTAAGGTCACGATCGAGAAGGACACGGACAAGGATCCCTACGACTGGCAGACCGTGGCGTCGAAGGGGCTCATCCTGACGGGCAACGCCGTGATCCTCGCGTGTGAGGATGTCCTGGCCCAGGCCTACACCGTCGCCGCCCAGGTGTTGCGGGCCGGCGTCACGGACCTGGCCCACGACGCAGAGAAGATCTTCGTCGAGCATCACCCGGAGGCTTCGGTTACGTTCGCGGAACTGTCGATCGGCTACGCGTACCCCGACGGGAACGGAATCGGAGGCCCTCTCGTCGGCGTGGGAAAGTACATCGCCCAGGGCCTGTCGAACCTCGACAAGGCGACCGGCCGCGGACTGCCGGCTCTCGACTGGACATATGGCGCCCACGGCGTGATCGTCGAGGTGGATCCGGAGACGGGGGAGTTCTCAGTCCTCAAGATCGCCTCGGTATTCGACGTCGGGAACGTCGTCAATCCGGGGATGGTGCGCGGCCAGTGCATCGGCGGCATGGTCCAAGGATTGGGCACGGCCGTGTGCGAGGGCTATATCTACGACGAGCAGGGTCACCTGCTGAATCCCTCGTTCACCGACAACAAGGTGCCCACCGCCAAGGACATCCCGGAGGTGATCGAGAGCTACGTGGTTCAAACGCCGCAACTGGACGGCCCGTTCGGCGCGCGCGGAGTCGGCGAGCACCCGATGATCTCGGTGGCGCCGGCGATCGGTAATGCCATCGGTGCCGCGACCGGCGCTGAGCTCACGCACATGCCGATCCGCGCCGAGGACGTGTGGCGCGCGATGCGAGACCACCAGCCGATCGACAACTGGATTTGCAAGACGCCGGTCGGTTCCTGCCGCTCCGAACAGCTCGGCCGGGTTTGACATGCGGATCGTGGCTGCCCTCGGGGGCAACGCGCTGCTGGAGCGAGGCGAGTCTCCCGACTCGGGAATCCAGTTGCACCACGTGGTGGCCGCCGTCGAAGCGCTCGCGCCGCTGGCTGACGGCAATCAGGTCGTGGTCACGCACGGCAACGGACCCCAGGTCGGACTGCTGGCACTTCAGAGCGCGACGGATGCGTCGCTATCGCGGCCCTATCCGTTCGACGTGCTGGGCGCGGAGACGCAGGGCATGATCGGATACTGGCTCCTCCAGGCCTTGCAGAACGCGCTCAGCGGCCGGGAGGTCGCGGCGCTCATCACCCAGACGCTCGTGTCCGCTGCCGATCCCGCGTTCGCGGACCCGACCAAGTTCGTCGGACCCGTGTATGAAGAAGTTGAAGCCAAGCGGCGCGCAGCTGCCGCGGGCTGGACGGTCAAGCCGGATGGGCCGTTTTGGCGCCGGGTCGTGCCATCGCCGGCTCCTCGCCGCATCGTCGAGATCGGGCTCATTCGTCGGTTGTTCGACGCCGGGGCCGTCGTCGTCTGTGCGGGAGGAGGCGGCGTCCCCGTCATCCGCAACGACGAGGGGGAGCTGGAAGGGGTGGAGGCTGTCATCGATAAGGACGCGACGGCTGCCCTGCTTGCCGAGGCCGTCGACGCCGATGTGCTGCTGCTG
>Ga0335072_10017041_pt1 | contig 10290 bp, 4 predicted proteins | sample Lox_Sample_21_FD_206725 | JGI IMG/M metagenome (GOLD analysis project Ga0335072, IMG submission 206725) | Soil microbial communities from Loxahatchee National Wildlife Refuge, Florida, United States - Lox_Sample_2.1 | ecosystem: Environmental > Terrestrial > Soil > Wetlands | place: USA: Florida...
ACAACGTGGTGGTCGCCTATCGCAACGGCGCGCCGGTGCGCATTCGCGACATCGGACGCGCGGTCCGCGGCCCCGAAAACACGCAGATGTCGGCCTACCAGAACGGCAAGCCGGGCGTGATCCTGATGATTTTCAAGCAGCCGGGCGCCAACGTCATCGATACCGTCCGGCGCGTGAAGGCGATACTGCCACAGGCCATGGCATCGATGCCCCCGGGGATCAAAGTCGACCTCATCAACGACCGCACCGTAACCATCAACGCCTCGGTGCACGACGTCGAATACACGTTGATGCTGACCATCTCCCTGGTGGTGCTGGTGATCTTCCTGTTTTTGCGCAACGTTTGGGCGACGATCATTCCGGGCGTGACGGTGCCGCTCGCGCTGCTCGGTACCTGCGCGATGATGTACGTGCTCGGGTACAGCCTCGACAATCTGTCGCTCATGGGCCTGACCATCGCCGTCGGCTTCGTGGTCGACGATGCCATCGTCATGCTGGAGAACATCTATCGGCACATCGAGGCCGGGATGACCCCGCTGCAGGCGGCCTTCAAAGGCGCGGGCGAGATCGGCTTCACGATCATGTCGATCAGCCTCTCGCTCATCGCCGTGTTCATCCCCCTGCTGCTCATGGGCGGGATCGTCGGGCGCTTGTTTCGCGAGTTCGCCATCACGGTCACTATGACCATCGTGGTCTCCGCCTTCGTCGCGCTCACGCTCTCCCCGATGATGTGCTCGCTTTTCCTGCGCGATGAACGGCACATCCGTCACGGCCGGCTGTACGCAGCGAGCGAGCGCGTGTTCCAGAAGTCGCTCGCGCTTTACGAGCGCGGCCTCGATTTCGTGCTACGTCATCAGCCGGAGACGCTGCTCGTGTTCGTCGCCACCGTGGCGATCGCCGGCGCTCTCTATGTCGTCGAGCCCAAAGGCTTCTTCCCGCAGGAGGACACGAGCCTGATCAAGGGGATCACCGACGCCTCGCAGGACATCTCCTTCGATGAGATGAACAAGAAGGTGAAGCAGCTCATGGCGGTGGTCTCGAAGGACCCTGACGTCGCCTCCTCGATGGTATTCCTCGGCGGCGGGCACCCGCTCAACAACGGGTTCACGATGATCAGCCTCAAACCGCGCGATGAGCGCAAGGCGAGCGCCGATCAGATCATCCGCCGGCTACGCAAGGCGATCGCCAAGGTGCCGGGCGCGACCATCTATCTGCAATCGGCACAGGATGTGAACGTGGGCGGACGCACCTCGCGCACCCAGTACCAGTACACGCTGCAGGATGCGGATCTCGATGAGCTGAGCCAGTGGGCGCCGAAGATGCTGACGGCCATGAAGAAGCTGCCGCAGCTCTCCGACGTCGCCACCGACCAGCAGACCAACAGCACGCAGCTCAAGGTGGACATCAATCGCGATCAGGCATCGCGCTTCGGCATTCCGGTCTCCCTGATCGATCAGACACTGTACGATGCGTTCGGGCAGAACGAGGTGGCGCAGTACTTCACCCAGCTCAACGCCTACCACGTCATCCTGGAGATCCCGCCGAAGCTGCAGGGGGATCCGAACACCCTGCACCTTCTCTACATCCGCTCACCGCTCACCGGGCAGATGGTGCCGCTCTCGACGCTGGTCACATTCGACACGCATCACGCCACGGTGCTGTCGATCAATCACCAGAACCAGTTCCCCTGCGTGACGCTGTCGTTCAACCTGGCCCCGGGCTACGCACTCGGGCAGGCGGTCGATGCGATCCAGAAGGCGGCCGACGGACTGCACCTGCCCGCGACCATCACGCCCACCTTCCAGGGCACGGCGCAGGCCTTCCAGGCCTCGCTGCAGAGCGAGCCGTACCTGATCCTCGCCGCCATCGTGGTCGTGTACATTATTCTCGGCATGCTGTACGAGAGCTACATCCATCCGCTGACGATTCTCTCGACGCTGCCCTCGGCGGGCGTCGGGGCGCTGCTGATGCTGATGGCGTTCCACTTCGACCTCTCGATCATCGCGCTGGTCGGCATCATCCTCCTCATCGGCATCGTGAAGAAGAACGGCATCATGATGGTGGACTTCGCGATCCAGGCGGAGCGCGAGGAGCACCTGCCGCCGGTCGCCTCGATCCGCAAGGCGTGTCTGCTGCGCTTCCGGCCGATCATGATGACGACCATGTCGGCGCTGCTCGGCGCCCTGCCCCTGATGCTGGGTCGCGGCACCGGCTCGGAGCTGCGCCAGCCGCTCGGCTACACCATGGTGGGCGGTCTCCTCCTCAGCCAGACCCTCACGCTCTTCACCACGCCGGTGATCTATCTCTACCTCGACCGGCTGAATACCCGGCTGACGGCCTGGTGGGGACGCTCGCACCACGAGGAGGCCGCGGCGGTGACCCTGCCGCGGCACCCGGCCATCGAAGGCGGGTCATGAAGATCCTGGTGGTCGAGGACAACGAGCGGATGGCGAGATTCGTCACCAAGGGACTGACGGAGGCCGGCCATACCACCGACCACGCGGAGAATGGCCGCGACGGCCTCTTCCTCGCCGTCAGCGAGCGCTATGACGTCATCATCATGGACCGCATGCTGCCCGGCAACATCGACGGCCTCGCCATCATCGACGCGCTGCGCAAGGCGGACAATCACACGCCCATCCTCATCCTGAGCGCCCTCGGCGAGGTCGATGAGCGCATCAAGGGCCTGCGCGCCGGCGGTGACGACTATCTGACGAAGCCCTTCGCATTCGGCGAGCTGCTGGCGCGCATCGACGTCCTCAGCCGCCGCCGGCGCACGGATGCCGCACAGACCACGCTCGAAGTCGGCGACCTGCGCATCGACCTGCTGGCCCGCAAGGTCTGGCGCGGCCCGCGTGCGATCCAACTGCAGCCGCGCGAGTTCAAGCTGCTCGAATACCTCATGCGCCACGCCGGCCAGGTGGTGACGCGCACCATGCTGCTCGAGAACGTCTGGGACTATCACTTCGATCCGGAGACGAACGTGGTCGACGTCCACATCAGCAAGCTCAGGCAGAAGATCGAGGTGGAGAGCGAGCGGCAGCTTCTGCGGACCGTGCGCAACGCAGGGTATATGATCAGCGCCGAGCCGCCGCCCACCGCCAGCGTCACACCGGTGCCGCCCGAGGCGTGAGCCGGCGCCGATCCTATGGCCCGTGTCATCCGCTCATCCGCCGCCACTCTCGCCACCGGCTACGTCCTGCTGGCCTTCGTCGCGCTGGTCCTCTTTGCCGCGCCCCTGCGCTATGCGTGGCAGGCGACCATCGAGGACTTCCGCTTCGAGCTGCTGACCGAGGACTCCCAGCGCCTGGCGCACGTCTATGATCTGCGCGGCCCGACCGGCCTCGCGACCTTCATCGACGAACGCGTCAGGATGCAGATCGCCGGCGAGCGCATGCTGCTCTTCGTCGGTCCCGCCGGGCAGCCGCTGGCAGGCAACATCCCGGCGTGGCCGCGGAGCATTCCGACCCGCGCGGGCAGCTACACCCTGCCGGTCGATCTCGATGGCGGCACCACCATGGTCGCCATGGTGCTGACGGCACTCCCGGGCGGCTACCGCCTGCTCGTCGGGCGCGACGTCGATCGCTTTGCGCCCATCGAGCAGCGCTTCTGGTACGGCCTCGCCGCCGCGGTGGGGGTCCTGATGGTGGCGGGCATCATCGGCGGCGTCCTGATCCGCAACGCACTGCTGACGCGCATTCATGGCATCCAACAGACCGTCGCCGCGATCATGCGCGGCGATCTGAGCCACCGCCTCGACGTCCGCTCGCGCGGCGATGAGCTCGACACGCTCGCGCAGACCATCAACCGGCTGCTCGAGCAGGTCGAGCAGCTCGTGCACGGCATCGCCAATGTCTCCAACTCCATCGCCCACGACCTGCGCACCCCCCTCGCGGAGCTGCGCTCGCGCCTGGAGGAGCTGTCCCTCACCCGCCCGCCGGCCGAGGAAGCCTTTGCGGAGGTCGATGCCGCGGTGGCGGATGTCGATGGCGTGATCCGCATCTTCAACGCCCTGCTGCGGCTGGCGGAGATCGATTCCGGGCTGCGCCGCTCCAACTTCGTGGCGGCCGACGTCACCGAGCTCGTCGCCCGGGCGGTGGAGTTCTATCTTCCGGCGGCGGAGCTCAAGGGGCACGCCCTCTCCTTCCGCGATCCCGGGCCGGTCTGGGCCCAGTGCGACCCGGTCCTGCTGGCCCAGGCGGTCAACAACCTGATCGACAACGCGCTCAAGTTCGTCACCGGCGGCCACATCGAGATCGAGGTCGTGCGGCCGGCCGAGGACTCCGTCGCGGTGGTCGTGGCCGACGACGGTCCCGGCATCCCGGAGCGCGACCGGCCCAAGGCGGCACAGCGCTTCTTCCGCGGCGACGCCAGCCGCGGCACTCCCGGGGTGGGGCTCGGCCTCAGTCTCGTGCAGGCCATCGCCAAGCTGCACGGCGGGACGCTCGAGCTGCGCGACAACGAGCCCGGCCTGCGGGCGAGCATGATCATCGAGCGCGGCGTGAGCGCGCCGGGCGCCGCCTCCGAGCAGCAGCGCGTGGATGCCGGCGGCCCGCAGCACGGCCTCGAGATCACGGCCTGAGAAGCCAGCCACCCGGCGCGGCTGGCGCCGGCACCCAGGAGTCGATCAGTGCCCCGCTTCTTCATCGACCGTCCGGTTTTCGCCTGGGTCATTGCGATCCTCTTCGTCCTCTTTGGCTTCCTCGCGCTGCGCTCGATGGGCGTCGACTCGTATCCGGACATCGCGCCGCCGCAGGTGACGGTCACCGCCAACTTCCCGGGCGCGAGCGCCAAGACCATGGAATCGACGGTCACCCAGGTCATCGAGCAGCAGCTCACCGGCATCGACAACCTGATGTATTTCAGCTCGACCTCGGGCTCCAACGGCCAGGCGGTCATCACTCTCACCTTCGCCACCGGCACCAACCCGGACATCGCGGAGGTGCAGGTGCAGAACAAGGTCAACCTGGCGGAGCCGCTGCTGCCGGCCGAGGTCACGCGGCAGGGCATCACGGTCGCCAAGGCGAGCCCCGACATCCTGCTCTTCATCGGGCTGTATTCGACCAACCCGTCGGTCGACAGCGCGCGGCTCAACGACATCCTGGCCTCCCAGATCCAACCCGAGATCGCGCGCGTCAACGGCATCGGCAACACCATGCTGATCGGCTCCGAGTACGCCGTGCGCATCTGGCTCGATCCGCACAAGCTGCAGGCCTATGGCCTGTCGACGACCCAGGTGCTCAACGCCGTGGAGGCGCAGAACGCGCAGTTCGCCACCGGCGCGGTCGGCGCCGACCCGGCGGTCCGGGGGCAGGAGTTCACCGCCACGGTCTCCGGCGATGCGCTCTTCACGTCGCTGCGGCAGTTCCGCAACATCATCCTGCGCGCCAACGGCAACGGCAGCGTGGTACTGCTGGGCGACGTCGCCAGCATCTCCTTCGGCGGGCAGAACTACGGCCAGGCGGCGGTGTACAACGGCCAGCCGGCAGGCGGCCTCGCGGTATTCCTGTCCCCGGGTGCCAATGCACTCGCCGTGGGCGATGCGGTCAAGGCGGAGATGGCCTCGCTCGCGCTCAGCCTGCCGCCGGGCGTGAAGTGGACCGTTCCGTACGACACGACCCCCTTCATCACGGCGTCGATCCACGAGGTTCTGACGACGCTCGTCGAAGCGATCGTACTGGTGTTCCTGGTGATGCTGATCTTCCTGCAGAACCTGCGCGCCACCCTGATCCCGACCCTGGTGATCCCGGTCGCCCTCCTCGGCACCTTCATCGGGCTCGCGGTGCTGCGCTTCTCGGTGAACCAGCTCACGCTCTTCGGCATGGTGCTGGCCATCGGTATCGTCGTCGACGATGCGATCGTCGTCATCGAGAACGTCGAGCGCATCATGACCGAGGAGAACCTGGAGCCGCACGCCGCTACGCGCAAGGCGATGGAACAGATCACCGGGGCGATCATCGCCATCACCGTGGTGCTGACGGCGGTATTCGTGCCGTCGGCACTGCAGGCCGGCGCAACGGGGGTCATCTACGCCCAGTTCGCGCTGACCATCGCCGTTTCGATGGCGATTTCAGCCTTCCTCGCACTGTCGTTCACGCCGGCGCTGTGCGCGGCGCTGCTGCGGCCGGAGCGCCACGAGGGCAGGCACCTGATCTTCCGCTGGTTCGACCGGGCCTTCAACAGCACCGCGCACGCATACCAGGGACACGTCGGCAGGGCCATCCGGCACGCTCCGCGTTGGATGACGCTGTTCGCGCTCGTGTCGGTGCTGGCGGGCTTCCTCTACCTGCACATGCCCACCAGCTTCGTTCCTGACGAGGATCAGGGCTTCCTGCTCGCGCTGGTCAACCTGCCGCCCGATGCGACACTGCAGCGCACCAGCCAGGTCATGACCCAGCTGCGCGCAAAGCTGCTGCAAAGCCCCGCCGGCAAGGACATCGCCGCCATGTTCCAGCCGGAAGGCTTCAGCTTCGTCGGCAGCAGCGAGAACGTCGGCATGGCCTTCATCAAGCTGACCGACTGGAGCAAGCGCTCGCAGAGCGTGATGCAGCTGATCCCACAGGTCAACAAGGCGGCGTCGGCAGTCACCGGCGCGCAGATTTTTGCCGTCAATCTGCCGACGATCCGCGGCCTCAGCCGCTTCGGCGGCATCGACGTGTATCTGCTGGCGCGGACGGGTCAGACGCACCAGCAACTCGACGTCGCTGCGAGAACCTTGGTCGCCGACGCGGCGAAAAACCCGAAGCTCTACCAGGTCCGCGAAAATGCCCTGCCGAGCGCATCGCAGCTGGATATTTCGGTCAACCGTAGGCAAGCGGCGTCGATGGGCCTGTCGCTGAGCGACGTCTACGCAACCGTCGACACCGAGATCGCGCCCGTATACATCAACCAGATGTCCTACGGCGGGCGCATCAAGCAGGTCTACATCCAGGACCAGCCGCAGTACCGCATGGGTCCGGGCGCGCTGGACCACCTCTACACTCCATCGCCCGACACGCCGCTCAACGGCTCGAAGACCTCTTCCTCCGGGACCGGCCCGACGACGAGCGTGGACGGAATGATCCCACTATCGAGCGTGATCGACACCAAATGGGGCGTCGGACCCTCCGTACTGCAGCGCTACGACGGTTATCCGGCACTCGAGATCGTGGGCAACCCGGGAAGCGGCTACACGACGGGCCAGGCGATGAGCGCGGTGCAGGGCATCGTCAGCAAATCGCTGCCGCACGGCTACGGGGCCGATTGGACCGGCCAGTCGTACCAGGAGCTGCTGTCGGGCAACTCGGCCCCGGAGCTGATGGGCCTGTCCATCTTCGTGGTGTTCCTCGGCCTGGCGGCGCTCTACGAAAGCTGGTCGATTCCCGTCGCCGTGCTGCTCGTGGTCCCTCTGGGCCTGCTCGGCATGATCACCTTCTGCATGTTGGGTCACGTCCCCAACGACATCTACTTCAAGATCGGCCTCGTCACGGTCATCGGCTTGGCTGCGAAGAACGCGATCCTGATCGTCGAATTCGCAGTGCAGAGCCAGGCGTCCGGGACTTCGCTCTTCGAAGCCGTGACCACCGCTGCAAGGCTGCGCCTGCGTCCAATTCTGATGACCTCATTCGCCTTCATTCTCGGCGTGCTGCCGCTGCTCCTGTCGACCGGTGCCGGCGCCGTGTCCCGGCATGAGATCGGCGCCGGCGTGATCGGCGGCATGTTGTTCGCCACCGTGTTCGGGCTGCTGCTGATTCCGGTGTTCTACGTCACCGTGCGCCGCGTGCTCGGCGACCTCCTGCACCACCCTGCGCCCGCGGACGGCTCCGAATCCTCTCATCAGTAATGGAACCGGTAATGCAGCTCCGCATAGATCTGGAACGGGTCGTTCCAGTGCACGCCGCCGAATGTCAGGCTGTTGTCGGTGAGCAGGTGCCGGTTGGTGACGTTGAGGCCGGTGACCGACAGCGACAGATCGTCGGTGATGTTGCGGCCGGCTGACAGATCGAGCACCGCGTAGCTCGGCAGGTGGCTCGGCGGCCCGTCGTTGGCGAGTCCCGAGTTGACCGACAGGTTGGCGCCGACGAAGAACCGTCCCGGGAGATTGGCGCCGTAGCCGAGATCGAGCGTGTTGCGCTGGTCGTGATCGAGCGCCGTATAGTCGGGGCCGCACTCCGTGCCGGTCACGACCAGACCGCCCGTGATCGACCCGAAACAGTCCGCCGTCTGATTCGAATAGGCGAGGTGCACCTGTCCGTACCGCCAGAGCGCGGGTGAGCGCACGGTGAGCTCGCGGCCCTCGATCAGCGCGCCCTGGTCGGTGATGGGCAGGTAGATGTCGGATTCCCCGATCGGGTTGTGATCGAAGAAGTTCCGCGACTGGGTGACGAAGTAGTCCGCCTCGACGGTCCAGCCCATCACCGGAATCGTCACGCCGAACTGGCGCTCCTTGTCGCGCTCGCCGCGCAGCGGCAGGAATTGCGTGTCCTGCGCCTGCGCGTTGGCGATGAAGGTCCCGGAGAGCGTCTCCAGGGGAGGCGCCTGGTAGTACTTGCCCCAAAAGGCGCTGAGCACCCAGTTGAGGTGCGGCACCTTCACCGTCGTACCGAGCCGCGGGTCGGCGGCATTCTCGGTGACGAGACCGCGGAAATGGGTCTGGCGGACGCCCGCCGTGAGGTTGAGCCAGTCCGTCACGTCGTAGGTGTCCTGCAGCCACGCTGCGAGAAGCTCGCCGGTGGGATTCTCCAGCTCCGTGGTGGGCGGCGCGCTGCCATCCGAGGCGGCCAGGTTGAAATCGGCCTGGTCCTGCTGGGCAAAGCCGTAGGCGCCGACGTCCAGGTGATTGCGCCTGTCCGTCATCCGATAGTCCTCTTCAGCGCCCTCGTACTGCGAGCCGTGATGGAAGGTCGTGATGGTCGGCTGGTCGCCGGCGCCGCCGTCATAATCCGCCCGCTCGAAGTGATACATGAGCGAGCTCGTGAGCACCGCGGCGTTGGCAAAGGTATGTGCCCAGGAGAGCAGCGCGAAATTGTCCGCTTCACCCTGCTCGTCACCGAACTGTCCGACGCAGTCCGGGGCGTCATCCAGCGGCGCGGTGCAGTCCGGTATCTGGTAATCGTCCTGCCGCAACTGGGCGACGAGGCTCACGGCATCCTGCGGGCCCGGCTCGTACTGCAGGTTGGTGAACGCGCCGTAACCCTGAGTCGCATCGTGTATGACCTGGGAGACCGGCGTCTGGAGGCCGAGATCGCTGCGGTTGCCTTCGAGGCTGGCATAGTAGGCGAAATCGTCCGTGTGGCTGCCGGCACTCACGTAATCGTCGGTCTGGCCGAAATCACCCGCCGTGAGGTCGAGGTCCGCCTGGTCCTCGGTGCCGAATCCGGTCTTCGGGATGACGTTGAAGATGCCGTACGTGCGGTCGCCCTCGTCGGCCCCGTAGCCGCCCCGCTCGGCGCCCAGGGTCTGGATGTCCTCGGGGTTGAGCTCGGGCCCCAGGTTTTCCGCGATGTTGGTGTTCGGAATCTCGACGCCGTCGATCAGCCAGCTGGTCTGGTGGCCGCCGCGGATGTGCAGCATGTCGTGCGCCTCGTAGGCCCCCGGAACGTAGTCGGTGATCATGGCGAGGCTGTTGACGTTGTCCGCCCCGGGGGTGCGCTCGATGTCGGTCTGGCTGACGAGCGTGATCGGCGTCACCGAGGCCGCGAGCGGCGGCCGCTGCGCCGCGGCGCTGACCGTCACCTCGGGCAGCTCGCCGGACCGGCGCAGCCGGATGCGCGAGCTCGGAAAGTATCCGGACTCGACCGTCACCAGCTGCGAGGCGCCGATGAATCCCTCGCCGGCGACGAAGAGCTGGTAGGTACCGAGCGCCACGTTCGGGAAGTCGAACCTGCCCTCTTTGCCGGTTCGCACCGTCTGCACCGCACCGGAGACGATGGACTGCAGCGTGACGTGCGCACCCGACACGGGCCTCGATTGCAAATCCTCGACGGTGCCGCTGACGCTGCCAAACGCCGCTGCCCACCCCAGGGTCGGTGTGAAGAGAATCGGTACGAACAGGCTCAGCGCCAGAAGCAGCGCCGGCAAACCCGTGCGCGCCACGCGCCCACGGGCTGAAAGGCTTGATCTCATGACGAACACTTCCGCGGCCCCACCGGGCCCGCATCGGATTTTCGCGGATGGCCGCCCGTCGGCCCAGGAGACGCGCTCCGGGCCGCGGATGCGGCGAATCATAGAATCGGGATCAGCGGGGAGCGGGAGGGGCGCGCGCCTGAGGAACGTGGACCAGGCGGATGCCGGCGGGCGCCAACACCGTGA
>Ga0335072_10017042_pt1 | contig 10289 bp, 8 predicted proteins | sample Lox_Sample_21_FD_206725 | JGI IMG/M metagenome (GOLD analysis project Ga0335072, IMG submission 206725) | Soil microbial communities from Loxahatchee National Wildlife Refuge, Florida, United States - Lox_Sample_2.1 | ecosystem: Environmental > Terrestrial > Soil > Wetlands | place: USA: Florida...
GCCGGCGAACACCCCGGCCAGAACCATGTTGGGGGTGAACCACACGGTGAACATCCGGTGCACCCCGCCGTAGCGGTAGTCGTCCGGGATCGGCGCCATGCCCTGACCCTCCAGGACCAGGTCGCCGGTCCGGGTGGGCCGCATCCCCTCGAACACCCGCAGCTCATCGGGGGCGGGCGGGGCTGGCGCGCCGCCCAGGCTGCCCCGTTCCGCGGCCCTGGTCATGATCCGCTCCGGCCCGTGGTGACGGCAGGCACCCTGGCGCACGCGCTGCCAGGTGCCCCGATATCCGGGCAAGCACCGGGATAATGTCGGAGATAGAACATATCGGATTAAGATATAAATTTAAATACTTATGAATCTTGGTTGATGAACGGCTTAGGTGGATTTAAACCACGTTCAGCGAGAACCGCCGCCGGGCTGCCCCTTTCGCCGGGCCGTCGAATGTTCCCACTGTAGCCGAGGCGTCACCCTCGGCGTCCTCTGGCACGTCGGTCCCGGCTTGGCTGACAGCCTGACTACCGCCCGGCCCGGCAACGTATGCCAAGTCCGGAGCCTTTTCACGCGGCGTATGCGCCGTGTCTATGGCCGTGCCGGAAATGCGTTCGCGCCGGCCGTGCCGCCACTGGCCAGTCACACTGTGCACTTTGCGGAGGCGAGCGCGCCCCCGGCCCAGGCAGACTGACGCTAATAGGGCAGCCGTGCGCAGAAATACGGCCGCCATGCGCAAACGATCTCTACGCGAAGGAGCGGCAGCGTGTGCACAGGGCGGAACACGTCCTTCCCCATGCAGGCCCGGGTCATTGACGGACTGCAGGCGTACGCCGGGCGCGCCCTACGCGAGCTGCCGGCAACCTGGGAGAACGGCCGCAAGGGCACCGTCGAGACGGCCGGGGAACTGACTCCCCGGCAGGCGCAGGTCGCACGGCACGCCTGGGACAGGCGAGCCAACCCGGAAGTCAGCACGCGGCCGTTCATCGGCCCGCAGCCGGACGGATGGCGCTGGCACAAAGCGGAGTTGCCAAAACCCTCTGACCTGCGAAATTTCGGTCACGTCTACCCAGGTAGCTCCGAACAGGTTCAGAGTGTGCGAGCCGATCTGAGGGCTTTCCTCAACGGATGCCCCATTGCCGACGAGACCATCCTGGTGGCTTCCGAGCTGGCCGCCAACGCCGCCATCCACAGCAGTTCACGTCAGCCGGGAGGCCGGTTTATCGTCCGTGCCGAAGTACGCCCCGGCCACTACGCATGGGTCGCAGTCGAGGACCAGGGCGGCATCTGGGCCGGCCATCACCCCCGGGATGGCCGGCCCCACGGACTAGACATCGTCCAGAGCATCGCCGGAGACCGCAGCTGGGGTATCGGCGGCGATGCCGCCCTCGGCCGGGTGGCATGGGCCCGGCTTGGCTGGCCTGCGCGCTGAACGGCGCCTGCCCGCTATTCCGGGTATGCACGGCCCTGGAGCGCGCCTGACCCTGATCAGCTGAGCGCCGGTTGCCTGGGCGACCTAGGCTGACCATCAGGGGATTCGGCCTAAGCTTGCGATCAGGGGACTATGTGGGATTGCGGCTGAACGGGGGCGCGGCGTTAGATGGCCGCCTACCTGCCGTGGAAAGGATGCGCCCCGGCGCTGCGGGGGCGCCGCAGCGAATGCGGCGTGCTTGACCGGCTGGTCGAGGCGGTACGGGCAGGCACGAGCCAAGTGCTGGTGGTGCGCGGTGAGCCCGGCGTGGGCAAGACAGCGCTGCTCGACTACCTGACCAGGCACGCGCCGGGGTGCCGGGTGGTGCGCGCCGTCGGCGTGCAGCCGGAGATGGAACTCGCGTTCGCCGGGCTGCACCAGCTGTGCGCGCCGATGCTGGCTCACCTCGACCGGCTCCCGGCGCCGCAGCGTGATGCGCTGCGGACCGCGTTCGGCATCAGCACGGGCGCAGCGCCGAACCAGTTCTTCACCGGTCTGGCCGTGCTGAGCCTGCTGTCGGAGGTAGCGGGGCACTGCCCGCTGGTGTGCGTGATCGATGACGAGCAGTGGCTGGATCGCATGTCCGCGCAGGTCCTCGGATTCGTGGCCCGCCGGCTGGCGGCCGAGCCGGTGGGCCTGGTCTTCGGTGCTCGCGATCCGGGCGAGGAACTGGCCGGGCTGCCGGAGATGACGGTGCCGGGCCTGGGGGAGAGCGACGCGCGGGCGCTGCTGGATTCGGTGCTCACCGGCCCGGTGGACTCGCGGGTGTGCGAGAGGATCATCGCCGAGACGCACGGTAATCCCCTGGCCCTGCTGGAGCTGCCGTGGGGACTGACGCCCGATCAGCTGGCGGGCGGGTTCGGGCTGCCCAGCGGGATGCCGCTGGCGGGGCAGATCGAGGAGAGCTTCCGGAGGCAGTTCAGCGCTCTGCCAGCGCAGACCCGGCGGCTCCTGCTGCTGGCCGCGGCCGATCCGTCCGGTGACCCGCCGCTGGTGTGGCGGGCCGCGGCCAGGCTCGGCGTCCCGGCCCGGGCGGCGACGAGCGCCGTGGAGGCCGGGCTCGTTGAGTTCGGCACGCGGGTGCGGTTCCGGCATTCGCTGGCGCGTTCGGCCGTCTACCGGTCGGCATCGTTGCCGGACCGGCAGGAGGCACACGGCGCGCTCGCGGACGCCACCGATGCTGAGCTGGACCCCGACCGGCGGGCCTGGCATCGGGCGCAGGCGGCGACCGGGCCCGATGAGGAGGTGGCCGCGGAACTGGAATGCTCAGCAGACCGGGCGCAGCGCCGCGGCGGACTCGCCGCCGCGGCTGCGTTCCTGGAGCGTGCTGCGCAGCTGACCCCCGGCCCGGCTCGCCGGGCGCAGCGGATGCTCGCGGCGGCGCGGGCCAAATACCAGGCGGGTGCCCTCGATGCGGCATTGGAATTGCTGGTGGTGGCCGAGGCCGGCCCGCTCGACGCGCTGCCCGCCGCGCAGGTGGAGCACCTGCGCGGGCAGATCGCCTTTGACCAGCAACGCGGCGCCAACGCGCCCCAGATCCTGCTCGACGCGGCCCGGCTCCTCGAGCCGCTGAACACCAGCCTGGCCCGCGAGGCGCACCTGGAAGCGCTCATGGCCGCGGTGTGGGCGGGCGGCCGGGGCAGCCCCGGCGGCGTGCGGGAAGTGGCCGAGGCCGCGCTGGCCGCGCCGCCCGCTGCGGACCCGCCGCGCGCGGCCGACGTCACGCTCGACGCGATCGCACTGCGTTTCACCCACGGCTATGCCGCCGCCGCACCCGCGCTCACCCGAGCGCTGGAGCTGCTTCTGCCCCTGGAGTCCAGCCCCGGCGAAGCTCGCCGCTGGCTCTGGCTGGTCGGCGCCCGAAGCGCCAGCGCACTCATCGCCGTGGAGCTGTGGGACTTCGAGTGCTGGCGAGCCCTCGCGGCCAGCCAGGTCCAGGCCGCCCGCGACACCGGTGCCTTCGTCCGCTTGCAGTTCGCGCTCAGCTACCTGGCCAGAGCCCATATTCTGGCCGGCGAGCCGGCCACGGCGGCCGAACTGATCGACGAAGACCGGCTGATCGCCGACGCGACCGGGAACCCCCCGCTCGGGATCGCGGCGATGATGCTCGCGGCCTGGCGGGGCCGGGAGCTAGAGGCGGCCAAGCTGGTCGAGGCCACCATGGAGACGGCCACCGCGCTCGGTGGCGGGGGCATACTGGTCGACTTCGCGGACCATGCCAGCTCGGTGCTGTACAACGGCCTCGGGCGGCACGATGCCGCGCTCGACGCCGCCTGGCGGGCATTCGAGCGCGACCAGCTGGGATTCGGGCCCTTTATCGCGCCCGAGCTGGCTGAGGCCGCATCCAGGACCGGTGACGACGCACTCGTCGGGACCGCGGTGGAATGGCTGTCCGAACGCGCGCGTGTGACCCCGACCGAGTGGGCGCTGGGGATCCAGGCCCGCCTCCGAGCGCTGCTCGGCGAGGGCCAGTCCGCCGAGCGGTTCTACTGTGAGTCAATCGACCACCTGGGCCGCGCCCGGCTCCGTGCCCAGCTGGCCCGCAGTCACCTGCTCTACGGGGAGTGGCTGCGCCGCCAGGGCCGCCGCGTGGACGCGCGGGAGCAGCTGCGCGCCGCCCACTGCATGCTGGACACGATGGGCATGGAGGGGTTCGCCGAGCGGGCCCGCCGCGAGCTGGCGGCTACCGGCGAGACCGTCCGCAAGCGCGCCCCGCGAGCCGCCGACGCGCGAGCCGGTGAGGCCAGCGAAACGCTGACCGCCCAGGAGGCCCAGGTCGCGCGGCTGGCCTACGAGGGGCTCTCCAACACCGAGATCAGCACGCGGCTGTTCATCAGCCCGCGCACGGTCCAGTACCACATGAGCAAGGTGTTCACCAAGCTCGAAATCAGCTCCCGCAGCCAGCTCCACCTCGTCCTGCCCGGCGGCCCGGACCAGCCAGCCACGCTGGACCGGTTACGCGGCGCCGGCACCTCAGCCGCGGCCGAGCAGCCGGGCCGCGTTCCCGCCGATGAGGGCGTCCAGCACGTGGTCGCGCAGGCCCCCGGCGCGCCATTGGGCCAGTGCCTTGTCCATCGGGAACACCGGCCAGTCCGTGCCGTGCAGCACCTGCTCGTTGAGCAGGCTGTTCATGAACCGCTTCATCACTTCCCAGCCGGTACCCGGCTCGCAGACGTACCGGGGTGCGAGGCCGCCGAACTCGGCGTAGACGTTCGGGTGCTTGCGCAGCACCGCCACCATCTCGGCCACCCAGGGCCAGCCCGCGTGACAGCCGATCAGCACCAGGCCCGGGAAGTCGCATGCGACCTGGTCCAGCTGGAGCGGCTGGTCATTGCGAATCGGGAAGCTGACCGTGTAGTTGATGCCGGTGTGCAGCGCGACCTGCAGTCCCAGCTCGTCCGCCTTGGCGTAGACCGGGTAGAGCACACGGTCGTCGATGGCCAGGCCAAAGAACGATGGCTGCAGGCTAAGCCCGGTGAGCCCGAGCTCAGCGACCCGGCGGACCTGGGCCAGCGCCCGCGGGATCTTCACCGGGTTCATCGAGATCGTGCCGTAGCCGGAGAACCGGTCCGGGTACTCGCTGACCAGCTTGCCGACGGCCTCATTCAGCGCGTCGGCGTCATCGCCGTACTCGTACTCGGCGTGCACGACGGCGTGCGCGGTGCCGCTAGCCGCCATGTCGGCCAGCAGGTCGGCCAGCGTCCGGTGCCGGTTCGCGGACAGGTCCAGCACTTTGTCGTACTGGTCCAGGTAGTCGGCTGGCAGTTCCTCGTCCGGGCGCAGCTCCAGCGGCAGCCGTACCCGGAAATCGATCACCTGCGACATCGGGCCTCCTCGCGAGACGTCGTCATCAGCTCAGCTCCGCGGAGGAGTCCCAGACCCGGCCGGGTTCGGCCGTGCGGTCCAGGTTCTCCTTCTTCACGCGCATCGAAGGGGTTCGTTCAAAGTCCTTGGCGCGGTACTCGACGAACCGGGGCACCTTGTACGGTGCTAGCCGCTGCGAGCAGAAGGCGATCAGCTCAGCGGGCGGCACCGAGTCAGGACCGTGCCCGTTCCCCAGGAGAATGTGAACTTTTACCTCTTCGCCGAGCAGTTCGTCGGGCACCGGGACGGCGGCCACCTCGAGCACCCCGGGATGGGAGCGGAGCACGGTCTCGACCTCGGCGGCCGCGATGTTCTCCCCGGCCCGGCGGATAATGTCCTTGATCCGGCCGACGAAGTACAGGTAGCCAGCCGCGTCGCGGCGCCCGAGGTCGCCGGTGTGCAGCCAGCCGCCACGGAACGCTTCGGCTGTTGCCTCGGGCCGGTTCAGGTAGCCGCGGAACAGGCCGGGTGCCCGGACCACAATCTCGCCGGGCTGGCCGTCGGCGGACTCGGTGCCGTCCGGGTTGACGACCCGCACGTCAGCGCCGGGGCACGGCAGGCCGATGGAACCCGAGCCGATCATCTGCTCGGCCTGCTCGACCGGCACCGCGACCATCACGCCCGTCTCGGTCAGGCCGTACGCCTCCACCCACGGAACGCCCCAGCGGTCGACCAGGTCCTGGTGCAGTGGCGCGGGGATGCCCACCTGGATCGACAGCCGCACCTTGTGCCGCTTGTCATCGTCGCTGGCCGGGGCCTTCAGCAGCAGGCTGGCCGTTGACGCGATCCCGAAGAGCACCGTCACGTCGTGCTCGCGCACCACCGGCCAGTACCGCGACACGCTGAACCGGCGCATGGCGACCATCGAGGTCCCGGCCTGGAGCGCGAGCAGCAGCATCCACGGCGGGTCGTTGTAGAAGAACTGCAGGCAGCAGATCATCCGGTCGGCCGAGGTGATGCTGAACTGCGCGGCCATCAGGTCGGCGAACCGGACCCAGTAGTCATGCCCGACGGCACAGCCCTTCGGCGGGCCGGTCGTGCCCGACGTGTAGAAGATGTTGGTCAGGTCGGCGCGGGCTTCGGCCGGCCGGGCGGGCACGCCCGGCCCCGTGCAGGCGCTCAGCCCGCCCGGCTCGCCATCTCCGGCCACGATGATCTCGGCCAGTGCCGGGCAGTCCGGCTGGAGCCCGGCGAACAGCGCAGCGTGCGCCGCGTCGACCACCGCGATCCGGGCGGCCGAGTCGCGCAGCACGTGGCCGGCGTCGTGGCTGCGCGCGGCCGGGTTCAGCGCGACCAGGATGCCGCGGCAGGCGACGACGGCGAGCCAGGTCACCATGAATTCGGCGCGGTTCGGCATCATGATGGCGACCCGGTCACCGGGCTCGATCCGGGTGCTCAGGTAGCCAGCGAAGGACTCGATCTCGGCCCACAGCCGGCCGCGGCTGACGCTGACGCCATCTTCGAAGATCAGCGCCGGGTTGTCCGGGCAGGCGCGGCACGCTTCCCGGACCAGCTCGACGATGTCCCGTCCGGGTGGCCCGCTGCCGGGCATGTCCGCCGGGCGGCCGTCGGGAATGGCCGCGCTCACTCGTACCACTCCTGCGGCCCCAGCTTGACGTTGTCGTGCCAGTGCAGGTCATGGGTCACGATGAGCTGGGCGTTGTAGCGCCGCTGCAGCTCCTCGATCTTTTCCCAGCTCTCGATGATGGCGTCCGGGCTCCACAGCAGCCCGGGCAGGCAGCGGGCCTGCATCTTCTCCTTGTCGTAGACCGCGTCGCCGGCCAGGATGTACGCCTCGCTGTCGAGCCGGACCAGCATGGACTGGTGACCGGGCGTGTGGCCGGGCGTGGGGAAGATGACCAGGCGGCCGTCGTTGAAGATGTCGTGCTCACCGCGGAGCTGCTTCCAGTTCCGGACCGAATCGAAGTCCTGCCGGACGTAGACGTCACGCTGGTAGACCGGCGGCCAGTAGGCGAAGCGCAGTTCCTCCTGCTGCACGTAGACGGTGGCGTCCCGGAGGAACTCCAGGCCGCCTGCATGGTCGTAGTGCAGGTGCGACTGGACCACGTGGCCGATGCCCCCGGGGTCGACGCCGAGCGAGTCGAGCCGGGAGCGAACGTCGTCGCCCGGGCTCATGACGATCTCGTACAGGTCGGCAGCATCGCCGAGCCGGCCGCGCGGATCATCCAGCAGGCCAGGGTGCGCGCCGCTGTCGAAGAGCACCGCGCCGTCCGGGTGCTGGATCAGGTAGAAGAAGTACGGCACGTGAATCGTTGATCCGCAGTCCGGGTCGAACGGGTCGAAGACCGAGCGGAGCGTCTTCTCGCCGCCGCAGTGGAAGGCGAACATCTTCATGGTCGTTTCCTCCGGTCCGGCTCGGGGTTGGTCAACTGCGGTCCGCCTCGCCGTCGCCGCGATAGCGCGGTTTGCGTTTCTCGGCGAAGGCGGTCAGGCCCTCGGCCTGGTCGGCGGTGGCATCGACCCGGCTGTAGTACTCGTGCATCAGGCGGAAGTGTTCGGGCGGCGAGGCGGAGAGGCCGTTGCGGACCAGTTCCTTGGTCATCCGCACCGCCATCGGGCCGTTGCCGGCGATCACCGTGGCCAGCCGGTCGGCCTCGGCCTGCAGCGTGTCCGCCGGGACGACGCGGCTGACCAGGCCAATCCGTTCGGCGGCGGCAGCGTCGATGAACTCGCCGGTCAGCAACATCTCCATGGCGTGCGACAGCGAGATGATCCGTGGCAGCTGGTAGGCGCCGAATCCGTGCAGCAGGTTCCACTTCACCTCGGGCGTCCCGAAGACGGCATTCGGCGAGGCGATGCGGATGTCGCAGACCAGCGCCAGCTCGAGGCCGCCGGCCAGCGCATATCCGTTGATCGCCGCGATCAGCGGTTTGGAAGTGGTCGCGCCGAAGTCCCAGCGGTCCGGCCGCCACGGGGCCCACTGGCTCAGGTCAGCGCCGCCGGAATGCATGATCTTCAGGTCGGCGCCGGCCGTGAATGCCCGGTCGCCCGCCCCGGTGACGATCCCGACCAGGATGTCCGGGTCACGCTCGATCTGCTGGAACGCATCGGTGATCTCGGCGTAGGTAGCCGGATCCAGCGCGTTGAGCACCTCCGGCCGATTGATCGTAATCCTGGCAATGCCCTCGTGCGACTCGAAGATGATGGCCATCTAGCTGCCCGCCTCGCCCGATCCGGCCAGCGCGTCCTCGCGCTCGGTCTCGACGTCGGCCAGCAGCATCCCCGCCCGCTGCATCGCCACTGGCCTGTTCTTCGCCAGCCACTGCGCGATCAGGGCACTGATCAGCAGGACGCCGATCGTGGCGTAGATGAACCAGCGCAGCGGAGCGGGCGGATAGGGATGGATGTTGCCCCAGAGCACCCAGACCATCGCCACGATCGAGATAACCGGCAGCGCCGCGTGCTTGGCCCAGCTGAATTCCTGCCGGTAGTCCCGCCACATGAAGCGGATCAGCCCGACGCTGATCAGCAGGTAGGCCGCGATGAAGAACAGCGTGGCGAAGTACGACAGCCAGGACGCGAAGTTCAGCGCACCGTAAATGGCACCGAACAGTATGGAGGCGACCAGGGCCAGCGTCCCGCTGAACAAGCAGGCGACGTGCGGTGACTGCCGGGCATTGAGATGGCTGAACGCGGAGGGCAGCAGGCGGTCGCGGCCCATCTTCCAGAAGATCCGGCTGACCGCGATGACCGTGACGATGTTCAGCGCGGTGAAGCTGGAGATGACGGCCAGGTTCACGAACACGCTCAGCGCGCCGTCGCCGAACTTGTCCGCCAGCGTGTTGAACGGCGTGCTGGCCGTGGCGAGGGCGTCAACGTTCTTGGTGGAAATCCCGTAACCGATGGTGACGGCATAGGACACGAGCACGTAGAACGCGCCGACCACCAGGGTGGTCAGCATGACCGCGCGGGGGATCGTCCGCCGCGGCTCGCGCGCCTCGTCGCCGAGGGTGGTGGCGGACTCAAAGCCGACGAACGCGAAGATCGTGTAGACGACCGCGGTGAGCAGGCCGCCGGAGCCCTTCAGGCTGTCAGCCGGGTCGAACGCGTGGATGGTGTTGCCGGCCGCGCCGCCCTTGAACACGATCACCAGGGAGAAGACCGTCAGGATCAGCATCTCGAAGCCGAGGCCGATCAAGCCGGTGCGCAGCGACGGCTTGATACCCAGCACGCCCAGTGTCGTGGACACGGTGATCAGCGCGGCCGAGAACACCCACCAGGCGATGTGCACACCCGAGGCGGCCAGCAGCGACGAAACGAAGTTGCCGAAGAAGTCGAGCTGGAACGGGAACAGCAGCAGGTACGCGCCGAACAGGGCCACGCCCGTGACAAAGCCGGTCCTGGGGCCAAAGGTCCTGGTCAGGTAGGTGTAGAACGAGCCGGCGCTCGGCAGGCGGCGGGCGTATTCGCCGATGACCAGGGCGATGCAGACGCAGACCACCAGGCCGATCAGGAACGCGAGCGGTGTGGCGGCGCCGGAGTAGCCAACGATGAACGCAAGCCCGGCCACCGAGCCGGCCGCCGGGCCGATGAGCGCCGCCGACTGAGCTGTGACAGCAGGCAGGCCAATAGCGTGCCGCTCCAGATCGTGTTCATCCCGGTGAACTGGCATCGGCGGCCTCCCTCGGGGCTGAGCCGGCGGCAATTACCTTGATGCTACCGATCGATCGATCGGACTTCAATGGGTCAACTGATGCCGCGCCTGGCTACTGGGGCCGCCGCCGGGCAGCGGGCAGAGGGGGCCGGGGAGGTCAGCGGGCCGGGGAGGTCAGCGGGCCGGGGAGGTCAGCGGGCCGGGCCGCGCAGCTCGGCTTCGACCAGCGCCAGGATCTCCCGCGTCGGCCTGCAACGCAGACCGGCCAGCCGCACGGCCTGGCCATCCCGCCGCGCGCCGACCATCGCGAGGGCGAGATCAGCAAAGCAGTCAGCAATCTCGGCCGGG
>Ga0335072_10017043_pt1 | contig 10289 bp, 7 predicted proteins | sample Lox_Sample_21_FD_206725 | JGI IMG/M metagenome (GOLD analysis project Ga0335072, IMG submission 206725) | Soil microbial communities from Loxahatchee National Wildlife Refuge, Florida, United States - Lox_Sample_2.1 | ecosystem: Environmental > Terrestrial > Soil > Wetlands | place: USA: Florida...
GCAGGCTCACAACCGGCTCCTGCTCGTGGACCAGAAGGATATCTGTTTTGCCGCCATCGAGGAAGGCATTATCTCGGTAGTGACGCCGACTCTGGAGGGTCACTCCAAATGCCGGACCATTGAAGAACTGCTGGAGTTGCTCGATCCATCATTGTTTTGGAGAGCGCATCGCTCCTTCGTCGTGAACATCAACCACATCAAGGAAGTTGTCCCATGGTTTAAGAGCAGCTATCAGCTGCGCATGGACGATCGCAAGCAGACCGAAATTCCTGTCAGCCGCGCGCAGACTCGCCGCCTGCGCGAACTGTTCAAGCTCTGAAGCCTGTGCCGTTGCGTCATGACGAAGCTGCAGCCTTTGCTGCGATGCCGAAGCACACCTGACAGGCAAGATCGCCGTTTGTGCCGGCAGGCGCGGGCCGGGCGATCTTCATCTCACCAATTGGGCTCTCTGAACGTCAGCGTAAATGGACGCGGCGACGAAGTGATCGATTGGCAAGAGCCAATCTGCTGCGCTGAGAAGCCACTAAAGAAGGAGAGGGGATGTGACCACGCGAACCCAGGAAGCAGTCCAGCAGCCGGCACTTCGTGTTTCCGTGTCGGGCTTCACCTTGATCAATTCCCCTCGGCTTAACAAGGGGACAGCATTCTCGGATCATGAGCGCGATATTTTTCACCTGCATGGGCTGCTCCCGCCCCATGTGGGAACTCTGGACGAGCAGCTTGAGCGCCGGATGCACGCTTTGGATGAGCAGCCGAGCGCCTTTGACAAATACAGTTTTCTCCGCGATCTGCAGGACACCAATGAAACTCTCTTCTACGCCCTGGTTGTCCGCAATGTGGAGAAGATACTGCCGCTCGTGTACACGCCCACGGTAGGCGAGGGCTGCCAGCGCTTCAGTGAAATTTGGAGAAAACCGCGAGGGCTCTTCCTGAGCTACCCGAATCGCAATCGCATTGCGCAGATACTTAACCACGCTCGCTATAACCACGTTAAGTGCATCGTGGTTAGCGATGGCGAGCGCATCCTCGGGCTTGGCGACCAGGGCGCAGGCGGCATGGGGATCCCTATTGGCAAAATGGCGCTTTACACCGCGCTGGGCGGAATTCATCCGGAATATTGCCTTCCCATTCTGCTCGATGTGGGCACGGACAACGAGGAACGGCTCAAAGATCCGCTCTACATCGGCTGGCGCAACAGACGCGTACGAGGACAGGAATATGACGATTTCATTGAGACCTTTGTCTCCGCGGTAAAGGCACGCTGGCCACATGTTCTATTACAGTGGGAAGATTTCGCGGGCGCCAACGCGGCTAGATTTCTAGCCCGCTATCGGAATCAGCTCAGCACTTTCAACGACGACATCCAGGGCACGGCCGCGGTCACCGCAGCCACACTGATTTCGGCAATCAATGTGACCGGCATTCCGCTGGACCAACAGAAGGTCGTCGTTGTGGGCTTCGGGAGCGCCGGACTGGGCGTCACAAATCTTTTGGCTCAACTGATTGCTGACACCGGAATTTCGGTCGATGAAGCTCGGAAGCGCTTCTATGCCATGGACGTCTGGGGTTTACTTACCGAGAACCGGCAGCATGTTGATCCCGAGCAGCTGCCGTACGCACGTAAAGAGCAGGAAGTCCAGAGTTGGCGCCAGCCCAATGGAGACATCACTCTTCTGGACGTGGTTCGCAATGTGAAGCCAACCGTGCTGATCGGATTATCTGGCCAGGGGGGAGCCTTTACCGAGCAGGTGGTTCGTGAGATGACGAAGTACACGGTCCGGCCGGTGATCTTCCCTTTATCGAATCCGACATCGCGCAGCGAAGCAACGCCCCAGGACTTGATGAACTGGACCGAGGGCCGCGCTCTGATCGGAACCGGGAGTCCGTATCCTCAGGTTAGTTTTGGGGGCAAGAGTTTCCATGTCGCTCAAACCAACAACTCGTACATCTTTCCTGGGTTGGCCTTGGGCATCATTGCCTCCCGGGCTCGCTTCGTTACCGACTCGATGGTGAAAGCCGCGGCGACGGAGCTGATCCGTCACCTGCCCACCCAAGCAGACAAGCAGGCTACGTTGCTCCCGCCAATATCGCAGTCCCGTGAACTAAGTAGGCCCATCGCGAAAGCAGTTGGCCTGCAAGCGATTAAAGATGGGCAGGCGCAGATAGCCGGCGAGGAAGCTCTTGAGGTTGAATTGCAAGCAGATATTTGGGAGCCGGAATACGTGCCCTACGAGCGCAAGGACGGAACGCCTTAAGTGCCTAGAGCGAATGGTGAAGGGTGAAGTGCAGGTATTCTTCTACCCCCAGAAGAATGAGCGTAGCCACTGAAAGTACGAGTTGGGCGAGTTCGCCGCGTCGCTGCCGGGAAGTCAACGGCTTCTGCCGCCACTGTGCGGCAGGCCTGTGGCGAAGATGCCGGACATGCATAAGAATCGCCAGATTCAGCACGGAGCCGGCCAGGGCAGCGATCACCATGGGAATCCGAATCCAGTCGGTATGAAACCGGACTAATGCTGCTCCGGCGCCGGTGCTCAGGGCGAGAGATCCCAGCCCGATGGCAAGCCGCAAACCATTGATGGCGACCACAGCGCTGCAGATGCTCTGCAGAAAAGCAAAGAGAAAACTCGACCACGCGATCAGTTTGCTTCGCCGCTCGAGTTCGCCGGGTATGTCTGTCGTAGAAATCTCGTCGGTTTTTAGCGGTTCTACGGGCAGAGAAGACATTGGACAGGCTCCGGGGCACATCGCCGGTAGGACAAGTTTATACGATGACCCCGAAACACTGCCGCTCCACATGTGAAGCTCCTCGCTCGCCCGGGAGAGGCTGTCCGCCTATTGTTTGATCACGGTGCCGTCACGTTTCCGGACCTCACCCCAACCCCCATTGAGGTTATTTCTGCCTGGCGTGAATGGAGCTTTGGCCGCCGCTTGCTCGTCGATCTCGATGCCCCAGCCCGGCTTCTCATTCACCCATAAATATCCGTCCTTCATTACCGGGCAGCCGTGAAAGATTTCCTGGGTTCGTTCGTTGAACGGCGTGTACTCCTGGATGCCGAAGTTGTAGCTGACAATATCGAGAGTCACGTTGGCCATGTGGCCTACGGGAGATACATCGCCCGGCCCATGCCACGCAGTCTTCACTCCATACTGCTCGGCCAGGATCGCGATCTTGCGTGCCGGCGAGAATCCTCCTGCCTGGGAAACATGCACGCGGATGTAGTCAATCAATCGACCCTCAATCAGCGGCTGCCATTCATGCGGGCTGTTAAATAGCTCGCCCATCGCGATCGGGGTCGCGCAGTTTTGCCGGATCTGTGCGAAATACCCCAGGTCCTCAGGCGAAAGAGGATCCTCCAGAAAGAACATGTGATACTTCTCTGCTTCTTTGCAGAACTGGACCGCCAGATTGGGCGTCAACCGCTCATGCATATCGTGCAGCAATTCCACTTCCTCGCCCAGTTCCTGGCGGCAGATTTCCAGCAACTTCAGCGACCGGCGAAAATCATACGCCGGCTCGTATAGGGGCTTGTCTGTCAGTGCCTTGAGCGTGGTGTCTTCAGTGTGGCGGGCGCCATACCCTGCCATCCCCGGGATACCAACCTGCACCCGTACATTGCGGAAGCCCTGGGACATATACTCTTTTGCGCTGGCGACGACCGCTTGAAAATCCGGCCCGTCTGCATGAACATAGGCATCCACGGCTTCGCGGCACTTGCCGCCCGCGAGCTGATAAACGGGCATACCTGCCTGCCGGCCTTTGATATCCCATAGCGCCTGATCTACACCACTAATGGCATTGTTCAGTACCGGGCCATTCTTCCAATAAGAGCTGTCGTAGCATGATTGCCAGATATCTTCAATCCGGTCCGTCGTCTTGCCGAGCAGAAACGGTTTCAAATATTTCTCGACTGCGGGTTTCACCAGATCCGCACGCTGGGTAAATGTCGCACACCCGTAACCGTAGAGACCGTCCTGGTCAGTTGTGATCTTGACCACGGTAAGCCGCACTCCGGCAGGCTCACATTCGATCACGCTGATGTCCTTGATCTTTGGTGTGGCCATACCGCGTGTGGCGCGTGCTACCTGATCCTGCGAGCGCAAAAGAGGCGAAGCCACACCAAGCAAACCGGCAGCACCCATTGACTTCAGAAGTTGACGACGTTTCATTGACATCCTTTCATCCCCACCAGTGTTCTCCTTTCGCCAAATGTCCCTTGACTACGTCAGGGTTCAACTCGGCGCCAAGCCCGGGCTTTCCGCTGACCTGGATGTGCCCATCTTTGATGTACGGACCATCGAGCAGAAGGATCTGATCCATCCATCCGCCCTGGCCAGTGATTGTTTCACATGCAATATAGTCGCGAATGGACGACGCCCACTGGCAGTTAGCCCAGGTGTGCAATTGGCTCCCTGTATTGTGCGTAGCCATCGGCAAGGCAAATGTATCCGCCATATCTGCGATGCGCTTTGTCTCCAGGAAACCGCCGCTGTTGCGCAAATCCGGATTCAGAATGTCGCATCCCTGGTAGATGATGAAGTCCTTGAACCCTGCTCGCCGCTCGAGATTTTCGCCGGTACAAATTGGCACCTTCGAACTGGCGCACAGCCGTCTCCATGATTCGGAGTAGTCCACGGGAAGGGGATCTTCCAGCCAAAGGGGCTTGATCGGAGCCACAGCCTCTGCCAACTGAATCGAGGTCCGCAGGTCATATTCCCAATGGCAATGAACCATCAGGTCGTGGTCCCATCCGATGGCCTCGCGGCAATTCTCAAATCCCTGGGCGATGTTGATGAGTTCTTTGGTAGTCAGCACCCGGTTGCCAACATCGCGGGCGCTATCCGCCTGGGGGTTCGTGTGGGCAAATCCGATCTTGTGCGCGGTGAAGCCGCTGGGGTCCGCCTTAACCTTTGCTGCCCACTCGCGGCAGGATGCCTTGTCCAGCATGTCATGCGGGGCCGCGTGGTCATACACACGAACCTTGTCGCGAAACCGGCCTCCCAGCAGCGTGCTCGTCGGAACGTTCAGGGTCTTCCCCGACAGGTCCCATAGAGCCATCTCGATCCCGCTGGCCGCGCGCATGAGGGAGTGCGCAGAACCATCGGTTCGCGTTCCGGACAGGTCAGGTCCACCTTCTCCCATGTGGGTGTAGATGGCGTCGATCTCAAGCGGATTTTTCCCGATCAGCAGCGGCTTGATCGCCTCAATCTGCTCCTTCACGCCGATGGCGGGGAGGCCATAGGCCTCGGCGATGCCGAAGTGCCCATTGTCAGCGGTTACCTTGACATAGATATAGGTGCGAGGACCAGTCAATGTCATGGTCTGGATGTCAGAGATCTTCGGCGGCGCCGTCTCTGCCCTGAGCAGAGGATGAAGAGTACCAAGAGCTGCGGAACAGGTAGCAGTTTTAAGAAAGTCACGCCGTGACCAGGTCGTCTGCATTTCTCTCCAGCAAAAGAGTTTCTGTCGGCGCCGCTTACAGCCGTTAGTCTCCCGCAACCATTTCTTGCTGTTGTGTCAGGAGTTCCTGTGCAACAGGTTTTAGACGAGCCTGTTGCTCGGAAGAAAGTTCAGAGACGTAAGGAGGAATAGGGCCGGTGCGAACAATGCCGGCCAACTCCATTCCATGATGGAGAACACGCGCCGGCCCCCAGGCATCCCGCAGGTCTTCGAATGGTAAAAAGCGGGAGCGGAGCCGCTCGGCTTCCGCATAGTCTCCTACCTGGCAAGCGCAATGCAGCCCCGCACTCAGTGCGGGGGCAAGACAACCAGAACCGGTGGTAAATCCGGATAGACCCCACTGTCGAAGATGGACGATGGCCGGGCGCTCACCAATCCCGCTGATCACTTTATGTTCGTCCACTCGCCGGAGCAACTCCTCCAGGTAGTGGTCTTGTTCCGGATGCTCGCGAACGACTGCATATTTGATCGCGATGCAGACGCCCTCATCGACGAGTCTGGCAACCGCATCCAGACCCGCCATCCGGTCGGCGCCCATGTTCGCCTCATCTTTGAGGTACAGCATAAGCCGAACACTCGCTGCCTCCGCAAATTCGCGTAAGCCTCGCTCCAGGCCGGCGGCGTCGCGCGGGTCACTGCAGGGAAGGGTCATGACACAGGGCAGCGAAAACCGGCGCAATAATTTGGCCTGATCCATCAAGCGGCCATAGCTGGGGCCCGCACTCGGAATCAGCCACAATCCTTCACGTTGTCTCTCCGCGAGCCATCCGAGCAACTGCTCATATTCTTCCAGCGTTACGTGGTATAGGAACGCATTGCCGCCGTAAATGAACCGCGAGATGCCACCTTCGGCGATGTGGCGGATGATGCGCGCATTCTGCTCAAAATCAATCGCGCGAGACGGATCGAGGGATCGTGCCAGCGGGGGAACGGCGAATACGCCATTCAGTGAATCTTGCCTCATAGGACCTTTCCACCCCAATTACGTTCCATCTATTTCTACGCTTATTTCAAGGAACTTTACTCGGACGCGGTGCGCGTACCACTTAGTGGTACGGCTACCTGGGTTCAGCGGCCACTCGGCGCCTTCGCAGTGACAGAATCGAACCCAATCACCCCCCCAGCTTGCAAGTAGCTCGAAAACAACGCTATTGCGATGTCCAGGGCTGGCGGTGATAGATCAACGTCTTACGCCGGAACAGCTAAATCCTAAATGATTCCCGAGCGCGGTTCGAGGCGATCGCGCAGTTTTTCTTTGCTACTTGACATGTCGTTGAGCTAGTATCCGCTCGCCGTAAGTAGTCGTTGATAGATCAACGGCTAAACGGGAGAACTCGTGAAGAAGCCAGCCATTCAGAGGGTCCTCTTGCCATCATCGATTGTGCTGTTGGCTATTACCGCAACCATCGTAGCCCAGACCACCAAACCGAAGCGCATCAACCAGGCCATCGAGCTTCTCGCGGAAGGCCAGCCCATCTACTACACCGGCTCGCACTCCGGCACGAACGGCACGTACGAGCAGGGCGTCAAGGACGCTCAGACTTACGCGGACTACATCAGCTATGACATGGAGCACGCCCCCTTCGATGTGAAAGGCCTGCAGGAGTACATGCGCGGACTCGTTGCCGGCGGCCCCGACAGGAGCGGCCACCGCACTCCGGCCGTGATCGTCAATGTGCCCGTCAATGGAATGGACGCGGCGGCAGTTCATGCCAACGCGTGGATGTTCAATCAGGTTCTGGCAACGGGCGTCCATGGCGTGATGCTGACCCATGCGGACGATCCGGGTGCGATTCGGGCTTTTGTTGAAGCCGTGCGTTTTCCGATCCACCACGAAGGCGTCGGGGTCGATGGTCTTCCGGAGGGACGGCGCGGCGTTCACGGGGTCCCGACGGCGGCGCAAATCTGGGGCGTGTCCGGGGAGGAATATGAAGACAAGGCAGATCCCTGGCCGCTCAATCCCAACGGCGAACTCTTACTCGGGGTCAAGGAAGAAGATAAGTACGCCCTCGCCAATGTTGATGAAAATCTGAAAGTCCCCGGCATTGGTATGGCCGAGTGGGGCCCTGGTGATATGGCGATGTCTCTCGGTGTCCGAGCCCAGGGTGCGGCAGCCATCAAGGATCCCAGAATGGTGGCCGCGCGTAGCAAAGTCCTGGCTGCTTGCAAAGCCAACCATATCTTCTTTCTCAACTCGCTCAATTCCAGTGACGTGATCGACATGATCAAAGAAGGCGTAATGGTCGGGCCGGCTAGTCCAGAAACGGCTGAAATAGGCCGCAAATATACCAAGAGGCCGCCCCCGTACTGAGACCGTCTGGGAAAAGTAACAGGTACGGTAATAGAAGCGACGGGTGTTGCTCTCGTCGGAGCACAGCAATTGCGAGGAATCTGGCTACATATCAGGTGCTGGCAGCGATGACACCAACCTGTACCACTCGTTACGCGTCTTGACCCACCCTGCGGGAGCTTGCTGTAAGGAAGATGAATTCAGATCAGGAGAGGCTGAAACATGAAGATCAAGAGAAGAGATTTGCTCACGGCAGGTGTCTCCATTGGTGTAGGCATGGCTGCCACGGGCGTGATGGGGCAGGAGGGTCCGGCGGCAGGTGAGAGTCGGGGGCGACGCGCCACATCAGTGAACAGTAATACACAGCCTTCATCGGTCGACCTGAACTACAAGCCACGCCGCATCAACAAGGCGATTGAGCTGTGGGAAGATGGTCAGCCGATCTATTACGAAGGCTCCGGCATGGGACCCGGCGTGGACCCTTACGCCCAAGGCATCAAAATGGCCCGGACCTACATGGACGCGATCAATTGTGAGATGGAGCATGGGGCGCTCGACTTTGCTGGGTTGCGCGAGTTCATGCGAGGCCTGGTAGACGGGGGCCCGACGCGAAGCGGCCATCGTACGCCGGCCGTATTTGTGGAGACTGGCATCATTGGTCTCGACCCTGCCTACATGCGCGCCAACACCTGGGTCCTGGAACAACTGCTGGATTGCGGCGTTCACGGTATTCACATGTGCCACGCACGCAATGCGGATGCAGTCCAGGTCGCGACCCAGATGGCGATGCGCTATCCATTCGATTATCCCGGCGTCCCGAAGTTGCCGATGCGGGGGCTCCGCGGCTCCAGCGCTAACTTTGCCGCCCAAGTCTGGGGCGTCAACCACAATAAATACCTTCACGTGGCCGATCTGTGGCCGCTCAACCCTAAGGGCGAGATGATCTTCGGCGTCAAGATCGAAGATACCTTTGCCGACGAGGACGTTGACAAGACGATCGCGTTGCCGGGTATCTCGATGGCGGAATGGGGTCCAGGCGACCATAGCTTTTGGCTCTACGGTCTGGATATCTTTCCCGAAGATGGCTCGCGGGTCGATGTAGGCACCCGGCCGGAGATGGTCAAGGTCAGGCAAGCAGTTTTGGACGCCTGCAAGAAGAACAAGGTGATGTTCCTCAACGCCGGCACGGCCAATCAGAACAGTCCCGATTATGTCGTCAAACAAATTCAGGATGGTGCGATGGTGCTCGAGGCGCCGGAGTCGGCGGCGATCGTGGGCCGCGAATACAGCAAGCGGAAAATGCCGGTTTAGCGTACTTGAGGCATTGAAGGGGAGGTTGTTATGAAACTGGGCATCGCTTTCGCCGCAGCGCTTACTCTCGCGACGGCCACCGGGGGTGCGCAGATCGCGGTCTCTGGGAATGATGGCAAGCAGGTGCGTCCGGGTGACGACCCGCCCGGAATGCGTCCGGACACCGTCTCCGTTATCGATCTCAACCACTATCCGCCGAAGGTGTTGGCTTCCGTGAATGCGCCGGCAAGCTTGATAGGCCCCCCAGACGCTGTGGCGGTCGCACCGGACTCAAGCTACGCCATCGTTACCTGCGGGCAAAAGCCCGATCCGGCTGACCCAACCAAACTCATTCCCGACGATACTGTTTCCGTCATCGACTTATCCAGGCCAAAAAAACCGCGGGTTATTCAGACCCTGGCGGCCGGCTCCGGCGCGAGTGGCGTTTCCATCAACCCTGCGGGCACGATAGCCCTCGTGGCCAGCAGCCACGACGGCGCCGTAACTGTCTTCTCGATTGCCCACAAGAAGCTTACGCGGGTGGGGCAGGTGCAAATGGAACAGGGTGCGGGGTCGACCGATGTTGTGTTCAGCCCGGACGGCAAGCGCGCTTTTGTGGTCGAGCGCGGAGGCAACAGGGTGGCCATTCTTGACGTGGATGGCAACAAGGTTACTTATAGCGGTCAGTCGATCATTACCGGAGCTTCTCCGTATGGCATGACGGTTACTCCGGATGGCAAGTATGGAGTAGATACCAATCTTGGTGGCGCGCTCGATTCCAGTGCTGGCGGCGCCGCTCCTTCGCCTTCGCCGGGCGCCCCTCACCGTGGACAGCCGCGCCCTGGCACCATCACTCTCATCGACCTCAACACAAATAAGGTTGTCGATTCCGCGGTAGTGGGCGAGACGCCGGAGCACGTGGTTCTATCGCCCGATGGAAATTACCTGGAGGTAACGGTCGCCAATGGCTCTGCAGTTCCCGTGAATTCTCCCAAATACAACTCCGTGCATGGCCTCATGCGTATCTTCCGCGTGAGCGACGGCAAGCTGACGGAAGTGGCCTCGACCAACACCGGCCATTGGTGTCAAGGCGCCACCTGGAGCCGCGACGGACGCACGATCCTCCTGCAATGCGCTACCGAATACGACATCGAGGTCTACAAGTTCGACGGCAAAACCGTGGTCCAGGATACTTCGGCCACGCTTAAGTTCTCCAGCCGGCCCGGCTCCATTGCGACCGCAACCAACCAA
>Ga0335072_10017045_pt1 | contig 10288 bp, 9 predicted proteins | sample Lox_Sample_21_FD_206725 | JGI IMG/M metagenome (GOLD analysis project Ga0335072, IMG submission 206725) | Soil microbial communities from Loxahatchee National Wildlife Refuge, Florida, United States - Lox_Sample_2.1 | ecosystem: Environmental > Terrestrial > Soil > Wetlands | place: USA: Florida...
CAACGCGTTCTAGAAACCACTCAGTAAGTGGAGATCCATTGTAGTCCAACACCTAGGCGAGAACAGAAATAGACTCTCTCAACGTCATACCGTCTGCTGAATTGATTTGAAATTGTTGTGCAAGAAAACGGTTAGGTTGCCACCCAAGATATGAAGCTTCGTTATAAAAAAGAGTCATAATGTCGCTCCCGGTGTCATTCAAGACCCGAATAATCAGAGGACGCCCAAACCCTCCATAAATCGGAGGGAGAACTACTACGATGATGATCTGGTAAAGGGTTAGCATTGTAGTAGGCTTCTCCAATGCCCGACTAAAAGCCCTAATAACAATAATAATAATAGTAATAATAATAATAATACCTTTGGGTGGAATCATCAGCATTTACCTCGGCGCCACCTAGGGCAAGGTTGCTTCTAAATATGGCTGACGGCTGTTGAACTTGCTGTCGGAATCCATGTGCTTGCATCATCTGAGTACCATAACCCTATGCATGAATTAGAGATATTCTAGTCTATCGTCTTAAAACATACCTCCATCCACATTGGCTCAAGTTTTAGAGCACTCTCAACTGTGAAATCTGTGAGTTTCCCACCCTGTATATAAATACAATTGGCATCTGATCTTGGTAACTCCTTTCGATTATACATCTCAATCACCGCTAGAATATTTTCCTCCTGAGTAGGATACTTATTTTCGCGAAGATACTTTTGTAGCTCCTTCACACGCTGAGAGACATCAAGCTTCAATTCGGGACCAGCAGGAGGTAGTGTTTTCCAATCGAATTTCGGTATCGCAATATTGTTCAACTCTAAGTATAGTCTCTCAATACGACTATTCTCGGATGGTAAGTCAGGTTGTATCTTGGTGTTAGATGACGCCATCGTGAAGGCTAACTGGTCAGCTGCTGCTTATCAGCTCATAATAGCAAAAGACGAAGAAGAGACTTACATAAACTAACAGCCAGGACACGTAGCCAGCTGAGAACAGATGGCTGAGCAAGGACAGATGGCTGGTCGAGGACACTGAGGATAGCTAATTGAGGCAAGGAGAAAGCAGGAGGAAAAGGAAAGAATAAAATGACATAGGCATTAAGCGAGGCTCGTTAAGCAGTCAGGCCAAACCTTATCTAATAAATCTAGCTGAACGTGTGCTCGAATATGCCTTGTTTCCTGAACTGCTATTTCCATTTCTATTTGTATCTATATCTTTACCTCCAATAATGCTCCTGTAGAAGGCTTCCACAGCCTGTGTTATGTCTCTTGTTAGCTTGTCTATCAATTTCTAAGATTCAAAGAGAGCGGACATCATGTAACGTTCAGAATCAGATTCTTCAAAATTACCCGCCGATGCAGTGACCGCGGCAAGTCCTTGGTGACAAGCTTCAGGCTATATTAGAACAGAGCCTTGTCTTTATTAGCAAATGGTAAACTAATTAGCAAAACCGTAGCTAAATGTCTGTTTTAGGTTCTTGTCTTATTCTATCAAGACAACCAACCTTTGTACACTTACAGGATTTTACATATACAAGGACCGCGGCTATGGCAGATCACAATGTCACCCCTAATGAAAGCCTACTCGTCCCCTTCGACGCAGAGATTTCCCTTTAGACTACTCATCTATTGGCATTGAGGGTATTAAGTGGCATACTTGACTTAGAGGTGGGATGTTGAGCCGAATTGGATTTACAGAGACTCGTATCTCGTTTAGTACAGCTAGAGCTAACAACAACTTCAGTGACGGTTTCGGTCTAGATCTTAGCGTCTGTGGTATTTAACTCATTATCTTCAATTATTACTGGTTGGCCTGCGGATCTATTAGCAGACCGCTTAGCATGAATCGATGTACCTAACTTGATCTAATTGTGGCAGGGGTAAGCTTCTCGCCGTGCGGATAATAGCGCTTGGATTTAGGAGGCTCTTTTGAGTTGTTGACTCAAGTGGGTTTAAGTGCATTATAGTGCCCGTCCTTGCCGTGGAGTGATGATTCTAGAGGATACTGGAAGTAAACAAAATCCAGCATAATAGCAGCCATCACGAGAAAGTAGGTAGGAGAAGTTAAAAGTTTGAGATATTGAGATATTAAGATGTTAAATAATTGAGAGATCGGGACGAGGCGGTTTTTATATACGCACTAAGACTTCTTTTAGGAACCCAGCAAATCTCGGCCCCAACACTTACAAGTCTGCCTTACCGCTCTAAATCGCTGTCGTGTTGCCATGCTAACTTTGGAAAGCGATTAAGACAAGAATACGCATGAATTGCCAACTTCCACCCCTCTCTGCGGAAACGTATTTCCCGCTAGGAAGCAAGGCCCATGGCCGAATCGAGCGAGGTCCTCTCTGCTCTCCTCCTAGACCTAATCTCGCAGCTGAGCGTACGTAACAGACTCCCCTGTCTCCAAATATGCCCCCTTTGCACTTGATACATTGAGGAGCGTGACTGGTCAGCCAGCCAAAAACTTGATCTCTATCCATCCGTCCGGTAAAGCATATGGCCATCTCTGTATAGCTCTACCCAAATTACCTTCCTTTTTCAGGAGCGAGACGGCATATCGAAGATACTCCCATATCTGCTCAGGCGATACGTGCCGTCTTACTAGAGGGCGATGTGTTGCTTCAAGCATGCTCTGTGCAAGCATGCTCTGTGCAGTCCTACCTCGTCATCCAACATGCAATGCTCCAGAAAGCTCTTTCCAAGGCTATTTTATCTGCCTACTCTGCAACCGCCCATATCTCCCTAGCCCTCTTGTGACCTAGTTCTGCACCGCCAGCGTTTCATACTCGGCCTGCAGGATACATAATGGAAGCCTCTATGCCGCAGTCAAGGTTCTGTCACAGCCACATAGGCAGTCATATCGGCCCTTTTCGTCACAGATCAGCCCAGATCAAGGCACATAGCGCATCCCCTCTCGACCGCCAAGGGAACTTACCCGGATCTCACGCTCGACACGTAATGCATCCGCGGCACTGCCAGGCAGAAGCCAGCCGTCGCCGTGAGGCATTTCTTCCATTGGAAAGGCTGTAATGCACGAGTGCAATACTGAGGCAATGCCCCCACTGTCACCATCACCGGGGCGCGTTTCGGCGAGGGTTGCAATGTTGCCATAGGGAGAAGAGGAGCTCAGCTAAGCTCCAGGTGGTATTACGGCCAATCCAATGCGAATCGGAGATGGGTATCACTGTCACAGCAGTTGAGAGGATCGAATCCAGAGTGGCAGATCGGGGGGTTCTAGTTTCCAACGGGCTACGTTGCCTAGGCTCTCAGCTGCAGCGAGGCCGATAAGGAGGCGCTTTGCATGGGTCAGGCGTTAGATATTGATGGCGCATGACGATAGCTGAGCGAAATTCTACGAGCGCAGGAGCGTTGGGAAAAGAATAGAAAGGGAAAGGGTCAAGTCGCGGGGTGGGCGGACTTTTAAACGTTGAAAGCAACGGCGGGTCCGTGCACGCACCTTTCCCGAAGTGGAGGGACGCCAAACCTAGGGGGGCAAACCGAGGTACTGAGATAATAGTCGAGAAAAGCAGCGTGGTAACGGTGCACGCGCCTTCCCTAATGGCTGGCGCCAAACCTAGGGAGGACAACTAAGTTTATAATTTCTAGTCTATGCCTAAGATTGCTCGACACCATTAGGTATAGTCTTACAATTCAAGCAATTTAGTCTCAATTTACTTATCTTCTTGAGCGCAGCGAGGACCGGGTTTGGGGGGTTCCCCTAAGAAAAAAATAAGCTACGCTTTTACCTCTAGTTATTATATTGTGTGGCCAGACGCGCTTGTGAACGCAATTCTTCCATACACGTAGCTGATTATAGATATCGAGGCTATCTTCGCCTCGTTATTATAGTTCTTTCTCTTTCTTGTCGCACTTGTTCTACTTGGAAAAGATAGCCTTTGGTTTGTGGGTGTTGCTGTCTGTGTGAACGCAATTTGTGCACAGCTATTGTAAAGGGGAAATAGTGATGTACCGTCGGAGTGCACGATCGTCGGGGAGACAGGAGAAGTGGGCTCACAACCCAGAGCAGGGCTCGACGATGGGCACCAGGCCGTAAGACGACGAAACTCAACGCATTCGTACGACGACTCGATGTGAAGGGAACAAAGAACAAAACAAAACAACTGTATTTCGACGACTTTAATCTCCTTATACGTACATCCTTCTTCCTCTATCCATAGAATAGAATAGAAAGAACTCTTCTGTGTAGTGATATTTCTAAGAGTTTTTAGCTCCATGCCATCCTTGCCTTCCATACTCTCAATTCCTGTCATTTGTTTCGGCATCGGAGTGGGGTAGGTTGATATGCAATGTCTTTGATGATAGCAGTCGACAGGCCCGGTACGTAGACCTTAGTTACGTGCCTACCACATTATCGATACAGGTCTATTTCATTTCACTTGACCCTCAAATATCCATTCTTTCCATTCTCGTTGCTATCAGACCTTCGCAACTAAGATATTGTATTGCGTCGACTGTAATCTATCACATGCTCACTTCTGTGAACGCAATTGCTAGGAGCACCCTATAACGCAGAATCGAGAATTGCTATTTTGTTACTCACAGAAGGCTAAGGCAACTGATCTTCCTTCATATTGGTTTAATTTGTTCTTTAGACTGAAAAAATCCTTATAAATATTTGCATGCTTGTGAATGCAATTAGCAGGGCCTACTTTATCAATAGGATTTTATTGGTTCAGAAATCACTAGGACCAATTGGGTTGATATTGATGTGTCTGTCCATATTATTCTATGATGCCGAACCTCCATTATGGAGAGAATCTGGCATACACGCTAATGTTATTTAAGCGAGCTGATAGACCAGCGAAAACACATGAGCCAAAAGGTCAATTAAACGAATAACTGGTTATTCGTTCACTATCAGCAGTTAAATAGCTTTCAAACCAAGCTAGTCATCCGAAAATGACACCAACCTATTGTAGAAGTCACGTGCTAGGAACTAATAGATTTCCTCTACAGTACCTCGCTGCTAGCATATCTAATAACGAATTCTTCGACGCAACTTTATATTCGGAATATGTGCTAACATTAGAAGGATGTTGGGGAAAAGTAGCACACCTTGCACGTGACTAAGATCTATATATTGGGCCTATTGACTTGCCTTACAAATCACATACCAACTATGTATTTAGAGTCTACGCACTGCTCTCTCCTTGAGCATCATTAAGAAAGAAGAAGAAAGAAAGCGAAAACTCTATTCATAGTTACCTATACTTGTCACGATATAACCCTGTCAAGGGGTTGTTTGATAGCTGGCTTACCCCTAATCCTTGCCGAGGGGGCGGGGCACCACTATAAGTCTATGGGCTGGTCCCTCTTCTATGAGATAACTTAGTATCAATACATTCAATAATCCTCATGTCCATGTGCTTCGCCTATAAAACTTGACAATACTTGTAGCAGCAATCGAGGACCACGATGAATAGTAATATAGATGTCCGAAATCGACACTATGGATTTGTTATGTGAATGCAATTATAGCCTAGTCAATTAAAATGACATTTGCACTTTGATTCGACAAGTTGTAAAGATGAACGCACACGAAATGTTAGGAACTCTATGAAGGAACATCATGAGTCCGAATATATTTGTACAAGCTATGCTGGGAGTCCATGAAGGCTACCTTTTTATTTTCAGGGTTACTATTCTAGGGTCCAATACAATTGCGTTCACAGCATGTAATTCAGACTTTGGATTTACCATTCCTTTAGGTTTCATTCATAGTTGTGTTCACAGGATTCATCCCAAAGCTAGGACTTCTGCATGTAACTGCATTTACACTCACTTGGACTAGCATCATTCAAAAACCTGGCTTTCAATTGCGTTCACAAACCGTCAGACTCATCCTTCCAACATGCAAAGGCCACGGATACGGCCCCTCAGCCAATACTACGTGATCCAGAGGGTTGATCGTCGTCGTAGACGTCATGAGCATCGACGCCAGAGTGGCAGATCGAGGATTCAAACCGGCTGTGCCGCCAGAGTATTCAGCTACGGGTGAGGCCGACGAAGGAGGGTCCGGGCAGGGGTAGAGAGAGCGCATGACGAGAGCAAGCGGCCGAGCCAGGGAGTGTTGGGAAAGAATTGAAGAGGAAGAAGGGCGAGAGGTCTTTTATACAGCTCGAACGCGGCGGCTGGCCCGTGCACGCGCCTTGCCCAATCCGAGGCCAGGGCAGGCCGCACGACTGAGATTACCTTATTAATCTTAGCTCCCACCGATATCCAGGTACGACAAATCGATGATTCGTGCGACTGTTTAGCGCCCTGTATTAGCGTGGATCCTAAAGGCGAACAGCGCGAAAGGACGGGAGTGAGGGAGATTGGCTGTTGAAGAAAGTCGTCGTCGCCTCCTCTCCTTCTTCCTCACTCTCATCCATCACCCTATTTCTCCTTCCCTCGGGATCGCCTCATTCCTTACCTAGGTATTCGGCTTCATTCCTTTAGCTGAATCACCGTCCACTCCTTCAGAGGGTCCTACAATAACGAATTTCTTGTCGCCTTACTCCTTGCGTAAGCTCTCCCGACTGGCCCATTCACCGCGATCCTACAGTACTTTCAACGCCTAGCAATATTATACCACATGGACTAACAGGAATGTGATGTTTAGTCAAGGCGACTGCAAATCGATACATTTTGATCAAGAAGTCACGATCGAGCGTTATCAAGCAAATCAAGTCGCAATGGACTCGATCAAGACCGTCATTTCCCGTGGGAACGCTCTGTTTGTCAGAGACTCCTCATCAACGCTCTCTCCAACTATTATCAACCTTGTCATCGCCCTTATGGTCTTAGTCATTATCGGGTTTATCTTTGGTGGTGGACTTTATCTCATCCGGAAACTGCGCAAAGCCCGCGTGGCGAAGAATGCCATCCTACCTACATACAACACCCCTAATCCCTCCAGGAATGTAGCCAACCACCGCCGCTTGACAATTACGACTGGTCAACACGGTGGACGCATTCCGAGCATCTATATTTACGACGAGAAATCCTCCTTGACCAGTAACTCTTCAAGCCCACCCTTGTCTCCCGAAAATGTACCTGAGATCCGCATCACCTTCCCAGATGAGCAGGACGAATTGGGGCGGCCAAAGAGTGGGCGTGTTGTTATCGTCAGAGTGGGAGAGCACGGCGTGGGATTGGAACCATTAAGGGACGAGCAGTTACCTGCATACGAGAAAGAGGCCAGCGAAAGATTCCATTCTATCGATATGGAACGTATTGGAGGGCTTAAGGAGAAGTCGTCTTGGTCATAATGACTACCTCTACTTTTCGATAAGCTGCGACTTACGCCAAAATTGCCGTAGCTGGAAATTATGAACTGTTATTGAATAGCGACATATTAGATGCATCAGATGGACACATGCCAGCCATTGGAAGGCAGTATATATTCATTCGAGTATTGGATTGGAGTACTTGGGCGGACATTCATGCTGTGTCATTGCAGTTTGGAAGTACAAGCGGTTCATCCTGCGTGCATTGCTTGCGAGTACTTATCTTCTTCTAAACTGTAATGTATTACAAGTAATTATTTGAGCTGATGGACATTCTACAAGAAGTGAATATACTGTGCCAATCTTGAACAAGATTTCAATACAAGTGAAATGCGCAAAGTTATAGCTCGTAGTGTTAATGGACAAGACTACTACATATAAGACCTCCGACGCAATTCGAAAATTGGGAAATTAGAAGACACATGTAGAGAGTGATTCGTGCCAGTGACATGTCGCGTCGTCGGCCAATCTCCAAAAAATATTCGCGAACATCAAAAGCACCTTTTCAACACTCGTGCACAACGCCTTCCCATCCACCAATGGCTCTTACATTACCACCACCTATTTTATTACCCCTAAAATTGCGGTGAGCACTATCTACCAGGCAAAATGCCGGCAAAGCCCGCCACACTTAAGAAAGAAGCGTCAGTCCCTTTCACGACGGATCCAGTTGGGAAGGCGGGAGACTCCAAGTCTATAGCAGCGCAATATGCGAAGGCGAAAGCTCTGAAGGAGAAGGAGGATGCTGCTGCCGCAGAGGAGAAAGCTGGTGCTATGGGGAAGGTGAATGGACAGGCCGCAGGACGAAACAAGGCAAAAGCTCCCATGACGGATTCAGAGAGGATCAATAAGAGAAAAGAGGGGTTGTTCAAGAAGACCTGGAACTCGAGCCTGGGATTTTTTGTGTGGTTGCTGTAAGTATTCTAATGGAGTGTGCTGCTTTAACCTAAAATGCAGGGAGACTTTACGCAGATGACTGATGGGAAAGATGTGAAGCTAATGGTCTCAATAATAGGTTCATTCATGCAATTGGCATATATTTCTTCACCAAAGGTTTCCTCCTCACGCGTCTTGTCTTAGAAGAGAAATCATCCTGCGCCGAACCACCGATAGAGCTACACAATGGCGGAGGCTTCATACCTGGCACGAACGAAGCAGGATGCTGGCACCCAAAGACGTTCGAGAAGGCTGTAGTTGTCATTGTGGATGCTTTGAGGTATGACTTCACGGTGCCCTACAATGGCACCGCATCTTCCGCCTTTCACAATTCCCTCCCATTTCTTTACGACACAGCAATCCGCGAACCGCACAATGCTTTCCTGCTCCCCTTCATTGCAGATCCTCCAACCACGACTTTGCAGCGCTTGAAAGGCCTCACAGCCGGCACGTTGCCAACATTCGTAGACGCCGGGTCAAATTTCGCAGGAACATCAATAGAGGAAGATAATTTGCTTATGCAGTTGAAGGATGCAGGAAGGCGGATAGTCCATCTAGGCGACGATACTTGGACTGCTCTCTTCCCAGGCTATTTCGAGCCGGAGATAAGTCGGGCATATGACAGCTTCAACGTGTGGGATTTACATACGGTCGACAACGGTGTGACAGAACATATCTTGCCGTTGCTGGGAAACGAGAAGAAGGGATTGTGGGACGTTATGTTTGCTCATTACCTTGGAGTGGATCATGCAGGACATAGATACGGTCCGGATCATCCTGCCATGACAGCGAAATTACAGCAAATGGATGGCGTGTTACGAGATATCGTTGCGGCCTTGGATGAGGACACACTGCTGGTGGTCATGGGCGATCACGGCATGGATAGCAAGGGCGATCATGGCGGCGAATCAGACGATGAGGTCCAGGCTGCTCTCTGGATGTACTCTAGGAAAGGAGTTTTTGGACGCACAAATCCGGATTTTGTGACACCACCACCAACGGCGAAGGAGCGGCCTCTTAGCCAGATAGATCTAGTCCCGACTTTGGCACTTCTTTTAGGCTTACCAATCCCCTTCAATAATCTGGGAAAGCCGATTGAAGAGGCGTTCGTAGGACGAAAGGGGGTTTCATGGGAGAATCTAGCGGCCGTAGCGAAGGTTGCGGCTGCAGCTATCAAGAGATATCAAGGTGCTTACTATATCGCGAGGGGTTTAGATGAGAGTACAGTAGAAGGGTCACCAATGATGCTATGGGACAAGGCACAAGCAGCCTTGGCAGCCACAGTTAGCAAGGAGGAGTCGTGGAAGGCTGGCTATGAAATGTTCACGGCATACCAGCAGGAGACTTTACGCATTTGTCGGAGTTTGTGGGCCAGATTCGATGTCCCAAGTATGATCCAAGGCATTGCTATTCTGAGTGGTGGCTTGCTGGTGTTAGTTATGTACGCTCGAGGCGTCGTAGATGATGATGATGCCGTTCTAGATGCGGAGCTTGATCGTGCAGAGAGACAACTTGAGCTTGAGGCTACCAAAAAAGGTTTGACAGTTGCTGATGAGGAGCCTGAGGATTTGACCCGATCAATTATTATGGGAGCATTTATTGGATCTGCTGCCGGTGGATCATTAGGTCTTACAGTGTCACTAATGTCTATCGAGGAATCAACACTCAACGGATCCCTTCTTGGAGCCGCAGTTGGAGGTCTACTTGGGGTGCTTGCTGCACAATTCGGGTCCTTGAAGCAATTCACAAGTCCATTTCCAAGCACCGTCTGGTCTTGGCTTGCCTTGATTTTTACTATCAGTCAATCTATTGGCTTTGCCTCAAACTCGTACACTATCTGGGAGGATTCCATTCTTCTTTTCTTCATATCCACGTTTGGCCTTCTTGCAGCAGTGGCGGCTCTCCGCCAGTCCACCATCAGCAACCGAACACTCGGCGTGTACCACTCACTTCTCTTCGTCCTCCTTGGCTGGATTGCCTCCTTCTCACGGTTATGTAGGGAAGAACAAATGCCCTACTGTCGATCAACATACTACGCTTCTTCTGCATCCTCTACCAGTGCACCA
>Ga0335072_10017046_pt1 | contig 10287 bp, 9 predicted proteins | sample Lox_Sample_21_FD_206725 | JGI IMG/M metagenome (GOLD analysis project Ga0335072, IMG submission 206725) | Soil microbial communities from Loxahatchee National Wildlife Refuge, Florida, United States - Lox_Sample_2.1 | ecosystem: Environmental > Terrestrial > Soil > Wetlands | place: USA: Florida...
TATGAAGCTGAAAAACACGCTAAGACACTTCATGGGCGAAGACCTCATCACCCATTTGGTGCTGGAGTACTACGATTAATTAGCCGTCATTCTGAGCGGGTCAGAGGTGACGTCGCGGTGGCGACGCTGTCGGATAAAGGGCGGCCGATGGAGATCAAAATGAGGCCGCGCTTGCGGCCCCAAAAAAGTGAACGTGACGCCCCTATTCGGCGAGGCGACGGTAGATCGAGGTGATCTGATTGAGCGCGAAGTAGCAAGCCTGATTCTTGCCCATAAGCCACGGGTTAGAACTCGCCATGTTCTGGTAGACGGATTTCGCCGCACGGATGATTTCGGCGTCCTTGAACGCCGTCGGCGGAGCGATGCGCCAGCCCTTGTCGGTCTTCTTTGCGAACGCCGCCAAGGACGCAATGATCGGGAAGATGATTCCGTCCGGCACCTCGACAATCTCTCGACCCTCCCGAGTGATCGAGCGGATTCCGGTACCGGCGAAGCCCTGATGGGACTTCCACTTTTCGTACAGGGCAAGCGCCTGCGGGGCGATGTCCAGATAGAACTGGTAAAGGTCCTTAGCCATCTTGTGGTCGGCATGCTTCGGCTCGTGCGCCTTAATGAAGATCTCTTGAAATTCTTTCAGGCACTTTGCCTTCATGCTGTAGGTATAGACCTTGTTCGGGTTGTCTGATTCGTTTGCCTTCGGCCACAGCTCTGCGGGGATAAGCGCTGTAATCACCTGTAACAACCGCTCCGTCTGCACATAATCCTCGGAGAGCTGCGTCTCTTTCTTCTGCAGCTTCGCAGCCGGGTCTTCCCTACGCAGCGCGCGCTGAAGCTCGTTGAGCTGTCCGCGGCGCCCGGCGATCGAGATGCTCGCGACGTCGTTCTGGAAATTGCGTGCGATCGATATCTCGCCAATCAGGTCCTCGTTGTCGGTGACGATCAGCTCGTATTTGATGTGGATTGGAGGCGCATCGGTGTCCTCTGCCTTAAGCCTTTCAAAGAAATCGCGGAGCACGCCCTGCGTTTGCGAACCGTTGATGATGCTCGGATTCACGAGACGGAGCACCTTCTTCTGCTCATCAACCTCGTGACGGTGCGCGACGATGACGACGCCACCGTTCAGAATCGAAAAGACCTCGGGCTTGCTCTCGAGCGTCTGCCGAATTTCCTTGTTGACTTGGGTTTCGCGCTTGCGCAGTTTGCCCTCGGCCTCAAGAAGATAATCGCGGACGTTCGCATCGGTGTCGAGTTCCAATACCGAGGTGACGGGTGCGTGGCCTGTGAAGACCTTGCGGTCGTTCTCAAGGTCTTCGGGGCAGCTGATGTTGCGGAAGGAGTGGTACGGAAAGGACACTACTACTGACTTCTTCATTTTGTTTCTCCTAAATCGCCACCTTGTTTTAGCTCCGGCCACTGGCCAGTGCAGATGAGCGACTTGCCAATAAGCTATCACAATCGAAGTTCGGGGCCGTCTGAAGTCGCCGCTGGGTTACCCGCTCGATTCGCGTAGCGCGCCTTAGCACCGTCGGCGCGGCAGCGCCCTTCTTGTTTGATCCTCCACCCCAGGGAGCAAAAGCGGCTCACTGGGCACCCCGGCCTGCGCGATGCGCGCGCCTCGAGGACGCACTCGCAGGATCGAACCCCAGCCCGCCGTTTCCCAAACGGAACGCTGAGGAACGCAACCCCGCATCCATGACAACCGTACCGTCCGCCCCGCCGAATCTTCTTGCATCGCTCCCACCACCGCGCCACACTTTCCACAGGCGTCTCCGAGGCATTCTCCCCAACGCCCGTCTCTCGCTCTTTGGCAATCGGACGGTCCCACGACCTCACGCCCGGCCCTCTCTTCGAGTCCGGCCTCTGCGAGCCCGGCTCCGGCGCTCTTGCGCAGGACCAGCCCCACTTCCGCTCCTCATCTTGAGATCACAAATTGTGATCTCAAGTCACGATGGTCGACACAGGCAGCATTCGTGCCCACCTCTACCCCGAACACGACCTCTTCATCCAGCCGATGAAGCTGAAAAACACGCTAAGACACTTCATGGGCGAAGACCTCATCACCCATTTGGTGCTGGAGTACTACGATTAATTCGCCGTCATTCTGAGATGAGCCGTGCAGCGGCGGAGTCGAAGAACCCGCGCGGGGTACGATTCCCTCTGACAAACCTGCCCGGTCCGTCATGACGAAAGTACCGTGCCCCCCGCCGATTCCTCTTGCATTGCTCCGTCCGGCGCGCGACCCTAAATACACGGGGAGAAGTGTCCCCACGAAGCTCCAGCAAGTTCCGACAGAAGGCTCGCCGACGCGAGCCTTTTCTCTTGGCCGCCGGAGAAAGGAGAGACCCTGCCGCAGCCATGCCCGCCGAATCCCGAAAAGGACAACGGAAAAGCCGAGGCGCAGGCACCCGGAAACCCTTCATGCCTGCCAAATGCCAGCCGCAACCCCACCATTTTCAGAGGCTTGCCGCATACCCAAATGGGCATTCTGGAAGAGCCGCAGAATCAAAGGTTTGCCACAGTCCCCCCCCAGGGGGGAGGGGGTGCCCCGCACCGACCCTAACGCTCCCCCGCCGGAATCACCGCCGCCAGCGAGTACGCATCCACGCCCTTGCCCAGCGCCTCCGACTTGTACCCCGCCGGGCCCGCGCAGCGCAGCTTCACCGTGTCCGCCAGCACCGCGATGTCCGGCGCCACCCGGCTCTTCGGCAACCCCCACGGCACGATGTCCCACGACTCATGTTGCTGCCCCATCGGGTTGAACCAGCCCGCGCCGAACTCAGCCGCCAAGCCGGCATCGTCGAACTCCAGCCCGCACGCCCGCGCGTTGTCGATCATCCACCGCAGCGTGATCTTCGACAGCTCGCACTCGTCGTAGCCGCCGCCCACATCCGAGTGCACCCCCGGAAACCACACCTGCGTCACCTGCGCATCGTTGGCCCGCGGGCTCCCGTCCGGATTGGTCCACAGGGTCGGCACGAACGGCGCCCGCCGCTCGTCGAGCGAGATCGCGTGGTACGCGCTCTGCACCTTCGCGCTCAGCGTCGTGTCCAGAAACCCGTACTGCTTCTGATCGAAGTCGCTGAACAGCTGTCCCGGAATCCCCAGCGCCCCCACCGTATCCCAGACGCCCACCATCCGGATGTTCACATCGGTCATCGCGTACTGCTGCGTCAGCTGCGCCTTCATCGCCGCCCGCGTCGCTGGAGCCGTCGTGCGATAGGCGTTGAAGATGCTCATCACCGTCTGGTTGTCGAGGTTCTTCGTCGGCACGCCGAACCCGGCGATCATGCCGCTCAGCGATCGCGCCGTGTACGCGCCACGGCTGAACCCGAACAGATAGATCTCATCGCCCGGATCCCACACGTACGCCAGAACCGTGTATCCGTCCTGGACCTTCTGAAACAGCCCGTCGCCCATCGTGCCGCCAAAGAAGTGCTCGAACGCGGTGCCATTGGTCCCGACACCGCTGTCGTAGTACTTCAGTTGCGAGTCGTCGTCGTTCAGCAGCAGGAACAGTTTGCGGACGTTGGTGTCCACCGGCATCGCCGCCGGACCGTGCGGCGTATTCCAGGTCCCATCCGCACACAGCACAATCCTCTTGCTCATGATTGGCTCCTTGTGAATGGCGACCAGTGTGCCTGAAAGGAGGCATTCCCTGCACCAGGAATCCGCGCCGGCAGCGCACTCCGGGACCCGCCTCGTTACCAGATCCCCATCGCGAACCTCAGTAGGACCAGCTGCAGTCGCGGGTAAAGTCGGTCGTGTCCGAGCGGACCCAGGCCTTGCCGCGTTTCTCGACTTCGAAGATGCCGCCGGAGCCGCAGAAGCCGCCGCAGTTCCGGATCACGGAGACCAGGGCATGCGTGTGCGAAGGGTCGAAGCCCGGCACGCCCAGGAAGCGGACGTGGCGGACATCCTTATAGGTCGAGCAGTGGGCCGACGTCGCGTCATGGGCCTGCAGACACGCCTGCGCCTGGGCCGTATCAGCGGGGGAGAGCACCGTATCACCCTGCGGGATCGTGAACTTCTGTTCCCAGAGATGGCTCTGCTGGTTAGCCGCGACGAAGGCGTGGTTCATCTCGTATTCGGTCGGCGTCGTGGGCTTGATGCAACTGCCGCCGACCTGGGGGATGTCGGTGCGTGATTCAGCAGCAAAGACCAGCGGTTCTTCGCTGGGCGCCTGATATAGGGCCGAGTAGACCTCGTAGGCATCGGCGGGGACAGGTCCGCCGCCCGGCTGGTTGAGTGGATTGCTTTGAGAGAGGTCGACGACCGACGGCTGACGCGGCGCGGGTGCCGGGCGGAGGCGCGGGACGAGCCGCACCACAAGAATGGCCACCGCGATGACGACGAGAACGAGGCGAAAGCCGAGCCGCGGGCTGATGCGCATCCACTACAGGTTACAAGGACGGGAAGTGGGTGCACCGCGTGGTCCCGACCCTTGCCGGGACCACGCGCATGCGGTTCTGGTCTACTGCGAGTTGCCCAGCGGGTTCTGAATGGGCGTAATAGTCCCAAACAGGCCATGGTTCTCATCGTCCAGGCCGGCGGTGAAATAGAGCGTCGTGGCCGGGCCGGAGCTTCCGCCGCTCCCGAAGGAAAGTCCCCACAGTCCGTTGATCGCGATGGGATTGTTGGTGGAGTCCTGAAGGAGGCCTTTGAACTCCCCCGTGACCGGATCGTAGACGGCGATGTTGCCGGAGCCAAACTGCCCTACGAGCAGGTCATGGCTGTAGACGCCGAAGTCGCCCGACGCCATCGCCAGGGCCCAGGGACCGTTGAGCCAGGGTCCGTGCTGCATGCGGCGCAGCAGAAACCCGAGGGGCGAAAAGACGTCGACGAAGCCAAGACCCGGCCCATCCACTTCATCATGCTTCTGATCGTCCTGTTTGGCCCAGGCGACGTAGAGTTCGCCGCCGATGTTCTGGACGTTGAAAGGCGCATAGCCGGCAGGAATCCACTCGTCCCGAAAGAGATGCTCCATCGAGGGGACGTGGTGGAAGGAGGAATCGTAGACCTGGATGCGGCCCTTCCGAAAATCGGCAACGTACAGGAAGGTGGAGTTGCCGAAGTGCGGCAGCCAGACCGTGGCCAGGGCGGCTCCCTTAAAGACGGAGGCGCTTTTGGTATTGACCGTGATCACTGCACTGGTGCCGCCGTTCCAGCCCGAAATGGTTCCGTCCTCAGTCACGAACATGAAGGACGCAGGATTGCCGTTGGGGAGCACGAATCCGGTGGTGCTGTTGTGCAAGGTGCCGGTGGGGGTGCCCGTAGGGCTCATCGTGGGATCGCCGGTGGGGACGGTGACCACCAAACTGGCAGCCGTGCCGGTCCCGGAGTAGAGCGTGGAGAGGCCGGTGCCGTTATCGGAGATCCACCACGGGCTGGTGGAGCTGCGGGACATGCCCCAGGGGTTGACGAGATTGGTATCGGTGGCCGCAGCGACGCCCGACTCGTCCGAGACAAGGTTAGTCACCATATATTGTTGGGCCTGGGAATGAGGGGCGAGCGCGCCAAGCGCGAGAACCAGGGCTGCGCAGAGCAAGGTTGGTTTCGGCTGCATGGATTCCTCCTGGCCGGCAGAGAAAATGGGAGTTCCGCCGCCACGGGAACAGTAGCGAGCCGCCACCACAACCGTTGTCAGCACATTGTCATTCGATTGTCAGCGGCGTGCCATGGGGGGAGAAGCCATGGCCAGGCTCGGCGTGGTTTGTTTCGCCGGCGCGGGGCGGACATCCTTGAGAAGACGCCGGGAATGCAGGCGGTTGTAGCGCAGAGGGTGTGAAAGAGGCTGCGGTCCAGGGTTTGTGCGCGAATCCGGCATGCGGAAGGATCTGGCACGTCCTCGCGGAGATCTGTTTGTCGCCGATAACAAGTAGAGGAGACCCCTGGTCGGGAGCCAGACGAGGATGGCGGCATTAGATGTGGTGGAGCAGGAGATCGAGCGCCTGGAGGGTTATCTGGACCGGGCGATGGCAGAAGTCTTCGAGAAGATGATGGGCCTCGCATGCCTGCCCGCAGGTGACGCCGAACCGGCAGACGGGGAGACGGTGGCGGCGCTGATCGGGCTGGCCGGTGCCCTGGCCGGCACGGTGGTGGTGCAGTGCGGACGCGCGGGAGCGATGCGGGCGTGTGGCGGCCTGACAGGTCTCGAATCCACCGAAGTGGACGAAACGGTGCGGGACGCGATCGGCGAGGTGGCGAACATGGTGGCGGGCGCCTGGAAGGGGTACGATCCTGAGTTGACCTCGCGGTGCCTGCTGTCGACGCCGACCGTCGTGGTGGGGAAAAAGTACGAGGTCTTCAGTCGGCGAGCGCTGATCCGGATCGATCGAAACTACCGTTTTAAAGACCACCTGTGCACCGTGACCATCTCCTGCCAGCGGATGGGGTGAAGAACCTCGAATACGCTTCGTGAAATCGTGATGTTGGTTGCGGAGAGTGGTCGAGCACGCTTATGAGTCCGGCTTCCCCCGAGAGCCACCCGACACCGGTTTTAATTCCACAATCTCCGCGTTAGCCACGGCCTTCTCCACGGTGACGATCGCGACGGTTACAGGCAGCGAAAACCGCCGCGGTCCCGCACTGCCGGGGTTCAAATACAGCACGCCATTCTTTCTCTCGATCCCTGGCTTGTGCGAATGCCCGCTGATCACCATGCCAATCCCCGCCGATGCCGGATCCAGATCCAGCGACTGGACGTCGTGCAGCAGATAGAACGTGGTACCCGCCAGTTCCAGCATCTCTGTGGCCGGCAACTGCGCGCATGCCCCCGTGCGATCGATATTTCCCCGGATTGCGGTTAACGGCGCAATCCTGCGGAGTTCCACGAGAATCTCCGGATTTCCCACATCGCCGGCATGGAGGATGTGCTCCGTGCCCGCCAGCGCTGCGATCACCTCTGGGCGAAGCAAACCGTGCGTATCCGAGATCACGCCAATCCGCATCCCGCCATTATCGACTCGCAGTTGCATGGCGCGCAGCGCGATTGCCCGGTCTGACCAAGCCGCGAGACACGAGTTGCGCGCGTCGAAAGGGCTTGGACGGCGGTCCCCTTGACAGCTTAGGAGAACGGCGCTACTCTCCTAATTGAATTAGGAGGACCCATGCCCGAATCGGCCCAGATTCTCCCCGGCACCCTCGATCTTCTCATTCTCAAAGCGGTCTCGCTTGGCCCCCTCCATGGCTACGGCATCCTCCTGCGCATCGGGCAGATTTCCGGCAGCGCTCTCCTCATCGAGCAGGGCGCGCTGTATCCGGCGCTCTTCCGCCTCGTCCGCCAGGGCCTGCTCAAAGCCAGTTGGGGCACTTCGGACAACAATCGCCGCGCCAAGTTCTACGAGCTCACCGTCGCCGGCCGCAAGCGTTTCCGCGAAGAAACCGAGGACTGGAACCGCCTCGCAGCCGCGATGTCTTCGGCGCTCGCTGCGCAACCCGAAGAGGCATGAGATGAACCCGCACGACCGGTTTTGCTTCTCGCCCCTGGCCTGGCTTCGCTCCATCGCCGCAAAGTTCCTTCATCCAATTCAGGCCGCCGACGACCTTGAGGAGGAACTTCGCGCGCACATCCAGTGCCGGGCCGACGACCTCGAGCGCTCCGGCCTCCCGCGAGCCGAAGCCGAACGTCGCGCCCGCATCGAATTCGGCGGCTATCAGAAATTCCGCGAGCAGAGCCACGAGGCCCTCGGTGCGCACTTCCTGGAAATCTTCTTCGCCGACCTCCGCTTCGCCCTGCGCGTCCTGCGCAAATCTCCAGGCTTCACCTTCGCTGCCGTCGCCACACTCACCCTCGCCATCGGCGCCAACGCCGTCGTCTTCGGGCTGATGGATGGCCTCATCCTGCGCCCGCTGAACGTTCCTCACGCCCAGGATCTCTACGGCACCGTGTATGGCGCCGACACCGGCTTCCAGTCCTACCAGAACTACCTGGATCTGCGCGACCGCAACCACTCTTTCGAAGATCTCGCCGCCTGGAAGATGGTTTTCACCGGCATGGACACCGGCGGCGACCCGCGCAGCGCCAATGGCTACGCTGTTACGGGCAACTACTTCAGCGTGCTCCGCCTCCAGCCGTCTCTGGGCCGCTTCTTCTCGCCCACCGATGAGCGCGGGCCCAACAGCGCCCCTTATATCGTTCTCGCGCATACCTACTGGCACACCCGGTTCCACGACGACCCCGGCGTGATCGGCCGCGTCGTCCAGCTGGACAAACATCCCTTCACCATCATCGGGGTGGCCCCGCCTGCGTTTCATGGCACCCTGATGTTCATCTCGCCTGACTTCTTCATGCCCATCGTCAATCAGGCTCAGGTGGACGGTGAGGATCTCCTCCACGACCGCGGCACGATCCAGGCCATCTTTGAAACCACGGGCCACCTGAAACCCGGCATTACCCCCGAACAGGCCAGTACAGACGTCAACGCGGTTGGGGCATGGCTCGCAAAAACCTACCCCAAAGAATGCGGTCAGAAGCATTTCGTGGTTGGGCGCACCGGCCTCACCTCTTTTGCGACTCCGGCAAAGGAGTTCATCGGCGGTCTCATGTTGCTTGCTGGCCTCATCCTGCTCGCCGCCTGCGCTAACCTCGGAGGCCTCTTCGCTGCCCGTGCCGCCGACCGCTCTCGGGAACTCGCCCTGCGGCTCGCCCTCGGCTCCAGCCGCCAGCGCATCGTTCGCGGCCTGCTCACCGAAGCCATGATTATTGCAGTGTGCGGTGGTGTCACCGGACTCGCCGCCAGTATCTTCCTGCTTCGCCGCATCGCGGTGTGGCAACCCTTCGGCGGCGCACCCCTCACCCTGCCCGTCACGCCGGGCCCTGCTGTGATCCTCATCGCTCTCGCGCTCGCCGTCGTCAGCGCCTTCCTTTTCGGCATGGTTCCTGTGCGGCAGGTCCTTCGCACCAGCCCCTACGAAGTCGTCAAGGCGGGATCGAGCGCCCGCGTCGGACGTCGCGTTACCCTGCGCGACGTCCTGCTGGTCGTGCAAATCGCCATCTGCGCCGTGCTCGTCACCTCTTCGCTGGTGGCCATCCGCGGTCTGATGCGCTCGCTCCATGGCCGGATCGGCATCAACCCGCACAACACCATGGTCGTCATCGCCAACCTCTCGCAGTCCGGCTACACGATCGATCAGGTCCCGGCTATGCAGAAGCGCCTGATCGCCGCAATGCAGTCCATCCCGGGCGTCGAGCGCGTTGGTTCGGTCAACAACTACCCGCCGCTGGTCTACACCGCCGCTTTCCGCACGAATATTTTCAAAGAGAACGCTACGGACCTTCGCCCCGCCAGCGCCGCCGCGAATCCCTTTCGCTACGAGGTCTCGCCGGACTACTTCGCCGCCGCCGGCACCGCCTTCCTCAGCGGCCGCGACCTGAACTGGCATGACGACAAGGAGGCGCCCGCCGTCGCAGTTGTAAATCGCCAGTTCGCCCTCGGCATGTTCGGCTCCGTCAACGCCGCCCTTGGCCGCTACTACAAGCTGCTCGATGGCACCCGCGTCCAGATCGTCGGAATTGTCGAAGACGGTAAATACCTCGGCCTCACCGACAACGACGTGCCTGCCATGTTTCTCTCCGCGCAGCAATATCCGGCCATCCAGATCTCGATAGTCGCGCGCTCGCCCCGTGATCCGCAGCAACTCACCACCGCGATCCGCGGCAGACTCCGCAGCATCGATACAGGTCTCCTCACCCAGGTCGACACCTGGAGCAATCTCCTCAACGTCGTCCTGTTTCCGGCGCGCGCCGCCACCATGACGCTTGGCGTCCTTGGCATCATGGGCGCGATGCTCTCCGTCACGGGCATTTTCGGGATGGCCGCTTACTCCGTTAGCCGTCGCCTCCGCGAGCTCGGCATCCGCATCGCTCTGGGGGCGCAGAGCAGGGAAGTCCTCGAGGCCGCGCTCGGCCGCGCCCTCAAACTGCTTGCCATTGGCTCTCTCGCAGGACTCATCCTCGGCATCCTGGCCAGCCGCGTCCTTGCTTCAATCGTCTACCAGGCCACTTCGCGCGACCCCCTCGTCCTCTGTGGCGTTGTCCTTGCCATGGCGCTGCTCGGTCTGATCGCGACATGGATCCCAGCCCAGCGCGCATTGTCGCTCGACCCGCTTGTTCTTCTGCGGGAAGAATGAACTCGGCGCAGAAAACTCACTCCGCTCGCAATGCCTGCATGGGGTCGACGGAGGCCGCACGCCGCGCAGGCAGATAACTCGCCAGCATCGCGACGGTCGCCATCAACACGCACGCCCCCGCCAACGTGACCGGATCCGCCGGTTTAACTCCGAACAACT
>Ga0335072_10017047_pt1 | contig 10287 bp, 10 predicted proteins | sample Lox_Sample_21_FD_206725 | JGI IMG/M metagenome (GOLD analysis project Ga0335072, IMG submission 206725) | Soil microbial communities from Loxahatchee National Wildlife Refuge, Florida, United States - Lox_Sample_2.1 | ecosystem: Environmental > Terrestrial > Soil > Wetlands | place: USA...
ACGGAGGGTAGAAAACCAGCGGGCAATCGCTTCATGCCGTGACCCCAAAGTGGTTATATTACTTTGCTTCAAAGTGGTTATTTCTGCATACCACTCGCGGGCTTAATTTACGCCTCAAGCGGTCAAACCGCCAGGAGGCAACGTTCATGACATCGCTCTGGCCAACCTCGCTTCGCTGTACACATCAACACGTTGGAACAACGCGCCGCCCCGCACTTGCACAACCTTCGGATAGCGCCACGCACGCGCATCGTCGAGGCTTGCGCAATGTTATGGCTCATCGGATACGGACGGATTCATGAATGCGAGGCGGCGCGCCGGACTCTTCTCTCTGCTGTGCATGCTTGGCTGCCTAACCCAGTCAATCCCCGCATTCGCGCAAACAGAACCGGCGCCGCCGCCCGCTCCTGTCACGCAACAGTCGATGAGCGATGCGTGGTGGACCGGCCCGATGCTGGCCAATTCCGCCGAAACGCTGCCCCCGGGACATTTCCTGTTCGAACCGTATATCTACGACATACGCAGCCCGCACAACGACAGCTTCGGTTCGCGCTCTTACCTTCTTTACGGCCTCGTCAATCGCCTTTCCGTGGGCGTGATTCCTGTTTTCGGCTACAACAAAGTAAGCAACGGTCCGAACAGTTCCGGCATTGGCGTCGGTGACATCACCGTACAAGCGCAATATCGGCTCACCGAATTTCAGCAAGGCAGTTGGATACCGACAACGGCGATTCAATGGCAGGAAACACTGCCTACCGGCAAATACGATCAACTCGGCCATCGGCCCAGCGACGGGCTCGGCGGCGGCACCTATACCACGACTGTCGCCGTTAATTCGCAGACGTATTTCTGGCTGCCGAACGGCCGCATTCTCCGCATGCGCTTCAATGTGTCCGAATCCTTTTCGCAGCGCGCTCACGTCAAAGGCGTGAGCGTATACGGTACGGACGACGCATTCCGCGGCTACGTGAAACCCGGCAACGGTTTCTTTGCGGACCTCGCTTTCGAATACAGCCTTACCGAGCGATGGGTGTTGGCGACCGACCTTACTTACAGCCGCAACGGTAATACGCGTGTCACAGGCTTGGACTTCGTGGACCCGAGCAATGTGCCGTTCCCACAAAACGTTCTCGTCAACTCCGGCACAAGTACATCGTTCGGTGTGGCCCCGGCGATCGAATACAGCTGGACGTCGGCTATCGGTGTATTGCTTGGTACGCGTATTATCTTTGGCGGACATAACACCATCGGCACCGTAACGCCCGCCATCGCCGTCAACTACGTCTATTGAGGTGGATGGTAACCGCCCCATGGGAGAACCATCGATGAAAACCCAAGCTTTCTTCGCCGCCGTTCTGACATGCACGATGCTTGCCGGCACACCGGTGAAAGTCGCCGCGCAAGACGTGCCTGCGTACATCGCCGCTGCGGTCGCGGACCCCGCGCGTCCCGCCGATGAAAAGGCGCAAGACCTCAATCGCAAGCCCGCCGAAGTACTGGCGTTTGCCGGCATCAAGCCGGGCGACAAGGTGGTGGATTTAATGCCGGGTTCGGGCTACTACACGCGCATCTTCAGCAAGATCGTCGGGCCCAAAGGTGTGGTGTATGCGCTGCAACCCACGGAAATGGACAAAGTAGCGCCGCAACGATTGAAGGCTTTGCGGAGTTTTGCGGGAACCAAAGATTACCCGAACGTCGTGATTCTGGTGCAGCCCATCGCGTCCATGCAGCTGCCAAAGGGCGTGGATATGATCTGGACGTCGCAAAACTATCACGACCTGCACGATCCCTTTATGGGAACGCCGGATATGGCCAAGCTCAACAAAGCCATCTACGGCGCGCTCAAATCCGGCGGCGCTTATGTCGTGCTGGATCATGCCGCCGCGGCAGGCACGGGTACGTCGCAGACCAATACGCTTCATCGCATCGACCCCGCCGCGGTAAAAGCGGAAGTCACCGCGGCAGGCTTTGAATTCGCGGGCGAAAGCGATGCGTTGCGCAATCCGTCGGACGATCACACGCTCGCCATTTTCAACAAGGCGATCAAGGGTAAGACGGATAAGTTCGTTTACAAATTCCGCAAACCGTAATGGTTTGGCCGTTGCTTTAAGGGGCGAGCGCCAATGCGGTAAGCCGGTCGAGCTCGGTTTCGTCGAAGCCTGCGCGCAAGCGCGCAGGCCGATTGAAGGGACCGCGCAGATTGCGCCCCATGTAGTCGCGTACCAGATCGAGAAACGTCTCGCGCGGATCCAGGCTGTCGCGCTGGCAACACCAGTGGAACCAGCGCGTGCCGGCGGCAACGTGAGCGACTTCTTCGCGCAAGATCACTTCCAAAATGGCGATCGTGCGTTCATCGTCCACGCCATGCAGGCGTTCGATCATGCCGGGGGTCACGTCCAGGCCACGCGCTTCCAGCACGCGCGGCACCAAAGCCATGCGTGCCGTATCGTGATGCGCGGTTTTCTCGGCCATTTCCCACAAGCCGTTGTGTGCGTCGAAATCGCCGTAGGCATGCCCCAATTCGGCGAGCCGATCCGACAGCAACGCGAAATGACGCGCTTCATCGTTCGCGCAGCTCGCCCAATCGCGGTAATAGTCGGCTGGCATGCCGCGAAAGCGGTAAACCGCATCCCAGGCCAGATTGATCGCGTTGAATTCGATATGCGCCACCGCATGCACGAGCGCGGCTCGCCCTTCTGGTGTGCCAAGGCCGCGATGAGGAACCAGGCGTTGCGGAACTAAAGTAGGGCGCAACGGCCGCCCGGGAGCGACGATGGGTTCAGGCGGCGGCGAAGCGGCATCGGCGCGCAATTGGCCGGACACGTGCGCCTCCCACGCCGCCTGCGTCAGGCGAAGTTTCTCCGCAGGATCGGTTGCCTCAAGGCAACGTTTGGCGGCGGCGTGGAGGTCGGTCATGCATGTTCGATCCTTCTCTCTTCCAGCAGAGAAGGATCGCCGCCGTCACGCGCTGCGACGTGCGGCTTTGGCATCGTCCGAACGCAGCATTTCGATCTGCTGCAGATATTGCTGATCCAGACCGGTAACGTATTCGCCGGAGAAGCACGACGTGTCGAAATGCTTCAGGCTTTCGTTGCCATCCTGCACTGCCCAGATCAGATCTTGCAGATCCTGGTAGATCAGCCAGTCGGCGCCGAGCATCTTCTCCACTTCGGGAATCGTATGGCCTGCGGCCACCAGCTCGGCGGCGGCGGGCATGTCGATGCCGTACACATTCGGATAACGCACCGGCGGCGCGGCGGAGGCGAAGTACACGTTCTTGGCGCCGGCGTCGCGCGCCATCTGAATGATCTGACGCGATGTCGTGCCGCGCACGATGGAGTCATCCACCAGCAGCACGTTTTTCTTGCGAAATTCCAATTCCACCGGATTGAGCTTGCGGCGCACGGATTTCACGCGCTCGCCCTGCCCCGGCATGATGAAGGTGCGGCCGATATAGCGATTCTTTACGAAGCCTTCGCGGAACGGCACGCCGAGCATTTCGGCGAGGGCGCTAGCGGCCGTGCGTGCGGTGTCGGGAATCGGAATCACCGCGTCGATGCCGTGATCCGGGCGCTCGCGCAAGATTTTCTCGGCAAGCTTTTGGCCCATGCGCAAACGCGCTTTGTAGACCGAGACGTTCTCGATCATCGAATCGGGGCGCGCCAGATATACGTATTCAAAGATGCATGGCGCGTGCACGGCGCCATCGGCGCACATACGCGTATGCAGCTGACCGTCGTTGGTGATGAACACCGCCTCGCCCGGCGCCACGTCGCGCAGGCGCTTGAAGCCCAGCACATCCAACGCCACCGATTCGGATGCCAGCGCGTACTCGCGCCCCTCCGCCGTAACGCGCTCGCCCAATACCAGCGGACGAATGCCGTTCGGATCGCGAAAGCCCAGCAACCCGTAGCCAAGCAGCAGCGCCAGGCAAGCGTAGCCACCACGCGCACGCGCGTGCATCCCTGCCACGGCCTTGAAAATGTGATCCGGCGTCAGCGCCATGCGGTCCTGAATCTGCAACTCGTGCGCCAGCACATTGAGCAGCACTTCGGAATCCGAATCGGTGTTGATGTGGCGGCGATCGTCTTCGAACATCTCGCGCCGCAGCGTTTCGGTGTTGACCAGGTTGCCGTTATGCGCGAAGGCAATGCCATAGGGCGAGTTCACGTAGAACGGCTGTGCTTCGGTGGAACCTTCCGATCCCGCCGTGGGATAGCGGCAGTGGCCGATGCCCACGCGGCCGCGCAGCCGGCTCATCGACGATTGATGGAAGACATCGCGCACGAGGCCGTTTTCCTTGTGCAGCCGTAACCGCGCACCGTCCACCGTGGCGATACCGGCCGCATCCTGCCCGCGATGCTGCAAGACGGTGAGGCCGTCATAGAGCGCCGATGCCACCTCGGTGGTACCGACTATGCCAATGATTCCGCACATGGTGCTGCTACCCGTTAGTGTGATGCGTTGTATCGGCCGCGCTCGAAGCTGCAGCCGGAGAAGTGAAGCCGTGCGCCGGCAGATGGTCTGGCAAATGCGAAGAGAGATTCTCCGGACGCAAATGCTCGCGCACATTCGGCGGCATTTCGTGTTCCAGCCAGGCCGCCATGTTCTTGAATTGCGGCAGCAAGGTGGACTGCTGCCACTGCGGTTCGTGCGCGAACGTCGTCAAATTGACCAGAAATACCACCAGCGTCACCAGCAAAATGCCGCGTGCGAAACCGAAAATCATGCCGAGCAGACGATCCGTGCCGCCCAGTCCCGTGCTATCCACCAACGCTCCAAGTGCAAAGCGCAGCAAAGCGCCGACGATCAGCACGGCGATGAAGCAAAGGCCGTAGCCCACCACGATCCGCAAAATCGGCGTTTCGATGGATCGCTCGAAATGTGCCGACACCGCCGGACCGTACGTCCAAGCCACCCAGAAGGCGGCGATCCAGGTTGCCAGCGCCAGCACCTCTGATATGAGGCCGCGCCACAAGCCCACAAGGACCGAAAGTGCCAGCACCGCGATGATGATGAGGTCGATCGCGTTCATAGCGTCGTGTCCCGCCCGTTAGTTTCGTTCAGTTAGCGCTGACGACATTGCCGTCGAGGCCGAGCTTGGCCTTGATCTGATCGCGCAACGACACCGCGTCACTACGTTGGGTCTGCGGACCGGCGCGAACGCGCCACAACTGCCGGCCCCCGGCATTGACCGAATCCACGAAACCGTCGAAACCGTTGGCGCGCAGCTTGTCGCGCAAGGCCATCGCATCCGACTGACTTCCCATGGCCGCCACTTGCACGGCCCAGGCGCCAGCGCGAACCGGCGTGCCTGCGGCGGGCGGTGGCGTATCGCCCTGCGGGGTGCTTGCGCCGCTTTCCAGGCGGGCCGGAATGCCGGGCACGGTCTGGGCAATCTTCAACCGTGCGGCCTCAGCCTGGGCTCGGGTTTGGAACGGCCCGGCACTGACCAAAGTCAGTGTTTTGCCGGCCCGCTGAATCGGCTCGCTGCGCACCGGATAACCCATCGCGCGCACCTTCTGCATCAAACGGTTGGCGCCCGACACCGCATAGGCGCTGAGATTGACCGAATAGGCACCCTGTGCCGCCGTGCGGCGGGCGGCGGCGCTACGGCAGGTTGCCTTGCTACCGCGGTTTTCGGCGGCAGGGCGGGGATCGCCGGCTGCTGCTCAGGGGTGGAAATCACCGGTGCCGTGGAGCTGCTTCCGGCCGGCTGAGCGGAATTGGCAGCCGTGTTCACGGGCGCCATGCCCTGCGCACTGGGAGCCGACGTCGTTGCCGGCGCCACACTGGCCGCCGGGGCCGCGCCTTGACCGGAAAGGCTGACCGTCTTGGTTTGCAGATCGCGATCGGGTGCCGGGGGAATGGCCAAACTTACCGATTGGTCGGTCGTGGTCGAGGGGGGCTTGCTTGAGAAGAACATCGGCACGAACAGGATGGCCAGCGCAACGAGTACGGCAGCTCCCAAAAGGCGTGTGTTCAAGATGGACTCCAGACAACCAGCTTGTGCGTGACGCGGCGGATTATACCCGCCCATGGCACAGGGATGTTCTGTTGCTTTTGCTGGTTTATCGGCCAGTGTCCGTCAGGACCGCCGCCGCGACGAAAAACGAACCGAACGCAAGAATCCGTTCTCCGCGCCGGGCCGCGGTGCGCGCGGCAGCCAACGCTTGATGCACCGAATCGTACGTATCGAAGCCGGCGCGCGGCAAAACTTGGTGCAACACGCCCGCCAGCACGGCGGACGGAAGCCCGCGCGGCGTATCGCCATCGAGACTCGCCAGGTACCAGTGCGCAACACGCGATCCCAGTGCCGTCATCACGCCGCCGACATCCTTATCGGACAAAGCGCCATAGACCGCATGAACGCGCCCACTGGGCTGCGCATCCAACCATTCCGCCAAGGCCCGTGCCGCCTGCGGGTTGTGGCCGACATCCACGATCAACGCCGGATCGCCACCGAGCGACTGCAAGCGTGCCGGCGCGCGCGGAAACTGCATGCCCAACGCGGCGATCCGCTGCAATTCCAGCGCATTGACCACATGCAGCGCATGCAACACGGCAATCGCCGCCGATGCGTTTGCGTATTGCACCGGCGCCGCCAGTTCGGGGGCGGGCAGATCCAGCACCGTGCCGTCGCGGTGATGCCAGCGCCAGCGGCGAACCGCGCGTTCGACGTAAAAATCGCGCCCTGCCCGTTCGATATGGGCGCCTTGCGCCGTAAGCGCCTCCAGCAATCCCTTAGGCGGATCGGATTCGCCCACGATGGCAGGACGATCGCGCCGCGCTATCCCCGCTTTTTCGCGACCTATACTGTCGCGGTCGGGCCCCAGCCATTCCACGTGATCGAGATCGACACTGGTAATGATCGTGGCGTTCGCATCCATGATGTTGACGGCATCGAGACGGCCGCCGAGTCCCACTTCCAGCACCGCGACATCCAAGCCCGCGCGCGCGAACAGGTCGAACGCCGCCAGGGTGCCGAACTCGAAATACGTAAGCGAAATTTCCGCGCGCGCCAGCTCGATGCGCTCAAAACTTTCGACCAGCATCGCGTCGTCGGCGTCCACCCCGGCGATGCGAATGCGCTCGTTGTATCGAATGAGATGCGGCGAGGTGTAACACCCTACGCGCTGCCCCGCTGCCGCCAGCATGGCTTCGAGGAACGCCACGGTCGATCCCTTGCCGTTAGTGCCCCCAACGGTGATCACCCGCTTGGCGATGGAGGGCGCGCCCATGCGTTGCCACACGGCGCGTACCCGCTCCAGCCCCAAGTCCACGCCGATCGCGTGAATGCGCTGCTGATAATCCAACCATTCGTCGAGGGTGCGAGGCTTCACGCGTTACTCCTGCTCTGAGCCCGCGCAACATAAACGCACTAGCGCAATCGCACAATCCTCTTTTATCGAGCGTGATTAAAAGAGATGGATCCCGCTTGCGTGCAGGGCCCAATACATGCCGAATGCCGTCCAGAACATACGCTTCAATGCTTTCCCCGCCAGCCAGGCCGCCAACAGGCCCAACAGCCAGGGCATGTACTTGTCCAACGTGCTACGCGTGTCGTTTACGGTTTGCATGACGTGTCCTCCCGCACCGCTCTGGTGCGGGGAAAATCATCCTCCCGGGCCGTATTCCCGGGCAGATTCCTGCGTCATCCTTTGAACCTGACAAGCGTCATGCGCCCTTGTCGAGTAAGGGCTTCAACAGATCCAACGGCAACGGAAACACGATCGTGCTGGATTGGCCGCTGTTGGACATGCTCGCCAACGTTTGCAGATAACGCAGCTGCAAAGCCTGCGGTTGCTGCGCCAGCATCGCCGCGGCGTCGCGCAGCTTTTCCGACGCCTGCAGTTCGCCGTCAGCATGAATCACTTTCGCACGGCGTTCGCGTTCGGCCTCGGCCTGACGGGCGATGGCGCGGACCATGGTTTCGTTGAGATCCACATCTTTGATTTCGACGTTCGTGATTTTGATGCCCCACGGATCGGTCGCTTCGTCGAGAATCTGCTGCAGGCTGTGATTGATGGAATCGCGCTGCGAAAGAATTTCATCCAATTCGTGCTGCCCGAGTACCGAACGCAGACGCGTTTGCGACAGTTGGCTGGTGGCTTGGTAAAAATCCTGCACTTTCAGCACCGATTTGTCGGGCTCCATCACGCGAAAATACACCACGGCGTTAACACGTACCGATACGTTGTCGTGAGAAATCACGTCCTGAGGCGGCACATCCATCACTGATACGCGCAGGTCCACGCGTATCATGCGCTGCACGATCGGGACCAGAACGACCAGGCCAGGCCCTTTGGTGCCTGTGTAGCGCCCGAGCGTCAGCACGACGCCACGCTGGTATTCCGGCAACACCTTGATCGACGACGACAGCAACGCGATCACAAAGATCACGATAACGCCCGCAAAACCGATCATGAAGATTCTCCTTCGCCTGTACGCATGGCAGACACCCTCAACAATAATCCTTGGCGATCGACCACCTGTATGCGCGCGCCGGCGGGAAGCGCCACCGCGCTTTGCACACGCCAACGTTCGCCACCGAAGCGTGCCCAGCCTTCGCCGCCCGCCGCAACGGCCTGTAGAAGCTCGCCCGTGTCTTGCAGCATCTCATCGTCACCGTTGAAGGCACGCGCGCGCCGCGCACGCATCACCAGCCGCAACAACAACGCCAGTATCACGATGCCGCAAAATCCGATGCCGGCGATCACGCCGAGGTTCACCGCATAACCGGGCACCCCGGTACGAAAGAGCATGATCGAACCCAGCATGAAGGCGATCACTCCCCCGATACCGAGCACCCCCGCCGTCGGAATAAACACTTCCGCCAGCAATAGCGCGACGCCCAGCGCCATAAGCGCCAGTCCCGCATAACTCACAGGCAGCAGTTGCAGCGCGTACAAGCCGATCAGCAGACAGATACCACCCGTCACGCCCGGATAAAACGAACCCGGATGAAACGCCTCCAGAATCAAGCCGTACATGCCCACCAGAAGCAGCACGTAGGCGATGGTCGGATTCGTGATGATGCCGAGAAAGCGCGCGCGCGCATCGGGCGGGTAATCGCGCAAAGGCAGTCCGCGCAAAACGAGGGTGATCGTCTTGCCGCTCACATGCACGCTGCGGCCGTCGGCTTGGGCGAGCAGCGCCCCGGTATCTGCCGCAACGAAATCGACAACGTGCTGTTGAACCGCCTCGCTCGCTGTCAATGTGGCCGCACCCCTAACGGCTTGTTCCGCCCATATCGCATTGCGTCCGTGCATCTGCGCGAGCGAACGGATGGTGGCAATCGCGTCGTTGAGCACTTTGTTGCTTTCCGCATCGGCGGCATCGTGCGCGCCTGTCTTGTCGCTCGATTTACCGGACGACGGACCATCGTTACCCAAAGGCGGCGGCATGGGCGTCGCGCCTCCGATGTCCACCGGCGTGGCCGCACCCACATGCGTAGCGGGCGCCATCGCCGCAATAGGACACGCATACAAGATGTACGTGCCCGCCGATGCGGCGCGCGCACCGCTTGGGGCGACATAACCCAGTACCGGTATTTTCGCCGCAAGAATGCCGGCGATGATGTCGCGCATCGACTCCAGCAATCCACCCGGCGTATCCATCTGCAGCACGATGGCTTTCGCGCCGTCGTCGGTCGCGCGCTTTATGGCGTTATCGACGTATTCGGCAGCCGCCGGACCAATGGGACCGGTCAATTCAATGCGTGCGACAAAGGCTTCATCGGCGGGCGCTTCAGCCGTCGCGCGTGTCCATGCAAGCGTCAGCAACGCGCTTAAAGCGGCTCCCAGGACGATCCATCCTTTCCGTGACATGACATTGGCCTCCCGGCCGACATGCTCACCACATAGCCGTCGCGTGCGGCGGCGGCAGTAGGAATATTACGCTGATGCGCTCCGCCTCGCTTGCGTGGAATGTTTCCTTGCCGAAACCTCATCCCGGCGAAGGCCGGGATACAGTCAAATACGGCATGCGAAGCACACGACATTTATTCGGCGTGCTTCCCACAACATATTAAAACTGGATCCCGGCCTTCGCCGGGATGACGGTGAGGCGGATGGATACGTGTCGCTCGTGCGCTTACTTTATTGCCCCACGTAGTTCACTCGCCAGATGGAATTGGAGCCGTCATCGGTGACCAGCAGCGAGCCGTCCGGCGCGGTGGCGACGCTTACCGGGCGTCCCCAGGCGCGTCCGTCGGGCAGCACGAAGCCGGTGAGGAAATCTTCGTATTCGCCGCTGGCTTTGCCGGTGTGATGGCGAGGAATACGA
>Ga0335072_10017048_pt1 | contig 10287 bp, 6 predicted proteins | sample Lox_Sample_21_FD_206725 | JGI IMG/M metagenome (GOLD analysis project Ga0335072, IMG submission 206725) | Soil microbial communities from Loxahatchee National Wildlife Refuge, Florida, United States - Lox_Sample_2.1 | ecosystem: Environmental > Terrestrial > Soil > Wetlands | place: USA: Florida...
ATGCCGCTGCTGAGATTGGGGCTTGTGACCAGCAAATCGAGCCGGCCACGATACTCCTGAAATGCTGGACTCTGAAAATCATTCTTCAGGAACGCGGCGATTACGTCATCTTCCGAAACCCGGCGCAGAAGGCTGAGTGCACCGGCGGAAAATTCGGATTCTTCAGGCACGCCAAACAAAACATTTCGCAGAAAAGGCAGTGCCACCACGGCCAGAAGCAAGGTCATCATGGCGAGCTGGACCCAGATCACTTCCGAGAGAGAGCGATGGTAGCGATACATTCCGGCGATGAGTACGGCGCTAAAAGCAAGCTGCAACCAGCCGGTATTGGCGATGCGATACGACATTTCGTAGGCAATCATCACCACGCTCAGCGCGTAAACAGTGGTGGTGACCGCGTACAAAGTCAACAGATAGGGCAATCCATACTTTCCTGTTGCCAGAAACTGCGGGCCAAACAGATCGGCCCAAATCCATCCCGGCGCCAAACGCACACCAAGCGCCAGCAATCCTCCGATACCGGCCACCAGCAGCAGAGAAATCCCGAGGATTCCGTGCCCTTTGCGCTCCTGTGCGCGGGAGCCGGCAACAATGGGAAACATGGTATTCACAACTGCCCAGGAAAAAGCGAAGATGACGCGACCAACCAGCGCGACCGCGGCGTAAAGTCCAGCCAGCACCGCCGGAAAAAAATGCTTTACGACAACAATATCGCTGTTGTTGATAATGACCTGACCGGCGAAGAAAACAATGGCCTGTAATGCCTCGCGAAATGCATCTGGAATACGCAGGTCGCGGGCCGCAGCAGCAGGGAGCCGCGGAATGATCGAGATGTAGGCAATAGCCAGTGCAGCCGCATTGGCTGCAATCACGCCGGTCACTCCATAGCCCAAAGCAATCGCCAGCAAAGATCCGGAAAGCCGGGACAGGCCCTCCAGGGCCAGATTGCCTGCCAGGCGGCGAAAGCCAAACGCGCCCTGCAAATAACCCCGGCGAGCTCCCAGTGGAACATAGAAGGCGACGCCAACGGCGAGCCAAACGATCAACGTCGGAGTGGGGAGATTCAGATATCGCGAAGCCCCCTGACGGGCGGAAATCAGCAGAAGCGCGATGAGCACGCCGCTCATCCAGGCGCTCTTGTGAAAAAGCTGATAGGCGGCGCTCTTGGCGGGCGCCGAAGCCTGCTGGGCAACGACTTTCGCTGAGATGATCTGGAACGAGAGGGTCACTGCCGAGATGAGGATCAGCAGGGTATAAACCACGCTGGCGTGGCCGAAGGCCGCCGGCCCGAGGAAACGCGCGACGGCAATGTTGTAAACGAAATTGATGGCGGTGGCCAGGCCAGAGCCGAGGAGCAGCACAAAGCTTCCGGAAAGCACTCGCGCCTTCAGAGCGCGAGAGTCACTGGTCGGTCGGGCAATCACATCAAGACTCCAGAGTGGGCAGTTCGCAGCATTCCAATGGCCGTTCTGGTGGCCGTTCTCGCAAGGCTACTGTGATGCCAGGCTGAACTCTTACGCTGCCTGCCGGATGGCTCCTCAAAGGTGACGACAACCTGAAGGGCAGTTGCCGCCTCTAAAAGCTATCCATGTTGCGATGGTCGAAAATCGCCGGGGTGTCGTTGCTCCTGTTACTGGAGGGTTGCACGCACTCCTCCCGGCTGTTGACGCGCGCCGAAATTCCTCCCGCGCCGGCGTACCCGCGTCTGCTGGCGGTTTACGAATCGTGGTTTGGCCATCCCATGCACATTTCGGTGGGTTATTCTTCGCAAGATCCGGTCGAGATTGGGAAGCAGATCGATCATGCAAAACAGCTGGGAATCAGCGGGTTCGTGGTGGATTGGTACGGCGACCGCGAGCCGTTTATTGACCGCAGCTACGCTTTGATTCAATCCCTCGCCGCGCAAAGACACTTTAGTGTGGCGATGATGTATGACGAATCGGATGGCGACGTTCAGCAGGCCACCGATGACGCGTTGGCGGCATTCGATAAATTCGATCGGACATATCTGGCACCTGATGCCGCAGGCCGCGAGGCTTATCTGACCTATGAGGGGCGGCCGGTCATTTTCATTTTTCCGAAAAGCGGCCACACCAATTGGAACCGGGTGCGGCAGATGGTGGATCGCTGGAGTTCTCCCCCGCTGTTGATCTACGAATATCGAACCACCGAGTATGCGGCGGCCATGAACGGGTTCTATGCCTGGATCAATCCAGGAGAAAAAGGCTGGGCAACTGACGGCAGCCACTGGGGAGGGGACTATCTGAGCCATTTCTATCAGGCGATGCGAACGAAATATCCAGAAAAAATAACCGTTGGCGCGGCGTGGCCCGGGTTCGACGACAACCTGGCCTCCTGGAGCCTCAATCGGCACATGTCCCGCCGATGTGGCCAGACATTTAACGACACGTTGAAGCTAAGCGAGGAAAATTCGACTCCCGACCATCCATTGCCGTTCGTACTGATCGAGACCTGGAACGACTATGAAGAGGGCAGCGCGATCGAGCGCGGCATCGCGGACTGCAAACCGAATTCCGAGGCGACCTCAGACCACAATTAAGCAGCAGGAAATACCCGGTCGATAAGCTGGCGGGTTCGATTCGCGAGCAATGGCTGAACTCCGGCTTCCCGGGCGTCATAAACTCGATTGATGATCGACAGCGGCCGCGCGCGGACTTCATCGTAGACTCGGCCCATGTATTCCCCAAGAATTCCAACACTTAAAAGCAAAAAGGCCCCAGTCAGAAAGATCACGCTTGCCAGCTCGAATCCAAGCGGCCTGGTGGACCAGATTGCCGCCAGCACAGCGATGGATCCGGAAACCGCGAGCACGCCCGCCAGCACGAAGCTCAGGCGCAGAGGTTTATAGCTGAAGCTCGTGATCGCATCCATGGCATATTTGATGCGGCTCAAGAAGGTCAGCTTACCCTCACCTCCAACTCGGTCGCGACGGTCGTAATAGACAGTCGCGGTCCGGTAACCAACCCACGCCCGCAAACCGGGCAGATAGCGGTTGGCTTCCCCGAGGGAGTTGATGGAATCGATCGCCTGGCGGTCAAGCAGGCCGAAAATCCCGGAGTTCAGTGGAATGGGAAAGTCGGATAAGGCGCCGAGCACGCGATAGAACAACGGGAAGAGAAAAGCCAGGTGCTTGCGGCGCTCTTCCCTGCTTTTACGTACCGTGGTCACAACCTGCGCACCGCTTCGCCAGGCCGCGATCATTTCAGGAATCACCTCCGGTGGATCCTGAAGGTCACCATCCATCAGGACCACTGCGTCACCGCGCGCAGTCTGCATCCCCGCCCAAAGTGCGCCCATGTGGCCCCAGTTGCGCGACAGCTCGACCACCACCACCTGGGGAAAATCCTCCTGCAGGCGCCGCAGGAGCTCCAATGAGGCGTCTTTCGATCCGTCGTTTACGTAGACCACTTCCCAGGAGTCATCGACTTCTCGCATGGCATCGACAACCGCCGCATGAAGCAGGGAAATAATTTCTTCTTCGTTGTAAATGGGGATTACGACCGAAATCATCTTGCGGGCTCCTTCTACGCGTGCATTTGCCCGTTCAGATGACGGCCCCGGTATATCACGTTGTCAGGGAAAACCTTAGTGGTAGCTTGCGGTTTACTCGGGAGTTGCCTGAAGAACTCGCACCTTCCAACGCACTTCGGTGGGAGTCAGCACTGCGACGTATTGCGCCTGAACATGGTGCGTCGCCTGCAACTTGTCGTGATCAAAGAGTTGAAGATCATATTCGACATTATCCAGCAGTTGGATGGAAAGACCCTCCGGGGAGTAGAAGGTGAGGCGAATGTGATGGGTCAAGTCTTGATAGTGAGTGCGAAGACCGAGCTTTTCCTGCTCCGCGATCGTGCCCGAGAGCTTGTTGAGAGCAATCCCGATGAAAGCGGCGCTAAGTTGTGAAGAGTTATCGCGATCGAAGGCCTGACTCAGGCTTTGCCAGGCCGCCAAATAATCGCGGATCACAGCGGTCCGGGTTAGTGGCTCGAGGGTTCGTGGGCCAACCTCGGAATTGGCCACGGTCACGCCGGGTTGGTTGTCAGCGCACAAAGAAGGCGTAATCAGGGCGAAAGCAAGCCCCAGCACAATCGCACCACGCCGAATTGAACCCGGCAGGCTCATTGGCGCCACCGTATTTCGTTGCCCAAGACCACACCGGTCGCGACCGATATAACTGCTCCATCGTGCTCAGGCAACTCGGCACGCGCTATTCCCCGCTTTAGAGGCGCGTCGACAGTCGACTCCGCGCCGTCGTTTCGTTCGGTAAAAGTCACGATCGTTCCATCGGGGACGGCGTTGCCCTTGCAATCGCGCAAAGGATCGGTTTCCACCTCGATGAGCTCTCCGGCTTTTCGAGCGCTCATGTGGACGCTGCACGGATCACCCGGCACCTGCTGCACAATCCTGCGTTCCACAATACCGTCTACATGGGCATCGAATTGGGCCGCGCCTGCCTTGGGGGCGGAATCCAACCTGACCCATGCAACTCCGTCTCGGGTGACCGCTGAGATGGTTCGTTGCACAGCGCCGCCCACGGAAAGCTGGAAAGAAACATCGGTTGGCGCGAGCACAAGATTCTGGAAGCTATCAAAAACATACGCTACTCCACTGATTCCATCATGCAGGCCGACCGCGACGCGAGAAGGCTTCGCCAGAAAACTCAGGGATTCTGGCGCCTGCGGAAGCACATCAAAATCCACCGGCTCAGAAGCATTGCCGGCGAGAATTGCCGTGTAATGGCCGGCATTGTGAAGCTCGTCGGCGGCAATCACGATTCGCCCTCCGAGCGTGACTTCGCGCCCCACGACTTGCCCTACGCCGATGATGTAAAGCACGGCCTTCCCGTTGCCGGTAGTTTCAACGGAAAATTCCTTGCCCGCGGTGACGTGTTTGGGCCAGTCAAAAGACGGCGTCTGCGCCGATGCCAGCGTGGCAAGAGCGGCAAGCAAGATCAGCAGAGATGGAAGTCCTCTTCTCATTGAAAGCGGCTGGAACTGTAGGTGGTCGCAATCACGCGGTAGCTGCTCACGCGCGCGGAAAGGTCCGCCGGCAGAGAGGTTTCAAAGGGAACCGGAGTCTGCGGCAGGAGGGCCCGGTCAGCATAGCCGTCGGAAACCCAGATCGGTTGACCGCTATGGTCGTAATAAGTGGTCAGAACGTGCGCGATGTTCACTACCTGTCCACTCTGGTTGACCAGTTTTCCGGTCAGGGAGGGATCGGGCAGCCCGTTCAGCTTCTGGTCCTCAATTTCAACGACCGGATCGGCGGATGCCGCGACCAGGCTCGACGAGGGATCCATTCGGACGTTATCGACTTCGGCCAGGCGGATGTTCGGGAAATCGATTCGGAAGGGTGTGACTTGCTTCGGCAGAAGCACGTGAGACATCTTGTCGAACGCGATTTCCGTCGCAATCGCAGAGCCATTCTTGGCCAGCAGCGTTGCCTTCATGCTGACGAAGGCGGGAACCACATCCTGATTGAGCAGCTCGCCAAGCAGAATCACTGAACCGCCGCGCTCCATGGGATGCATATCGACGATGCGCACGTTGGGGGCTTCAACGTCCTGCGCACCCCAATCATCCTCCGGGCCGCGATAAACAACATCCCAGCGGAGGTAGTTCACAGGGATGACCTGCGGCGGGACCCGGGGCTCTTTGACCAGCGGCCATGAAACCTGCCACTTGTCACCGGTTCGGATGACATGCAGATCGCGCACTTCATGATATGTGGTCACGACGGTGGCCCAGCGCAGATTGGCGCGAAAATCCGCGTTGTCGGCTGAGGCATGCATAGGCTGCAGATCGAAGCCATCGAGATCGGCAAAGCTGCGCAGGCTGAGGCGGCTTCCGGTCAGATCGCGAATGAAATCCTGCTCGGTAAACTCGCTCTTGTTGGCGAGGCGATCGTAAGCCGCGGCCCAATCTTTGCGGCCGATGTCTCGCAAAACGGCGTCAGCAGCTTGGCGCGGTGTTGACGCCAGACCGCCAAGGGCCGAACCTCCGACTCCGGACGCGAAGGCAGCCGTGGTCGGTAGCAGGGTCCCGATCACGACGAAAACAATCGTTGCCACTATGATCGCCAACGCAAGAATCCGTCCGCCGGTCACGAGATCATCCTCCCCATCACAAGATTGTCGCTGGCGGACTCGGATTCGGGCGCCCTGGCAGTGACGGTCTTTTTATCGGGAATGAGAACCAGCAAGAGCGCCAGAATGCTGCTGCCAAACGGCAGAGTTCCCCACATGATTCCCTGCCAGGGCGGGGGTATCTGCGGCACGTTCATGGGAGTTGCTGGGGGAGCTTCCTCCTTACTCCAGATCGTGATGGTCCGGTCTTCCAGTTCATCGACTTTGCGCCATCCGGCAAAAACCAGCAGCGGCTCATAGTAGGGATCGTGCATGAACACCCACTTCAACCCGTAGCGGTCGGCATGCTGGAGTATGGCGCGCAAAGCGTCAAGGCCGGAGGTCCCGAAATACTTGGAACTGGTCAGCGCGCCTGCGCCGTGTTGGGTAAGTTCGGGCAACATGCGTCCCGAATTCCATTCGCCATCCACGCTACCGGCGTCGGTGAGCACCGCAAGGCGGGAAATCTTGTTACCGAACCCAAGGGTAACGTAGCGGTAGCGGTCATGGCCGTCACGGTTCAGCCATTCGGCGACCGATTTCACATTGATGTCCTCGGCATCCGCCGGGCGATAAGCGGCCCAGGCAACGGCAAATGCACACGTGGCTCCGGCAGCGAGGGTTAGGCCAACCACCGCCTTGAAACGAAACCGGTCAATGAGTTCCGCGGCAAGCAAACCAACAAACGGCAGAGCCAGCAACGTAGCCCAATAGCTGAAGCGCTCCATGGTGAGAACTTCAAAGGCACGACCCAGAAGCACCTTAGCGACCGGCGTTGTGCCGCCCAGGCCCAGCAGAAAAGCCAGCCAGAAGCCGAAGAGCAAGGGCCGCAGGCGCGGGTTCACCGAGCCTCTCCAGATGATGAAGGGCAAAGCCAATATCAGCGCGCCATACGGCACGATGAAGTAATTCAATCCCCACTGCGGACTCAAAATATAGTTGGCACGGCTGGGATGCGGGATGGGGACCTGAGTGACTGGATAATTGATGAGGGCAATCCAGAACGGCAACAAGACCACGGCAATCGCTGCTCCTACCAGAAGGACGGCTGCGATGGTGCGAAACCAAAACGTTGTGGGTGCGACTCGCTCGCCACCCTCCCGGTCCCAAAAGGCCAATGCCAAGACTGGCAGCGCGAAAAGGAAAGATCCAAAAAGCAAGGTCGCATGGTGCGCTGCGGCCGCGGCTACGCTTAACGTTGCTCCTTTTAAGAACGATCTTCCCTTCCCGAACCGGACCCACTCATAAAGATAGGGCAAAGCATTCAGGTACAACGGCGCGGCGAAGGTGGTTGAGAGCTGGCCGGCGGAATAAATCAGAAAGCATTCTGAGCCAAGCAGAACGCTGGCGAGCGCGGCCAGCGACGCGGCACGCGGATCGACCCACAACTTCGCGAAGCGAAATACACCCAGCGCCAACAACAGGATCGCCGCGAATTGCACGATCATGTAGGCCATGTCGAGCCCGGTGACGTGCGAGATCAGCGCCAGCCACTGCTGCGGCAAGGGAGGATAAGTGGTCTGGGAAAATCCGGCGTACCACTTCGTGTTCCAGGGATCGAACCAGTGCTGAACGTAATGCGAAGCGAAAAAGATGTGGAAGTTGGTGTCGTATGACTTCAATGGCAGCTTCATCAACAGCAACGGTGAGTGGATCACGAAGGCTGCGAGAAAAATCCAACCGAGCGGCACAGGGCGCCGAGGAGCCCCGACGAACTCAACCCTCTGCACAGTTTCCTCCCGACGAGTTTTCGATTCCACCGGCTTTGCGCAGGTTGCTTGATCCAGACCTGGGGATGCCACGATTTTCGAGCCAACGTCTCAGCCCTCGCTGGAATCGAAGAAGCTGCGAATTCCAGACCGTTTGGGGGTCTATTGAATTTCTTGCCTGCTTATCGTGGGTGGCTGTGCACATTATTCGTGAGTGCAACGCTGGCTCCAGTCGCTGGGGCGCAAACCTACAAAATCGGCGCCGATTCCAAAGCGCAGCCGCAGGCAACTCCCAGTCAGCAGCAGTCGCAACAGAAATCGTTGGGGTGGGGCTCGAATATCGAGAACGCCCGTCTCGCCCGGGCTGCGGAGCAGGCTTTGAAAAATGGAGATTATGCTTCCGCGGTGAACTACGCGCAGCGCGCGGCGGAGGGTGCACCGAATGACCCTCACACGTGGTTTCTGCTTGGCTATGCGGCACGGCTGGCGCGGCGACCGCAACTTTCAATCGACTCGTACAATCGCGGCCTGAAATTAGCTCCCGGCTCGCTCGACGGCTTATCGGGGCTGGCACAAACCTACAACATCACCGGCCGGCGCGATGAGGCCGAACGTCTGCTCAATCAAGTGCTCGCCGCTTCACCCAACCGCAGCAACGACGCGGAGGTGTTGGGAGAAATGCTGCTCCAGGACGGGCAATATGACAAGTCGCTTGCGGTGCTCAGCCGGGCGGAGGCGCCGCAATCTTCCGAGCGGATCGAATTGCTGATGGCGCTGGCGTACGAGCGGTTGAAGCGATTTGACGACGCAAACCGGTATCTGGAGCTCGCGAAGAAGCGGGCGCCAGGAAATCCTGAAGTGCAGCGCGCCCTGGCGGGTTTCTACCGCGAGACCGGCAACTACAAAGCTGCGATTTCGGCGCTGAAATCCATCCCAAGTCCAAGCCCGGCGGTGAAAGCCGAACTTGCCTACACCTACCAACTGAACGGCGAGCCGGAAAAGTCTGCGAAATATTATTCGCAAGCCGCCAACGCCGCGCCCCACGATGTGAACCTTCAGCTCTCGGCGGCGCAGGCGGAATTGACCGCCGGTTCGATCGAGCGCGCTGGGCCATTTCTTGACCGCGCAAGCGCGCTGGATGCAGACAACTATCGCCTGCACGCCATCCGCGGTGCGATCGCAAGGTTGCAAGAGCAAGATGACCAGGCTGTGCATGAGTACCGCGAAGCGCTCGCGCATCTGCCGGAGTCGCCGGCTGAAGGGCCGCTGTACGGCATCCAACTGCACGTGAATTTAGCCGAGCTGTACAAGAGCTTGCAGGATGAAAACAGCTCTCGTGATCAACTGCAGATTGCACGTTCGCAAATTGATGCGATCGACGAGCGTGGGCCGAACCGCTCAGAATTTCTGCGTTTGCGGGCCATGATCAAGATGTATGGCGGCGATTTGGACGGGGCCAATGCGGATGTCAAAGAGGCCCTCGAATTGAGACCAAAGGATCAAAACAATCTGCAACTCAGCGGAGACCTGCTGGTCAAGATGGGGCGGCCTGAGGATGCGATTGCGGTTTATCGTCAGATTCTTAGTTTCGACGGCAATAATCGTTTCGCGCTCACGTCTTTAGGCTTTGCCTCACGGGAGGCTGGGCATGACAAAGAAGCGGAAAAGTACTTCGACCGCCTGGCGGCGGCGTATCCGAAGCTTTATGTACCCTACCTCGCCCTCGGCGATATGTACTCATCGCGTGGCGATTACGAGAAAGCCGAAAGTTCCTATCGCAAGGCTTATGAACTAGCGCCAAAGAATGCATTGATTGTTGCCGGCGGTATGAATGCCGCGATCGAGGCCAAACACTTCCCTGTTGCGGCTGAATGGCTGGCCCGCGCGGATGCCGGAATGCAGCAGCAGCCCCAGGTCATGCGCGAGAAAGAGCGCTACCTGCGCTGGACCGGAAATTACCAGGAGTCAGCCGAGGTGGGGCGGGAGGCCATTAAAAAACTTCCCAATGACCGCGACGTGGTGGTCTACCTTGGCTACGATCTGCTGAATCTTGAACGCTACGATGAATTGCAGGACCTCACTTCGCGTTATGACCAGAGGTTGCCGAAAGAAGCCGATATCCCGTTGCTGGCCGGATATGTTCACAAACATTCCGGAGATCTCGACCAGGCGGAAAAGGATTTCAGCGAGGCGATCGAACGCGACCCCAAGGTCGTCACCGCTTACGTGAACCGCGGCTATGTTCTAAAAGACCTGCACAAACCTGCGGAAGCGTCGCAGGATTTCGAGACCGCTCTGCGCATGGAACCGAAGAACGGAGAGGCGCATCTGGGCCTGGCCTACGTCAGTCTTGATATGCATCACCCACGCATCGCGCTGCGGCAGGTGCAGCTGGCGCAGCAGGAGATGGGCGATTCGATGCCAATGCATCTG
>Ga0335072_10017049_pt1 | contig 10286 bp, 11 predicted proteins | sample Lox_Sample_21_FD_206725 | JGI IMG/M metagenome (GOLD analysis project Ga0335072, IMG submission 206725) | Soil microbial communities from Loxahatchee National Wildlife Refuge, Florida, United States - Lox_Sample_2.1 | ecosystem: Environmental > Terrestrial > Soil > Wetlands | place: USA...
GCTACACTATCCATCGCGGATGGCGCTGATTGCGCTGCCTGGAGGTTGCCTGAAGCGTTCTCCGGTGCTGCGGTCGATTGGCCTGTTTCTGCTCGGGAGGGGGTCAGGCCCGGTTCTTCTGCTGCCGGCTCGGCCGAATGGATTGCGAGGCCGGAAGGCGATCCTGAAGATTCCTCGACAGGTTCCGTCGCCTCTTGAGCCCGAGCCGCAACATTCTGCTCAGCCGAATTTGTATTTGGCGCGGCCAAATTTGAAACCAAACCACGCGCTGCCTGATTCGCTGCAGCGGAAGCTTGCTGAGGGTTCGCAATCGGCTCTCTCGCCGGTGCGGACGAGAATTCCGCGGCGCTGCTGACCGCTGACTTTGGCATCGCTGCCGGTTTAAAAGGCACAACCATCTGCGAAGCAAGAACTGCTCCCGCATCATTGAGCAGCGACGAGACCGGATGCAACGGTGATGTCTTCGCCGTCGCCGGTCGATCGGTCGTGCCGTGATTCGCAGGTCTCGTGTTATCTGCAACTGACCTCGATCCGGTAGAAGATTCGCGCGCAGCCTCTGAAGCAGCCTCCTGCTGATCTGAAGCGGCCGAGGCGTGCGCCAGTGCGGCGGATATCGGTGCCGGCTGAGTCTCCGGCGACTGGATTGCCTCTTTAAGGACCTGGCCCGGCATCGCCGCGCGGGGCAGGTTTCCGTTCCGTGGCGATGAAACCAATGGATTCCCGGTTGCGGCCGTTGGCTCGAATCCTGTTTCATGAACCGCATGCGATTCTTCGTTGGCAGGATTGTCGAGGACTGCCACCTCCTGCTGCCAGTTCGATCGGAAGCTTTGCTGCTCGACTATCCCATTTTGAGAGGGACTGGGCAGGATCCCCTCAGAGCGGCTCGCGATCGTCGACCGTGCCCCGCTTGTCCCGGCTCCGCCGGTCGCCAGCCATGGGGCGTTTCCAATATCGATTTCCAAACCTGCGGCAGCTGTCACGGCCTGAGAATGAGCAGCCTCGGTGCCAAATGAGAGTGGAGGTTGTTAAAAGGCTGTCAGAAATTGGGAAGATTCATTCCAGATCAGGAACGAATAGGCGGAACTGCTAAGTTTCTCCTCAAGTTCAGCCTGGGTGAGCCGATTCCGCGTGTCACTCAGCGCCTCCCAGCCCGAATCACTTGCGATCGCCATCAAGACGCATTCGGTTCAGATACCAGTCGTCGAGATCTTGCTGACCGCGGCGAAGATTGATTGCGGCTTCGCGCGCCTTTTCCGCCTCGGCGAGGGTCTCGGCCTGAAGCCTCGTTGTACGTTTGCTCAGGTAATCCTGTCGCAGCGAAGCCACTCGATCCCCCGCGCTTCGAATGCGCGGCGCCAGAGCCGCGGCCCGGCGGCTGGCGCTGCGCGACTCTTCCATACCGGCGATGCGGTCTCGAATCTCCCCGCTCCTGGCGCTTGCAGCCACCAGCTGGCGACCTGCGCGCTCCCTTTGTTTTGCGGCGCTCAATGCAAGTTCCAGCTGCGCCAATTCGCCCAGTGCCAGTTCCAGCAACCGCCGGCTCTCGCCCTCCTCCATCCGGCGAACGCGCACAATGCGCTCCATCAGCCGCACCGATGCCATTGGCTACACCTCGGCGGCCAGTGCGGCCAGACGGGCAAGGCAATCGGCAAAACCGACGTGTTCGTGCGAATCCTGGATCATGAACTCCCGCATCGCGGCCCGCGCCGCCAGCGCACGATCGAGTTCCGCGTCGGCGCCCGGCTTGTACGCGCCGATGCGAACCAGGTCTTCAGACCGGGAGACCACCCCGGTGAGCTTGCGAATGATCGCCGCCTGCTCGCGGTGCTCCGCTCCGGAAACGATGGGCATCAACCGGCTGATCGAGTCCATCACCGCCACCGGCGGATACCAGCCATCGGCCGCCAGAGCGCGAGAGAGCAGCACATGTCCATCGAGCAGCGACCGCACCGCATCCACCAGCGGGTCCTGCTGGTCGTCACCCTCCATCAGCACGGTGTAGAACGCCGTGATCGAGCCGGCGCGGAACTGCCCGGCCCTTTCGATAAGCCGGGCCAGCCGGGCAAACACCGAGGGCGTGTAGCCCTTGGCGGTGGGTGGTTCGCCGGCCGCCAATCCAATCTCGCGCGCCGCCATGGCGTAACGGGTCAGTGAGTCCAGAACCAGCAATACGTTTTTGCCTTGCTCTCGAAAATACTCGGCGACGGTGGTCGCGGCTAGCGCCGCACGCATCCGCTTCAGGGGCGATTCGTCTGAAGTAGACACCACCACCACCGATTTGGCGCGTCCTTCTTCGCCCAGCGCATCTTCAAGAAATTCTCCCACCTCTCGCCCGCGTTCGCCCACCAGGCCCACCACCGTCACATCGGCCTCGGTGTTGCGCGTCATCATGCCAATCAGCGTGCTCTTTCCCACGCCCGAGCCTCCAAAGATGCCCACCCGCTGCCCGCGGCCCACCGTAAGCATGGCGTCGATAACGCGAATGCCGGTTCCCAGCGGCGTCCGGATCGGCGCCCGCGCAAGCGGGGAGTGCGGTGCGCTGTCAAGGGTCATGGAACAGCTCGCAGCCGGCGCCGGGCCCCCATCGATTGGGCGGCCCAGTGCATTCAGCACGCGCCCCTGGAGCGCCGTGCCTACCTCGATCTCCGGCCCTTTGCCCAGGGCCTCAACCTCATCGCCATATCGAATTCCATCCACATCCTCAACCGGCATCGACAACACATTTGTACCGCGGAATCCGATGACCTCGGCAAGATGACGGCCCCCCGTCCGGTCGACAATCTCGCAGCACTCGCCCACCGACGCAAGCGGCCCCGTCGATTCGATGGTCTGCCCGACGACTTCGACAACTCTGCCGCGCCAGCGCCATGGCTGGCCGTGCTCCAGACGCGCCAGGTAGCCTCCCAGCAGCGCCGTCATTCCTCGGCCTCCCGCAAGGCCGGCGGGCGTTTCGTGGATTCGTTGCGTGTGTCGCTGCCGGCCCGGTCGAAAAAGCCCCGCTCAATCTCTCCCAGTTGCGAGCGAACTCCTAGATCGACTGTTCCCAGACTACTTTCGATCACGCAATCACCCAGCCGGAGCCCTTCGCCAACCAGCACCGCAGGTTTCACGGGAAGATTGGGCAGGTGTCTGATTGCCTCCTGCCACAAATCAAGGTCGCAGGCCGGCACGCGCAGCTTCACTTCCGAGGTTTGAGAGAGTTGGCCCAGCGCCACGCGAACGGCGCCGGTCAGTAACAGCGGATCCATCTGCGCCTCGCGGCGAAGAATCCGGGCTGCCACGGCCAGCGCCAGCTTCACCACCTCAACTTCCACTGCGCGTAGATAGCCTTCCCGGGCCTCGGCAAAGCTCTCCACCGCTCCGGCCATCCGCCGTTCTTCCTGGCGGCGTGCGTTCAGCAGGCTCTCCCGCTCAGTCTCCCCAGCCTCTTCGCGACCGCGCGCGCGTCCCGCTTCGAAAGCCTTGCGCGACTCCTCGGCCAGCCGCTTCTCCCAGTCCTGATGATTGTTGAGAGGTGCGGATCCGGCGCCGGACTGAGACTCGCCGTCCGCTTCTCCATAGCCGTTCCATTCCGGCGCAGCATGGTCTGCCGCACAGCGGGGATACTCGAATACGTGAATCGTAACCGCGCTGCCTGTCTCCGCTGCTGACCATCTCGATGGCAAGTTTCCTGCTCCTCTGCGCCTGGAACTTCGATCCCTGACCCCTCACCCCTGATCCCGCAGTCCTGATCCCGGCCCTACGCCAGCATTTCGTCGCCGGTTTCGAGTTTCAGAATCACCTTGCCCTCCGCTTCCAGCCGGCGCGCCAGGTTCAGAATCTCCTGCTGGGCCTGTGCCACCTCGCGCGACCGCACCGGCCCGAGGACCTCCATGTCTTCCTTCAACATCTCTACCGCGCGCGTGCTCATGGCTTTGAATATCTGGGCCCGCAGCTCTTCGTTTGCACCCCGCAGCGCCAGTGCCAGTTGCCGCTTGTCGACACCCGACACAATCTCGCGAATCGTGGCTGCGGGAACCGTGATCAGATCCTCAAATGTGAACATCAGGTTGCGGATCCCGAGGGCCAGCTCCGGCTGGTTCTCCTCGATGGTTTCGAGAATCTTCTTGGCTTCCTCAGCGTCGAGCCGGTTGAGCAGATCGGCGACGGCCTTGAACCCCGAGTAGCTCTTCCGCGCTGCATCGCCGAGGCTCTCCAGCCGCCGATGCAGGATGTGCGCCACTTTCTGCGCCATCTCGGGCGAGAACTGCCGCATCTCGGCCAGCCTCTGCACGGCGACTACCTTGTGCTCCTCGCTCAGGCTGGCCAGCACCAGCGACGCCTTGCGCGGATCAAGATGGGCCAGCACCAGCGCGATCGTCTGCGGATGTTCCGAATCGAGCAGCTTGCCCAGCTGCTGGGGGTCGGTGCGCTGCAACTTGGCCAGGTTGCCCTGGGCAGCCTCCTGGGAGCGGCGCACCAGCATCATCAGATCGTCGGCCCGCGGCTTGCCGAAGGCGTCCTGCAGCAGCCGGCTCGCATAATCGATGCCGCCGTGCACTGCGAAGCCCTGCGATTCAAGCAGTTCCCAGAACTCCTCAATCACGTCGGCCGAGAGTTCGGGCGAAACGCTGCGCAGGTCGGCAAGCTCTTCGGTGAGCCGCTGCACATCGCTTTCCGGCAGCACCCGCATAACCTCCTTGGCCAGATCCCCGCCGACTGCTACCAGCAGAACCGCAGCCTTGCGAACGCCGGAGAGGTTCTCCGAACTTCTGCGTCGCGCCGTTCCCTGCATTGCCGCTGAATCTGCCAACTTTGAGCGCCCTTCCGATCCGGTTAATCCGAGTGGATCCAGCTCTGCAGGAGGCGCGAACTCTGCGAGGGCTCGCGCTTGATCTGAGATGTCACCTGGTTGAAGATCTCCTGCGATCGCGCCCGTTCGGGGTCGACTTCGACCGCTGGCATGGGCAGGGCGCTCGCTTCTGCGGCTGGGCCGCGTCCGAGCTCATGGGTTTTCCCCGTGCCTGCATCCGCATGAATCGTCGCAGCGTGCCTGATCGCCGGCCGCACACCCAGGAACAGAATCGCGACTGTCGCCATCAGCAGCGCGAGATACTTGATCAGCTCCGGCGAGTTTTCGACTTCGGCCAGCACCTGCTGCGGCAGCGCCGGCGGCGCAGTACCGCGATTCTGATCGAAGCCAAGATTCTGAACCGTTAGAGTGTCTCCACGAGACTGGTCGAACCCCACGGCAGCCTGGGCCAGCGCGGTCAGTTCGCGCAACTCGTCGGCGGTGCGCGGCTGCCAGGCCGGGGGCTTGTTCTTGGACGCCGGTTGCAACAGCCGGTCATTCACAACGATCGCCGCTGTGAGCCGGCGAATCCGGCCGGGATTCTCCACCGTATGCTTCACCGTCTTGGAAACTCCGTAGGTGCTCGACTCGGTCTTTGCCGTATGGTCGGGAGCGGTCTGTTTGGGATAAACCGGCAGCGCCTGTGTGTTCGGCGCATTCGACGCCGTGCCCGGAACTCCGGCAGCCACCGGCTGGCCGCCCGCGTTCTCCTCGGTACGCTGCATTGCGAGCGTCGCCGTCTGGTTGGGATCGTAGGTCTCCTGCGTAATGTCGGTGGCCGTCGGATCGTAATCAAGCGTGACCGAGGCGCGCACGTTGCCCACGCCCGTCACCGGCTCGAGCGTGGCGACGAGCTTGTCTTCGAGTGCCTGCTCCTGACCCAATTCAATGGCTTCGGCGGTCTTTGGCCCCAGCTGCGAACGGCCCGCCGCATCCACCAGGGCCACATGATCGGGTGCCAGCCCGTCTACGGCCGAGGCGACCAGATTGCGGATCGCATCAGCCTCTCCATCGGCCAGTGAGAGATGCTTCAATTTGAGGACCACCGAGGCCTTGGCCGGCCGCTCCTGATCGCGGAAGAGCGAGTCGTGAGGCAGAACCAGGTGCACGCGCGCCGACTCTACATCCTCGAGCGTGCCCACCGTACGCTCCAGCTCTCCCTCGAGCGCGCGCTGGTAGTTCACCTGTTCGTCGAATTCCGAGCCCACCCAGTTGGGCTTGTCGAAGATCTCGAAGCCCAGCCTGCCGCTCTTCACTCCGCCTTTGGCCGCGGCCGCAAGCCGGGCCTTGTTCAGCATCGCCGCCGGAACGCGGATGCCGGTTCCATCCGGCGTCATATCGAAGTTGATCTGCCCCTGCGCCAGAATCTGGCCGATCTGCCGCGCATCTTCCGGATCGAGGCCCGTGTAGAGAGTGCGCCAGTCGGGCCGCGCCATCAGCCAGATCATGGTCGCGGCCAGCGTCGTAACCAGCACGCCGCCAATCACCGCTCCGTGGCGCTGACCGGGTGCCATCCGGGCCCACACCATCCGCGCCCGTCCCCATGCGCCGGCCATGCGGTCGGTCCATTGCGGCTGGCCCTTCATCGTCGCCGCGGTTTTCTCGAGCTGTGTGCCAGGCGCCATCGCTAGGAGTGTCCGCTCAAACTCTCAACAATCTGCTAAAACTGCATGCTCATGACCTGCTGGTAGGCCTGTACAGCCTTGTTGCGCACGGCCAGCGCCATTTCGAAGGCCATATCCGCCTTTTGCGTTGCGATCATGGCCTGATGCACATCCACACCGTTGCCGGTCATCAGGCCGGATACGGCGTTGCGGGCCTCAGACTCCAGCCTGTCGACCTGGCTCACCGCATCGGTGAGCAGATCGGAGAATGGAGCCCCTGGCCCGCTTCCGCCTTCTGGAGAGAACAGTGAAGAAAGCGCTGCACCGCCGGAAGCCGCGGATGGCTGAGTCACTCCCGCGACTGCCGTGCCGGTGGTGGAGATAGTCGGTAGCATCTTGTCTCCTTATTTCCGTGCCCCGTCCGCGCTACGGCTTTGCCATCCCGAGCGCCGAATTCCCGTGCTCGGTCTGCGCTACGACTTTGCAATCTCGAGCGCCGACGAAATCATGCCCTTCTCGGCTTGCACCGCTGAGCTGTTCAGCCCGTAGGCGCGGGTTGCGCCCATCAGGTCAACCATCTCGGCAATCGGGTTGATGTCGGGATATTCGACGTAACCATCCGGCCCGGCATCGGGATGGCCGGGATCGTAGCGGCGCAGCCCCGGCGACGGATCCTCGACCACACCGGCGATATGCACACCCGGGGCCACCCCGACGCTGCCCGTAGAACTGAGCGCCGGCGACTCCGAGGCCGACGCGAAAGTGGTGCTGGTCGGCCCCGCCGCTGTGCCCATCGAATCGAGAAACCTCGTATCCCCGCTATCGGCGGCGAAGATCACGTGCTGGCGGTGATACGGACCGCCGGTTGCGGTACGTGTGGTCTCCGCATTGGCCATGTTGGCGGCCACTACCTCGGCGCGAACCCGCTCCGCCTGCATGGCTTCTCCCGATGCGTCCATCATTCCAAAGAGGTTCATCGTTCAAACTCCCGTTTCGTGGTTCGAGACTCGTGGGTCCTGATTCGTGATCCACGTTTCGCGGGTCGCCCTGGCGATCCTTGAATCGAACGCCCATCAGGTGCCCCGACTCACTTTCCGTCGGCGTGGATTGCGTCCATCACGCGCTGGTACTCCTGGCGCAGCAGCGCCACGCCGGTTTTGAACCGAAGCTGCGCCTCGGCCAGGTTCAGGCCCTCCCGGTCCATCGAAACATTGTTGCCGTCCGGCCGTGCAACCAGGCCATCCACGTCGGTAACCCGCACCCGCTTCGGCGCGCGCCCCGCTGCCACGCCGCTCATCGCCTCGCGCATCTCGGCCTCAAAGTCCATGCCCACGGCCCTGTACCCCGGGGTATCGATATTGGCCATGTTGGCCGCAGTCAGCTTGGCTTCGGCCGTGGTCAGATCCAGGAAGCGCGCGATCTGGTCGCTGAGCATCGTTTCAACCTGCATACGGCGGCCCTCCTTGATTGGCCTTCAAAACTGCTGTCGCCTTCCTCTGCGCTGGGTTGCCATCCTCAGCGCATGTTCGCCTTGCTCGGCGCAGGAAGGAAATCCATCATGAAATTCGTCTAGTTCACCACCTGCCCAAAGTCGATCTCGGCTGAGGTCAGCACCGGCGAATCGCCGGCCAGAATCATGGCCCTTTCCAGCACATGCTCAAGCTCCCTGACGTTTCCCGGCCAGTCATGGGCCGAAAGCGTCGCCATTGCGCATTCATCAATCCGCTTCAAAGGAGCCTCGCGCCCCAGCTGTTGCAAGAAATGTTCCACAAGCAGGGGCAGATCCTGAGTATGCTCAGAGAGCGAGGGTGTGCGGATGAGAAAAACCGCAAGACGGTAGTACAGATCGGAGCGGAAGCTGCCCGCTTGCGCGTGCTGGGCCAGCGGACGGTGAGTGGCCGCGATAATGCGCACATCCACCTTAACCGTCTCGTTGTCGCCCACCCGCTGCAGTTCGCCGCATTCCACAAAACGCAGCAGCTTTGACTGGAGCGCCAGCGGCATCTCGCCGATCTCGTCGAGGAAAAGCGTACCGCCGTTAGCGGCCTCAATCCGCCCGACGCGTCCCTGCACCGCACCGGTAAATGCCCCGCGCGTATGCCCGAAGAGCTCGGCCTCAAGCAGCGATTCGGGAATCGCGGCGCAGTTTATGGCGACAAATGGTTTTCTTGATCGGATCGACAGCCGGTGCAGGGCCTCGGCCACAATCTCCTTGCCTGAGCCGGTCGGGCCCTCGATCAGTACCGGCGTCAGCCGCGGCGCCACCAACCGCACCCGGCGGCTGATCTCCAGCATGCACGGCGCGTTACCCACCAGTTCCGGGAGCCGCTCGGCAATGGGCTGCTTCTCGCTGCGGCTGACCGGCTCGACCAGTTGCGGCGTCTTTGCCAGGGGCGACGGCTCGTCTGCGCCCGGCTGCGAGACCGCAACTGTTTCACTCCCTGACGGCTGTGTTTTTTTAGGCCAGGACAGGCCGAAGATGTCCGCACTCGCTGCCGGCTTCGTGGGCAACTCGGGCGCCGTGTTCCACGCGGCGGTATCGTTGTCCTGGTTCTGGCGCATGGCATAGAGGAGCTCCTGCCGGTACGGGCCGCGGGGCACATCCGAGCGAGCCGTTCCATCGGCGGACAGAATGTCCACATTGGGAAAACCGCCGTGAAAATCGGTGATGAACTCGGTCAGATCGAGATCAGGCAGCCAGGAGTCGACGATGACCGCATCGAGGGTTGAGGCTTCGGCTTCTGACCAGGCCTGCGCGCCGCCCTCAGCCTCGCGCACATTCCAGCGCAGACCGTTGAGCGTGTGCGCCAGCCGCTGACGAAAACTGCGGTCAGCGCTGATGACCATGACTGCGCGTTGACGGATGCGGGGAATGGGAGGAACTGCGGGAACCGTATAGGGCTGCATGAATGAGTCTCCTTAAGAAAGTCAAAAAGATCGGAAAACTGAATTCGCACCTAGTTGGTATAGGTGAGCGGAACCGGTGCGGGTTTGGCTTGAGCCGCCCCCAGCGCAATGGCGCCAGCCAGTTCTGCCTCTGAAGGCACCATGTAGCCCCGCCCGCGCACGGTGCGAATCAACATTCCCGGAGGCGGGTCCTTCAGCTTACGGCGAAGATAGTTGATATAGACATCGACAATGTTTGTGGTCTGGACCGGTTCCATGTTCCACACCGAATCGAGCAGCTCAACCCGCCCGATACACTGGCCGCGATTGAGCATCAATTGCTCGAGTAGCGCGAATTCCTTGTTGGTGAGCACGATCTCTTGGCCGGCGCGCCTGGCGGTGTGGTCGAGCCGGTCAAGCTCAAGGTCGCCGGCGCGCAGCTTGAGCTTGGCGTCGCGCTTGCGCCTGAGCAGCGCCCTGCACCGCGCCCGCAGCTCATGCAGACTAAATGGTTTAACCACCAAATCGTCGGCGCCGAGGTCGAGGCAGCGCACCCGCGTTTCCACCTCTTGCCGGCCGGTGAGCACCAGCACCGGCAAATCCGCATTCAGGGCGCGCATTTCTTCGAGCGCGGCCTCGCCGTCCTTTACCGGCATGTTGAGATCCAGGATCGTAAGATCCGGCAAATCCTCACGGAACGCATCTACCGCTGCCCCGCCGTCAAACGTCAGGCGGATACGGTGCCCGTCTGCCTCAAGTCCTCTGCTCAGAAACAGGGCCAGCGCCCGGTCGTCTTCGGCAATCAATAACCTCATGAGCCACCCCTCGCAATCGCGGGCCTGTTGGTGTTACCTTCCCGCCCTCTCATCGCTGCCCCTTACCCTTAGCGGTTGCTAAAGTGGGCGCAGTTCCAACATCTCGCCGATGAAGAAAGAACTCAAGATTAGAAGGAGAAAATAGAACGG